>Ga0310121_10001522_pt1 | contig 23454 bp, 18 predicted proteins | sample CB27_Tmax_986_MG_FD_203504 | JGI IMG/M metagenome (GOLD analysis project Ga0310121, IMG submission 203504) | Marine microbial communities from Western Arctic Ocean, Canada - CB27_Tmax_986 | ecosystem: Environmental > Aquatic > Marine > Oceanic | place: Canada: Western Arctic Ocean | collected...
CGGTCGAAGCATTCCTTTTGGTTCGAATATCGAAGGAGTTGCTGCTAGATCGCGAAGCTGAGCGGCAGGCGCGAACGCTGTTGGCGGCTAACATGGCAAATGGCAAAGAATTGTCGATGAGCCAGATTCGTGATTTACTTGGTACGTCGCGCAAGATCGCGGTGCCATTTTGCGAGTATCTGGACGCCATCGGCATGACCCGTCGTCAGGGCGACCTGCGCCGGCTAGCAACCTCTTCGGGAACTCCAGTACGATAATGTCAGATAAAAACGCTTTACTCCGCGACTTGCCCAGCGTGTCTGCTTTGTTGGAGACCGATCAACTCCGCGTGGCGTCTGCGCAGTTTGGTCAGGCGATTGTGTCTGGCGCTGCACGGCAGGCGGTTGGCGAGTTACGTGCAAGAATCCAAGGCAAGCACCTTGACAAGTCGCTGCCGAGCGCCGAAGCGATTGCCACGGAGATTTGCCAGCAACTTCACCTCAGAGACCGCACCACCTTAAAGCCGGTGATCAACGCCACTGGCATTCTTCTCCACACGGGCCTGGGGCGCGCCCCTTTGGCATCGGTGGCGGTCCAAGCGGCCGACGAAGCGGCGCGAGGCTACTGCAACGTCGAACTCGACCTGGTCAGCGGTCAACGGACGCAGCGTTCGCAGAACGTCGCCGATCTGCTCTGCCAGCTGACTGGCGCAGAAGCGGCCCATGTCGTCAACAACAATGCGGGTGCTACGGCGTTAGTGTTGGCGGCTTTGGCAACCGACCGAGAGGTGATCGTGTCGCACGGCGAGCTGGTCGAAATCGGTGGCGGTTTTCGCTTGCCCGACGTCATCGAAACATTCGGTGCCCGTCTGCGGCCCGTTGGCACCACCAATAAGACTCGACCCAGCGACTACGAGCAGGCGATCGGCGAGCAAACCGGCGCCCTGCTGGTGGTGCATCCGAGCAACTATCAAATTTCAGGATTCACACAATCGCCGCCGCTGGCAGAGATTGCCGAAATCGCGCGGCGAAAAAATGTGCCGCTGGTTCACGACATCGGTTCTGGAGCGATGATCGACTTCGCCCAGTTCGGCTGCCAATCAGAACCGATCGCCGCCGCCAGTGTCGAGGCAGGTGCTGATTTGGTGCTCTTTAGCGGTGACAAACTCCTTGGCGGCCCCCAGGCTGGAATCATCGTCGGCGGTCGCAGCTGGATGGAGCGGATTGCACAGCATCCGCTCAACCGTGCTTTACGCGTGGACAAAATTACGCTCGCTGCCCTGCGGGCAACCTTGCAACTCTATCGCCAGCCAGATCACGCGTTGGAGTCGATTCCACTACTGCGGTTTTTACAAACGCCCGTTGATGAGTTAAGAGACCGCGCGGAGCAATTGGCTCAAAAGCTTCGGCCGGAGCTTGCTGGCTGGCAAGTGGCGACGGCCGCAGACGAAGCCTTCGTCGGCGGGGGAGCCATTCCCCAGCAGGCGATCGCCAGTTGGTCTGTCGCAATCACCTCGACCGCCCACGCTGTCGCCACCCTAGCCAGAGAGTTGCGATTGGGCTGCCCCGCCGTTGTGCCTCGCGTGCAGCGAGACCAACTGATCTTTGGTCTCCATGGCATTTTTCCGCAGCAGGATCAGGCACTCATCGAGGCGATTCTCCATGCCATTGAAGCGCTTGCCACGGCAAAATCGGCCGGTTAAATTGTCGTAGCAGTCTGTTGATCAATCCTTCAGGAATAACAGGAAACTCAGTCAAAGCAGGAAACACGCATGAGCGCAAGAGTGCCCCCAGCCACTACGCTGGGTCTTACCCCTTCCTTTGGTTTTGGAGATCGCATTGGCCTGGCCACCCCTGGCCATATTGCAGCGATGCGGCAAGCGGGGCAGGGGATTGCGCCGATCTATGCGCAGCAGTCGATTCGCGAAATGACCCGGACCGGTCGTACGCCAGAGGGAGTCATGGGCGATGCTGTGCAGGCGATGGCAAGTGCCGAATGCTACCAAACGCATGGTGCTGACGCCGACCATCTTAAGACGACCGACGATGTCGATCGGACGGCGGCCGCCGGATTTACGTTCTTTACGATCGATCCTTCTGGCCACGTCGACCAGCAAGCCGACGACTACGATGAGGCGACCGTCCGCGAGAAGTTCGCTGCTTTGGGCGACGTTGCCACGGGTGATATGGCCACCGGTGATGTTGCCAGTTGGACCGATGGCTACGTTGGCAGGGCAGAGAAACTGCCCAATGGCACATCGATCTCGTTTGACGAGCTGTCGGTGCTCCGCGCCGCTGTCAAATATGGAGCTGCGATTAGCGAAGCGCTGAAGCTCTCAGGCTATATCAAGCAAGTGCAGACGGAATCCAATCGCGAATACGAAATCGAACTCAGCGTCGACGAGACCGACCAGCCAACCACACTCGCCGAGCATTACATCATCGCCGAGCAGTGTCTGCGCAGCGACATGAAGCTCGTCTCGCTTGCACCACGATTCATCGGTGATTTCGAAAAAGGCGTCGATTTTATTGGCGACCTGACGGCGCTGGAAAAATCGCTGCAAGACCATGCCGCGATTGCCGAACGGCTAGGCCCCTATAAAATAAGCCTCCACTCCGGTTCGGACAAAGTGTCGACGTACACTGCGCTGGCGCGGGCGACCCAAGGCCGCTTTCATGTGAAGACGGCGGGCACGTCGTACCTGGAAGCATTGCGAGTGATCGCCATCCATGAGCCGAAAGTGTTCCGCGAAATCTGTGAGTTTGCCCGCGATCGCTACCACACCGACCGGGCGACTTACCACGTGCATGCGACGTTAGAGAACGTTCCCGCGCCAGCCGGTCTCGACGACCTCAAGCTGTTGCAGACGTATCTCCAGCGCTGGGAAGACGTCCCCATCGGCGGAGGTTTTACCGAGGCGGGTCGCCAAATTTTACACTGTACGTTTGGTTCGGTGTTGACCGACGAGCGTTTTGGTCGCATCGTCAGGCAATGCCTGGCAGCTCACCTTGAAACCTATACCGAAGTGTTGGCAATGCATTTCGCCAAGCATCTCGAAGCCTTGCAGGCTGGAATGTAGAGGTTGGAATGTAGAGCCTGGTATGTAACGGCTGGCGTTGAGCGGCTGGCATCTAAAGTACAAAGAACGTGCAGCTCGCGCTAAATCGCGCTGGCTGCTTCCGAATTCCACGAAAAAGAATAACGTCATGCTCAAAACAGGTATCCTTAACCCACACGTTAATTCGCTGTTAAGTCGCGTGCGGCATACCAATACGCTGGTGATGGCCGATGATCGAGACGGTCGATGTCTCTCTGGTCGACAATGTCCCAAGAGTGCTTGACGTGTTGCGAGCCGTTAGAGAGTGTGGTCTGTTCGGCAAAGCTTGGATGGCCGAAGAATTTTTGCATAGTAACACCAAGGCCGTAGTTGAAGAGTATGCCGCGGCCTTTGCAGGAGTTGAACTTTGCCACGAGCCGCACGTCGAATTTAAGCTCCGAGTCCCGCACGCGATCGGGTTGATTCGCACCGGCGAGACGCTCCCGTATGCCAATATGATTTTGGAGTCTGCCTAACGCGGAGTTCTCATGATAATCAATGCCGATCATTATTTCTGGACATCACTACTCGAAAGAAAAACACCTTGAAAGCTTTTGTGATTAATGAGCCGGGCAAGTCAGACACGATCGAATTAGAGCGACCGAGTCCGGGAGCAGGCGAAGTCCTATTGCAAATTCATTATGTCGGACTTTGCGGCAGCGACTTGAATACCTTCCGCGGCTTGAACCCGCTGGTGAGCTATCCGCGCGTGCCGGGGCACGAACTGGGAGCAACCATCGAAGCGATCGGCGTAGACGTGCCCCGCTCTATTTCGTTGGGACAGCAAGTGCTCGTCATTCCCTACAACAATTGCGGAGCGTGTACGGCTTGCAAGCAAGATCGGGCCAATAGTTGCCGAAACAATCAAACCTTAGGGATACAGCGTGATGGGGCCCTGGCCGAGTATTTCGTCTCACCGTGGCAAAAACTACTAACTTCCGAGAAACTGGGCCTACCGGAGCTGGCGCTCGTCGAACCGCTGACGGTTGGCTTTCATGCGGTCGGGCGGGGGCGAGTCACGAAACACGATACGGTCGCCGTGTTGGGTTGCGGAGCGATCGGCTTGGGGGTGATTGCCGGCGCCGCCGCTCGCGATGCGCGGGTAATCGCCATCGACGTCGACGATGTCAAACTCGAACTGGCGAAAAAATGTGGCGCTTCGGTCGGCATCAACACGAGCACGGCAGCGCTACACGATCGCTTGCAACAACTTACGGACGGCCACGGACCAGATGTGATCGTCGAGGCGGTCGGTCTGCCGCAAACTTTTCGCGCCGCGGTCGAAGAAATCTGCTTTGCGGGTCGGGTGGTCTATATTGGCTATGCAAAAGCGCCCATCGAGTATGAAACCAAGTTGTTTGTCATGAAGGAACTCGACATTCTTGGTTCGCGGAACGCGTTGCCTCAGGATTTTAAGAACGTGATTACGATGCTCGAATGCGGCCGCTTTCCGACTGATGATGTCGTGACAACGACTGTGCCGCTCGGCGAGGCCAGTGCAGTGCTTCAACAATGGAGCGACAATCCGAGTGATTTCACCAAGATCCATATCAGCTTCGATTCGTGATTCCATGACGAACACCGCACCCCATCTGGTTGTCCTCGACGGATTCACGCTCAACCCGGGTGACCTGAGTTGGGAGCGCTTGATGTCGCTGGGCAATTGCTCGATCTACGATCGTACCGAGCCTGCAGAGGTCGCGGTCGAAGCGGCCGAGGCAGAGTTGGTTTTGACCAACAAGGCGATCCTTGCGCGCCCAGTGATCGAAGCGCTGCCAAAACTAAAATACATCGGCGTGATGGCGACCGGCTACAACGTCGTGGATTTGGAAGCCGCCCGCGAGCATGCCATTGCTGTCACCAACGTGCCGATCTATGGTACCGCGTCGGTAGCCCAAATGGTTTTGTCTCATGTGCTCCATTTTGCTCGCCGCGTGAGCCACCATAGTAGTGCGGTTCATGCCGGGCGCTGGTCGTCGGCCAACGATTTTTGTTTTTGGGATTTTCCGCAAGTGGAACTGGCGGGGCTCACGATCGGCCTGGTTGGGTTCGGCCGCATTGGTCGGGCAACCGCGAAATTGGCCGACGCTTTTGGCATGCAAGTCCTTGTTAGCACTCGCAGGGCGACTACAACCGCCCAAGGCGACACACCGGAATATGCTCAACTCGTCGATCTCGACACGCTGTTTCGCGACAGCGACTTCGTCAGTCTGCATTGCCCATTGACGCCCGAAACGGAGCGTATGGTCGATGCCGCCCGACTGGCAATGATGAAACAGACGGCCGTGTTGATCAACACCAGCCGCGGCCCATTGATCGATGAACCAGCACTCGCGGTCGCTCTTCAGCGGGGCGCAATCGCCGGGGCAGGGCTCGACGTACTCTCCACGGAGCCACCGCCGATCGATCATCCACTGCTGGGCGTCAGCAACTGCGTCATCACGCCCCATATCGCGTGGGCAACCCGCAGTGCCCGCAGCCGGCTGCTTGATACGGTGGTGGACAACGTCGCGGCCTTCCTCAGCGGACAGCCGCAGAATGTTGTCAACTGATGAGCCAGTGTTGGACGCAAGCTACTCAACCGAAGGAATGGCTCCCGCCAGGGTGGAGCAAGAGTTCGATGTCTCCAAGGAAATCAATCGATGCAAGCAGTCTGGTACGAGGAATTTGGCCCTGCCGCTGAAGTACTCCATTGCGGCGAACTGCCCGATCCGCAGCCGGCTGCGGGGGAAGTGCGTGTGCGGCTCGCTCTGTCAGGCGTGAATCCGATCGACGTCAAACGGCGTCTCGGCGGTCGGGGGGAGATGTCGGCGCCACGGGTGGTGCCGCACTTTGACGGTGCAGGGGTGATTGATGCGGTGGGGGCAGGCGTCGACGCAAGCCGTAGCGGCGAGCGCGTGTGGGTTTATGGAGCCCAGTGGCAGCGCGACCTCGGCACGGCTGCCGAGTGGCTGACGCTGCCTTCAGAGCAAGCAGTCGAGTTGCCCAGCGCGGCGAGCTTTGAGGCTGGCGCTTGCCTCGGCATTCCGGCGATGACCGCTTACCCGTCGGTTTTTGCGGACGGCGATGTGGATGGCCAGACCGTGCTGATCACCGGCGGGGCGGGCAGCGTCGGCCGCTACGCGATTCAGTTCGCCAAACTCGGCCAAGCGCGCACGATCGCCACGGTGAGCAACGACGATAAAGCGGCGCTTGCCGCCTCAGCTGGAGCGGATCATGTCGTCAATTACCGTACCGAGGATGTAGTCGCCCGTGTTGCGGAGATTACCGAAGGGGAGGGCGTCGATCGCATTGTCGAAGTTGAGTTTGGTGGAAACCTTGAGACGAGCGCCGAAGTATTGAAAGTCGGCGGCGTCATCGCGACTTACGCCTCTCAGTCTGTGCCCACACCGGCAGTGCCATTTTACGCGTTGATGTACAAGAGCGTTGTCGTGCGGCACGTGTTGACGTTTCAAGTCCCCGAGGAGCTACTTCGACGAGCGCTCGTAGACATCAGCCGATGGCTAGCTACGGACCAGCTTAGCCACTATGTTGGCCAGACCTTTGCCCTGTCGGAAACGGTCGCGGCCCATCAGGCGGTCGAGTGCGGCGCGCTCGGCAAAGTGCTCATACAAACCTAGCTACTCGCCAGCGAACTACCTTTTTCCAGGTTAGGCACACCATGCGGCTCGCGCTGCTCAGGGCGGCGACGGAGTTTGTTCGCCGCCTCACTATCGGTAAACGTTTCGGTCGTCGTGTCCAATTCGAGCCACGGACCAAGCGTGAGCGCGCCTTCATCGCTGTCGATGTCGACGTCGTTTGCCCGCAAGTGGCTGGCCATTCGATCGAAGGAACTGGAGAGCAGTGCGTTGGACGAAATCGACTTGGCAATCTCATTACACGTTTGCTGCTCGCCCAACAGGTGCGAGATGCCGCCCGCATGACACAACGAGCTGGAGAGATGGCCTTCGAGAATTTAAGGTAGTGGCTGCTTTCCGAGAATTGGCTATTCGATGATCTCAAACGACACACTCGCTTGGCCAATTTTTTGGCTTTGCTGGTCGGTAATAGTTAGCCGCAACTCGTACTGCTCGGGATAGATTCGCGTCGGCAAAGTGACTGTGTATTGCATGTGAAAATCGCGACGCGGATTTTGGCACACGTCCTCCACTTCGGGGAACTGTGCGCTGTCGACCCGCTTACCATTCTTGTCGACGACCTCGTAGCTCGTCCCCAAACGGGTGCGATAGCCGTCTTTGGTTGACTCACTGCTATAATTCTCGATTTCGGCATAAAGGCTGACCTGATCGCCCGAGTGGAATTTTGCTTCTTCGCTTAACTGATACGCGCCGTAACCTGCCACAGAGTCGACAAAAGCGAGTTTGCGGACTTGCATTGTCGCCAGCTCGGCCAGCTTGGCCCGAGCTTGATCCAAGTGCACCAGGCTGCCGGCGGCACGCCGCTTGTCGTCAGGTTGTCGCGCGCTATCGAGAAACGTCGACACCGTGAACAACTGATTGTTCCAGTAGTCTTGTTGAGAGGCCGATGCACCAGGAATCGGCCCGAGCGCAGCTTCTTCATCACCTGCCAACAGTTGCAACAGTCGTAGACGCATGTGCTCGTGCACTTCGTCTGTTGAACCTGGTGCAGGCTGGACCGATGCTTGTAAATCGGCAACAGCGGCCTGCAAATGGCTCTGCCTACCGACACGCGGCGCGACGGCCGTGACATAGCTGGCATGGGGGCTGATGATTGGTTGGCTGGTCGTTTGCGGTGGCTTCGTCAGCGCGCCGGCGGCCGGAGGGGTGCTTGGCGCAGCAGGCGCGTGATCGCGAACGACCGCCGCCGAAGGTGGCCGGCTTTCAAAGCGTGAAGTTTGCTGGATATCAAAAGAGACAGGCACTGCCAGCGGACGAGCATCGGTAGCGCGGCTATCCGTCGGGCTGGCAAAAGCGGGTCGTACGGTTCGCTTGGCGACCTGAAGCTCGGTAGTTATCTCCGATGTCGTCTCAGTGGTGAGCTGCTTTTGGGCAAGTTCCTGTTCTCGCTCGGCCAACTGCTGGCGATAGGCGAGTGCCGACCGGAATTGGCGGACAATCAAGGGCCAGTCTTCCGGTTTGGCCTGGCGTAGGTCGGCCATCAACGACCGTTTCGCCGCCGGATCGATTGCCCCGACCTCGGTCAACTCGTCAAGCACCTCGGTCAATGCGGCTTCGTCAGCTTTCTTTGCTGTTTGCTCGGCAAGTTTCTCCGGAGGCCCGTCCTGCTGGGAAGCTTCGCCCGCGGCCTCCGAAGATTTTGCCACCGCAGCACTCTTGGGTGCGGCAGCAGCTTGTCGAATTTGAGGCGTCGCGACCCCTTCGAGCTTCGTGGCTCTAGCAGACCATGGTCCCTGGCAGCCCGCAGCCGCCGGCATCAGCAAAACCAAGAAATAGACAAGTGAACGAGGCAACGAGGCAATCACCTGCAAGGAGAAAGGCAACAGATTTCGAGCGGCGAATCGTAGGGGACAATCCTCTTGGCGGCAAGTTCATTGGTGGCACACCTGGCTTCGTGCTATCAAGTCGCCAATTCAGTTAAACTGCGGCGGCTGGCGGCTTCGACTGCTTGGCTAGCCTCACGACCAGCGTTTCTAGCACCCGCCGGGCACGCTCCTTGGTGGAATTGTATCCCTTAAGTTCCAGATCGGCTGCTAGCAACCAGCGATACAGCTGCTTAGCCCGATCGCGGCCAATCTGTTTGAGCTGCCCTTCGGCCGAAGATAGCTTGAAGGGTGGCATGCCGCTTTGCTCCAAGGCTCCACGAAGAGAGATGTGACGCCCGCTTTGCTCCGCCTTTTCGACGACCCGTACCGCAGCGGCGAATTTCCGCAAAGTCGAAGCCATTTGGGGCAACAGTGCGTGCGGCTCTTCGCCGGCAGCCAACAACCGGTCGAGTTGGTGCAGAGCCTCAGCGGCGCGGCCTTCTGCAGCGGCGTCAATCATGTCCCAGGTCTTGCGGGTGCGCCAGCCACCGACATTCTCGCGCACGAGCGCGGTGTCGATCACTTGTTTCGCATCGACTAACAACGCAAGTTTACCAACCTCTTGGCAAAGGATACCGACTTCGGTCGGTAGCAAGTCAAGTAAGAGGTCGACGGCTGGGCGTTTTAACTCGACACGGTGTTGACAGCTTGCTAGGTGAATCAACCAATCTTTGAGCTGCTTGTTAAATTCAGTGAGCTCGCGTCCTTGCTGCGGCACCTGACAACTAATCGTCAGTCCTGTTTTGGCGACCGCTTTTGCTAAGCGCGTGTTGCCGGGCCATGTTTTAACTTCCAAAATAAGTATGGCATCGCGGGCAGGTTTTTCGACGTAGTCTTCAAGTTTATCTCGATAAAGCTTGACCAGCAGATCAGCCTCTTCCACGACGACCACCCGTCGTTCCGGGCCGAAGAGTGATCGTTCGCAGAGGGCATCCAAGACATCGCGCAACTCTGCGGATCGCCCGTCACAGGTTTTCACTCCGAGGCCTTCCTGACTCCCATCCTCCAGCAAGTGTTGTAAAGCCAATCGGACTTCATGTCGCAAAAAAACATCATCGCCCGCCACCGCACAGACCGCGCCAGTAGGAAAACTGCTAGGAGCGGTCAAGAACGTCAGCGCACTGATTTTATTCGCGGCGGCGGCCTTGGCCATGTGCAACTCGATGCGTTTTCCTGCAAATCGTCGGGAACTAGAGCGTCGCCTACTAATTTTAGCGTAACGTAACACTTCCCGCGACCTCTCTCAAAAGAGGCCGCATTGGTTGTTCAACTCATCCAAAGGGTACGTTTTACTGTGCTGCTTCCATGGTCCATTCTGGCCATTTACTTGTCGCTGTTGTTGAGGGTAACTAGACTAAACAGTGTACTTTTCAGGGGTTTCCCGACCGCCAGATGCAATTCAGTCAAGAGGGATTGCCGGAGGCATACACGGGAGATTGGCCCTCGTTCGGACTGTCGAACTGGCCCATTGTGCAACTCTTGCCGCTTGGCATTCGATAACAACGGACAGGCTAATGAACCGAATCATATTCTCAGCCCTTACCCTAGGGCTGTGCTCTCTTGCTCTCGGCGCGGTATTGCCAGCCCGCGTGACAGATGCGGAGGAATTCGAAAGCTACTACATCGACGGCTACTACATCGGCGGCGATAATGAGCTGGAAGCGTTCAGAACTCAAGGGAACGGCTGGACTTCCACCTCCTCAGGCTCCTCGGGCGTTGGTCGACCAGCCACAGTTACGTGGAGTGTCGTTGCCGACGGCACGCAGCTTCCGACCGGCCTAGGCGAGCCTACTTCTGATAACGGCTTGATCGCTTTTCTTGACGGTATCCATCACGGTGGCAGCAGCCCGGGAGGTGTTGATTTCACTGAGCGGACCTGGTGGCAGTTGATGAATTCCGCTTTCGAACGTTGGGACGCACTCACCGGCATCGATATCAGCTACGAATCCAGCGATGACGGCATTCGACTCGGCACGGCCAGCGGTTCACTTGGTGTTCGAGGAGATTACCGCATTGGCGGACATGCGATCGATGGCCAAACCAGTCCTACGTTTCTCGCTTACAATTTCTTCCCGAACAACTCGGATATGGTCATCGATACCGACGAGATCAACCGTTGGGGCAATGCAGCGAACAACTACCGGTTGTTCCGTAACATGATGATGCATGAAATTGGCCATGGTTTCGGTCTCAATCATGTCGAATCGTTCGACGTGGATCCCATTAAAGATAAATTCCAATTTGGGACCTTTCTGATGGAGCCGATCCTCGCCAGTACGTTCGACGGCCCACAGTTCGATGATATCCTTGGAGCGCATCGACTTTACGGAGATATCAACGAAGTAGGGGCCGGTAACGAAACGTACTTGTCTGCCACCGTGCTCGGCAGCCTACAATCGGGTCAGACGATTTCCATCGGCACGGATGCGACCGACATATCAGTCGGTGCTAACGATATCGACTTTGTCAGTATCGATGACAACTCGGATGTCGATTATTTCCAGTTTTCGGTCGCCGGCCCAGAAATCGTTGGTTTAACGCTTACACCGTTGGGCCCCACCTATGACGAAGGAGCCGGGGGTAGCGGCAACGGTGGCACTCAACAGTCCTTTATCGCGTCGGCCAAGAGCGATTTGACACTCTCACTTTATGACAACAACGGCAGCTCAGTCTTGGAATTTTCGGACGACATAGGACTCGGACTGAGTGAAGAGATCGACAACTTTCAGCTCTCGGTCGCCGGCAACTATTTCGTGCGTGTCGGTGGGCTCAACAACGCAGCGCAGTTCTTCCAGCTCGATATTACTGCCGTTCCAGAGCCAACGTCGTTGGTCTTGCTAGCCCTGGGGAGTATTGGCTGCGCGCTAATACGTCGCCCAATACGAAACCTGCGTTGACTCGCACTAAGGGCGAGCGTCGCCTGCGATGGGTCGCACACCACGCAGCCGTCCTGTGGGCTGCGGACGAGCCAGTGCAATCGGTGACGGCGTCTGAAAGGTGGCCAAATTACTCGCCGTGTCGCGAGCTTCTAACCGCAAATAGAATCGACCCGGCACGTGCCGCTCGATGCGCCAAGTGTAGCTGCCGGTGTTTGCCAGGCCCGAGGCGATCGTAGACCAGGGGCCATTGGGGTAGGAACTGTAGAACAGAGCGATGGGGCGCGGCTCCAAATTGGTATCGGCGGCCCGCCATCGCACTAGTAGATGATCGGCCAGGTTGCCCTCTCCGAGATCGGCGGCAAGTAATTCCGCGGTGGGCGGCTGCAAATCGACCGAAACCGTCAGTTCAGGCTCTTCGCCCGATTGGGGAGGCGCCGCGCCGGCGCTGTTGGCCCCGTCGACCAATATGCGGAACCCAAAGGTTCCCGCAGCTGGGACGGTCACGCGAAATGGGCTGCGATTATCTGGGTCGACGCCGTAACTTTGCCAAGTGCGCCCGTTGTCGTCGGTACCCCACAGCTCAATTTTCGAAACCCCCCAGGGACCAACCAACTGGAGGTCGTATTCGACATCGAACGTCCGAGAGTTGACTACGCGTGAGGCCTTGCTGTCAGCTGGTCGGGCCGGCGCCCATTGGTCTTGGGCCAGCTTCGCATGGTTCGCAGCGGACTTGTCCGTTGCGGAGGGGATGGTTGCCGGTGGCCAGGGTCCGCCCGCAGCCAGTGCGGACGCTTTCTTGGGGCCAAGTGGCGCGACCAGCAGTGGCTGTCCCGAGCTGCCTGCCTCGGTTTTCTGGTTCGGACTAGCCGAACCATCACCGACCAGTTTCGCCGGCGTCCGATTTGGCCGATCTTGATTGGCAATACTGTAAGGGTTGCTCGATGGTGGGCTCTCTTGAGAAGTGACTACAGCAGCACGATCCCCGCGCGGCAATCGATTACTGACTGGCCAATCGCGCGAGGGCAACTCGGTAGTTCGCAAAAACCGATCCGAGATCGAGTCGGTCGCAGCCGCCGTGCCTGTCGAAAAGGGGCCTCTCAATGTAGGACCTGCAGAGGGTTGAGAACCAGATTCTGGTGGCTTCGTGTGACCGGTTACGACCACCGTTTCGGCGAGCCCGCGCTGGCCAGCCTTATCCGTGACCACTGCGCGTAGCTTGACACTCTGGGCATCTCCAGGTGCGCGCCAGCGAATACGCCCCAAGAGTCGATCCGCTTGGGCAATATCAGGTGGGCTGGGACGCAATGGAGACCATTGGCCCTCGGAGCCCAACACTTCGATCAACAAGCTCTCTGCTTGCAGATTTGCATCGCGCGCTTCGTAACGGATGATGATCTCGCCTGTCACGTCCACCGATCCATCAAGCGAAAGTTCAGGCATTACCGTGTCGACGACCAGTCGCATTTGCGGCCGCACTGCCGCATTCGGCCAAGGTTGGCCGCGGCGGTTGAGGTGCCTGAGCGCGAACCAATACTCGCCATCTTCGGGCGCGTGGTAGCTGAACCCCTGGACGTTGGGCTCGGCCTCTTCGAGCGTCTGCCAATCGTTCGCGCCAGTGCGGGAGTGCAGCAGCTGAACTTTTGCGATCGGGTCAAGCAGTTTGCCGCGCGCGTTGACTTGGTAAGGGATGAAGAACAGTCGCTGCTTCCAATAGGTCGGCGCCAGCGGACTTGTTTGAGCCGCGGCGCAGGGAACATGCAAAAGTGTCCAACTGACCAATAGACATATCGTTTTCGTCATTCGTCATTCCGTCATTCGTCATTCCGTCATTCGTCATTCAGGCGATAGCGCAGCGGCTGTCAGTCAATCATTATCGGTGCTGCGGACTAGTAGTCTTGAAACGTACGGACTGGGTGTTCGACCTGCGTAAGTACAGCAAAATATGCGGTCTGAGCGAGATTGCCCGACGAATTGAGGCGGTCGCACTTCCTTTCTGGACGCCTCCCTGCAAACGGGGCATAATTAGCGATATCGAGGGGTGCTTCATGTGCCAGATAGGGAAAAAGGTTGCCGGTGGCCCAGATTTCTCAGCAATACTGTCGCGAGAGGCCACGAGCTCAAGTAGAATTGAACAGCGCTGGACTGATGGCAAGAAACGGTCAGAAATGCGGGCTTCGATGCCGGCGACGCGATTATGTACCAAGCTTTTGAAACGCTGTCGCAGGCAGCAATGCTATTTGCAGCCATTTTCGTCATGACCGCGATAGGCATCGCCGTCGCGCGAAGGTATCGGGATCATGAGGCTAACGACATGTCGGAGACCAGCGACATGATGTCAAAGTTCCGAGAACTGCACGCAGAAGGTGGGCTGAGCGACGAGGAATTCCGAACAATAAAGACGAAGCTAGCAAGCGAGCTTAAAACAGAGTTAAACGATAACAGCAGCACCGGTTAGGGCCAGCCATGCGGGTCGGGGCTAGTGCTGCAGGCCAGACAGACTGGTGCGGTTTTTCGGCATTGATAGCAGCGCCTGAACCTCACCCCTCTCGAAGGCCGATGAACGACTCTCGTTGAAGCTTCGTATTGAACAGCAACACGCCCGCGTAAAGATTTCCGGCCTGCACAGCTTAAGCTGGCAAGAAGTTTTCCGAGGGAACCAGCAGAACTGCTCGAACTGAGCGGACAAGGACGCCCCGCCAGAGTGAAGGCCGCTGCATCAAGATTTGATGGGCCTAGAAGGAAGCGACACGCCGCTGTCATATTTCATATTTTTCGAAATTGGCATATTTTTCGAAATTGGCATTTGGCAGGTTAACTCCCTCGAGCGACACCCTTGATTATCATCGTAATAGCCGTTGGGACGGTGATGCCCCAACGCTTGTTGCATACTTCGGAAGGATACTTGCATGCCCTCTGGCAAAGAAATCAGCGGCAGGCGCGGCGGTACCACCAAGAAAAACGCTTTCTGCTCATTCTGTCGGAAGAGTTATCGGGATGTCGGCCCCCTGGTCGAAGGACCAGGTGACGTCTACATCTGCGGCGAGTGCATAGAACTCTGCCAATCGATATTGGACCAAGAACGCCGGCGTCGTGGGACGAGCAAGCAACTGTTCACCAAGATCCCCAGCCCGCGAGAGATCGTCTCTGGGCTCGATGAATACGTCATCGGCCAAGATGCGGCCAAACGCGTGCTGGCCGTTGCGGTGCACAGCCACTACAAGCGATTGATGGCCGCCGAGGAGGAATCGGATATCGAAATCGACAAGTCGAATATCCTCCTCGTTGGTCCCACCGGTTGCGGCAAAACGTTGCTCGCTAAAACCTTAGCCAAGAGCCTGAACGTGCCGTTCGCGATCGGCGACGCCACGACGCTGACCGAAGCAGGCTACGTTGGCGAAGACGTCGAGAATTTGCTGCTCAAGCTTCTGCACGCAGCCGACTTCGATGTCGATTCGGCGCAGCGCGGCGTGCTCTACATCGACGAGATCGACAAGATCGGCAAGACCAGCCAAAACGTCTCGATCACCCGCGATGTCTCAGGCGAAGGTGTGCAACAAGCGCTCTTGAAGATGCTCGAAGGGACAACCGCTAACGTCCCTCCGCAAGGTGGTCGCAAGCATCCCGAGCAGCAGTACATCCAGCTCGATACGACGAACATCCTGTTCGTGGTGGGTGGTACCTTCAGCGGCATCGAGGATGTGATCAGCAAGCGCTTGGGCTGCCGCTCGATCGGTTTCGGTCAGTCGGGCGACACGGCTTCAGAGATGAGCTTGGGAGAATCGCTCGCTCAGGTAACTTCTGACGATCTTGTCGAATATGGCATGATCCCCGAGTTGGTAGGTCGTCTGCCGGTGGTCACCGCGCTGCAGCCGCTGGGCGCCGAATCGTTGGTACGTGTCTTGAAAGAACCGAAAAATGCGTTGACGAAACAATATCAACACTTGTTTTCCATGGAAGATGCCGATCTTAAGTTTACCGACAAGGCACTACAAGCAATCGCCGCTCGTGCGGCGGAGCGTGAGACTGGTGCTCGCGGGCTGAGGTCGATCATCGAAAACGTGATGATGGACATCATGTTCGAGTTGCCCGAACAGCCGCGAGGTAGTCGCTACGTGGTGACCGACGACATCGTCGAAGGTCGTGAGCAGATGTTTAGCAATGAATCACCCCAAACTAAGAGCGCGTAACGTTCAAGCCCACAGCTGTTCCAAGATCTTCGTGATTGGGAATTAACTGTGGGGGTTAAGTTACGCTTGCTTATAGAACGGGCCCGAGAGTGCAAACTCCTGGGCCCGTTTTTTTCATGCGCGGCAATCCATAGAGATCATTCGCATCAACTTAGCCCAACTTCCCCAGTAATGCTGAGAATCAGAGTTTTCCGGTATGTTTTGTGGTCAGGATCGACGTAAGTTGTGGTAGCGCCTGTGGGTCGTAGACACCTATTGTGTACCTAGCGCCGCAGCGGAGGCCATGCGTCGTATTCTGGTCGACCGCGCCCGGCGCAAGAATACCGCCAAACACGGGGGCGAATTTCAACGAAACGCCCTAGATTGCATTGATCCACCGGTCGATGGCCCCTCCGATCAATTGCTCGTCGTACATGAAGCGCTCGATAGTTTGGCGGAATCAGAGCCGCAGGCAGCAGAGCTGGTTAAGTTGCGATATTTCGCGGGGCTCGGCCAGCAGGAGGCAGCCTCGGTGATGGGAATCGGGCGGAGAACGGCCGACCGCTTATGGGCCGTTGCGCGTGCACGGCTGTACCGCGAACTCCACGAAAGCTGAAGAAATCAGAATATTTTGCTTCTTGGCCAAATTTTTGCGTGCAACCGTCACGATTTTCTCGCACTGAAATGCGGCGACCGTGTTTTCGGAGAAATTCCAGATGGACAGCAGCAATACGCGCGCCAATCAGGTTTTTGCCGACGCTATTGAAATAGAATCCCCAGAAGATCGTACTGCATTTCTCGACAAAGAATGCGGAGACGATCAGCACTTGCGCAAAGAGGTAGAATCACTGCTTGAATCGCACGCACGAGCCGGGAGTTTCCTCGAACAACCAGCAGCGGAGCTTGGCGAAGTTGCGGCTGAAAACGGTGAGTCTGCCGGCAACGGGCGCAGCGTCGAAGGAGAAAAACCGTATCACGAGAATGCTGGACAGAGTGTGCTGAACTCGCTCGGCGAACGTTTGGAGACAGTGCCCCATGTACTGCTGCGCGATGTAACTCGCGAGGCGGATCCGATCGCGTTTCCTAGCTCGAAGGAAGTTCCGCAGACCGGGGCCAAGTACCACTTGCTCGGCGAGATCGCCCGTGGCGGCATTGGCGCCATCCTCAAAGGCCGCGATACCGATTTGGGGCGCGATTTAGCCGTCAAGGTCCTGCTCGATGAGCATAAGGACAAGCCCGAAGTGCTGCAGCGTTTTATCGAAGAGGCGCAGATCGGTGGTCAGCTGCAGCATCCGGGCATTGCGCCGGTTTACGAGTTGGGGCAATTCGACGATGAGCGCCCGTTTTTCAGCATGAAGCTCATCAAGGGCGAAACACTGTCGACTCTGCTGGCGGAACGTGATCAGCCAACCGATGACCGAGGAAAGTTGCTGGCGATCTTCGAACAGATTTGCCAGACGATGGCATATGCCCACAGTCGGGGCGTGATCCACCGCGACCTGAAGCCTTCGAACATCATGGTCGGCGCCTTTGGCGAAGTACAGGTCATGGATTGGGGACTGGCCAAAGTGTTGCCGAAGGGGGGCGTCGTCGACGAGAAGAAAGCTTTCGAGAAACACAAGGATGTGAGCGTCATTCAAACGTCGCGGAGCGTTGGCAGCGATACTCCGGGAGACTTTGGTTCCGACACGCGGATGGGGAGCGTGCTAGGCACGCCGGCCTACATGCCACCCGAGCAGGCACTGGGCGAAATTGACCACCTCGACGAGCGGTCGGACGTGTTCGGACTCGGGGCCATTCTCTGCGAAATTCTGACGGGTCAACCGCCATACATTGGTAGCGACGGCGGTCAGATCTTACGACTGGCAGCGCGAGGCAAACTCGAGGATTGTTTCGCGCGGCTGGACGAGTCGGGAGCTGACGCTGATTTGATCGAGTTATCCAAGCGCTGTTTGGCGCCGGAACCGAGCGAAAGGCCCCGCGACGGGGGAGAGTTGGCAGATGGCGTTTCGGGCTACTTGGAGTCGGTGGAGACCAAGCTCCGCACAGCCGAGTTGGAACGTGTGGCAGAAGTTGCGCACGGGGTCGAGCAGCGTAAGCGAAACAGAGTGAAGTTGGCGCTGGTCGCTTCCTTATTAGCCCTGTTGGTTGTGGGGGGAGGCGCAGCCTTCTGGCTAGAGCGGAAAGAGGCCGCCCTCGCTGTGGCGAAAGCGGAGTCCGAGCTCAACGCCCTCGAGAACCGGCAGAGGATTTCGAGGCAAGTGAGCAATGAGATCTCCATCGCTCGTACATTAGCAGAAAATGTCGAACCGACAGGGCTGGCTGATAAGCAGACGATGGTTCGCGCGTTGGAGGCTGTCGGTCGCGCGCGTTCTCTGATCGATTCTGAAGCGATTCCTCGACAATTGGCGGATGAAGTCTCGGAATTGGAAGACTCTTTGCAGCATCGGCTGCGAGACCTCGATTTGCTCGAGGCATTAGAAGAAGCCTGGGCTTGGGAGGCTCAGCACTGGGGGGGAACGACCCGAACGGCGGTCTGAAGACGGCGACGAGCCGAGCTCGCCGCGGACTTCAAATTCCAGAGGAGCACGGATTCGGTAGAGAGATGCAACCGGATGCTCACAGAGCGGCTAAGTACTATGGGCAGGCTTTTGCAGACTGGGGTCTCGTTCCCGCTGTCACTTCAGTGGATGAGGCCGTGACGAGAATACAAGCATTGCCGCGCGCAGTGCAGTCGCGCGCGCTGGTGTCCCTCGATCGCTGGAAGGAGCTACGTGACGCAGTTCCCCCCTTGCAGCGATGGGAGGATGCCGAGTGGTCCACGCTCCAAGCGATCAAACTCTCGTCGCGCGGCGGAGACGAGCTCCGCGTCAAGTCCGATGGATCGATCTTGGCAAGTGGCAACAATCCTCAATTCGGCTACGAACTCGAATTCGAGACCCCCCAGACGACAATCACGGGGTTGCGGCTCGAAGCGCTGCCGGACTCCTCGTTGCCCGACAATGGACCAGGTCGCGGGACCTCGTCGCGTGGAAACTTCTCCATTGACGAGCTGCGGATCTGGTGTGAACCGCTCGATGCAGGTCAAAAACGACAGTTGATATTTCGCTCGGCCGTGACGGACCACTCCCTCGCGATCTGGCGGTTTGCAACTAACAGCTGGAGTATCCGGGGCGATGGGGGGAATCCGCGCGCAGCCTACTTCGAGATCGATGAGCCTGTCCGGAGTAAGTCAGGGTTTCGTATCACGATAACGCACGCGGATAGCGACGCTTCCCCGCGTTGGGCAGACGAAAACCTGGGCCGATTTCGGTGGTCTGTTTGTGCAGAGGAGTTTAGCGGGGAGCACACCGATTGGCTTGCCCGGCTTATTCGCCAGGCGGACCAGGACCCGTGGCGGCGCTCGATGAGGGACGAAATAGAAGCAGGCGATGTCGCCGCTCTTGTACGGCGCGCGGAAGATGCTTCGGCGCTGCAGAGGCAGCCGCAGATCGTGCTCATCCGGCTTGCCGAAGCGCTTCGTCGGGCAGCAGCTCGACAGTTAATCAGTGAACTCCCCGCCAATACCACCTGGAGTGTGCTGGCGCCGAAGTCTGTGGAGTCCGATGTCGGCGCTGACTGCGCCATCGAAGACGAACAATGGATTTTCGTAGGAGGCGAGATTGACGATGCTGAAACGATCCAAGTCACCGCGCCAATCGAAAAAGTCGGCGCTGGGGGCCATTCGATTGGAAATGGCGCCAGACCGACGAACGCCCACGGGTTATCTCGGACGGGGGGAGTTTGGCAATCTCCGTCTAAAAGAGTTCTCCCTCGGCGTTAGCCCGGCCTCGGATCCAGACAACGTGACTCCTATGGAAGTCGTTCGGGCACTGTCACTCGATCTTCAAAAAGACGACGACAATCAACTCATGGATTTATTATGACTGCACCGCGGGCGAGGTGCCGCGCATGCCAACGACAAGCAGGCTGATCACCGCCAATAACCACGTGGCAGGCTCGGGCACGCTTGCGGCGGCTAGGCCACCGCCCCCGACGCCGGTACCAAACTGATTCTGCCATTCGAGAAAGTCGTCTCCATCGGTGTCGTCGTCGTCGTCAGCGTCCGCGGCACAGTTGCTTGTGCAGCCGAAGTCATTCTGCCACAAGAGAAAGTCATCTCCGTCGACGTCGCCATCATTGTCAAAGTCGGCCGCTAGACCACCATCCGTCTGAAGACCGTCGTCATACTCCACGGTCCCTGTCAACGTCCCCACGCCGGCGATGTTGAACTCGAAAATCAAATCCCGTTCACCGCCTGCGGTGAAAATCGACCCTAGATTCAAAGCCTCACTGCCGCCTCCCCCGCTGGCGCCAAAGGCTCCAAACAGCCGCGAGCCGGGGAAATTGCCTTCACTAATATGGTTTGCGGCAGCCGGCCCAGCGCTCCAATCTGCGTCGCTGCTGGCGATCGAGTTCCACGCGCTCGGATCGAGCGAACCGGATTCCGAGACGATGCCATAGCCGTCAATTTCCAGATCCTGCAGGGATTGGTTCTGAATGAATACGCTGTCCTCGGCTTCATCGACGACGAGCACGAGATCGTTGTGCGGCCCGGTGAAATCCACTGTCCCCTGGGAGACGCTTCGGTCTGGGAGGAGATATTCAAATTGGATGTTCTCATTGATCTCGCCCAGCTCGGTTGGCTGGAACGCGTAGATGTTGCCCAGATCGATATCTGCTCCCGGACCAAGTTCGAGCGATCTGGTGAGGGTCGATTCGGCGACATGGGAGGGGCTGCCATTTCCCACCCAAGGACCTCCTTGGGTCAACGGCTGCCACTCTGAATCGTCGAGGAGTGCGTCGGTGGAAATAACGCCGTACCCTTCGATCGTGGCCGTCAGGTTGTCGGTAAGATTCTTCATCCGCGTCGCACCGGTGCGACGGTTCATGGAGAGGACCAGTTGCACGTCGGCTCCCAAACGCGCCACGGCGCCGTGGGTTCCACCCGCCACCGACTGCACGCTGAACCGGTGACCTAGCGGCAATGAGGCATTGGCGGAAATCGAGGAAAAGCTGCCGACGATGGAGTTGGCATCAACGATATCCCAAGTGTCAGCCGCCCCTGGCTGCACCCCATTGAAGTCGAGCGCCAGGTGTCCACCGAGCGTAGCAGCGCCGGTGGCTTGCAGGGCCGAGTGACTGGGCCCGGTGATCTCGGCAGTGAGCGTCCCTTCACTGAGTGCGAGCGTATTTGCCATAAAGTTGACGTTCGGTCCAATGACGCGGGTGTTTCGCGAGAGCCTAGCAGGTCCGTTGATGGTGACGGCGGCCGTGCCCGCATTGCCAGCGCCCAGGACAATCGAACTGGCACTATGGCCGGCGGAGGTGAGCGACTGGGCCGTGAGGGTTCCGCCCCGCCCGACGATCAAGTGGCCGATCCCTGGCCGGCCGACTTCCACACTCCCAGTCGTACTGGATCCTGTGACGACATTGAGGACGCCGCCGCTTTGGATATCGAGCGTACCGGGGGGAAGGGTGGTCGTGTCTCCCAGCACCACGCCTCCAGGGTCGGTCGCGATGGCCGAGTTGATCGTGGTGGCGCCGTCGGCGACCAGTGCGATCTCATCCAATGCCGCACTGGGGATATTACGGGCGGTGAAACCAAACTCATCCACCCAATTGTTGACATTGCCCCAGGGACCCGTTGTGCCAGGAAGCCAAAAAATATTGGTCTGCGCGTTCGCGGTCGGGGCGAGGAGTGCCAAAATGCTTGCAACGGCGAGGCTGCACGGGAAACGATTCAATCGCGTCATGGCGGATACCCTTGAAAGCGGTCTATGCTCGTTGGCTCAATGAATGATGGCAGCAATCCATTACAGGCGGCGGCTTCGGCCTCGGTAGGCCAGAACCGAAAACAGGATCAGGCTCAGGACCATGGTGGTCGGCTCCGGCGTCCGCGTGGCCGCGGCGAAGGCCGCGAAATGGTTGTTCTTGAAATCTCCCACGTCGCCTAGGTCGATCCGCCCGTCGAAGTTGAAGTCGCCGTTGCCGACTGGATCCAGGCCGTCGAGGTGGCCGTAGAGGTTGGCGCCCAGAATATTGAAATCATCTGGGTCGACGTCATCGTCATTGTCGAGGTCATGGATGTCGCCGCTGATGGTGGGGGGGGGAACGACGTCTGCCCAGGTCGTGCCAATCGTTAGCGCCCCGAAGAGGACATCGTCGCCTTGGGTGTCAAAGTTGATTCCGAAGGTCCGCACGCCAACATTGGTGAACTCCGATATGTTGGAATCACCGTCGGACACCGCTTCGGGGCTGCCCGAGGCGTTGAGCGCCGGGTTCACCCACAGTTCATAGCGATCGTACACATTCCCCGGACCCGGAACGGTCTTGGAGAGATGGCCCACGACAAAATAGGTCTCTCCGATCACCAGATTCTCCTCTGCGTACATGTTCGTGCCGCCATTGGTCCGGGCCACAAAGTCGGACAGCTCAGCCGGTCCGTCGAAGCCCTGATTGGCCTTGTAGCCGATCAAGGGACCGCTATTGTCATTGAAATACCATACGGCAAAATCGTTGTTGGTGATTTCTCCGCCTAAAGGACTACTATCATCATCCCATTTGGTTAGGAAGCTGATGTAGATGTCGTCACCATTCTGGGGTGAGGCCAAGTTCCGCTCGATCGCGATGGGAAGGTTTCCACGCATGGCGACCGCGGAGCTGGCCTGCACCAAGCCGCCCCCGGGCACCTGGTATGCCATGCTCTCGGCCACGATCAGTCCGGCGAGCGCCTGGTCTGCAACCGTCCATCCGCCTGCGGCCCAGCCAGTTCCCGAGGTGTCTCCTGCGATCGTCCCGTCGTTCCCATCGTCTGAGAACATGGTGGAAGCAATCTCAATCGCCTGGGTAACGCCGGGTGCCAGAGCAAGCACAAGGGCCGCGAGAAAAAATGCCGCGAAGCAGGTGTGCGTCTTCAGTTTCATGGGAAGTATCCTTGCAGTTGGGAACCACAAGCGACCCGTTTGGGACGCTGGATCGAGGCAGTCAAGCCGTGAGTTTTCGCAATTTCGGTTAAACAACTTGAGTCGCAACTCTCCGCAGCCGCACAGAGCGCGGCGCGACGCCAGAGAGCTCGTTCACCGCCGAGCGCCGAGGCCTGTAGAGGAAGCCCGAAAGCGAAACCAGCCAGAGGCTCAGCGTGGTCGGCTCGGGAATTCCCGCCGCCGTCGCGGCGGCAAAGGCGTCCGGGAAGTCGGTCTTCCATTGATGAAAGTCGCGGAGGTCGATGTCCCCGTCGAGATTATAGTCGCCATTCTCGTGACCCCTGACACCATCGAGGTGGGCATACAGGTTCGACATCATGGTATTGAAGTCGCCTTCATCCATGTCCCCGTCACCATCGAAATCTCCTGGCGTACAATCGGGGGGGGGGCAAAGTCCTCCAACTGCAAGTTCTGCGATTTCCAAAGGGCTGAGCACGTTGTCGTAAATGCGGAGATCGTCGTAGTTTGCAACGGGCGTAAAGCCCTCCTGCCCAATGCCTCCCTGTGTCTGAACCGCAGCGTCCCAACCGTTCCAAACGCCCTCGGTAACGGTCCCCGTTTCGACACCGTCGACGTAAATCTTGGCTGTAGCAGCCGTCCCAGCTGTCCCCGACCAATCAAAAGTCGCCGCAACGTGGTGCCATTCAAGATCGAATAGGCCGGCGCTCGATGTAAGGTTGATTGTTGTGCCGGAATCGTCTCGAGTAAAAAATAACAAGATATCGCCAACAGGATTTGAGCGAATGAGGTAGTTGTGATTGAATCCATCTTGGTCTTCGATCACGCCCAAGAGCATAGGCTGGGC
>Ga0310121_10001525_pt1 | contig 23396 bp, 21 predicted proteins | sample CB27_Tmax_986_MG_FD_203504 | JGI IMG/M metagenome (GOLD analysis project Ga0310121, IMG submission 203504) | Marine microbial communities from Western Arctic Ocean, Canada - CB27_Tmax_986 | ecosystem: Environmental > Aquatic > Marine > Oceanic | place: Canada: Western Arctic Ocean | collected...
CGCTGTTCGGTTTTCTTTTCGTGGGATCCTTAGCTCTCCTCGTGTACGGGATAACTTCCACGAACAAGTCGACCGTGCGATGGTTTGCGCTTTCCGGACTCCTCCTCGGGTTGGCGGCGCTGACACGTCCCGTCGTCCTGCTCCTTCCCATTCTCCTCGCTGTTGTTACCATAGTTCTGCGCTCAAAAAAGTTCCAGGATCGGCACGTTATCCTCCTGGTCCTTACCTTCTCCTGCGCCGTGGCCCCTTGGACCCTTCGCAATGCCCTCGTCTTTGACGCATTTATCCCTGTCACGACCACGGGCGGAGTGGTTATGTGGGAAGGACTACACCCCGACCCAAGAGGATTCGGTTATAACCCGTGGAATGAGATCTCCCGCGCCGCGGGAACTCACGATGCAGTGCAAAGAGACAAGGTTCTGAAACGCAAGGCGATACGCGAGATGTTCGAAAATCCCCTCCACGCGTTGCGCATGGCGGTCATCAAACTGATCTGGTTTTTCAACCCCTGGGAAGGAGATTCTTACACTCTCGGATCACCCTTTAACCCGCATACCTTTCTAGTCTTGGTTCTATGCGCGTTAGGGGTCGGCTCCAGATTCCTCAGGAGAGGTAATTTAGAGGAGGATGACGGGAAGCGAGTGGCGGTTACCATTCTGGCCGTGGTATTCGTTTACTTCGTTCTCATGGCGGTCGTGTTCTACGGCTCCCCGCGATTTCGAATGCCTGTCGAGCCGCTACTGTGGATCGGCGCAGGTTGCGGGTTGTCGGTGTGGGCGAAATGGCCGCGAGCCGTTCGGGAGATTGCTGCTGTCGCCGTGCTCGCCGTTATCGGAGGACTTTACCTTGGTGGCGATTCAGTTAAAGGAGTTCTCGTCGATTTCTTCGATGCCGCTGTGGGTTATCACACCATCTTCCCCGGTTCGAGTTGAAGTGAATGAGAGCGCTCCTAATCAGAACCCCGCGCGTGAGCAAGGGGACCGTCACTCGTGGGGAGTCCCCTTGCTCACGCGCGGGGTTCTGATACTGGTTCTAGAAGTGACCGTTCAGGTTCCAGTCGTAATCTAAGAACTTCACTTTTACCTTGTTCGACTTAACAAACTCGCGGTCTTCATCCGAAAGGAATGGTTGGATGTACTCCAGAACGCTGGAAGATTCCTTGGTAAAATCTTCGGTGAACCACTTAAATAGCATGCTTAGGTGGAATACCCCTTTTTCGCGGTCGAGCCGATTCTTACTTTTGTCCGCTAGAAAACTTCGCGCCTGACGGTCCAAATCCTCATCCAATGTCTCGGCACTGTATGCCTTAGAGATGAGCGGCGGACAACTGATGGACGCGCACACGATTGCGAAATGGATGCGGGGATCCCCAAGTTTCCGCAAGGACTCGTTTTCCAGGCCGTCCAAACTCAATACCTCCCCTCCGATGATGACTGTTGTTTTCTTAAAGAATCGTCCCACGTCATTAACCGACTTGATTTCTCCGGCCGAGAGAACCCCGTTGAAGATGCCGGCATTGTAGGCGTTGATTTCTAAGGCTAAACGCTCATCGCGCGAAAGTTTCTTCCGATCGATTTTGGCTACTGATTTCAGGTAGGTTTGGAGATCAGGATATCTGGCTTTGATCTTCCCGTAATCGACAACGCCATCCTTAACCGAATCAGTAAGAATCGAGTTGAATAGCGAGTGATCAGTGTTTGTATGCAGTTCTTCCTGCCCTACCTGGGCAGTTCCGGGTTCGCGACAGGCAAAAAGTAAAACGGTGACCCCCAACACACTCATCAGGAATAGTTTTCTCAAATTCATAACAAGACCCTCCTTCAGGATGAAACGTACCACATCGCGTTGTGTTACTATAATATCAAGCCCTCTTAAGAAGGCTTTGCACCGGTTGCTCAAGGCTTTAGCCTGATTGCCTTACAGCCTGAGGTTAAGGCGGCGAACCCAATATGACCTTGCATTCGGCCCTGCTGAAATACGCCATCCTTCCCCTCGCCTCCTGGCGAATGGGAAACCAATTCTCGAAAGAATACCGTCTTCTCCTGGAGACACAAGGATGGCCGAGAGACCGGCTGCGCGAACTCCAAACCGAGCGTCTTCTCAAAATCCTATCGCACTCTTTCGAAACAGTTCCCTTCTACCGCGAATGGCTCGGTGACCACGGCCTCGAACCATCCAGATTTCGGGAAGCCGAAGACCTCCAAAACCTCCCGGTCCTTACCAAGAAAGATATCCAAAAAGAGGGGCCGGACCGCATGGTTTCCTCAGCCCTCGCCGAGCGCGACCGCATTCCGTACAGCACCAGCGGCTCCACCGGAGAACCCTTCCGCTTCTCTGTCAGCAATCGTTTTAATGGGAACAAAATCGCAAGGTACTTCAGGGAGATGACTTCCTGGGGCATTGAACCCGGGACTCCCTTCCTGAAAGTCTGGGGAGCAGGGCGTGTTCCCACCCCGGGACAAGAGAGCGAAAAAAGTTTCTTCATAAAATTCCTCCTGCGACGCGAGGAGGTCCTGGCCTTCGACCTGGATGTGGAACGCGCCGAGGCCATCCTTCACTGGATGGCGAGCCAGCGCACCCCTGTCCTGGAGGCTTACACAAGTAGCGCCTGCTTCCTTGCCAAATGCGCAAGCGCCATTGGCCTCTCCCTGCCAGCCTTACGCACAGTCGTCGTATCGGGGGAGACGCTGACACATTCGCAGGAAACCCTCCTTCGTGAGACATTCGATGTCCGCGTGGTCAATGCCTATGGCAGCCGTGAGTTCGGCAAAGTCGCGTTTACCGCTCCTGATGACAACGGATTAGTCTACTCAATGGAAGATTTTTACGCTGAGTACCTCGACCTCGATCCTCCCGACCCGGAAGGGAGGAAGCGGCTCATCCTGACCTGTTTCTCAAACGACGCCCAACCCTTCATCCGATACGATACCGGCGATCTGGTGGTCCCCGCCTCTGATGATGATAGCGGCATCGGCTTGGAACGGTGGAAGCAAATATCCGGTCGCCTCGCAGAACAGGTCACCACTCCAGCGGGGCAGCACATCTCCGTACACTTCTTCACATTGCTCTTGGAAGATCTGGAGAATGAGGTCCTCCAGTTTCAGATTGTCGTAGAGAGTCCCGATCAACTGGTGCTACTCATCGTCCCAGGCCCGGAGTACAGGGAAGAGTTCAAAGGTCCTCTGCAAGACAAGATAGAGGAACATGTGGGTGAGGGTATGGAAGTGGAGATCAGGCTCGTGGATTCAATTCCTGTTACCGGCGATGGCAAGCGGCCGTTGCTTCGGAAATTAGTCTAGGGCGAAGAATGCCAGATTTCCAATCTAGTTCCCAATCTCCAGATTGGGAACGGGGAGAAAGCGTACGGAAACGTGTCGCAATTCCGAAATACTAAGATTATCCTTATTTAACAGGATACGATAAAGCAATCCCCTGGCAGTAAGCGCCCCCACCCGATCGCGGGGTTGCCGAACCCAGGGGATTTTTGGTTTGGACACATCCACCTGTTCTGCACACAGGGCGAGGAGGATGGCGGCGTCCTTGACCGGATTGATTTAGCCAGGGATGTCCTCTCCCGAGTCATCTGGAGCTTGGTCATGATGGTTTTTATCGATCGCGCCTTGATCGCGAGCGATAAAAAGGGTTTCATCTCCTACCGAGAGGCTGATTTGATTGTTAGACATCGTGGCGACAAACTTCGGAAGTTCCTGCGGGGCTTCTAAAATGAGTCGGTCAATAGGTCCGCGTACATAGTTCTCGAGGAACAAAGACATTGTGGGGCCAGCTAAGCTGTCTAGGTGCCCCCATGCGTCAGCGCCTTTATAGACTTCGCCCCCTTGGCCCAGGAACGCTTGCTCCAGTTCTTCCAGCTTCGGATTAAGAGTACTATCAAGAACGACTAGGACGGGGGTATAGCCGCTCTCGTGGCAGTCGACGGGGAAGTCTAGTTCTTCACGCCAACGCCCCTGTCCTGAAGCCGCAATGGTAACACGTATTTTGAGCTCATATGCCTTCTTCCCTAATAGGCAATCCACTTGACGACCTTTGCGATTATCCGTAGAGCGTTTGACCGGGCTTCTTTTAGCGGGTACGGGGATTCCCCCAACAGCATGGGCAATGACCGGTTCAAAAAGGTAGCCGGTCTCTTGGCCTGCTCTATTGTCAATGTCAAAAAACCATTTTCGCCAGAACAAGAGTCCTGCAAGCGCTGCTGGGCTCAGCTTTCCAAATTGAAGTAGACCGCGTGGTCCTACCTGTTCAAGTGTTGGGATCGGCTGGGTCTTAAGGATGGTTTCGTATTTGAGCCTAGCTTTGTACAGAGCTGACAGACAAGCGAAATACATGTCTGCATCTGAGTTCTGGTGAACAAGACGCTCGAATAGACTTACAGCGTCAATACCCTCAATCACCAACGAGTCTGGGTCTTCCGCCTCGAAGAATGAGGGTAAATCATGCGGTACATTGGGAAATTCTTCCCGCAAGTCCAGATCATGGATTATCTGACAAACCAGATAAGCACACATCTCGTCCGTAAGACCAACGGCTTGATCCCCCGAACCGTAAGCTCGTGCTCGTTCCCAGATCGATTGCTGAGTTTTTGTCAAAGCCATAGGCAACCCTGCTCGATGGTTCGCTCAGAAAGAAACCGTTCTTCAACTTTATCACACACGGTTTGAAGGACAGGGCTCATTCCCGTTGATAGAGTCGGAATGAAACTTAATAAAGCACCTCCGCGCGCAGTTGTTTTCGCCTGCTTTAGATCCTCTTCAAGAGTTCTTGCAATACTTTCTGCTAGAAATACTGGGACAGCGTTGCCAATCATTTGGATTTTTTCGCTTTGTGTTCCAAGAAACACGAAATCATCTGGAAAAGTCTGGAGCCGGGCACATTCCCGAATAGTCAGCGGGCGATCTTCCGATGGATGAACGAAATCTCTAAGAGCTCCACCTGTAATTGCCTTGGATGGTTCATCTGCTGCTAAGCGACGTAGTCCAGCTGGAGCACCGCCACGGCGTTCCGTTGGTGTTCCATCTTTTACACGACGATAAGCTCTTTTTCGGTAACTTTCGTGCCAAAGATCCTCGGGAAGATCGCGCATTCTCTGTCCGGGCTTCAACATGTGCGCTCTTTTCCTATCTGCTTCATTAAACGGTACGTAAACATGATCGATGTGATCGGTGTCCCCATAACTGCGTATCTTTGCTGTGGGCAGGCTTTGAAGTGCTTCTTCCATGGTTGGTGTAAAAGGTAAGTGATGACCATTCGCCAATCTCGCTCCCGGTGCGCCGAGCGCTGAGTGTGTATGCTCTGGAAAAGTCGGATCCCAGCCTAAGCCGCCAATACCTATGACTCGTTTACGATGCTGGGGGATGCCGTAGTGAGCTGCATTGACTTTCCGTAGATGAATTCGATATCCGGCGTCAATAAGTGGCTCTAGTAAATCGAAGACGAATCGGCCGTGTGCCTGGGTCAGAAAACCTTCGACGTTCTCAAACACAAAAGCCAATGGTTTATGGTCCGCAATTAATTCTGCGAATACACGAATGAGAGAGTTTCTTTCATCAGAGGCTTGACGGCGCCCAGCAGACGAAAAACCCTGACAGGGTGGACCTCCAATAATGATATCCGATTTCGGAAGACCGGAGGTTAGGTGTAGCTCCACCAAGTTAACCGTGTGACAAGAATTTCTTCTGTAGGTTTCAATAGCGGGCTTCCAGCTATCAAAACAGGCTATTATTTCGAAGTCGTTTCTTGCGAAGCCAATGGATAAACCACCGCAGCCGGAAAAAAGATCGACAACCGTAGTTTGCAGAGTCATTGATCCTGTTCGCTTTCTACCATATTTCTTAATAGTGCTTAATGTTTCGGTTCTCTCCCGTACTCAACCGCATTAAGCAGGCAACACTCCAAACGTTAGAATTACATAGCCCATTTACCAGTTCGCCAGAATCCTGACTAGAGGGGCTCACCCAGTCTACACGGCCGGGCTTCTCGGTACGGATGCAGATTATCGTAGACTTGGTAGCATGTGGGACGATGTCAAGCGCGGCCTGACCTACGGTTCTTCGTGATACCAGAAAGCAACCGACGAATAGTCATTACTAGGGATGCCCGTATCCTCGTTCAGAGCGGAGTAATTCTCGATCGTCATTCGGAATGAGTCTGAAAACGGGATACTGTCAGATATATGCCATCGGTAAACGGATTCGCGGCTTCTCATGCCGTCCACCTCGCGAGTTGGGCAACCGTGATAGGGGTTCTCGAATTGACCGAACGCCCGAATTCCAATAGCTAGAATCGAAAGCAATACCAGGAAAAGGAACGGGAAGGCTGTCTTAGGTGGCACCGCAATCTCCTTCAGGTAACAGGTCTGTAACTTCCGGTAGGGCCGTCGCCATTTCTAGCCCCCGCTTTGACCTATGGATCGTTCCGTTCAGCTCCCTGAACAACTTTGCCCGAATAGACCAACCATCGAAAACGCTTCCTAGCCCGCTTTTCCCCAGTCAGCTACACAGAATGAGACATTCCTGTCTCAGTATCAGAAAGATCGATTACAGGGGTTGACTTTTCCGCTAACCCGGAGTATGGTTATTATTCAGTTGTCTCGGGGATTAGGGGAGAAGCCGCTAAGTCACTTTCTTGACTTAGGTTACATAAGACTCAGTTACCCTCACAGGTCGGTTTTCCCAAGGTTTTTTTTATTAAAACCAAAGTTGGGACGAAAAATGCTATATAACCGATGTGACAGAGGGGGCGACCTGGAATGGTCAGAGTCCCAGCGGTTTCGGCAGTTGCTTCAGCAGGATGTTTCCTACTTTGGCTACATGTCCCTGACCCTGGGCTGACGAGCAGGCCGCCCAAGCCACCTCGGAGGAGGTTTTGGCTGACTGTCCCAAATTCGGCTTCTAGTGTTGCTTGGTTCCTAACACTTGCCGTGGCCGGGTGGAGATTTTCTCCTAGCCCGTCCATACCGAGCAAGTACCAAAATACACTAAAAAACATCGCAAAAACCTCCACACCAAAACCTCGGAACACGCAAGTGTTCCATTTTTTTTGTATAAGCCTTTTTTGCCCGCTTGGAGAAATATGTGTGTCAAATCGGCAGTCTCGCGCTAGGATATCCAGTGGTATTAGTTGACTTGAAGCTCAGTAGGCTTTGACCTGCGCCGATAATTTATGTATAATGGTGTGTTATCCAACCAAACGAGGCGCCCATAGCCTCGGGGAGTTTAGTCTATGCCAATGTGGGGAGAGGCATGCGAAGGGTGGGGTTTTTGCTTATGTGTCGTATTCTGAGTGGTAAGTTTTTGTCAATTTTCATCGCAGTAGCGTTTCTGGGCCAAACGGTCGCATGGTCTCAGGGCGGTGGACACGAGTACAAGGACGGTCAGATTGTAGCCGTTGGCGAAGAGTATGATGCCATCGAGTTCGGCGAGGATTTTGCCGGTCTCGAGGAAGTGGGTAATGAACTTCCTTGGATTCCGGTCCTATCTCCAGCGATGTTCCATCTGGATTGTTGGCTCACAAAAACATTCAAAATAAAAGATTATTACGAGCAGCAAGCCGCAGAGGAATACTTTGCGTATTCCGAGACATGCGCAGATCCCCTCCTTGCCCCCGATCCCCGGGTTGGCACGGCCTTCAAATATTCGTTGCTCGCGCCTGTTTATGCTATTCGGCCGGGTCTTCTTGATAAAAACTTCCAAGCCTACGGTATCTCCTCTAACCAGTATGGAATCTCCTGCCCGATGCCGGGGGTGTGCGGGAATGGACCGAACGGACCACAGGTACTCTCAGGCGGCTATCCGCCGATGGAGCCGACCGGTATCGGCTATCAAAGCGGCGTTCCGATGGAGGCTGGATTGGCTACTTCAATGGCGCCAGTAACGGCCCAACCGCAAGTTGTCCAGACCTCGCGCTGGCAGTCGATGAGCGATGCGGACATTCTCGCCTACTTTGGACTCGAGAATAAGATCGATACGAAGAGCCTGGCCATGGATGAAAAGCTGAACCAGCCTGTTGTCGCGACTTCGGATTGGGAGTATGCCGATCAATCGACGTCACAATCGGCGTCGGCATTGCTCGCCCAGATGGAGCCCATGCTGGCTGAGCGTCAATCTTTGCCCCCAAGAGGGGACCCCGTTCCGGTCGAGAGGGTGGTGGTATCCGAAACGACTACTCCAGCCGCTCCACTACCGATCATAGGAGAAAAACAGACCTTCTCTCCGACCGATGAGGAATATGGGAAGATGCGCGATATCGAAAAGACCCTCCTGGCGGAATGAATATCAGTCTCTTGATTAACGACCGTTGAAACAAAAATCAAAAACCCCCGGCCGTCACCTGACGACCGGGGGTTTCGTTTTAATACCGGATGCTATTCAATCTTCACCCGGCACAATTTGGAGGATTCCCCGAATGAAACGCTTATCCCACTGGTTTCTGAGTCTGCTGCTGGTTGCTTCCGTTTTACCGTCTGTGAGCGCGACTGAAACTGAAATGGATACCGTTACCGGAATCGAGATTGGTAAACGCGGGGGAAGGTTAGTCGTTCCAGCCTTGGGAGATCCGAAATCGTTCAATATCATTACATCGAACGATTCCTCATCTAGCGATATTTTGGGTCCCGTCTACGATGCCTTGGTCAGTTACGATCCGGAGAAGAAGAAAATCCTGCCCGCGCTGGCCACCTCATGGGAACATAGCGATGATTTCCTCACATGGACTTTCCATTTGAGGAAAGGGGTTAGGTGGAACGATGGCGAACCCTTTACTGCCGACGATGTCGTTTTCACCTTTGAAGTTCTTTATGACGACACAATTATTAACGCCGCGCGGAGCATCGTCGAAGTCAAAGGGCAACCCTTCGATGTCCGGAAAGTCGATGAACTTACCGTGGAAGTTAAACTACCTGCCGTTTACGGACCTTTCGAGAGGGCTATCGGCGTCCCAATCATTCCTAAACACAAGCTGGAAACGCCCCACCGAGAGGGACGCCTGCAAGAAATGCTAAATGTGGGATCCCCCCCCGAGGAGGTTGTGGGTACCGGGGCTTTCAAGATTAAAAGTTTTCTTCCTGCTGAACGGGTGGTACTGGAGAGGAATCCCTACTATTGGAAGCAAGACGAAAAAGGGACCCGGCTTCCTTATCTCGACGAACTTGTCTTTCTGAGCATTCCAGATCTTGATGCCTGGGATATTGCGTTTGAATCCGGAAAGACCGATACGCACGAAGTCTATCCTCAAAAGTATAAGCGATTTAAGAAGAAAGAATCTGAGGGGAACTTTACCATTTATGAATTAGGCCTTGCACTTGGTGATAGTCATATCTGGTTTAACCAAAACCCGGGTAAGAACCCCGAAACGGGTGATCCTTATGTTGCTCCGCATAAACTGGCATGGTTCACAAACTTGAATTTCCGAAAAGCTATTTCCCATTGTATCAATCGGCCGATTATTGTGCGGAACGTTTTTCGAGGCCGGGCGGAACCGATCTTCGGCCCCCTTTCTCCCAGCATGGGGAAGTGGTTCAACCCGAACATGCCTAGATTTGAATACGACCTTGACAAATCCAGGGCCCTTTTGGACGAAATGGAATATATCGACCGTGACGGGGATGGAGTCCGAGAGGATCCACAGGGGAACAAAATCACTTTCACGTTTATTACCAACAGCGAGAATAACATTCGGGAGAAAATCGGGATTATTCTCCAGGAGAGCTTTCAGGAAGTTGGTCTGGAAGGGAAGTTGAAACGTGTTGATTTCGGTTCTCTAATTGTGGCCATCCAGGATGCTTTTGATTACGATGCTTGCCTATTAGGGTTGACTGGTAGTGATTACCCGCTAGGAGGTCTAAACGTTTATCGATCTTCAGGAAGAACTCACCATTGGCATCCGAGCCAGAAAGAGCCTGCCACACAATGGGAAGCAAGGGTCGATGGGCTCATCGAAGACTTCCTCGCGGAACCCCTGGAGGAAAAGCAGGTCGCTATTTGGCATGAGATTCAACGATTGTACGCTGAAAACCAGCCGGTCTGTTGGACAGTCAATCGCAACGTCTACGAGGCCGTAAGGAATAATTTCGGAAATGTGCGCCCCATTTTGCCGAGACCGCGTGTTCGTTGGAATGCCGAAGAAATCTTTGTTAAACAATAGGTTGTCCAGACGGGATGAAGGTCTATATCCTCCGGCGTTTACTTCAAGTTTTACCGATTTTTGTGTTGGTCCCGTTCTTTACTTTTCTACTGGTTGAACTCGCGCCTGGGAACGTTCTGGATTCCTGGAAACTGAACCCAGAGATTCCCGATAAGCTGATCGAACAGAAGACAGAGGAATTGGGCCTGGATCGGCCGTGGTACGAGCGTTATTGGAGGTGGGTCAAGGGAGTCACGCTACGTCTGGACTTAGGGTACTCCTCCGCAAACAAACGCCCAGTCGCCCCCATCATCCGGGAACGCCTCTACAACACTTTCATCCTGGCCCTCCTGGCCACCCTCATCGAATGGAGTGTCTCCGTTCCCCTCGGAATCCTCTCCGCTGTGCGCCAATACACCTGGGTCGACAAAATATGTTCGGGCATTGCCTTCCTTGGTCTTTCCATCCCGGTCGTTTTTTTAGCGCTCCTGGCGCTCCTGTTTGCGAAGGTAACCGGATGGTTTCCGGTGGGTGGGCTGCGGTCCATCGACTATGAGACCTTTACCACCTGGGGGAAGTTTTGTGACATCCTCCACCACATTATACTCCCCGCCCTCGTACTCGCAGCAGCAGGAATGGCGACTTACATGCGCCAGATGCGGGGGAACCTGCTCGACCAACTCGGCGCTGATTACCTGACGACGGCGAGGGCCAAGGGTCTCTCGGAGACTGTCGTGGTTGGCAAACACGCTGTCCGCAACGCCATCAACCCTCTGATTACCCTCTTCGGCTTCTCACTTTCCGGACTGCTATCTGGTTCAGTTCTGGTGGAAACAGTGATGTCCTACCCCGGTCTGGGTCGAACCGTGGTGGAAGCCCTCTTCGCGCAGGATGAATACTTGGTCGTCGCCGCGCTGCTGATGGGTACCGTCCTGCTAATCGTGGGGAACCTGATCGCGGATATCCTGCTTGCGCTGTCGGACCCGAGGATTCGGCTGCGGTAGATGGGTCGGCGCGTAGGGTGTGTTAACAACGGGGATGTCAAGTCTCAGTTCTATTTACAATCCTCGTCCCCGTTGTTAACGCACCACTCAATCGCTGCCAATTGGTGCGTTCATAACGCGAACAACGTGTGAGCAAAAACCAAACCTTGTCGAGGCGTTATGAACGCACCCTACGCGCTTTGCCCCGTTTCCTCGGCTTCTTCGTCTTCGCTCGATGCTGAGCGTCCAGCAGGTTCATCATGTGCGAAGTCGCCTCGATCGCCGCCATCACCTGATCGGGATCGACTCCGCGTGTACGCAGCCCCCCCTCCCACACGATGAGTGTTTCAACCAGCGCATCCGAATGCCCCCCCGGCGGGATGTGAACCTCGTAATCGGAAAGCGCTGGGATCTCGAACGGGAAATGGTCTGACAACGACCGCAGCGCCTTCATGAAGGCGTCATAACCGCCATTGCCTTGCCCACTGGCCTCGTATTCCTGCCCCTGAAAACGTACCCGGATGGCTGCGTGGGCCAGGAGCCCCTGACTTGAAACAATGACGCTATTGGCAACCTCGAAAGATTTCCCTTCGGGCGTTTCAAGAATATCGGTGATGAGGTAGGGCAGGTCGTCAGCCGTAACCAGTTCCTTGTTGTCGCCCAGCTGGATGATCTTCTGGAGCAACTGTTTCTTGGCTTCATCAGGAAGATCGATACCCAGTTGCTTCAGGTTCATCTCGATACTCGCCTTTCCGGCAAGTTTCCCAAGGGCGTACTCCCGGTCCCGCCCGAACCGTTTCGGAGTCAGCCGGGTTTCGTAGAGGTTCCCCTTCTTGTCGCCGTCGGCGTGAATGCCCGCAGTTTGCGTGAACACATTATCCCCGCTGATCGGTTTGTTGTCCGAGATGCGTTGACCCGCCAGCACCTCGATCAGTCGGCTGACCTCCTTCAACCGTTTCAAATTGATGTGGGTCTTGAGGCTCGAATGGTCCGCCAGAACCACAGCAACCTCATCCAGAGAGGCGTTCCCGGCGCGTTCCCCCAGGCCATTGAACGTGCAGTGAAGCCCATCAACACCCGCCAAAGCCGCCGCCAGCGAGTTCGCCGTTGCCAGGCCATAATCGTTATGCCCGTGGAAGTCGACGTGCGTCTCCCCCAATTTTTCACGCGCTTCCGAAACCAGCCGTCTCACCTGTTCCGGGTTCAGAATCCCTAAAGTGTCCGGCAGCATGATGCGAGCAAAAGGCATCTGCGAACATTCCCGGTAGAGCAAATCAACATACTCGGGCGAGTCGAGCGCCCCACCCGACCAATCCTCGTAATAAATGTTCACCGTCACCTTTTCGCTGGCCGCGTACTCAACAGTCTTCCTGATATCCGAAAGATGCTGCTTCGGCGTTTTCCGGAGCTGCCCTTCCAGATGCCGCATCGACCCTTTTGTAAGAAGGTTCATCACCCGGCAGCCGGTGGAGAGGATCCAATCCACCGAGGCTTTGTGGTCGGTGAACCCCAGACACTCGATCCGGTCAGCCTTCTTAACAGACTTTGCCCAGTCGAGTATGCGCCCCACCGAGATGCGCTCGCCCTCGGAGACACGGGCGCTGGCGATTTCAATCCGGTCCACACGCACCCCTTCCAACAGGAGCCGGGCAATGGTCATCTTCTCCTCGCCGGAAAGAGAAACCCCTCGCGTCTGCTCCCCATCGCGGAGAGTGGTGTCCATTATCTCTATGAATCGTTTACGCTTCGCCATGATTGATATGAAATGCCATTTTATCGGTTAACACTCAGAAAGTAAGGACTCGACCAGTTCGAGCAGCGGCCCCGCTTGAACCTCCCAATTGTATTCCTCCCGCACCGCTTGGCGACACCGCTTCGACATCGCCTCCCATCCCTCCTCATTCTCCAGAACACTCTGAATCGATTCCGCGATGGATTGGGGACTATGGTCCGACACGACAACCCCGCCGCCCACCTTTTCAACCAGCTCTCGGTTCCAGGGAAGGTCACTGCATACCACCGGAACCCCCGCCATCCAATACTCGAACAGCTTGGTCGGAGCGTAGTAACGCGCATTCAAACAATCGTCTCTTATGAGCATCAGTCCCACATCAGCCGAGGCGGTCCGTTGCAGGAGGTCTTCACGATTGAGGTATGGATGGAAAAAGATGCGCCCCTCCAGGTCTTCCTCCTTGATAACTGCATCAATCCCTTCCCGCATCGCGCGGTCCGCGTGGCCGAGGAGGACAAGCGCCGTTTCTTCCGGGAGGTATTTGAAGGCTTGAACCATTTCCAGGGCGTAACGCGATTCCGATAGACCTCCTTGGTAGATGACCACATGGGTGATCCCGCCGCCTCCCTGTTCGGTGATGAAGTCCCGGAGGGAGGCATTGCGCGGGAGATCTCTGTACTCAGACACATTGGGAATGACCATGGGCGCGTACGGAATACTGCCCTGCGTTCGAAGAAATTCAGCCCGGCCCGGATGGCAGGCAACAACCCAATCCACACGGCGGCAGGTGAAACGATCAATGGCCGCCCACACCTTTCTTCCCGGAACATTCCGGTGGGCGGAAAGTTCATCATTATAGTAGATCACCTTTTTCCGCCTCAGGCGCGCCGCAAGGTACGCCATCAAGACTGTTTCGCTATTAAATCCGATGTATAGGTCCGCTTTTGCGCAAAGACATCCCAGGAGTTGGCGGACGAAGAATTCTGCGTACTTGACCGCCATGCAAACCGAACTCTGAGGAAGGCGCCGCGACCAAAGGTTAAAGTAGCGACAATCCACGCCGGGAATCGTTTCCGCCGCGTAGTCCGCCGCCTTCGGGTTCTGGTTGATGGAAAGCGGGCTCTCGGAAAGCAGCGAAATAGAGACCTCGTGGCCCGATTTCGCCAGCATCCGCGCGGTTTCGCGGAGCGGCAATGCCAGGAATGGTTGGCCGCCTTGATGAAGGATTCTTATTCGCGCCATCTATCAGAACCGGGTACGTCGTAGGAAACGCACGATTTCTTGTTTCGGAATCTCTCCCAGCAAGATCAAGATACCGCTATATACAATAGCCCCAACCAAGATTCTCCCCATAAGTCCGAGGGTTTTGTCTCCCAAAACAAATCCCAGCGCATCGACCGCAATCGACATCCCCGTTAGAGCTACACCTATCCGCCCCATGCATCTCCACGGGACCCTCCAGGTGAAGACATCCCTCGCGCAGAAGGGAAATACGACGGCCAGGAGACAGTAGCACGCGAGCGTTGTGTAGGCTGCGGTCTGATAGCCATAGAAGGGAATTAGGTAAACATTCAGCACCACATTAGCCACCGCCGCCAGCCCCATCACCAGTGACAACGTGCCCGTTCGATGACCGATGTGAAGTCCCAGGTTCTGGAATTGTGTCAGCCCCATCAGCAGGGTCGAACCAGCGACCCAGACCATGATAGAGCCGCCTCGGGCATATTCCGGATCAGCCAGTAAGACAATCACATCGTTCGCCACCAGGCCGCACCCTACAGCGATTGGACAGGCCAAAATCAGGTAAACGCGCGAAAGAGATGTTGCCAATCTCTCGGCGGGCCCCCTCCCCTGCTTTTCAAAGCACTCGAGGACCGCTGTATAGGCTGAAAGATTAACCGACAGGATGATTAACCGGACTGCCAGGTCAGCCAGATCATATCCCACTGAATAAACGCCAGCTTCCGCTTCTCCGACGAGTACAGTTATTAAATAACGGTCTGAGAGGTTTAGAAATTGGGAACAAAACTGTGCGAGTGACAGTGGAAAACCGAAAGCGAACATCGCCTGAAGAGTCTTTACAGGAAAGACTGACCTCTTGACCGTGACTCTCGTTTCGGATGCTTTCGCTGATTCGTGTACCCACCAGATCGTCCCAACAGTGACCAGGGTAACCGCCGCGGAATATCCCAATAAGAGAGAAGTCGCGGCTGCCCCGAAGATAAGTGTCATACCGATCACCGCGCCCAGCTTTCCAAACGACTCGATCGTATGAGCCACTGAATAGCCCAGCACCTGACGTCTCACACGAAGAAAAGTGGTCGCCACGACAAAAACCAAAGTGGAGAGGAAAACCAGACAGGTCCAACCGGCGTAACCGAATTCAAGTTTCTCACCCACAGGGCTATTCCGAAACATCCATAGGACCACACACACAACTACTCCCGCCACACAGGTCACTCCGCAGCCGAACCAAGTTGAGAACACCAGATCTTTCAGTTCTCCCGCATTCCTTCGTTGCGGGTAAAGGCGCAACAGGGCCATTTGGAGCCAGCCCACGCCAAAGCTGGTTAACAGCATTCCAAGGGCCAGGATCGTAGCGTACTTCCCGTACTCCTCCGCCTCGTACCAGGATGTAAGTACCCGAATCATGACCAAAGTGGTAATCACAGGAGCGATTTTACCCAGCAGATAGATGCCGGATTCGACAAGAGATCGATGGACTTGTTCGCTGTGGGCCGGTGTCGGATTGCCCTGCAATGGGCCGCCTGTTTCAGACATGGGAGGGACTATACCAAATCGGGGCCGGTATTCAGGCCGCTACGGACGGTCTAACACAAGTCCGCCCCCCAAACATCTGTCACTTTGATCGAAACTGAGGTAACCTCCACTCGTTTAACCATAATTTCTGGAGGGGGAAGAGTCATGTCTACACTTTTGGGGGCTGCGATTCATTCCACGGCCATCGTCGAAACAGGGGATATCGGCGAGGACTCAACCGTGGGGCCGTTCTGCGTTATCGAACCAAATGTCAGGATCGGAAGAGGTTGTCGGATCGGACAGGGGTGCCACATCCAGGAGGGAGTGATTCTGAGCGACCGCATCCAACTCGGCGATGGCGTCACCCTCTGGCAGGGGGTTTGCCTGGAGGAGGGGGTTTTCGTTGGGCCGCACGCTGTATTCACTCATGTGTTGAACCCCAGGACCGAAAGTTATCCGCCCGAGATTGACCAAATCCTGCAAACCAAAGTCGGCCGCGGGGCCTCCATCGGCGCGAACGCCACGCTCTTATGCGGCCACATCATTGGACCCTACGCCGTTATCGGAGCCGGAGCCACAGTCACGCATTCCGTCCGCGCTCATGAGGTGGTCCTGGGAAACCCGGCCCGTCACCAGGGATGGGTATGCGAGTGCGGAGAGCCGTTGTTCGATATTCGTCTCTGCACACGCTGCAGTCGCTCTTATGAGATGATTGACACGGGGTTGCGACCTGTCGGTCACACGGAGGAGTAGACGGAGGCAGCAGCTGGCGTCTTTACGGGTATACTTCGGGAAGTGTTTGGCTGTCGGCTAAGTGACGGGCAATACCCGCGGCGAATTGACCCAGGTGAATGCTTTCAAATGAGGCGTCCCCAACCCCCGCGCCTGCCTTCCCCAGGACAGTCGGGTGGAGCTCGCGACGCAACACTGTCTCATCGTTTGAAAGAGCTGCCAACTCGGGAAGGATGGATGGGTCTGCCTCATTCCTCAGATACCGAAGTAAAGCGAACTTCAGCAGCGGCGGTAGCCTCCTCCCCTCATCGGCTTCACACTGCACGAGGTAAGCGGCGATCCGCTCGGCAGTAGCCTCACCGGACCTCCTTAATGTCTCCAAATAGGCCTCTATTTCCCAATCATCAGTCCGGTCCCGTGTTACCAACGAATCCCTGAAACCACTCAGTAGATCCTCCGGCTCGGATTTCGCAAGCAACCCTGTCCAGACCTCTCTAAGGTTTCTATCCGGTATCTTAAGCCCCCCCGTGCATCTCGAAACCCACAGCCGATCCATCGGAACCCCCTTCAACACAAGGGCCAACCGCTCGATCTCGATTCGATCTTCCTCCAGGAACGGAAGCGTTTCGGGGTTTCGGACTCCAATCCTCCGCGCGAGATAAGCACTCAATCGTCTTTGGCAATGAAGGGACGCCTCCTCGGGAGCAACCAACGCCATCGTCCGTAGTATTGCCCAGTAATCGCTTCCCATGTTCCGTTTATCAAGGCGTCCCAACTCATTCTCGACAACCGGACCCAGTCGGGCTAACGAATCACCTGCGCGAACCGCCTCCGAGAGGTCGAACTCCAACCCGGAAAATACATCCAACACTCCCTTGACCCACGCAAGACGTGGTTGAAAGAGCGCGGTGTGATAAAACCTTTCAGTATCAAGGGACACGGTTTCAACGACCCAGGGCGCAAGTTCATTGATCGCCCGGGCCAGCTCATCCCTGATGCCATCAAGAGGGGCGTGGCGCAGGAAGGCTTCGACCAATTCCAACCGGATGCCCCGGTCATCCCGAGATTCAGTTAGAAACCTTGCAGCCACTTCCTTCCAGCATTCTTCTGAAAGCGCGCCTGACTGCGCGAGGACTGCGACCACGCCCGGAGTCGGGGGTAATCGGCTCAGGAATTGTTTATCAGGAGAACGAATACCAAGCAGGAACCAGAGACGCATAAGTCGTTCTGCGTCTGCCTCGCCTTTTTCGAGGGCTGCAAGAATCCGTTCCGAATTCGCCTCCGGATCCGACCTCAATAGGTTAAGCCCTATCGGACCGGGCAGTCCCCTTTGGTGAAAGAGAATGGAGCGAGCGATCAGCGACTTTTGGTTGCCGCCAGTGTCTGGAATGGAGGCTAGGTAAACTTCCGCGTCCTCCGAGGTCGGGCGCTCGTGGCGAAGCCACTCGAGGATCCTAGTCCGGGTCTCCTCTTCACCGCTGTTCCAAAGATAGACGAGCGCAATCTGTTGGCTTTCAAGATCCCCTGTTAGCAGGTTCTTCCATTCCCAGGTAGCGCGTGTTTTCTCTACATAAACCAGTGAGGAGAACAACACTGCGAAGGCGGCAAAGATTCCGGCGAGCCCTCCCCAAAAGACATACCTTGGACCCGAGTTCCCATCCTTTCCTTGGATGGCTTCGGCCCGAGTCCACTCCCACTTTGGAGGATCAGGGAAAACAGGCGCCTTGGCCCCAAGGCGGGTGGCAAAGTCGGAATACGGAACCACATCGGAGTTACCCCTCGCGTTGCTCGCCCTCCGCTTTCGCCCTTTCAGGTCACGGTTCAGATCTGCCCTTGATGCACTCAGGAAGCTCCCTCCCCAAATCCCGCTTGCGACTGCGATAATTGCCAGCAGTGACGAAAAAAACCACTCACTCCGCCAGCCCGCCGAAACAGCGATGCTGTAAAGTTTCTGAACAATAAAGAAACCTGAGACGAGTAAAACAACCGCGACGATCAGGTGATTGTGAAGCTTTTTCTTTCGGATTCGCCCAAGAATCGGATCAGAGGCGGCGCCGCACCTCGGACAGGGATGAGGAGAGCAGAGAAGCGCGAGCTTTTCCTCAGCTTCTTCCTCTCGGATAAACCAGGCGAACGGCAAGAGGCAGTGCTCGCAGATCGTCAAGCGATACCGGGAATAGATTGTACGTTTCTTTTTAAGCAATTTTTTCCAGCCGCCCCTGGTTGCATAGATAGGACCATTCAGCAATGAGCCGATGCGAGGAATCTTCTCAGCCGTCAAAGGAATTTTATCTAGGGAATGTAGGAATGGCAAAAAAACTTCTGGTAAATCGCTGAACCATCTGTGAAAATTGACCCCAAGGGCCGTAAAATCGACGCGGGCCGGCCCATTCCGCCTCCGACTTAGCCATTGCCGGAATGGTCCCTCCCCGACCCGCGCCCTAATCTGGTGGGGTTTCCGCCGGACTCCCCCCAAGAAGACCCCACTCCTTGAGGGCAGCAACGATTTCCTCCGGTGTGTAGCAGAATTTGTGAAAATTCAGTCGTTCCACGGTACAGTCAGAATTTTCACAAATTCTGCTACACAGATTTTCAAATCTGACGGGGCACTAGAAGTCCCCAGTCCTTGAGGACAGCAACGATTTCCTCTGGTTCCGGCATTCGACCCTCACCCCTGTCGCTGCAAGCCAGCCTTCCCCGTTGGGGAGAGATGCTCTTAGCGCCCCAATCCTCCAACTTCTGAAGGTTCGACTGGGTCGCGGGGTGGTTCCACATCCGCTCGTTCATGGCGGGACAATACACGATGGGACAGGCCGCCCCCTCGCCGGCGCCCGTAGCAATCAGACTGGTCGATACCATGTCGTCGGCCAGTCCCGAGGCTACTTTTGCTAGGAGATTTGCTGATGCGGGGGCAACCACAATAAGGTCCGCCCACTCCGGGAGGCGGATGTGCTTCATCTCAAAATCGCCCTCCCCCTCGAACAGATCGCTTTCAACAGGTGATCCAGACAGGGCCGCCAGAGTAAGCGGGCTCACAAACCGTAAGGCATGGACAGTCGATATCACCCGAACCGTGTGACCTTCTTCCACTAGAAGGGAAACAATTTTCGGAGTCTTGTAAGCCGCGATGCCTCCTGAAATGGCCAGCAAAATATTCATTGATATGAAACCGGAATTACGCCACTATACGTATCTATGCAGGCTTGCCGCTCGACTCGACCTCCAGGTTTCACCCTCATTGAACTTCTCATCGTGATTTCGGTGATCCTGATTCTAATCGCGCTGGCCCTCCCGAACTTCCTCGCCTCCCGGACCCGTGCGAAAATCGCTCGTGTCGAGAGCGAGTTGCGATCCATTTCGCAGTCGCTCGACAGATACCTGTTGGATTTTGGTTTTTTCCCGTTACGGACTTCATTTGCCGGAGGAGTCTTTCCAAGTGGACTCAACAACCTTACCACCCCTATTGAATACATGAAACCGGCCCGGCTCCGAGACCCCTTCACAGATGGAGAGTTTTTTACTCATTACCGGTACTGGCCCATCAGGCCGAGCGGCTTTGTCCAGGCAAATGCGCCCGTAGCCGAAAACAAAGATTCCAACTGGTATCTTATCTCCAGCAATGGCCCGGATACCCGTTTCGATGCCTTTGCACAAGCCATGCGCGGGGAGGCCGGGTTGCAGTTTCGGGATTCCGTTTATTCCCCGACGAACGGGGTGTATAGCGGGGGAAACATCTGGCGGCTGGGGGGCAGTGCCGATGGAGTGGCGGCTGTCAACGTCATTCCCGCCTTACCACCCGGGTCCAGGAACTGAACCTGCGAGAGGTTGGTTCAACTCCCCGGCCAACTCAGCCTGTGGCAGCCTTCGTTTTGAAATTTCTCGAGGGGAATTCGGGCTCTTCTTTGGCTTCTTTTCCAGGGGCGGCCACTTGGTAATAACGATCATTCATGCGTGAGACAAGGTCCATGTACTCAGCCAAATCAACCTCCATCAGTTCCCTCATCGAAACAAGCCCGCGTAGTTCACCATTTTCGCCAAGCACCACCAGATGCCGAATCCCGCGGTCAAACATTTCAGCCTTTGCGACACGATAGTCCTCATCAACGGAGACGCTGATCACACCCTTCGACATCATATCGCGGACAATCAGCTTGGCCGGATCATCCCCCTTTCCCACCACACGAAAGAGCAGGTCCCGTTCCGAGAAAACGCCGGCAACCTGATCGCCTTCTTTCACCGTTACCGCACCAATTTTCCTTTCACAAAGGTAGCCAACGACCTTCTTGACAGTCCAATCGGCGCTTACCCAATACGGCTCCCGATCTCCGACAATGGTTCCAATTGTGCGCATGAGTCTCTACCTCCCTGGATGAATGGCGTTCTTGCTGAAACCGAGTTTCCTTGATTATTATACCACAGATCGGACGGGAAAATAAGCGATTGTTGGAGCCACTTTCCCATCCGGTTGTGGCCGAAAGGGGAGCTCCTAAAGAGTTGCGGCTCTCATTTCCCGGACGAGGGCCATCGCGGCATCGCGGGAAGTTTCCTTGTAGTCCCTGCCGCTGGAGGCATAAAGAATGGACCGGGAAGCATTGATCAGAGCCATTGGCTTTCCGCTGCTTGAAAGGGAGGCAGTTATGGCGCCAGCCAAATCTCCTCCTTGCGCGCCCACTCCAGGAATAAGCAGGAGGCGGTCAGGGGACTTCTCGCGCAGAGCCTCCAGTTCTCCCAGTTTGGTTGCGCCCGCCACCCATCCCCAATTCTCCTGCGGAAACCTCTCCTCGAATCTCTGTGCCAGCGATTCGAACAGCAGATTGCCGTCATCGAGCTTCTTTTGTTGGACATCAGCGGACCCGTCATTCGATGTGATCCCCAGGATGAACGCGAAAGCATCCCGGCGATCGATGAACGGAACGATCGAATCCGCTCCCAGATAAGGGCTCAGCGTTACTGCATCTGATAAGAGAGTATCGAACGCCATTTCCGCGTAACTCCTGGCAGTGTTCCCGATGTCGCCGAACTTACCGTCCAGGATAACCGGGGCTTCTTCCTTCGCCAGGCGAATGACCCTTCCAAGGATGGAGAAACCCTCGATTCCGAGCGCGCCATAAAAAGCCAGGTTTGGTTTGTAGGCGCAGGCCAAGTCGCCAGTCGCCTCAATGATCTCCGCCAGAAAGCGGTACACACCTTCGGGTGAACGCGGCACATGTTCGGGGAGCCTGTCCAGGTCGGGATCGAGTCCCACACATAGGCTCGTGCCGCGTTCGCTTCGGAGTTTCTCAACCTGATCCAGGAATGACAAAACGACACATCCTCCTTTTCATTCGCCCAAGATGGCCCCTACCACAGACACGATCTCGGCCCGCGGCACAGTTTTTCGGTCGCCTGCAATCAAGTCCCGGATTTCGACGGAATCAAGATCCTGGAGCTTTTCCGGCCACGGTATGACCGCGACTGGGATCCCTTTGCGTACAGTGGCTTTCATCTGTTTGTCGTGCTTCATCGGTTGCCCGAACAGCTCCACCAGAAGACCGGCTTCCCGAAGGGTGTGCGCAATGGAAAGGCAATCGGCGAGGTGTTCGCGGTCCGGCACGGTCACCATTACGTCCGCCGGGCTGGATGGTCCCGGTTTGATAGCGCCGCTTTCAAGCAAACATGAGAACAGTCGAGTCAGCCCGATAGACATTCCCACTCCGGGAAGCAGGCGATCGGTGAAACTGGAAGCCAAATTGTCGTACCGTCCCCCCGAGCAAATTGAACCCAGGGTTTGTTCGTGCCCGACTAAGAAGGTTTCGTAAACTGTACCCGTGTAATAATCCAAACCGCGTGTGATCGAGAGATCGACCTCAACGACGTTTTCAGGAACCCCAAGTGAAGCGAGATGTTCAAAAACCTCGGCCAGCTCCCTGATACCATCCTGGAACAGTGGGTTTTCGATGCCGAGTTTGCTAATCTCCTCGAGCTTGGTACTGGATCCAACACCGCAAGTGACAACTTGTTCAAGGCCCTCGATCAACTTTTTGTCCAGACTAAGTTCGGACTCCAGCCACGCCGCAAGGTCCGGCCATCCCCCCTTGAGTTTCGGCAAGCGGTCAACCGCGCGCAGGGTTTCTTCCGCGGCTTCGCCCGACACATTGTGATGAGCCAGCAAACCCTGGAGGATTTTCCGGTTGGAGATACGGATCACAAACTCGCCAATGTCCAGGGCGGCGAAGGTTTCGTAGATGATTGCTGGCATCTCGGCATCGGCGAGAAGGTCAAGGGCGCCATCCCCGATGATGTCGATATCGCACTGGTAGAATTCACGGAAGCGTCCCTTCTGAGGCCGTTCTCCACGCCACACCTTTTGTATTTGGTAACGCCGAAAAGGGAACACAAGCTTCCCATAGTGCTGGGCCACATAACGCGCGAGCGGAACAGTCAGGTCGAATCGGAGGGAGAGGCCGGTTTCTTTTTCGACATCTTCGGGAACATTGGGGCGAAAGAGTGAGTAGACCTGTTTGTTGATTTCCCCTTTGGATTCGAGAGTGGCATCGCGTTCGACCGACGGTGTTTCAATAGGGACGAACCCAAACTTTTCGAACGTGTGCCGAATAGTATTCAGGAAGCGCTGTTCGACCAATTGTTCTTCCGGCAGCCATTCCGGAAACCCGGTTATAGGTTTGGTATAGATAGAATCTTTCGCCATGGTCGGATAACCCCGAGACATATTGGCGAAAACAACCCCGTCGCGCAAGCAAGGAGGCTACTATGGAGTATGGAAGCCATGCTTCCGGCGGGGGAGGGCTGGAGACCGGTGGGACTACCCTACAACGTCAAGTGATTCACCGACGCCTGGGAGGTTAGGGCCAGTGCCGACTTGGAGGTTCAATAGGGCGACGTTGGTTGCCTGCTCGAGCGTCTGAGCAACTGCCGCGGAGAGCAGAACCGCGACTGTATCGACTGAGATATCAACGGAACCCACATTATTGACCACGATTTACCTCTTCGGGGATGGACCCCCCCCTTAGTATCGACGGATTGGGCATCCGCCTGAACAAATCAGAGCCGCGCGC
>Ga0310121_10001526_pt1 | contig 23391 bp, 21 predicted proteins | sample CB27_Tmax_986_MG_FD_203504 | JGI IMG/M metagenome (GOLD analysis project Ga0310121, IMG submission 203504) | Marine microbial communities from Western Arctic Ocean, Canada - CB27_Tmax_986 | ecosystem: Environmental > Aquatic > Marine > Oceanic | place: Canada: Western Arctic Ocean | collected...
GTTCAACAGCCCGTATGGTTCTTGCCCAGAGTGCACCGGTTTCGGTGCCACGCTCGAGTACGACGTCGGGCTGATCATTCGTAACCCTCGCCGCTCCATCGACGAGGGTGTGGTGGAGCCCTGGACCAAGCCGCGCTATCGGAAGGAGCACGACCGACTGCGGGCCTTCGCACGCGACCGCGAGGTGTCGCTCTACACGTCCTGGGACGAATTGGATGACGAGTTTCGCGAGATTGTCCTACATGGAGAGGGCAAGAAGAAGGGTTTCAAGGGCGTCATCCCGTTCCTGCGCTCCAAAGAGACCAAGCGCTACAAGCAGTACATCCGCGTCTTCCTCCGGCAGTACCAGAGTCCGGTCGTATGCCGGAGCTGCGGTGGCGCCCGCATCCGGTCCGAGGCTCTACGGGTGAGAGTGGGCGGGAGCACGATCGGAGCGGTGTCGGACCTTCCGCTCGAGGATCTCCAGGGTTGGCTCGCCGGTCTCGAACTGAGCGATATGGAAGGCCGGATCGCGGAGACGATTCTGTGTGAGCTTGAGTCGCGGGTGGGGTTCCTGGTGGAAGTCGGTCTCGGCTACCTGACTCTGGCGCGGCAGGCTAGGACCCTCTCGGGTGGTGAGGCCCAGCGCATCACGCTGGCCAACTCACTTGGCTCGCGGCTCGTGGACACGCTTTATGTCCTGGACGAGCCGACCGTAGGTCTCCATCCTCGCGACACTGCCGCTTTGCTCTCGCTACTCGAGCGCCTCCGGGATGCTGGCAATACAGTAGTCGTGGTCGAGCATGACCCTCAGGCGATGCGTGCGGCGGACCACGTGGTCGAGTTGGGTCCGGCCGCCGGTGAGAAAGGCGGGGAGGTGGTGTTCGAAGGTACGCTCGCCGAGCTCTATCACGCTGCCACGGCCACCGGACGCTACCTGTCTGGGCGGAGTGACGCTCCTCTTCCGGATCGTCGACGCAGGGTGGACGGAGACATGCTGGCCTTGCGGGGGGGCCGCTTGCACAACGTTCAGGAGGGCGACATCGAGGTTCCGCTCGGTGCGCTCACGGTGGTGACCGGCGTCTCGGGATCTGGGAAGAGCACCCTGGTGCACGACATCCTTTATCGCGCGCTGGAGAGGGAGCTGCGCGGCGGCGAGACCAGCGCTAAGGCGCACCTGGGAGAGTCGGTTGGCAGCTATGACACCCTGGTGGGTGCAACCAGGATCGAGGACGTGGTGTTGGTCGATCAGAGCCCCATCGGCCGCACGCCCCGTTCCAACCCGGTCACATATATCAAGGCCTGGGACGAGGTGCGACGTATTTTTGCGGCCCAGCCGCTTGCGAGGGAGCGCAACTACGACGCAGGCACGTTCTCGTTCAACACGCCCGCGGGCCGCTGCGAGGCCTGCAAGGGATGCGGTTACGTCGAGATCGAGATGGTGTTCATGGCGGACGTGTTCGTTGCGTGTGAGGTGTGTGGCGGTACTCGTTTCATGCCCGACGTGCTGGAGGTCAAATTCCGAGAGCGCAGCATCGCCCAGGTGTTGGAGCTCACTGTCGACGAGGCTATCCGCTTCTTCATCCGCGAGGACCGTCTCGGGAAGATCCTGTGGCAAATTCAGCAGGTGGGGCTCGGCTATCTGCGGCTCGGCCAGCCGGCGACCACCCTGTCGGGAGGCGAGGCGCAGCGCTTGAAGATCGCCCGCGAGCTCGCGGGCGCGGCCGGAAAGAAGGGACGCAAGCTATATCTGTTGGACGAACCGACCACCGGCCTGTCAGGCGATGACGTCAGCAAACTCCTGTGCGTACTCGACCGCCTGCTCGATGCGGGCCACACCGTGCTCGTCATCGAGCATAACTTGGACGTCATCAAGAACGCAGATTGGGTTATCGATATGGGCCCGGGTGCCGGGCACCGCGGTGGTGAGGTTGTCGCGATGGGCAGGCCCGAGGATGTGGCGCGGGTTCCCGAGAGCGTGACCGGGCGCTATCTGCGAGAGGCACTGGGGGCCGGCCAGGCGGCCTGACCCGGGGCGGAACGGAGTAGTGCGCCCCAGCTGTCCTCGTTTTCATGGACACCCGTTCTGCTTAGTTGGTATCTTTGACCATCGATCCCACGGCGTTCGGCTGCGGCACTTTTCTCCCCCGAATCCCGATTCCGGTGTACGGTCCTCCCTTCGATGAGCTGGAGCTCAGGCTCCGACGCGCTCGGGAGTCCGCCCACTCCGCCCAGGAGCTGGTAGACGCCCTGAACGAGCTCGCCTGGGCCGTGCGCAAGAAGGATCCGCAGGGATCCCTGGACCTAGCGACTGAGGCGCGTGAGAACGCCCGGGAGTTCTCCTACGACATCGGCCTCGGCTGGGCGCTCCGGAACTCGGGTCACGCCCACTACCGGCTCGCGGAATACGCCGCCGCGCTCGCCGAATCTCTCGAAGCGCTGGAGATCTTCGAGCGGTTGGGGCTGGACAAGGGCCGAGCGAGCGCGGCCGGTGGCGTGGGTATGGCGTACACGAGGCTCGCCGACTATTCGCTCGGGCTCCGTTTCCACCGGGAGAGCCTTCGGATCCGCCGCGAGATGGGTGACGCGGCTGGGGAGGGCGCTTCGCTCAACAATTTGGGCGTTATCTATTTCGAGCTCGCGGACTACCCGGTCGCCACGCGAGTAAACCGGGCCCGCGTGCTATAGGAGCGCTCGGAGCCGGCGGCTGCCCTCGACGTGCTCGAGCGCTGCATCGTCCGAGCGCGCGAGGGAGGTGACCGATGGAACGAAGCCCTCTGTTATCCCCTTTATGGGGCGGGCCCTCCTACCGCTCGGGAGGGCAGAGGAGGCGAAATCTAACTTCGACCGCGGTCTCGAGGTCTTGGCTGAGCTCGGACTCCGGTACCCTGAGGCGGAGGCGCTACTGTTCCTTGCCCGGTTGCGACTGGACCACGCCCGCTACCACGAGGCGGCCCTCCTTCTGCACCGCACGCTACGGATCGCTCGTGAGACCGGATCTGACGCCCTCCGCTACCGCTCCCATCTGGCGCTCGCCGAGCTCCACGAGCGTCGGGGTCGGCCGGGGAGCGCGCTCCGCCACCACCGGCTCTACGACCGCTGGAAGGAAAAGGTGCTCGGGGGCGAGGCGGATCGGAGGCTCACGTCGATCCTAATCCGAGCGGAGGCCGGGCAGGCAGAGCGGGAGGCTGAGCTTCACCGGCTGCGCCATGTGGAATTAGCGAAGGTAGTAAAGAGGCTCAAGGAGGCGGATGTCGAGAAGGCCCGCTTGTTGGCGGAACTAAGGTTGCGGGCCGCGGAGCTCGAGAGGATGGCGCGTGAGGACGCGTTGACCGGTGTGTCCAACCGTCGTCATCTCGCCGAGCGGCTGGAAATCGAGTTCGTGCGAGGACGTCGCTTCGAACGCGACCTGACCGCGGTGATGGTGGACGCGGACCGGTTCAAGGATGTGAATGACCGGCTCTCCCACGCTGCTGGTGACGAGGTGCTTAAGCGCTTGGCCCGCATCGTTGCCGACAACTGCCGCGCGGTCGACGTCGTGGGGAGATGGGGCGGGGAGGAGTTCTTGATCCTCCTGGTCGAGGCACCATCCTCAGGTGCGGCCGGCGCGTGTGAAAAGATCCGGTGTGCAGTGGAGGATCACTCCTGGGACGAGGTCGCTGCCGGGCTCCGCGTCACCGTGAGCTTGGGATACGCAGCGCTCACACCAGAGATGGAGACGCCCGAGGCGCTCGTGCACGCTGCCGATGCGGCGCTCTACCGGGCCAAGGACGCGGGCAGGAACCGTGTTCGAACGTAGCATTTACCGGTCAGCCTTCTCCCCGTATCCTTGAGCACTGAAGACCCCCATCCGTACTTTGTTTCTGTAGCACCCGAGACCTTCCACCCAGGGCCACGAGGGCGTTTGAAACTCTTCTCCGCAGTACTCTCTACTTCGCTGCTGTTGCTGTTGGTCGGGGCGCGTGGAAACCATAGCGATCCCATCAGGGTCCGTGTGTTGACCTACAATATCCATCATGGTGAAGGCACCGACCGCAGATTCGATTTGTGGCGCCTCGCTGAAGTCATGATGAGCGTCCAACCGGACATCATTGCGCTTCAGGAGGTGGATCGAGGCACTGATCGGGCGGGTGGACTGGATCAACTCGCCGAGCTCCAGCGACTGCTGGGCATGCATGCAGAGTTTGGTAAGGCTCTGGACTATGCGGGTGGGGGCTACGGCGTCGCTGTCATGGCGCGCTGGCCTCTCTTGAACCCAGTCAACCATCCGTTGCCCAACTCACCCGACAGCGAACCGCGCACTGCACTGACCGTTCATCTGAGAACATCCGAGACGGGACTCTTGCTGCGGTTCACCAGCACGCATCTGGCTCAGGGTCGCGGCTCAGGGGACCGCTTGCTTCAGGCCAGGTATCTCAACGAACTGCTGCTTGCTGATGATGAACAGCCGAGTATCCTCGCCGGGGACTTGAACGCTAGGCCGGGCACCGATGCCATGGAGGTCTTCGACACGCATTGGACGAATGCTGCGGCGGTCGGTCCGCCGCAGACGGTGCCGACCCGACGGCGAAGGCAGCGCGGCGATTACGTGCTCTTCCGGCCGGCTGAAAATTGGCGTGTGATCGAAACGAGGGTCATTGATGATCGGCTCGCTTCGGATCACCGGCCGCTTCTAACCGTGCTGGAGTGGATCGAGGGAAGCTGAGGCCTCTAACTATTCCGCCTTCTTGATCCTGAGCGTGCCCGTGGCCCCGTCCAGCTGAACGCTCACCTCGCTACCAGCCGCCAGGCTCGTGAAGAGGGAACTGTGCACGAAATGGTGCACATGCCGCACGCCGCGTGCGGCACCCTTATCACAGGTGCACTCGAGAGACTCCAGCCGACCGACACCTTTGCCTCCCGGCGTCACCACCGGGAACTCAACTCCGAGGCCGTCCAGGAGGGCCGTTGCCGCGGCCGAGATCTCGAGTCTTCCGTCGAGCGGTGTCTTGCGCGATACCGGACGTTGCTCGAGGAGTTTGTATGTCATCAGGCGGACGGCTGTTGGGGGTGGTTCACAGCCCGCTGGAAGCGTCGATCGGGTATGAGCCACATGAGAGCGACCACGACATACACAGCGCACGCAAGCAAAGGCTCCGCGAAAGCCGTCGGAATCGCGGCTGCGTACAGCACCAGCGAGAGCTTGCCCTTGGCATCACTACCCAAGGTGCTGGCGAACGTTGAGCCCTCCCCATGATGGGCGCTCAAGGCTCGGGAGAGGATGAAATACGCGAAGCCCGACATCAGCAGCACGACTCCGTAGAGCGCGACCGGCCTAGCGGCGAAATGGGTCACGCCCATCCAGGCTGTGACGAAGGGGATCAGAGACAGCCAGAAGAGCAGATGCAGGTTGGCCCACAGGATACCGCCGTGGATCTGCTCGACCGCCTGGAACATGTGGTGGTGGTTGTGCTCCAGTATATGCCGAGGAACACGAAGCTGAGCGCGTAGCTGAGGAACACCGGCATCAGGGCCTGAAGCGACTCCCAGTCGGTGGTGTGGGGCGCCTCCAACTCCAGCACCATGATCGTGATGACGATGGCGATCACGCCGTCGCTGAAAGCTTCCACGCGTCCCTTTCCCACGCCCACCCCCTTCCACGGTTAGTTCGGGCAACCTTCCAGCTGGCTGGATAGTATATTCCCTGCGCCCGAAAACCTCGGATTCTCCGGAGATGCTTGCAGCCGTTGGAACGGATCCCCAGACGGTCTGGGCGCGCGTCGTGGTCCCTCACGTGCTCCTCAAGCTAGAATCTACGGGGCAACTCCTTACCCTCGCGCTGGTGTCACTTCCACCGGAATAGCGTTGTCCACGAAAATGGCGGCTGCACCGGTTTCGGTTTTGCTACCCGTCCGGGACGGGGCAGAGCACCTGCCCGACTGCATCGCGTCGCTCCGCGCCCAGACCGACGGCGACTTCGAGGTGGTGGCTGTGGACGACGGTTCACAGGATGAGACACCGGACCTGCTACACGCCTGGGCTTCAGCAGATTCCCGCGTGCAGGTAATCATGCAGGAGCCATCCGGTCTGGTCGTGGCGCTAGAGCGGGCGCGCGCTCACGCGAGTGGCGTTTGGCTCGCGCGGATGGACGCGGATGACGCCGCGCTTCCCGGTCGGTTCGCAGCCCAACGGGCCCTCATGGAGCGCGACCCCTCCCTGGTCGGGTGCGGGTGTGGGGTCCGCTACGTTCCGCGCGAGCTGGTGCTGGGCGGGGCGCTTCGCTACGAACGCTGGCTCAATAGCCTCACCACGTCCGACGCTCTCGCTCGAGACGTGTTCGTAGAGTGTCCGCTCGCCCATCCCACGTTTTTTATGCGCGCCGATGCCGTGGCGGCCGCCCACGGCTACCTGGATCGTGGCTGGCCCGAGGACTACGACTTGATTCTGCGACTCTGGCGATTAGGCGGTCGGTTCGGAACGGTTCCCGAGGTTCTGCTCCATTGGCGGGAGGGAGAGTGCCGCCTATCCAGAACCGACCCTTCTTACAGCCACGAAGCGTTCCGACGCTGCAAAGCGCATCACTTGGCTGCGTCTCTGTTGTCGGAGAGGGACGGTGTTGTGGTGTGGGGGGCGGGGCCCACGGGGAAGTTGTTCGCGCTCGCGCTCGAGGGTGAGGGCGTCCGCATCCGGGCGTTCGTGGACCTGGACCCGAGAAAAATCGGCCAGCACATCCGGGGCGCTCCTGTGCTGACTCCGGCCGGCATCCAGGAGTACCGGGACGCTTTCTGCGTGGCGGCAGTGGGACAGCTGGGTGCCCGGGAGGAGATCCGCGCTGCACTGGCTGAGTTGGGGTGGCGAGACGGTACCGATTTCGTGGCCGTGGCCTGATCCGACCGGGCCTGCTTCTCTATTTCGGTAGAACTGATTTCGGGCGGGCCCAGAGGGCTTTTTTGTGGTTGATCGCAGGCCCCGGAAAGGGTTAAATTTAAAAGCTTTATGAGACCGACATCCTACCCCGTCACGGCCCTCTCGGAGTCCGCTTTTGAGGCGTCCTCTCACCGTCGTCGCCGTCGCCGTCGCCCTCATCCTGTTCGGGACCGAGGTGGCGACGGGGGCTGTCTCAGTGGCCGCAGTTCGCATGTGGGCAGGGTTCGTCGCCTCCCTCACTGGGACCGAATTCGTCATTTCCGGGCCTCGCTATGTGACTGGCGCCCTGTTCACTCTCGCGGGCGGGGTGCTCTTCGGGGTGATGCTCTGGGCTGAGCGAGCCCAGGGGGAAATCCGGACCGAAGGGTCGGTCTGCCCCAACTGCGGTACCCAAACGAAGCGGGTGCGGCGCCGCAAGCGGCACCGGATCCTGTCTCGAATCCTGGAAACCGGCGTTACCCGACGGAGCTGCGAGCGCTGTGGCTGGAGCGGGCTCGCCGCGTGACACACATGGAGCGATAGATGGACGACGAGATCGACAGCGAGACGAGCGTGGATGGGGAAGCCGACTCAAGGGTGACGGCCCGTTTGATCGAGGACGAGATGAGGGAGTCGTTCATCGATTATTCGATGAGCGTCATCGTCCAGCGCGCCCTGCCCGATGTACGGGATGGACTCAAGCCAGTGCACAGGCGGATCCTATACGCGATGAACGGCTTGGGCCTCAGTGCCGGGCGCCCTTACCGGAAAAGTGCGACCGTAGTAGGAGAAGTGTTGGGCAAGTTCCACCCGCACGGCGATGCTTCCGTCTACGATGCGATGGTCCGAATGGTCCAGGACTTCTCGCTGCGTTACCCGTTGGTGGATGGTCAGGGGAACTTCGGATCGGTCGACGGCGATGGTGCCGCAGCTTACCGCTACACAGAGACGCGTCTGACGCCCCTGGCGATGGAGCTGCTGGAGGACATCGACAAGGAAACGGTCCTCTTCACTCCGAACTTCGACGACCGCATCGACGAGCCTGTCGTGTTGCCGGCCAAGCTCCCCAATCTCCTTGTGAACGGTTCTTCGGGCATCGCGGTGGGGATGGCGACCAACATCCCGCCACACAACCTGCGCGAGATCGTAGACGCTTGCATCGGGCTGATCGAAGATCCCGACATGCCCCAGGAGATGCTGGAGGGCATCGTGCTGGGCCCCGACTTTCCGACCGGCGGATTCATCTGTGGCAGGGAGGGCATCGAGGAGGCGTATCGCACGGGGCGTGGTCGGCTGGTCATGCGGGCGAAGGCGGTCATCGAAGAGACTGACTCAGGTGACCGCATCATCATCTCTGCGATTCCGTTCATGGTGAACAAGTCTCGTCTGATCGAGCAGATCGCCCAGCTCGTGAGGGACAAGAAGGTCACCGAAATTCGGGACCTTCGTGATGAGTCAGATCGTGACGGAATGCGCATCATGATCGAGCTGAAGCGAGACGCGATTCCCTACATCGTGCTGAACCGGCTCTACAAGCACACGCAGATGCAATCCACGTTCGGCACGATCATGCTCGCGCTTGTGGATGGCGTACCAAAGGTCATGAGTCTGCGGGAAATGCTCCGCCATTTCATTGATCATCGCCACGTGGTGGTGGTCAAGCGGAGTGAGTTCGACCTGAACAAGGCACGCGCGCGGGAGCACATCCTGGAAGGGCTGAGGATCGCTGTCGACAACATCGACGAGGTGATCAAGCTCATCCGGGCGTCACGCGACGCGGAGGCCGCCAGTGCGCAGCTGCAGGAGCACTTCGGGCTTTCTGAGCTTCAGGCCAAGGCGATTCTGGACATGCGGCTCGCGCGCCTGACTGGGCTGGAGATGGAGAAATTAGATGCGGAGTTGCTGGCGGTAAGGGCCACGATCAGCGACCTCGAGGACATCCTATCCAGCCGACCGCGCCGGCTGCTCATAATCTCCGACGAGCTGCGAGAGCTGGCGGCAAAATATGGTGATGAGCGGAAGACCGAGATTACCGGTACCTCTTCGGACTTGGAGGTCGAGGACCTGATTGCGGACGAGGACATGGTCCTCACGGTATCGCACCAGGGCTATGTGAAGCGGGTGCCGGTGGATACCTATCGCGCCCAGCGTCGGGGGGGGCGGGGCCTCCAGGGGATGGGGACCAAGGAGGAGGACTGGGTGGAGCACCTGTTCGTGGCTTCCACTCACGACTATTTGATGGTTTTCACGCGATCTGGTCAGTGCCACTGGCTGAAGGTCTGGCAGATTCCGGAGGGAGGCCGGCACGCGCGCGGAAAGCCGATCGTGAACCTCCTCAACATGGCCCCGGGCGAGGAAGTGGCGGCATTGGTTCCAGTGCGCGACTTCAGCGACGATCTCTATCTTTTCTTCTGCACCCGTCGCGGCGTGGTCAAGAAGACCGCGCTGTCCGCGTATGGAAACATCCGTGCGGTAGGGCTCAACGCCATCAACGTGCGTGACGGAGACGAGCTGATCGACGTGAAGATCACAGGTGGCGGCAGCCAGGTGATCCTCGCGACCCGGAGCGGGCTGGCGATCCGTTTCGAGGAGGGAGACGTGAGAGCGATGGGTCGATCCACCGAGGGCGTGCGGGGCATCGCGCTCGGTGACAACGACCAGGTGGTGGGGATGGTCGTGGTCTACTCCGGCTGTACACTACTGGTGGTCACTGAGCTTGGTATGGGCAAGCGTTCCGAAGTGGACGAATACCGTCTGCAGCGACGGGGCGGTAAGGGGGTGATCAATTTGCGTGTGACCGACCGTACCGGGCGGGTGGTCACGATCAAAGCGGTGAACAACACCGAACAGCTCATGGTGATGAGTCGGAACGGTGTGGTGAACCGTCAGCCAGTTGAACAGATTCGCGTCATCGGGCGCGCCACCCAGGGGGTTCGTCTAGTCAGTTTGGACGAGGGCGACCTGGTGATGGATGTCGCGCGTGTGGTGGTGGAGAACGGCGACGACTTTCTGGAGGATGCCGCGACGCAGGTCATCGTGGGGTCGGCGGCTGTCGACGAAGGCGACCCGGAGCCCCAGGAATCCGAGTGACGTTTGGCGCGAGCGCGCCCCTTTTCCCTGCTGTCGGTGTGGATGGGTTGGTGTCTCTCGATGACGTGCGTGCCGCCGCCGTGCGCGTGCAGGACCTGATTGTCCGGACGCCGTTGCTTGCTTCCCCAGAGGCCTCGGAGCGTGTCGGTCATGAGGTGCGGTTCAAGTGCGAGAGCCTTCAGCGTTCCGGATCCTTCAAGGCTCGCGGTGCTTTGAACTTCGTCCTCCAGCTCCCTCATGACGTGGTCGCCAGGGGGGTGATCACCTACTCGTCTGGCAACCACGCTCAGGCAGTGGCGCTCGCCGCACGGCTCAAGGGAGTCCGCGCGGTTGTGGTCATGCCCGTCACCGCTCCAGAGATCAAGGTCAGAGGCGCGGAGCAGCTCGGGGCCGAGGTCGTGTTCGAGGGCACTACCTCGATCGAGCGAAGGGTCAGGGCGGAGGGGATTGCCGAGGAGGACGGCCTCGCCATGGTACCGCCCTTCGATCACCCCTGGATCATCGCAGGGCAGGGCACCACCGGCATCGAGATCCAGGAGGATTGGCCCGAGGTGGAGACTGTGCTGATGCCCATAGGGGGTGGTGGGATGGCGAGCGGTGTGTGCGCAGCGCTGCGTCGGCTCCGTCCGGACGTGCGCCTGGTCGGGGTCGAGCCGGTTGGAGCTGCGGGCATGCGCGCAGCGCTGAACGCGGACGGCCCAGTGACGCTTCCGTGCACAAAGACCATCGCCGATGGTCTCGACCCGGTGCGTGTCGGCGACCTGACCTTCGAGCACGTGCGGCAATTGGCCGACGACGTGGTCACGGTGGAGGACGATATGATCCGGGAGGCCGCTCTTTTTCTGCTGACGCGCGTCAGGCTGGTGGTCGAGCATAGCGGCGCGGTGGCGTTGGCCGCTCTCCTGTCGGGTGTAGTAGGCTTTCCCGGGCGGACGGCCGTCATCATCTCCGGGGGCAACGTCGAAGTGGCAGTGCAGGGCGATGAAACACCGCCCTGAGCGCCTGATTCTTTTCGACGTCGATGGCACACTGGTGCGGGGCGGGCCAGCTCGCGAGGCGTTCGAGGTAGCGCTCGAGGCCTCGTTCGGGACCGCAGGGGCAATCGACGGTCACGACTTCTCTGGCAAGACAGACCCTCAGATTGCCCGTGAGCTGCTTGTGGGGGACGACTTGAATCCCGATCAGGTGGAGGAGGGCTTCCCCCGTCTCTGGGTGCGCTACCTCGCGGAGCTCAAGGCCCGACTCGCGGTCGCACCGATGGAGATCTTGCCCGGTGTAGGTGGGCTGCTTGAGGAGCTGGAGGAGGCTCAGTGGGCGGCTTTAGGCCTGGTCACGGGCAACATTTCGTCGGGCGCTCGGCTCAAGCTCGAATCGGTTGGTCTCGCGGGGCATTTCCGGGTGGGAGGGTTCGGGTCCGATCACGAGGTTAGAGACCACCTCCCGGGCATCGCCATCGGCCGGGCGCGTGAGGTGTGGGGTCGGGAGTTCCAGCGGGCCGAGGTATGGATCGTCGGGGACACGCCGCTTGACGTTTCGTGCGGGCGCCACGCGGGGGTGCGCACGTTGGCGGTGGCGACCGGCCGGCACGGGATGGAAGAGCTTGAGGCTTGCCGCCCGGACGAGGTCGTGGAGGATCTCAGGGACGTCGGGGGGGGGGCGCTCCTGACGCTCCTGGGGCAGCCCCTCCCTCTTGAGGGGTTCGCCGCCCCTGGGGTGGCGGCTGGGACGGCTAGGAATCATCTTTCGAGTTAGGTGGGCCCTTTCTGTGAGAGCCCCGCGTGTGGTCGTTCCACGAGCCAGGAGTACGACCAGTGTCAAAGAAAAATCGCGAGCGCAAGTATGGGTCCGGGGAGGCACCGTCCAGTGCTTCCGGCGGGGCTGAGATGACCAAATTCTATTGGATCCTCGGGGCCGTGGCCGTGCTCGGCGTCGGCATCGTCGGATACTCGGTCGGCTCGAAGGCGCTGAGCTCAACCGTCTCCGAGCCCATTGAAATGGCGGGGCTGGACGATCCGGCCGAGTTGATGCAGGTGGCGCGGGGGGTGGAGAAGGGGGATCCGGACGCGCCCATTAGCATCATCGAATTCGCGGACTTCCAATGCCCTGGCTGCGGCGGATTCGCCACCCAGGTAAAGCCGCTCCTTGAAGCCGAATTCGTGGATACGGGGAAGGCCAAGTTTATCTACTATGACTTCCCCCTCGTAAGCGTCCACGGTCACGCGTTCCTGGCAGCGCGCGCAGCTCGCTGCGCAGAAGATCAGGAGAAGTTCTGGCCGTATCACGATATCCTCTACCGCAGCCAGCCGCGCTGGTCGACGGTCCAGAATCCAGCCGGCATGTTCGAAGACTACGCTGAGGACCTGGGGCTGGATGAAGATGAATTTTCCGCCTGCCTCAAGAGCGACCGTCACGCCGACGTGGTGACTGCGAACATGCAGCTGGGCTATCAGCTCCAGATCCAAGGCACCCCAACAATCCTGGTGACCCAGGGACAGGGTGTCGGGCGCCGGGTCACCGCCACCTTAGAGGGGATCCGCGAGGGGATAGCGCTGCTTCAGTCCGGCGGATGACCTCTAGCGCTGGGACGTCGGCGGCCGCTAGCAAGCAGCCGTCACTGCGGCCACCGCCACGCAACCGTATGGTGGTGGCCGTCCTTTCTCTCATGGGCGTGTTCATAGCGCTGTATCTGCTGGCGCACAGCATAGGGTTGATCCCGCTGATCTGTGGCGTGGGGTCGTGCGAGACCGTTCAATCGAGCCAATGGGCCATGGTCGGTCCCGTGCCCGTCCCGCTGATCGGCGTGGCAGGTTACGGTTCGCTCTTGGTGTTGGCCATCCTGGGGATCCAACCCTCCTGGAAGGACTCCCGGGGAATCGGCCTTCTCATGCTCGGGCTTGCTACCGTAGGGGTGGCGTATACTGCGTTTCTCACATACCTAGAGGCGGCTGTGATTCATGCGTGGTGTGTGTGGTGCGTGACGTCCGCCGCGCTCATGACGCTCATCTTCCTGGCTTCTCTGCCAGAAGTCGGTCGTGCCGTGCGGCGCCGATGAGCGGGCAAACGCGGGTCCGCTTGTTGTTCGTCGACTACGGGTCATATCATCAAGAAGACGTGAGCGTCCCGGGCGACGTGTTAGCCGGGTATGAGCGGCTTATCGACTGCCTCCGGGAGGAGCCTGAAGTGCTCCTCCAACTACACGTGGACGTGACCCGGCTTTGCGCCGCTTGGCTTGTGGATGACGAGGCCTCTTGACAGATGGGCGCCGCGGGCCGCGATTATCGTTGCTTTCGGTCCTTTCTGATATTATCCGTGGCTCGTTCCGAAAGTCGAGATTCACGGAGACCCCGGCGGAGGTGGCCATGGGGATGTCGATGGCGATTCGTAGGATCCTGTTCACCGCCGTGCCCCTCGGTCTGATTGCGTGCGAGCTCCCGCCGGAAGAACCTCCGCCACCGCCCGAGCCGATGAGCGAGGCGGGCTACACGGCTATACGGAACGCCTTCGTGGATTCGTACATGCGCAAGGACCCAGCAGGGGCGGCTGTCTTCTATGCGGACGACGCCGTCCTATATGGTCAGGATGGAGGGGTGTACTCCGGGAAGGCAGCGATCGAAGCCGAGTTCACCGCGATGATGGAGGCGGGCATGGATTCGCTCGGTTTCGTTTCGCAGTCGTTCGAGGCGAGTGGGGACGTGGCCACAGATCAGGGCACCTTCATCATGCGGACGCTCGATCCGGAGTTCAGGGAAGCCACCCGGCAGAGCGGTGGTTACAAGGTGAATATCGAGCGCCAGGCTGATGGGAGCTTCATGATCGTTCAGGACAGCGTCTGGGCTATAGGGGATCCTCAACCCTAATCGCCGAGGCGCCGCCTCCGGGCGGCGCCCCGCGGCTATAACTCTACTCGGCGCCGCGCTCTTTCGAGCGTCCACTCATGTACCGCCGGCGGTGGCCAGGAGCCTGACTGCGCTGCCGAGCGCAGGCGCTTGATCTCGGTTCGTGCCCTCCGGGCGGTGGTTTCATCGATCCATTCTCGTGCGATGGCTTCATCGAAGTCGTTCTTGTCCAATACGCGCACCCCACCCCCATCCGTCCACAGATCGAGGAACAGGTCGGTCGTGTCCCAGATGTGCCCAGGGCCCAGCACCACCGGTGTAAGGATGTTGGCATAGAATCCGGTGAAGACACCGTCGGTGGTGTGGAAGCGGCCGATGTCGTGCCAAGCGCCCGGGAATGTGAACCAGACCACGGGTGATCCGTTCTCGAGTACTGTGCGGCCGTCGATCCGCAAGGGAGCCGGCCGCACGACGGACGGCGCGAACGTCACCTTCAGGTCGGAAGTGTCGTGGACAAGAAACTGTTCGTACAGCTCGAGCCGGTCCGGAGGGCGGCGGTAACGGATCCGCACCAGGGGCGGCAGTGACACCCTGGGGCCGCTTACGCTGCGCCGACAGCCTGGGTGACGCAGGCGACCCTGATCACTCGCGGAAGCTCTCGTAGAACGTGCGCCGCTCGGCCGCCAGCTCGATCACGACGGGAGCGGGATCGAAGCGCGTACCCGCGGTTTCAGATAGTTCCTCGAGGTTGGCGGCGACCGATGTGGACGATAGCGCGTCTGCGAAGCGGAGGAGCCCCCCGCGGAACGGGGGGAAGCCGGTCCCCATGATCATGGCGAGATCCACGTCTCCGGCCCGGCGGACGATCCGGTCCTCGAGCACGCGGGCCGCCTCGTTCACCATCGCCATCACGAGTCGCTTCCTAACTTCGTCGTGGTCGGGACGCTTCCGCCTCCGGTCGTCGGATAGTGAGCCGGCGAGGTCCTGGTAGACGGACTCGTCAACCTCTTTTCCCTTGCCGTCCTGGTAGAGGTAGAAGCCCTTGCCGTTCTTCTTTCCCAGCCGCTCCGTGGCCGCCAGCGCTTGCAGGGGTGGCGACGGTAGCATGCGCTGGCCGAACGCCTGGTGCAGAGCGGCTGCCGCGTGGCGCGCGATGTCCAGGCCGATCTCGTCCAGCAGTCTGATCGGGCCCATCGGCATGCCGAATCTTCTGGCTACCGAGTCGATTTCCTCAATGCTGGCTCCGTCGGCAAGCAGCCACCCAGCTTCGTTGAGGTAAGGGCCGAGGATTCTGTTCACCACGAACCCTGGGCCGTCCGCCACCACCACGGGGACCTTGCCGAGGGTCAGCGCCAGGCGATAGACCATGGCGACAGCTTCCTCTGCCGACTCGCTACCCCGTACTATCTCTACCAGCGGCATGCGGTGCACAGGGTTAAAAAAGTGCATGCCGCACAGCTGTGCTGGTCGCGCTATCGCCCCGGCCATCGCATCTACCGAGAGCGAAGATGTGTTGGTAGCGAGCACGCAGTCCTGTCCGACGAAGCTCTCGACCTCCTTCAGCACTGCGCTCTTGACCTCTAGCCGCTCTACCACGGCCTCGATCACAAGATCCGCATTGGCGACCCCATCGTACTCGATGCCGCCAGACACGAGCTCCATGCGCTGATCCGCCTCACGGCGGGTCATCTTCCGCCGCCGGACCGCGTCGTCGAACAGCGATCGAGCGTGCTGGAGCCCACTTGCCACTGCCGCGTGACGGACGTCCTTCATACGCACGCGGATTCCCTTGTACGCCAGCACCTGCGCAATTGCACCTCCCATCACGCCGGCCCCCAGCACGGCTACATTTTCCGCCGGATGAACTTGCACACCCGGGGCGGCACCGGTCTCCTTCTTGGCTCGCTCCCGTAGGTGGAAGATGTGGATCAAGTTCTTGGAGATGTCCCCGCTGATGAGCTCGCCCGCGGCCACCGCTTCGATGCGGAGGGATTTCTCCAGCGCAGCACCCAACCCCTCCTTGAGCACTTCGAGCAGGAGCAGCGGTGCCGGATAGTGGCCCCCGGACTTGGCCCGCACGCTCCGCCTCGCTGCGGCCAGCACCACCCTCCTGCCGGGGGTGGTATCCTCTAGCAGGCGCTTGAGCAGCGGTCGGGCCGCGCGGCGTGGCGCTCCGCCATCGACGACCGCGCGGGTCCACTCCCGCACGCGGTCCTGGAAGCCGGGCGCCGGGAGCACGTCGTCCACCAGCCCGATTCGGTGTGCCTTCGATACCGACACGGGTTCTCCGGTGAGGAGGAGGGGGAGGGCGGCTTGCAGACCCACGAGCCTCGGAAGTCGCGTGGTGCCGCCCCACGCCGGGATGATCCCGAGCTGAACCTCAGGGAGTCCGACGCGCGTCTTCGGTGAGTCCGAAGCAACGCGGAAGCGGCACGAGAGGGCGAGTTCCGTGCCGCCGCCCAGGCACACGCCATGGATCGCTGCGACGGTCGGAACGTCGATCCGCTCGATCTCCATGAAGATGGCCTGGCCCAGGCGTGAGGCCGCCTCTCCCTCGGACGGATCATCGATCAGGGCGATCGCATCCACGTCTGCGCCCGCGATGAAACTGTCCGGTTTACCGCTCCCCACCACCAGCGCGCGCATCCGCCCGCCCGCCACCAACCGGCCGGTTTCTTCGATTAGCGCTGCGAGTCGATGCATGACCGCCTCGGTGAGTACGTTCATGCGTCGTTCGGGGTCGTCCAGGGTGAGCCAGCCGATGCCGTGCTCGTCGATCTGTAGGGACGGGTTCGGGGGCGTCACGATGGCTCCCCACGGACCGCGCGCGCGAGGGGGGTCTCAGCCCTGGTGTCGCGGTCCTGGGACATCGCCGGATCCTTGCCCAGATGGGTGTCGTTCGAGGGTATCAAACGTTACCAACCCCCGACCGTTCATGGGGTGCCGGCCCCGGCCCGGAGGGGGGCCATTAACGGCCGGAGTCCGTGCTCCCGGCGCCCAGGCCAGGGCCCATGACGAGCACCCGAGGGGCCTCTAGGCCAGCAGTCGCCGCGGCCAGGTCGCGCGGGCCGATCGCCTCCACCTCCTCGAGCAAGGACCGGACTCTACCGTCTCGTGAGAGATCCAGGGCCACGCGCAAAGCTGCCTCCTTCGGCTGGCCCTCGCGTAGCAGGGCGGCGCTCTGGAAACGGCGCCGCTGCCAGCGGAAGAAGGGCTCCTCGGTCTCGTCCTTGAGACCATCAACAGCCGCCAAGATCCGCTTCTCCCAGGTCTTCGATACTTCGGGCATCACCGCGACCTCAACGACCACTACCGGGCCTGTCGGAGTGTCCTCGATGTGTACGAAGACGCTGAACACCCCCGGGTCGGGTAATGCGGGGCTAAGCGATTCTTGGAGCTGATGGGCCACGAACTCGAGCTGGGTGCGTGGCAGATCGCCATGGGCGGGGAACGCGGCTCCGATCCACGCGTTGGTCACGTCCCGTTCCAGCGGGAGCCGGTCGCCTCGCTTCCACACTGGGCCTGCGCTCGCCGGTCGCGCCAGCGGTCCTGCTCCCACCGGGGCCAGGGCCTCGTGGACCTCTTGCTCGGTTACTGGTCCGACCACCGCCGCGGTAGCCTGGGCTAGGTTGTAGTGTCGCTCGCGGAACTCTTTTAGGGCGGCAGGCTCGGCCTTTCGGAGCGCCGCGCGGGTGCCACGAGGGTCGCGGCTCCACGGGTCCATGGCCCCACCCAGCACGTAATAGAGCTCGCGCTGGAATTCGCGCACCGGTGCACCCGCGTCGAAGGCGAAGCCTTCGATCAGGGCAGCGCGGGCGGCCTCGATGGCAGTGTCCGCCAGCGAGCCGCGGAAGACGGCGTCCTCGAGCACGCCCCACGAGTGTACCCACAGGTCCGGTGCGGTGAGAAGCATGTAGGCCGTCCAGCCGCGCTCCACGCGCACGTCCAGTCGTGCCGAGGAGGGATCGAGCCGTCCGCGCGCCGCGTGGGCCACCGCCTCGCCCAATAAGCGAGCCGATCCTGGGATGGTATCGGGGTCGTCGGCAGATCCGGCTGGAATCACGAGGGTGAGCGCGACTAGAGTCGATCCTGGGCGGGGCATGACTCCGATTCCCGGCGCTGTGACAGGGGGCGTCAGCGTGGGAGCCTGGGCCACCGCCGGCCGGGCAGCGGCGGCCGTCAGCAGGGCAGAGGCAAGCGCGGCAAGCGCTCTCAAGGTGCCACCTCTGCTCGCACAGGACCGCTGCGTGCGAGCTCCTGGATGTACCGGCCAATGGTTTCGGGCGTGATCTCGTCCAGTGCGGCCACATACTGGTACGCTGCGTAGGGGTCTCTGGTCGCGTCATGATAACGGCCCACCAGCCCTGCTAGACCCCAGGGCGTGCTTGCTCCGGAGAGGAAATCGAAACGGAGTGCTGCCAACGTGGGTGCCACTTCGTCGCGCCCGACGCTCTCTGCAGCCTCGTCCAATACGCGGTCGACCCGGCGGCGCATCACGGGCGCGGCCTCCCCGTATGCTGCGCCCGTGACGGCTAGCACCCGGACACTCCCCACGTACCAGAGCTGTACAGAGGTCTCGAAGGCGGGCTCTTCCTCCCGAAGGCGGCGGGCGATCAGCGATGCCACCACCTCCCCGTGGGGGTCGCGCGCGTCTCCAGCCACCCATGCCGTTCCGTACCAATTTCGCAGCACCTCGGCGCCCTCGTCCGGCTCAGCTGGTGGTCGGGCGGTGGAAACTGCGATGGGGGTTTCCTCACCCGCTCCGATGTTGCGAAGTGAAGCCAACACCAGTTCGACTGGCTCCGGGCCTACCAGAACGAGGGACATCTCTTCCCGCCGGTGGGTGCGGCCCCACAGGTAGCGTAGCGTGACCATAGAGATCATGTTGAGGGAGGCTGGTGTTCCCACCGAAGGGAGGGCTTCCGGAGCCGCGGCGGCACGAAGCTCCGCGGCAAGCCTCCCTGAAGCGGTCTCGCGCTCGCGCTGCGCCTCCCCGCGTACACGACTGCGCGCGCGCTCGAACTCGATCCGGTCGAAGCGGGGCTCGGCCACGGCTTCCCGGAGCACGTATGCGAGGTGGTCGAAGTCCGCGGTGGGTCCCGTCACCGTGTAGGCGATTCCCCAGGGCGTACGGATTCCCTCCACACGGGCTCCGATGGCGGCGGCGGCCGCGCGCGCTCTTTCCAGACCGAGCAGCATAAGGATCTGGGCAGCGCTCGCTTCAGCGAGTCCCTCCTGCACCGGAATGGACAGGCGGAGCGTCGTGAGCTCCGAGCTGTGGGTGGAGAGTCGGATCACCCGCGGTCCGCCGGGCGGAAAGAGGACGCTGTCGGGCCGAAGTGCCGTGCTCAAAGCCCGCCGGACTACGAGTTGTACAGAAGGGGGGGGCGTCGTCCCCTTGGGTGGCGAGCCCGTCGGTTGTGCTGGTAAGGGCCCACAGGACGGCGAGACAAAGCGCGTGCCCGAGCGGCTGCGGAGATTTGATGTGAATCTGATGCACTCGCTTGGTTCCCCAACTGACGGTGGCTGGTTCCATCCTCCGCGCTTTGGTACCTGGGGAAAAGAAAAAAGGGCGCCCCGGCGGGCGCCCAGGTTCCTGCGTCGGATCGTCGGGTCGGTTAGGGAATCACTCCTGGTATCACGTAGATGAGTGGGTTGACGGGTTTGGTCTGCTTCCTCACCTCGTAATGGAGGTGGGGGGAGGTCGCGATGCCCGTGTTCCCCACGAGAGCGATCACGTCGCCACGCGTCACCTCCTGTCCCACGCGGACCAGCCGGCGTGAGGCGTGCCCGTACCGGGTCGTGAAGCCGAAGCCGTGGTCCACCTCGACCATCTCACCGTAACCCACGGCCCACTCAGACTTGGTTACCATGCCCTTGGCGGCTACAAAGATCGGAGTCCCCATCACCGCCGCGATGTCCACGCCCTCGTGGGGGAGGGGGGACTGGTGGATCGGGTGGTAGCGGCTCTGAGAAAACAGGCTCGAAATAATGCCGGCAGTGGGCAGGATCGATGGAGTGGACTCGAGCAGGTCCGTGTGGGCCAGGAGCGTGTCCGTGGCCTCGTCCAGGCTCTCTCCAAGCAGTCCGGCTTTCCGCTCCAGCACGTTCAGATCGTAGCGTACCGCGAACGCCTCCTTGCTCAGCGCCGAATCCACGGGCCATAGGGAGTTCAACTGTGGGCTCGACGTGCTAGGGCCTCCGATCCCTACCTGGAGCACCTCAGGGTCGATGGCGTCGAGGCCAGCCAGCAGGCGAAGTCGCGAGTCCATCGTCGACAGGCTGCCCAGGCGCTCTTCCATGCCGTTCACGCGCTCTTGGATTGACGAGAACTCCTCGGAGAGGGCCTGGTTCTCCAGGGCCAGCCGGCTCGCGCGGATATGGGCGGCGCCGTCGATTCCGAGGGTGCCGGCGAGGGCTGCCAGGCCGATCACCAAGGCGGTCGACCCGCCGACGAACAGGTGGACGGCCCGCTTCGCAACGGTGATCTGCCGGACAGGGCTCCGCCCGTCTCTGAGCAACTGGAGTGTCCAGCGGTCTCCGGTCATTGGCGGTCCTCTCCACAAGCGAAAATGACTACGAACTCGAACGGTATGGGGGGACCTGGAGACGAATCCTCACAAGCACTCCAAAGTCTCTCCCTACGCCCCGCCATGTCAAGCGGAGAGCACCTTTCGGAACGACCAGCCCCCCGCGGCTCAGGTGGCTCCGCTGCCGGATTGGGCGGGGAGCAGGTCCGCCCTCGGGAAGAGGGGTTCTCCCTTGCGGGTCATGTTTCCGCCCAGGGCGACGCTTCTGGCCTGATCGAGCTTGGGCACCCCGACGAGACCCAGCCGGGCTGCGAGTTCCTCCATCTTGCCGGGGCAAACTGGCTGGAAGAGCGCGGCCAGGGTGGTCAGAGTGCGGGCTAGGGTGGCCAGGGTCTCGTCGAGGTCGGCGGCGCGCGCCTGGTCCTTGGCCTGAGCCCAGGGCTGGCGCTCCTCCACGTAGCTGTTGGCCCGCCGCGCGAGGTCCATGGCCGCAGCGAGCGCTTCGTGGAGCCGATGGCCCTCGACCGCGGTGCGGACCGCGGCTAGCGTGGCCTCGATGTCCGGGTCGAGCCCGGCACCGGGCGCGTCTGGAATCCGCCCCTGCCTGTATTTTTGGGTCATCCCCAGGGCCCTAGAGGCCAGGTTGCCCAACACGTTGGCTAGCTCCTCGTACCGGGCGAGGAAACGCTCAGGCCTAAACGACGCATCCTGACCTGTGGGCATCTCGCGTGCGAGGTACCAGCGTACGGCGTCGGTGCCGAAGCGGTCTACCAACTCGAGCGGATCCACGACGTTGCCCATCGATTTGGACATTTTGTCCTCGCCCGTCAGCCACCACCCATGCGCCAAGATCGCACGCGGGAGTGGGAGCCCTGCCCCCATCAGCAGAGTGGGCCAATAGACCGCATGGGTCGTGAGGATGTCCTTTCCGATGACGTGCACGTCGGCCGGCCACCAGGAGCCGCTCGTGTCGTCGAACCCCTGTCCAGATGGCGGGTGGTCGGGATGAATCGCACCGGACCCGGTCACGTAGTTGATCAGAGCGTCTACCCATACGTAGGCGACATGCTCACTGTCCCACGGTAGCGTTATGCCCCACGGCACGCGCGCCTTGGGTCTCGAGATCGAGAGGTCCTCGAGAGCTTGATCCAGGAAGCCCAACACCTCGTTACGACGCACGTCCGGCCAAATCCATCCCGGGTTCTCTCGGATCTGGTCAATGAGCCGGTCCTGATAGGCGCTCATGCGGAAGAAGTAATTTTTCTCTTCGAGCTCACGCGTCGGCCGGCCGCAGCTCGGACATGTCCGGTCGGGTCCCAGGTCTTTCTCCGTCCAGTAGCGCTCCTCAGGGACGCAGTACCAGCCCCTGTACATCCCTTCGTAGATCGTGCCCTGGTCCCACAGTTTCTGGAGGAACGCCGTGACCACGGCAACGTGCGCGGGCTCTGTCGTCCGGATGAAGCGGTCGAAGGAAATGTCGAGATCTTTCCAGGCGGCGCGGAAAACAGCCGCCATCTGGTCGCACAGTTCACGGGGGGTAATCCCCCGGCTGCTCGCTTCCTCGAATATCTTCTGCCCGTGCTCGTCGGTGCCCGTTAGAAAGAACACCTCGGCGCCGTCCTGCCTCCAGAAACGGGTGAACACGTCGGCGAGGATGGTGGTGTACGCGTGGCCGATGTGGGGGTCACCGGAAGCGTAGTAGATAGGAGTCGTGATATAGCGTCGAGTCCCGGTCACTCCTGTCCTCGGACAGAGCCGTGTCCTGTCGATGTTTCCGCCGTACCCGGAGAAGACGAGACCTCGCGCTTGAGCGTATCCAGCGTCACGGACCGGCGCATCCCCTCGCTGTCCCGAAGAGTGACGGTGTCGCGCCAGATATCCACGGTGACGACCCGCTCCTCGCCCCGTGGAGTGCGGAGGACCTTGCCCTCCCTGGGGAAGCGTCGCCGAGCTTCCACGTACTCGCGGTGCTCGTACATCAGACAACACATGAGGCGACCACAGCATCCCGAGATTTGGGCGGGGTTGAGCGAAAGCCGTTGGTCCTTGGCTAGCTGGAGGCTTACGGGCTTCAGCTCAGGGAGCCAGGTGGAGCAGCATAACTCGCGTCCGCAACGACCCACCCCACCCAGCAGTGCAGCCTCGTCCCGCACTCCGATCTGTCTGAGTTCGATCCGAGTACGGAAGGTGCGGGCCAGGTCGCGCACGAGCTCGCGGAAATCGACGCGCCGCTCGGCCGTAAAATAAATCATCAGCTTGTTCCGGTCGAACTGCCATTCGGCCTCGGTAACCTTCATCTTGAGGCGGTGCTTGTCGACCAACTTTCGCGTCTCAGTGCAGACCCGCCGTTCGTCGTCGCGGAGCGATTCTACACGCCTGATATCGTCGGGGCACGCGGCGCGTACGATCCGCTTTTCGGGGGTCGGGGTTGAGCACTTTCCGGAGGAGGAGCACTTGCGCTGAGCTATGACTCCGATCGCTGAGACCTCGCCGAGGTCCTCGCCCCGGTCGGCCTCCACGATCACGTGGGCCCCGGGTGCGAGGTCCATCGGCTCGTACGTGAAGTAGTCCTTGCGGGTCCCCTTGAATCGGATCTCAGCGAATCCTGGTATCCCGGTCAAAGATTTATCCCTTCTCGCCGGGCGTGCTGCCGACGCGTTCGGGTGTGCTGTTCAGGCGCCGCCGGAAACCTCACTGGCGACGTGGGCGGCAGGGGCTTCGCGCCACGCGCCCATTCCTTGGTACTTGGCCTGACGCTGCCGGAGCAACTCATCCGTTCCCAGCCCGCTCAGTTCAGCCAGGTGACGAAGGAGCGCTTCCTTGAGAGCGAGGGCTGCCCCGTCCCAGTCTTGGTGTGCCCCGCCCTGGGGCTCTTGGATCACCTCATCGGCGACACCGAGCTCCACCAGGTTCTCGGACGTCAGACGGAGGGCTTCGGCAGCCTCCTGCCGGTGCTCGGCAGAGCGCCATAGGATGGCGGCGCAACCCTCCGGCGAGATAACCGAGTAGACAGAGTGCTCGAGCATCAGGATTCGGTCGGTGACCCCGAGTGCCAGCGCGCCACCGGAGCC
>Ga0310121_10001529_pt1 | contig 23369 bp, 28 predicted proteins | sample CB27_Tmax_986_MG_FD_203504 | JGI IMG/M metagenome (GOLD analysis project Ga0310121, IMG submission 203504) | Marine microbial communities from Western Arctic Ocean, Canada - CB27_Tmax_986 | ecosystem: Environmental > Aquatic > Marine > Oceanic | place: Canada: Western Arctic Ocean | collected...
TACTTTATGACCATATTTTGTCAATGACTGAAAACCTTGTTCGTGACGCATTGACCATCCGCCATCATTTTTTGGGCCCACCAAGAGGTATCCAACTTTTACATTTTCTTTACCTACTAATGAAATACTTGTCGCGACTAAAATTACTGCTCCTACGACTAGAGCTATTATTTTCTTCATATTAATCTCCTTCCGAGATCGAGGTTAAACAACTAACCAACTTGTTAATTGTTATAAATACAGATGAAGGAGCTGTTGAAGCAACTCCCACATCCTAACCACAACAACCTATAACGAGGCTGTCATGTCTACAAATATATATTCACACATTAGTAAGGGAGTTAAACAGGAGCGTTCCACCAGAGCTCGTGTGGAAAATGAATCCATGTATTAGTGGAATCTTTTGCTATATCCTGTGCGTAATAATGCGGTTCAAAATCCACCACTTCGTTGTTCCAAATTAAACTCGCGAACCTTACATCACATTGAATCTCCATTGGGTCATCTTTTCGTGGCCCAGTAATATGAGAAGAAATTCTTTTGAAAGTTTCTCCTGAATCACAAATATCATCTACAATTAAAACTCGTTTATCTGTTTTTCTTGGTAGGTAATCTTCCCATTCTGGAAAATCCCTAAGAGCGGCTTGAACCGGCTTGAATGGTTTCTTAAACCAATGGCTCATCATTACTCCTGGCACTAATCCACCTCTAGAAATTCCGACTATTACCTGTGGATCAAATTTATCCAATACAATTTCACGACAAAGAGAATTAACATCTCTTCGCATTTCTTCCCAGCTATACCATAGTTTTTTCATGAAAATACCTCATTCAGTTGACGATTAACTTTAACAAATGTAGTACACTTAGGTAATGATTTTATATTTCTAGCTCCAGCGTAAGTACAAGCACTTCTTAGACCCCCCAAAATTTCTTCTACTGTATTCTTAACTGGGCCTTTGAAAGGTACTTGAACTTTCTTTCCTTCTGATGCACGATGAGATTGTTTTTCTCCGTAATATTTAATTTGAGCTTCTTCAGAAGACATACCATAAAATGTCATTGTACCTGTAACTTCTGGATCTTCCTCTTCATCATCCCATGCACATTCCCAATGACCTGCTAACATTCCTCCTAACATCACAAAGTCTGCTCCAGCACCAAAACTCTTTGCTATGTCTCCTACTACCGTACAACCACCATCTGTGATAATATGTCCTCCTAGACCATGAGCTGCATCAGAACACTCTATCGTTGCTGAAAGTTGTGGATATCCTACACCTGTCATTTTCCGTGTCGTACATACGCTCCCAGGCCCAATCCCAATTTTCACAATATCTGCACCTGCAAGAATTATCTGTTCCGTGGCTTCTGGAGTACAGACATTGCCTGCTATGATTATTTTTTCTTTGGTTGCTTCGTGGGTTCTCATCAATGCAACATAATCACAAAATCGTTCAGTATATCCATTTGCTACATCAAGACAAATCCATGGCGCTGTGTCAGAATCATAGGGTAAGTTGTCTAGATTTTGATCTAATCCAATTGTTCTTATTATGTTCTTGTTCCATCCCCACTCTGTAGATTCGACAAACTTACATAAGGCTGTAAGCATGGGGTATTCCATAAGAACATGGCACATGGCGACAGTGCCTGTGTGATCCATATTGGATGCAATTATAGGAATACCACTCCATTGATGGCGTGAGTGTTTGAATGTAAATGTTCTGGTAAGGTCTGCGTCTTTACGCGAGGTAAGTTGTGATCTCTTTGGCGAGATTAAAACATCCGAAAAATCCAACTTAACATCTTCAATAATTCTCATTCTTCTGCCCTTCCGGCTTTAAATGAATAGTGATATAGTAAAATTATATAATGAACGCACTTCAACAGGTCTTTTTTATTCTTGCCTTCTTTTTTTCCGAAACGAAACAAATACTTCATAGCTGCTCCGCGGGTAAAATCTTCAGCGATTCCCATCTGTGAGAACACATCCTGAATTTGAATATTTTGGTCGCCGTAATGTTCAGAGTAAGTTTCTGTGATATACTCCATCACTTCTTCCAAAATTTTGTCTTCATTATATTGATAGAGCAGCTTCCCTGCTCCTTTTTCACTTTTCATAATAAAATCTTTTAACTAGGTTTATATTCCTTTTGTAATCTTCCATCCTCCCAAAGTTCACAAGGAACATTATCTTTTTCTAATCGTTGATAATGATTGTTTGCTTCTGTTTTGGATGGATATAGTGTAGCACCCGATTTGGTTTCCACTTGATATGTGGGTAATTGTACGCTAAAGGACATTGGGGGAACTCCTTTTGTTAAATTGTGAACAAGTACAAACAACTATTTATGAAAATAGAAATGCCAACTCCATATACAGCTTTCTAAAAAAAGAAAACTTTCGGTGTATACTTTGTTGAGCGGATGACGAGCTTCCGCCGAAGGCCCTGATTTGAATTAACTAGGTGGTCATCCTAGTGACGGTGCCTCACAACATTTCTATAGCTTGACTAATATTTTCTTTAAATTCTGAAATTGCTCCTTCTGTATTTCTTCTAACAGGTACAGATTTATCATCAATCCAAACATCATAGAATGGTTTGAATACGGCTACATCATTATATTTGACACCCCATGAATCTAATTGTTCTCTAGTTTCTTTGAGTTTGTCTATTCCTGACATACACCCTCGCGCTGTCCAATACTGTATATAGTGTCCTTCATCATATAGAGAATTCAAATACTCAATTCTTTTTGGAAATGGTTCAGCTTCCATAAATTCTTCTGGACTAATTGGTTTGCCTGGATCTCCAACTTGAGTACAGATAGTTCCATCAATGTCTACTATAATTACTTTTTTGCCCATTTCATGAGCCTTGTCAGCTATCATAACACGATGATTAATTTCCCGCATAAAATGACCTGCCATGTCCTTTTGTAATTGTAAATCTTTTTCTTGTGTTTGTTTGTCAAGTTCTTCAATTACTGTATTTTCACTCATTCTTCTTCCTCATAAAAATCTTCAAGATCATCCTGTTCTTTTGCATCTTCTGGTGACCTTATATTATGTAAATGTAATCTATCTAAAGTACGATGTCTTTTATTTTCTAATCTTTTAAGTTTTCTATTAGAACCAAATTTTTCAATTTGTTCTTCCATTTCTTAACTCCTTCTTATTAATTTTTGTTGTTCAAGAACTTCATCGTAAGAATCAGAGACTAAAATTGGATTCTCATTTTTGAATCCTTTTCTTAAAGCCACATTCTGTTTTTTTCTTGCCGAACTTATATGAACTTTACTTACTTTGTCTAAAAATGTTTTACCCATCATATGATCCATTTCATGATGAAAAATTCTTGCTGCTAATCCTTCAAAATGAGAATTTATAATTTCACCATCTACGTTTTGATATTCTACTGAAATATTCTCAGGCCTTTTGATATTTAAATATAATGCCGGAAAACTTAAACACCCCTCTTTCATCATTATTATTTCTTCTGATTCCTTTATTATTTTTGGATTAAAACACACAATTGCATCTGTATCTGAAACTCTCATAACAAAAACTTTGACTGGCATTCCTATTTGGTTAGCAGACAAACCCAAACCAGAATGTGCTACCATACTTTCCAACATGATATTATACATTAATTTGGGATCTGCTTGGGGTGGATCGAATATCCAAGTAAGAGGTTCTTTTTTTAAAATGGGATCTGATTCGCGAAGTAATGCAAATGCTCTAACTTGAATTTCATTTTCTACTTGAGGTCTAATTATTTCAACCATTATACCATTCTTGAGAAATTTTTATGTTTGTCAAATTTAATAGTACTCTTGAATCTGTCATATAGAATATCTCCTTTATGACTTATCACAAATACATTAACATCACCTGTTAAATCATATAAAATCTTTAAAAATTCGTCTGTTCCTGTGGCATCTAATGAACTATCAAATACTTCATCCAAAATAAGAAGGTTTGTATTTACACTATTTTTTAATTTAGCTATAGCTCTCCAAGTGAAGAGTAGTGCAAGATCAATTCTCATCTTCTCGCCCTCACTAAATGAAGCATAAGTAAATTCATCACGATATCTAGACTTTATAGTTTCATTAAATCCCTCATCAAGTTCAAAAGATACATAAAAATCCAATTTTCCTAGATGTAGATTTATATATTTATTAATGATTGGTAGATACTGTTTAATAATTCTACTTTTAATTCCACCATCTTTGAGTAATGTTCCAGCTAATTCATATAAATATTTTTCATTTGAAAGTGCTTCCTTCTTATTAATATATATCTTAATGTCTTCTTTAATTTTTTCAAGTGCAGGTTTTTTAGAATCTATATCATCTGCCATCTGAGATATTTCATCAATTTGATTTGAAACTTTATTAATATATTGAGTACAAGCTTGAATTGAGTTTTGATTTTTAGCTATATCTCCCTTACATTCCTGTATAGAATTGAGAATTTTATCAATCTCATCGACTCGTACTTGCTGATCGTTTAATTTGTGACCTAATTGAACCAACCCTCCACTCATTTCATGCATTTTACCATGAAATTGTTCTATCATCTTATCACGATGTTCTTGTGGAATTTCTTGTTCACAAGTATCACAATGAGAATTTTGCTCATAAAATTCCATGTCCTCTTCATGCTTAATTATGCCCTTTTCAATACCTTTCTGGTAATCAAGTAATTTATTAATTTCAGTTCTGATTTTGGTTTCGTTTGATATGGATTCAGTAAATCCTTCAATTTTTTTATTAATTTCATTAATTGATTCTTGATAATCTTTGAGATATTTTTCATGTTGTTTTATATCTTTTTTATTTTTGGAAATTTGTTTTGTTTTGTTTTCTTTAAGTTTTTCAATTAAATGTTGAGATGCTTTTTCTTCTCCTTTAGCTAATCCGAGAGACACATCTACTGTTCCTATATCCTCTTTATTAATTCCTACTTTAATCTTGAGTAGTTGATTCATGACAGAAAATATTTCTATATCAAGTAGGTCTTCAATAATTGTCCTACGATCACTCGCTTTCAATTGCATGAAAGGTATGAATGAAGAGCTTCCGAGAACCACAATCTGAGTAAATGATTTATAGTTTAATTTTAAAACTGTCTTTTCAAGATATTCTTGGTAATCGCGTATTGAAGCATCTTGATTGAGCATCTGGCCATTCTGCCAAATCTCAAAAAAATTCTTCTTAATACCTCGTTTTATTATGTACTCTTTTGAACCTATACTAAATTCTACTTCAACTACAGTACCACCTTGATTTACTGAGTTGACAAGTTGATTTTTATTGACAGAACGAAACGGCTTACCAAACAATACAAATGTGAGAGCATCTAATATAGTAGACTTTCCCGCACCATTATCACCGATAATGAGGGTAGATTTTGTTTTATTTAATTGAATTTCGGTAAATGCATTCCCAGTACTTAAAAGGTTTTTCCATCGTATAGTCTTAAATGTTATCATTTAACCTTCATTTAAAAGTTGTGGGGGGTGTTCAAATTGATAATCATCATCTTTAAGAGAATTTAAAAGAGCAACATTGATCATTTGATTAAAAGTAATATTATGTTTTGCAGCTTTCTTTGCTAATTGTAAAAAATGTTCATCGTCAATTTCAACAGTATAGGAATGTTTTTCGGAATCTCCAATTTTTACAGAATATTTTTTATCTTCTGGTCTAATCCCTCTGCTTCTTCTTTCTCGTTCCCTCTGTCTTTCAATTTCATCCAGATCGTAATTTGTCATTAAAGTGTCTCCATTGTTAGTGATTCAGCATACAACGATTTCATTAAAGAATCGAGTTCTTTTTTATTCTCCAGTTCTAGAGAGTTTACATATTTAGAAAGTATGGTAATAGTATCTTCAGCTTCATCTATCATTTCTTCACCTTCTATCACTTCCAAGTCAAAATTTTCAGCAATAGAAATATCTGCCACATCGGCCTTATACAGTTTGTCAATTAGGGTATCAAACCAAAATGGATTCTTTCTTTTTACAATAATTACTTTAATATAACAATCTTTGAATGGTTTAACATCCATCTCTTGGATTGATTCTAAAGTCATCTTATCTTCATCATAATATATTTTGTGAAACATTTCATGAGGATTGAGTATAAATTCTAGCTCTCTTGATTCTGTATCAAATATATGAAACCCTCTAGGGTCTTTATAATCACTCCAAGTAATTTGATATGGATTGCCCAAATAAAATACTGTACCATTGTCAGACTTATGGTGAAAATGTCCACTAAAAGCCATATCAAATTTATCAAATGTAGATGGGGGAAGACCTTCATACAAATTTGTTTGGCCTACATGCATTAGAAATCCTTGAACTTCCAAATGTCCAAATAATACCTGTGCAGTTGTCTTTGCTATCATGTCTAATGACTGTTCTTTGTTTTCTGGGCAAATCCAAGGCTGCATTAAACACTTTGTTCCATCTAAATCAACTTCTGTAGACTCTGTATAGACATGGCACTGATTATTATTTTCTAGGCGAAGGCCTTCCATTGAATTGAGTAAGTTTGTGTTTTTATAAAAAGTATCATGATTACCGATTATTACATGAAGATTTATATATCTACCATGACACGCATCAAAGAATACTTCTCTCATTTGATATAAAGTTTTCCAGTTAATAAACTTACGCCTATCGACAACATCGCCCATGTGGATAACTGTACGAATACCTCGTTCTTCTAGAGTAGGGAAAAATATTTCTTCATAAAATTTTCTGAAATATTGTGCAAAAATTGGATTGTCATTTCTCGCACCAAAGTGGGTATCTGTGATTATTGCTAGTTTCATTTATCCAACTTCTCCATAATTAACTTGTTTAATACTTTCTTGATTTCATTCAATTCAGCCTTTAACTCATCTTCTACTGCATTAATATGAGCCCAAAGATCTGCAGAAGTATAAACTTTTTCTTGTTCTGGTAAGTCTACATTTTCAGTAGGGTTGTGATATGTTACTTCTGGTAATTCTCCCATAGTTAATGGGTCTTGTGATTCTGAAAATTCTGCCATTTTATACTCTCATGAATAATTCAAGTGATGTGGATTTCTTTGGTACTACCTTTTTCTTCGCTTTCTTTGATTCTTCAAAATTATTAATAAATTTATACATATTTACTTTTTGGTCATTAGTCATAGTTTCAAATACATAATTTTCAGGTTTATCATTAGAAGATATTTCAACATTATCACCAAGAGATGCGTGGTTATCCATAGTTTTATATTTTATATATAATTGTTTTTTTTCTTTTTGAATTCTTCTGATGAAAGCATAGTAGATAATTTGAGTGAAATATGCAAAAGGATTCTTGGACTTCTCTGGATTAAAATTATTCATGTATTGAATACAGTTTTCTATACCATCCGAAATCATCTCTTCTCTAAAGGCGTAATTAATAAAATTAGGTCTAAAGGAAAGTCTTTGAGCTATTTTTAAAAAACACTCTCCAATATATTCTGGGCATTGTGGTAATTCTGTAGAATTTTCCTTTGCTTCAGCTATACCCCTTTGAAAATTAACCATTTCCTCAAGAAATTGTTGATTATCTACATAATTAGCCATGTTTCCCTTTTCTATTTGTAATTTTTGGATAATATAATTATACCACAAAAGTTCCATGTTGTCAACCGCAACGTATTAGAATGACCACTTGACAAACTCTTGACAGTATGGTATAATGAAGTGTTAACGAAATAGGTAATAATTTTATTGTTTTATCTGCACATGAAAATGACTTACAGGAAATTTCTCTTCCTTGTATATTTGTATTCTTTCATGATAATGTTCCAACGTATAATTATTTTTTTCTTTAAATTTTAAATCGTCTGCAATGTCATAAAGTGTTGCTATCTTTTTCCCCTTCAATTTTCTGAGGCCTCGTCCAATACTTTGTAAATTTCTTATACGCGACTTAGAAGGGCTAGAAAAAATGATGTTAGAAAGATTCCTAATATTGACGCCGACACTATAAACGCCATAACTCGCAACGATAATGGCATTTCTTTCTGACTCCACAACATGCCTAATCTGTTCTCTGGTGTTTGCATCTGTTCCTCCATAAACGAAGAAGATTCTTCTATTTCCACTTGATCCTTTCTTTATCATATCGTAAAGTATCCGTCCATGTTTTTCTACAAAACGAAATAATAAAAGTGTGTTTCCATTCATACTATGTGCTAGATTTACTATAAATTTATTTCTAGCTTCTGATCCTATCAAATATTCAAGTTCTTCTTGATAGTTGATATTTTTTAAATCGTAACAAATGGAATCGGGATGTCTTAATACTATGGCATTTATTTGAAATGCTGATAAGTGTTTAGCATCAATAAGTTTTTTGGTAGATGTTACCTTGTGAACTTTCCCGAATAAACCTTCTAACACTAATTTATGAGTTTGTGTGCCGTCAAGTGTTCCAGTTGTTCCTATTCGATATTTTGCGTTGATACATTTGGTCATTATAGAGGTAAGAGATCTGGATTTGAAACCGTGAGCTTCATCTCCTATCACAAGTTCATATTGTTCAAAATATTGTTGTTGCATTTTATAAATTGATTGCCATGTTGAAATGATAACAGGCAATTCAGAACCCTTGTCTCTTCCAGCAACTACAGTATGACAGTTATTTGCTACATCCCAACCATATTCTCTAAAATCAGTATACATCTGTGAAACTAGAGATATTGTTGGAACAAGTATTAATGTCTTCAAATTTAAATATCTTACTAGTATATAGATAATCAAAGATTTCCCTGAAGCTGTGGGGGATAAGAGTAGTACTCTTTTATTAGAAAGTACATGATTTACAGCATCTATTTGATATGGGCGAGGTTTGATAACTTTTGGAAGTTTTAATAAATCAATAAATTCTTGGTTGAGGTCAAATTGTTTGACTTCAAAATCAGATTCAAATTTTACTGTATATCCTCTAAGATATAGGAATTTACATAAGTGTGGTAGAAGGCCATGATAAAGCATACGATTCATCACATTATACAATCTAATCTTCCCATCCCATAATTTTTTACGGAATGCAGGAACAAAGGTATGTCCTGGCACAAGAAAAGTAAAGTAGTCTGAGATTTCCTGAGCAATAGAATGTTCAGTATCAACTCTAATATAAACTTCATTAATCTTGGTTATGGATACATTAGACGATTCCACTTTTGTATTTTATCCAATCTATAGCACTCTTAATTTGAAACCCACGATTGGAAATCATTTTTATGATTGAGTCCAAATAGTAGCATTTTTCTTCTATGAGTACAATGTTTTTCTTAGATTTAATGACATCCTCATCAGCTTCTATGTAAGTAGATATCTCATTTTTAAGGAGTCGTTGTAGAAATTGCTCCCATCCTAATTTTTCTAACTCTTCCTGAGTTAGCTTTCCGGCGTAATAATCTGTTTTAAGTCGAACCAGTTTGGTTAACTCAAATTGTAGACCTTTAAGCCTTATACGTTCATCTATGTAGATTTTTAGATACTTATCGTGTATCTGAGGAATTCTTACAGATTCGTTTGCTAATTCTGTAATATCAATTTCACGGTCAGCATTCCAAAATTCTTGAATCTCTTCAAGCTTCAATTTTTACTCCTTATGAACCCCTGTTAATAGGAAGTCCAGAAAATGTAGTTTCATTATTAAGTAAATTTTGTATTTCATATATGTCATATTTAAAAGTAACATCAGCAGTTACATATTCAATATCTGTCAACGTACTATCAAATTCTATAGCAGAAAGTGATATTGGAAAAACTTGTTGAAATTTAACATTTATTTGAGGATTCATGTTACTAGTTAGTATAGACAAAACCGCCTCAGTGGCAAGTTCTCCAACTGCATCTTTTTTTTCTCTTTCCTTTGTAAGAGCCTCTGTACTATAACCGAGAATATTAATCCATTCCCATATAGATAACCAATTATGCATATTTTCATCAACTATAAATCTAATAGTTAAATCATCAAATGTAACTTCATCGCCTGGTGCATCAAGGTCTTTGAGTGGAGTAATAAATGGAATCGTACTTATACTAACTCCAGGCAAACTTGCAGTTTGACAGAAATAATTTACGTCTGGATATCGCCCAAGAGTAAATTTAAAACCTGCAGGAGATAGATAACTTAAATTAGATGGTAGAGCTTGTAGTACCGACATATGATAATATCCTTTCTTTATTATTTAGTAAGGATAAAAAAAGGGGAAGACCAGTTTCCCAATCTTCCCCTCTTTATCTAATGGATCACATAGATTACATTAGGTTGTCAACTCTGACAGTCCTATAGTAAGCATTGTTACCAGTTGCTACGACACCATCAAATGGATCTGAACCACTAATAGCGAAAGGATTTGCAACCATTCCGTATCGTGTTTTGAATCCAATCTTAGGTTGGAAAGAGTTCTCACCAACCGCACGAACCATTTGCAATGGAACGTATGGGCAATAGAACAGACCTGCGTCATAAGCAGATGAACCTTTATATCCACAAACAAAGAAGTTTGTTGCAGATGCACTGAAATAAGGATCAATGTACACTTTGAAGCGTCCATTGAGTGTTCCAACAAAGGTATTTCCTGTGTCATCAACTCCAGATCCGTCCATTACTCCACTCATTGCGAGAGCAGATGCGACATCTGAGGATGTGATGATAATGTTACCTTTACCGCGACGTGTTGCTTTTGCGACAGCATTTGCTTCACGTTCAATTTGGAACATCAAACCTTTGAACTTCTCAACAGACCAGCGTCCGTTTGAGTCTGTGTCAAGGTCAAATACACCAGCAGTTGTGGTATTGTGTTGTGCACCATGAGCAGCACTAAAATAAATTGTGCGGATAACTTCACGGTTGATCTCAGCCAAAATCTCCGCGGAGATTATGTTGGCAAGTTCTGTTTCAGCATCCAAACCATGAACGGCTTTAAGATCCTGAGCTAATTCCATCGAGTACTCACCCTTGAGTGCACGAGTCTTAGCTGTAACAGTAACTTTGTCGATTGAGAAAGCCATTTGCTGGAAATCTTGTGCAGCAGTACCACCAACACCAGTAATACCGTAAGTTTCAGCAGTTGCCGTGGTTTGACCGACATCATTCAGGGCCAATGCAGGTGATCCACCTTGAGCACCAGCGACACCAGCTGTACCAGCTGACCCAGCATCTCCACCAGCGTCGGCGGAATGTGTTGAATCGACTTCATTGTACATTGTGTCTGTACCGTCTTGTGTGTCATACTTGGAACGCATTGCGAAAATGAGTCCAGTAGGGCCAGTCATTGGTTGAACACCACAAACATCATAAGCAATGAGGTTAGGCATTGCAGAACGTATCATTGAGATCATAACTGGATCTGCATACGTTATTGGTGATGGATGTGAAGCGGCAGTTGCTGTAACGTTGCCCATTGCTTCCGTCATCATACCAAAAGACCCACCAGATTCAGCGGTTTCTCTCATGGCAATTTCTTGGTTTTCCAGAAGAACGGCGGTGACCGCTTTCCTGTAGGGGTCTTTAATCTTTGGCAGGTCTTCGTGCTCTAAGATAGGAGCCCACTTCTTTTGTAGTCCTTCAGCTAGATACATATTTTTATCTCCTAAAAATGGATGTTGTTAAAATTTAAGTGTTAAGGTTATGCCGGGTTAACGCTTTTGCGTAATAGTCAACACCTGCATCAACTTGCTCAACAACATCATCTGTTTCAGTATTTTCTACTTCTTCAGATAAAGGTTGAACAGTTTCTTTTGAACTTTGTGGAAAGTAGTTTTCCTTAATGACTCCAAGCTTTTCTTTGTATTGCTCTTCATCTTCAAAGTCTACTCCATCAGAAAGTTTTTGTAATTTTTCTTTCTCAGTATCAGCCAAATCTTCAGAAACAGTCCTTAACGCTTCATCTTTTTTGTACTTTGAAAGTTCTTGTTTTGTTTCCACATTGGAATTAACTGACTCATCAAGTTTCTTCTCAAGTTCTTCTACTTTCTCGAAAAGATCGTCAACAAGGTCAACTTTTTCCTCTGGAATGTCAATATAATGCTCAGTAAATAGATTTTTGAGTCCTGACATGAAATCTTCAACTAACTCAGAACGAACACCTCGTTCTACTGCTAATTCATTTTCTTTCATCCACTCTTCTACAACATAACTAAGGTAACCATCAGTTTTTTCTGTCATGGAGCTTGTGAGTTCTTCTTTAGCTTTAGACAGTTCTTCTTTATAGTCGTCTTCTAATTTTTCAGCCCGTTGATTGACTTCAGAAATGACTTTAGCCGCTACTGCAGCTTCAAAGATTGTGGAAGCTTTAGCTTTGAAATCTTCAGAGAGGTCTTCACCATTTACAATGGCTTCAATGTCTTCTTTGACATCAATCTCAATATCTTCTTTACTGAGTTTCTTAACTTCTCGTTTGATTCCTTCTTCTACTGCATCTTCATCAGATTCTTCTTCCTCTTGGATAGTTGAACCCATAATTTTTGAAAAAGAATCAGCAAGATCGGCTTTCTTCATGGCATTAAGTTGGTCATAAAGAGCCTTAATCATTCCGGCTTTGGTTTTGGGAACAGAAACAGCCTCTTCGACTTCTTCCTCTTCCTCAGCTTCCTCAGCAACTTCTTCTTCTTCAGTTTCTTCTTTTTCTACCTTAGCTTTTTCGTCTAAGATTTCTTCGCCCGAAGACTCCGCAACAGCTTGTTGCTCTTCTTCCAGTTCTTCAGCCGCTTGTTCCAAAATTTCTTCAGACATTGAAAATCTCCTATGAATTTATGTAATTTATTACTATTATTATTTATAAAAATTTATATTTAGAGTTTAGAAATGAAATCCTCAAAAGAACTAACGAGTGTCTGCTCTCTGTCCTTTCGTGAAGATTTTTCAATTTGGTCTTTATATTCTTGAATTTGTCGTTCTTTTAACAATCCATTATCCCAAATCCATTCCTTACCCTCCATGATCCCAGCTACAAATGCATCTGGTGCAGAAGGATCGGCAACAATATCAGCTGCAGTGGCGAGATAAAAATCTCCCTGCACCTCTTGAATGCCGTCCTTTGTAGGTTTTAATGAACCCATTCCTCTTGATGAAACACCCAATCGAGCACCTTCATCAATGAGATTCTTTACTATCTTTCCGTATGGTGTATCTAAAATCTTAGCTCTTCCCATGAAATTTTGGTCAACCTCTACTAATTCCTCAATCATGTGAGAAACCCTTTCAAGATTTACGGTTGGCCCGTCAGGATGTCCCAATTCTCCGAAAGCTCTTTTCTTTTCAATAAACTCAGCAGTATATCGTTTTGCTTCCTTTTGAAGAATACCCTGTGGATAAAGTCTACCATTTCTGTTTTTAGTGTCTGCTTGCATGAAGATACCTTCAATAAAATAATTCTTACCACCACCTTTCTTGGCTTCTGTAAGAAATTCTACATTTGTTGCTTCTTCGCTAATTAATTTCATAGATTTCTCCTAATGTTCATCATGGTGAACTGAATCTGAACCTTTACCCATTCGGGATTTAAAGGCATCCTTCATTTGTTTTCTAATTTCTGGTTTTAATTTTTTACCCCATACTGCTGTCTTTTTACCTGCCAATTTTTTTGCTTTGGCTTCTATGGAACTTCTTTTTCCACCCTCTGCATTTGCATATTCTCCAGCCTTATCTACTATTGCAAATGCTTTCTTTCTTATGGCTCTAGTAACCGCTGCCTTAACTTTATCTTCAGTTGGTGCCTTCTTTGCCGCACGAGCTCTACCTATTGCTGCCTTCTTGGCTGACCTCTTTCCTCTCATTTTCGCTTGAATTCTCTGTTGAACAGTTAATTCTAACATAAGGTCTTTAAAAGATTTCATCATTTTCTTAAACTCTTTTGTCTTTCAGATCTTTTCTTTTCTGCACCAGCCCCAGCACCTACAGACATATCTCTTCCTGTTGCAGTCTTACCCATTTTCTTCATTCGTTCTTTTTTCTTTTGAAGAAGTTTAAAACCAGAAGTTTTTTTATACTTCTTCTGTCTCAACTTGATTTTATTTTTATTCTTACGATATTTCATTTTTTGATCTCTTTTTTCTCCAGCAGTCTTTTTTTCTCGTTTAACCACCTTCTCATCGAGATCTTCTTCATCAATTATATCGTTTTTAAATTCAGAAAAAGTTTTCATTTATCCTCTGTAGTTAAAATTTAATCTTCCATTACCTTCATAGTTAGGAACATTATAGCCTGATAATTTTTTGATTGTTGCTTGTACAGTAATACTGTCATCAGCCGCGGCTCCATCAGTTGCAATCTGAATATCTCCAAATGTAACAGCTGCTCCAGCGGCCGTACCTCTAGTTATAGGAATAAAATGATTTGTCTCATCCCAAACTCCACCACCAGTTAAATATGCAAGTTGTGATGTTGCTGTTCCTCCAACATAAGTTAATACAGCTGAATGACCAGAACTTACAGACCATTTAACTCCAGCAAGAGCTACTTCTTTTGCAACCTCTGTTACAACTGTACTACCATGAGTTGTTATCGTATGAGTTGAAGAGACAGAGCCAGTCAATGTTTTTGATGCGCCCGGATAAGTTGTTCCTGTCCAACCTAAAGGGGTTGAGTCTGTACCACTCGTACATCTGTACACTTTCATTGTTGTTTCACCCATTACTTGATCTTGAACTACCATATGAATTGGTGTACCATCGTTTGATGAAATAATTTCTCCTATACACCATCTATCTGATGCTGTGGTTACTGCAGATAATGTTATTGTTGCTAATCCATAAGCTGCAGCACTACAATCAAATATGTTAGCAGCACTTATTTCTCCCGATCCACAAAGACCAGTAGTATGTACTATTGTCTCAGCAGCAGTATCTCTTAGGGTTTTATTTACAATTGGATACGCCATTTATTATTCTCCGTGTGCTTGCCCAAGAACTTTCATGAACGCCCGTTCAGTTCTTTGGATTTTGTTAATAGTTTTATTCATCTCTGAAGAGCCTAGCCCTTCTATATATTTAACCAAAATGGAAGCTGTAAGTGGATCTATCGGTATATCAGCACCATCATCTAAAGTAATTTCACTATCCTTTTTGGACTTGGTTGCTAATTTTAAATCTTTCATCACATCTTCTGAAATAAACTCTCCAAAATTTAACAATTTACTTTCATTTTGTCCTGCTCTCGCATCTGTTCTTTTCTTATGTTCATCATCTGAAACATATTCAAAATCATCTTTATCTTTTGGATCATCATACCACTTTTTCCATCCAGTAGGTGCAGCTTTCAACTCCCACCTATTTTTATAAGCTAAAACATCTTTGTGACCACCAAGTTCTTTTCTTTCCTTTTCTTTTACCTTAACCTTCATCTTACTTGGAATTTCATCAGTTGGTTCATGTCCCACCCAATCTTTAACACTCTTATCATCATCAGCTTTAACCTTTTTTTCTTTTGTTTTCTTATCACTTGCTTCTGTATCCTTAGTCTCAGTATCTTTGGTTTTCTTATCACCTAACTGAGTTTGTTGGTCAGTTGTTAATAATGCCGACAATTCTTCAGGTGATGTATTTGGATCATTAATTTTTCTTTTAACCTTTGAGCCTGCTCTTTTAGCTTTCCTATTTGCATCTTTCTCCATCTTATCAAGTTCATCATCAGATGGAGCTTTTATTTTTCCTCCCATTTTTGTAGGTAATTCATATCCTAATTTTTTAAGGTCTTCATTACCATTTTCTGGATCTACAAAAAAATCTTGAGATTCTTCTTTATCTGTTTCTGGATTATACACCTTTATAGACATTGTAAATCCATTATCTTCTCTATCTTTCTTATCAGCTTTAGTTTCTCTATATCCTTTAATTGCTGATTTAGCAGTTTTAAACATTTTATAAGCAGCAAATCCACCACCAAATATACCCATTGCACCCATCATGACTGCACCAAACGGGCCAATTTCATTTATAACCTGTTGCTCCGATTTAAACTGTTTAAATTTTTTCATGTCTTAACGGTTTCTGGTGTCTCTGCAGATTGAATTCCTTCTTTTCCCGCTGTAGCTACAAATGTATCTACTACTTCTGGTTTTTCCACTTGCGAAGTACCAGCAGTAAACATAGACTGAGCCACTTCGGCCCGTTTAGCTTCCAAACTCTTTGATACTTTGTTAGATAATACTCCTTGAATGGCATCTTTTACTCTTGCTCCATCATCTGACATAGAGTATTTAATGATGTCTTCTGGTGTATATTCGCTCATAATTTCCTTAATATATTATTGGTTAATAGTATTTATATCAAATTAGTTCTGTGGGTCTGATAGAACACTTTTCATGATATCGTTCATATCTTTTTTAAGTTTTATATCTTCTTTCATAAATTTACCATTACCTTTACCCTTTGGTACGAAAGATTGATATTGGTCTTCTTCTTCACCTTCTGGTTCTGACGCCGCTTCATTTTCGATTTGTTGATTTATTTCTTTAATTTCTTCAGCTGTTTGTTTAAGGATTCTCTTTCTAATATATTCCTTAGAGTAGAATGTTCCAACAATTTCATCAGCGAAATTCATACTCTGAAGTAAATTCAATCTCTCAGTCAACATCTCAGCTTCCTTGAGTTCTGCAAATTGTGAATCTGTCTGCCATTCGTAATGAATACTAGTTTCAATACTTCTCCAATCATTAAGAGTAAGTATACCCTTTAAGATCAGTTGTTTTTCAAGACAAGAATTAAAAAGATGACTAAACCTATTTCTTAATCGTTCAATGAATCGTGTAAACTTAACTTCATCTCTGGAAATTTCTTGTGCTCGTCCCAGAACAAACCCAGATTCTTGATCCAATCTTGAGGATGGCACGCTTAATGCCTTATAGAGTTTCTTTTGAAAATACAATACATCATCTAACTCACCAAGATTTTCTCCGCCCGGTAATGTAGAAATTTCGGTTCCTCTACCACCTTCTCTACGAGGCAACCAATAATCTTCCAACATACTCATGTGTTTTCGGTCATCCCTCAACTCACCAGTATCAGCATCATAGACCATCTTGTTCTTATAACGAGTCATGATGTCACGAAGATATTGTTCAGCTTTAACTTTTGGAAGGTTACCAACATCAATATAGAAGATTCTACGTTCTGGAGCTCTTGAAATACGGTAAATAACCACCGCATCTTCTATCATTCTTAGTTGGTTTAGAGGTTTGATTGCTTTGTGAAGATAACTCAATACCATCTTTCGATCTTCACTAAGAAGTCCAGAGTGACAATATGCAATCGAATCTGGTGCTATACGAACAATTTCACCACCCTTTAATCCATCCATTCCACCCTCATTGAAAGCGAAATACTCTTCAGTTCTCGGCATCATAGTTGGGTGTGAGGGGTCTTTAGGTGGTAATACCTGTCTAACCTTTTTGATTTTCATAGAATCAATAGGCCTCAATTCAAGTATTCCTTTTTTTGGATTTTCTTGGTCAATGATAATGTGATAATATAATCTACCATCAACATACCATCTTTTAAAGGTATCGTATCCAGTATCTCTAAATCTAAGAAGCTTTACTATATCATGAAAATTTTCTGAAATCTTCTGTTTGATATCTTCTGATAGATTAATATTTTCTAGGTTAATACTGACAGGAGATTCTTCGCGATCAGCAACGATAGCTTCATTGACTATATCATCTACTGCTAATTCTGCTTCGGGATAGAGCGACATTTGTCGATACCGATTGATGAGATCCATCTCATTCTTTGCGGCACCCTCCATGTCGAGGTAGGTAGCGTATGCTGCGCCAGGAGCTCCTGCAATATCAAGAGCACCATCATCTTCTTGTGGAAGAGTAAAGGAAACTTTTTCTAGTGCTTCCTTTTCTTTTTGAGCTCTTCCTATAGTAAAACCAAATAATTCAATAGCCATTCATAAACTCCTAGAAGGTGTAAGGGACTTGAGAAGCCCCCATGCCCCTAGTGGTGGAAACTTATTCTAATTATATTTATTAGCCCTCAGTATTGGTTCCATGAATCCAATAATCATAAGCCCACTCAACTGTGTATTCTTCAATAGTATCATTAGAACCCCAATCAAGAGCAATTTCTCCTAATGAAACAGGAAAAGCATTGATAAAGTGCCAAGGATCGCCGAGTCCTTCTCCACTTTTTGCAAAATGTTGTATAGAAAAATTAGCTCCAGATGTAGCACTTCCAGCCGTTGCCAGGGTTTGTTTATTTCCTACATGAGTATTCATTGATCCCATCCACCTTTCTACAGCACTCCTAATTTCCATCTTTTCATCATTAATAATTGTCATTGAAAGGTTATCAAAAGTTCTATTACCAACAACTTTAACTGCTCTGCCAAAATAAGGAACATCAAATGCTGCCATTGTAGATGCTGGTATTGCAGCAACTTTACAAGCAAATGAAAATCCACCAACTGCATTATTACTGGGGAAAGTTACAGGTGCACTTTGAATTTGCACTTGAAATAAATTAGGTCTTGCGCCACCATCGGCTAACCCTTTACTTCTAAAATCTCCAATTGAAAAAGCCATATTTTTATTCTCCGCCGATGACTAAAGTTAAAGATGTGATGGGGAAGTCTTTTTTACAAGTGCTGCCTTCGCATGCCATCGTCTTCCCCCATCTTATAAGGTGTAGTAAGTATTTATACTTCTATCCTGTAATTTCCGAAAAGTCAACTCCACTTCTTACAGCTACAAAATTTAACTGAATGAAGTTAATTGCACGATTTGGTTTAACGTAAATATCACCGACAAATTCATTTCTGTCGATAACATCACCAGTATTATTGCTATCATCACAAACAACAGTAAAGTCTGTAATACCATCTCTTCCTTGAACATTTCTCAAGAATGGTTCTACTGCTCCTACAAATTGAGCTCGTGTGAAAGCATCATTGAATTCAAATAGTGAGGCTCTTGCAAATCTTGAAATTGCTTTTTCAAGAATGATGAACAACCTTCTAATATTGATTCTATCAAATGCACTTGGTTTAGCAAGAAGTGTCTTATCTCCGAAAAGAATAGTTCCTTCACCCATAAATGTGACAACTGGATTGATACCATTTTTATATAATGTATCTCTTTCAGATTGTCTTGGATTGAAAGGTAATTTAATTACATTTCGTACTGCACCTCTTGTAAAACCAGCTGGAGAGAACCAAGCATCTCTGTTAGCTTCTGTAGCAGCTGTAATACCACCAATATCACCATTCAATGGAATGTAACGATATACATCATTGTATCGGTCATATTGATATTTATATCCGCTATCAAGAGACGCATAAGATGAAGTTCCAAGTCCAGTTCTAAAATCAACTACATTGTCAACTTCTGTTCCTTCTGAATTTACAACATCGGCCTGTTCTGGTGAAATAAAAGCTATACAATCTTTCCTGAGTTCTGCGATTGCAATACATTCAAGTGCAACTGTTTGAGTAGCAGCTCCTGCCAGAAGAATTCCTATTTCTACCTCTTCTGTATTTTTAAACTTTTGATATCCAGCAATCTTATCTCCATCTGAAACATCTGTTCCATCAACTCCACCACCAAGACTTGTGGTTGAAATTAAAGATCCTGTTGCTGCAGAAGAAGCAAATTCTACACCTACTGCTGCTGTTGTACCCCAAGCGGAAACTGCTGCTCCAGCTGTGGTATAAGCATCACCAGCTGGGGTATGGTCAGCCCACCAAATGTATTTTGACCTACGATTCAAAGCATCTACATAGTATGCTTTAGAACCATCTTCATTTTTGGCACCTTTTGCTACTGAAAGACCAGTAAAAACTTCAAGGCCTTCATTAAGATTTCCTGTCCATTCTCCATCTTCATCAACAACTATAACGTGAATCTCATCATAAAGAGTTCCCTTATCTGCAGAACCTTGAGTTGTTACTGGTTCTTTATCAAAAAGTGATGCATATTCCCACGTTCTTGAGTGAGCTTGAGTGGCTGATGTATTGGTAAAGGCCAAAGTAGTAGTCATTGAAGAACTATTTGTTACAGCTGAAATTTTTCTTTCTTCACCATTAATTTTAACGATGTCTCCGGCAACATATTGTAGGTTAAGAGCTGTTGTATTGTGTGCTCCAGCCGTTACAACCGTTGCTGTAATAGTTGTACTATTAGCAACTACTCCTACTGTACCTTTCATATTTGCTTGTGGTTCACCAAATGGTGATCTTTTTAATCGTACACAAGAAGTTGCACTAATAGCTCCAGTTGTTGGATTTGTAGTTACAGTTCCTGCGGTATTACTTGAAATTGTAGCAACAACCATAGTATTTCCACTACAAACTATAACATCTCCGACTCTAAGTTCTGTTCCAAAAAGTGAACCAGATCCAGTTATTGATTTATCTGATGCATGAACTGCGACTGTTCCTGTGAGTGTTACTGAAGAATTACCTGCAACTACTGTATTTCCAGAAGCGAGATTGGCTCGTGTTGGGCCACAAATGGAAACTTTAAGACTGTTTCCTAAATCCCCTGCCCACTTGGCCATGAAATTACCCTTGGCTGCACTTACTGAAGCTCCACCCTCATCTAAAGTATTATAATATACTGAACTATTTGCAACTAAAACTGCTCCACCACTTGTGGATGCTGCATTCTTTGCACCAGTTGTGTTTGCACAACGTACTAGGTGTAATTTGTTGGAATAGTTCAAAAAGTTTGCTGCCGTAAAAAACGAAGCGTATGTGTTAGCGTCTGGTTTTTGAAATCGTTCAATCAGAAGAGTTTCCGAATCAATTAATGTAACATCATTAATTGGGCCCCATCTAAAAGCACCTGAAAACCCTGCGTCTACAGAAGATATGCCGGGCACAACAGTAGTTAAATCAATTTCAGAAGTATTAACGCCTGGCGAAATTTGAAAAGCCATTTCATCTCCCTTATAAAAAGTGTTATTATCTGCGTAAAATCGTTACTATGATTATTTATAAAAACGAAAATCTCAAGGTTATAAATATTTATTGAAGTATAAATAAGTTTAACAGGAGCATTATGAAAGCTATTGATAGATTTTTATCTAAAATACAAAAAGAATCTAATAGATGTTGGTCTTGGACAGCTTCTAGAACACAACAAGGTTATGGAATGTTTTCTCATTTAGGAAAATCTATACCTGCTCATAGATTCTCGTATCTACATCATAAGGGTGAAATACCTATTGGTAACATTGTACATCAAGAATGTCAAAATAATGGTTGTGTTAATCCTGACCATTTAGTTATATGTACTAAAAGTGAATCAAGACTAGAATATAATTCCACGCGGATTCATCCCGATGCTAAAAAATTAATAAAAGACATAAAAGAAATTAAACCCGACTCTATAGATGATTTTGGGTTTAGTAGTGAAAATTAAAAGTAACTTCTTTGATGTGCTGGATCAGCCACTTCCCATAACTGCCCACTCTTGTCTGTAAAAGATTCTTCTTCTTGGCCACTATCAATGATACCAAATGGTAACATATCCTGTTCTAGAGCTTCCATTTGGTCTTTATACATCTGTTTTCTTATATCAAGGTCTGTCATATCCTTAAAGTATTGTTGTTGAACTAACCAAGAGAAAATCACCAGAGTCATAGCTAAATCATCGTGTGACCCTTCCTCAGCCTCGTATGAGTTATGTTTAGAAGAAAATGTAGTTAGTTCTGCAATAGTCTCAAAGTCTGGAATAATCAGTTTATCAGTTTCAATCATCTCCTTTAGTGCTGCACAACCTATTCTTTTGAGTTGTTTACTGGTTCGTATACCAAGTTGATTATTCTTTCCAAAACCACCTCCAACTTTTTGTCCAGCTCTACCATGCATTGAACACATTAGAATATTTTCATACTCCAAATCAAAATGAAGAGTTTCTGCCACTTGTTGACCCACATCATTAACCTCAACCATAGTCCAAGCCGTATTGTATTGATTTCCTATTTGATAGATTACATTGGGGTATAACATTGGAGAGATGGTATTATCTCTATATTTAGCTACTTGTTTATATGGAATTTCTGAAATATCAAAAACACTTAAAGCAGAATAATCCTGGCCCTTACCTTGAGCACTATCCGCGACAATACAATATGTGGCACCTTTTTTGGGATGTTCGTATACATCCATTCCATTTTTTGATGCTATTGGTCTTTGAAATGACATAGTTCTCAATTTAGATGGAGCTACAAGAGTTAGAGTAGAACCTATAAACTCACATTCAAATTCTTGATTAAATTGTATTTCACTAGTATTTTTAACAGTTTCTTGTTTCCACTTCTCATCACGGCCAGGAACTTCTCGCCAGTGAACATCAATTGGAATATAGTTACTTCTTTCTTCCTCAGCATCAACCCACATCTTATAGAACATATTAAGTCCTAATGGTGTGGATACGATGAAAACTTTGGTCGTTTCACCAGAAGAAATTGTAGGATAAACTGAAGTGAAAAATTGATCTGCTATGTTGTTTGGAACGTGTGCGAACTCATCAAGAAAAATGATGTTAAAAGAACTACCTCGAACAGCGGAAGAAGATGTCGCTGCAGCCAAAATCTTTGAGCCATTTTCTAGCTCAATATTTCCTTTGTTCCAAACTGTAACTCCTTGTTGTAACCATTTGGGTAGATGTTCATATGCAAGTTGTAACCTAGAAAGGAGTTCTCGTGCGGTAGAAAGTTTGTTAGCCAGAATAGCACAATTAACATCTTGATTGAATAGAATGTAATGGAGAAGAAAACTGACAATGGTAGTAGATTTACCTGTCTGTCTTGGCATTTTACAAATTACAAATCTGTTATCAGTAAAGGTTTGTACCATTTTCCTTTGATACGGATACATATCAAATGGAACAAGGCCTTTATCTACATGGACTATTTGAACATAATTTTCTATAAAATATTCAGGACTCTTCATACATTTTTGGTATTCCTCAATATTTTCTTCTGTCCATTCTACAGAAACTCCTTCTGCTTTGAGTGATGGATTACCAAGATAATTTTGACTCATTTTTCTTCCTCAATAACCTTCTCTTTTTTGAGAAATTTTTGCAATTCTGCTGTAGAACCAACAAAGAGATTATTATTGACACTTGTTGGGCCACCTCTTTCGGTCTTTATGTCTTTCTTTGATTTATGGAGATTGAGTAGTTCTTTATTAGTGGAAGTGAGTTTATCCACCAGTTGGCCGACAACTTCAAATGCACGAGGATGTTGAGAGGCTTTAGCTATTTCAAGAAGTTCATCCAAACCATCTTGACCACGCTCTATAAGATTATAAAGATTTTCTCTTGCGTACTGAAAATCTATTTCTTGAGAGCCACTAT
>Ga0310121_10001533_pt1 | contig 23329 bp, 15 predicted proteins | sample CB27_Tmax_986_MG_FD_203504 | JGI IMG/M metagenome (GOLD analysis project Ga0310121, IMG submission 203504) | Marine microbial communities from Western Arctic Ocean, Canada - CB27_Tmax_986 | ecosystem: Environmental > Aquatic > Marine > Oceanic | place: Canada: Western Arctic Ocean | collected...
CGTCCGACCTTCTGGTAGTCCTTGATCGTCTCCGGTCGCTTTCCCGATGCTTCCTTGCTGGCGAGGTAGAGACTGAAGACCTCCTGAACCGTTCTCTGGTTGTTGGCATCCGGCACGGTAGAGAGATAGTGCCGGGCTGCGTCCATAAGGGACACCCGGTCTGCGAGCATTTCCAGGGCACTCACGGCATCGACTTTCTCCCGCTCCGAGAGGTTGTGCCACCCGATCATCTTGTCTTTTTTCCCGATGGCCTCGAAGCGGCTCTGCTCGGCTACCTGAAGCAAGTGGATGTCGATGGCCTGCCTGGCCTCGTCCAGGCTCCCGAATGACTTCTGATCGCGTTTCCCTGCCCTGGTCCCGAAGTCGGCCTGCCAGGAGCCGCCACGGGGCCGGATCTTCACCTTTTTGTAGGATTGCTGAGTGCGTCTTTTTCCTGCATATTTCTGCTCTTGTGACATGACAAACCTCCCAACACGTTACACCAAGTCGTTACATCGGGCATTTTGGCCGATTTGCATGTTGGTAGGTTAGTCCATAAGTAGCTTGTTGTCAACGACTTTGCCTGGGTGGCGGAATTGGCAGACGCAGGGGACTTAAAATCCCCCGGCCTTTGGGCCTTGCGGGTTCGAGTCCCGCCCCGGGCACCATGCTCTTTGTCTTTGGCCTGGAGATTCGTGCAGCTTGTCTTGGTTGGCCTTCCGGACAATCCTATGTGTGGCTTGGAGCTACGGATCGGCAACCGGGCCTGTATTTCGTCCCTGATGGCCCCTTTCATAGCGCCCGGTCCGGCGATCCCATTGTAACCGTGTAGACGGCCCCGTTCCGCCCGTGCACACGGATCTGCCCTTCGGTGGCGCTTCCATCGAGGCCGGCGACACGGTGACCTTCTTCATCCGCGATCTCGATGGGTGCCGGAACTTCCGAGGCGGCACGTCAGTTCGATGTCAAGCCGGTCATCCTGCATCACGGTGCAAGTCTCCTCGAACCGGGCATGCCGGAACCTCAGGTTGCGCGCCCCCCGTAGCTGTGGCCCGGAGAACATGCAGTACGGGGCAAGGCGGGCGCCAACAGGAACACATCCTGGCCGCCCGCTTCCCGGAACCCAATGAAATGATGTTGCGAAGGATCAGGGCCGGGAGCGTCGCGCCCCAGCCGTAGTTCTCGCAGCCGCCGGGATTGTCTTCATCGACGGGCCAGAACTCCATGGCTACGCCCGGGATGCGGTAATTGTACCGTGGCGGCAGGCTGGTATCGAAGTTTCGGACCGGGAGCCGCTCACGCCGGTCAATTCGTTGGTACGTACGCTCGGCGATCTTCTCGCTCAGCAACATGCTTTGACCGGCATGCCAGGCCGTCTCGGAAAAGATTTGCCAGAAAGACGGCCATCTGCGGCCGAGGATGCTCAGGGAGAACATTCGAAGGGGAGACTTCGGAGGCCCATTGTGTGCGGAGTCGGCCATCCACCGTCTTCCAACTTGCGGCTTGGGCTTCGTGTGCAAACAGACTAATCAGCATCAGACACCACTTTCTGCAGTTCATGACAACGATGCTCGAGCTATTTCAGGTTTTGCGGATGAAACTTTCCCCAGTTTTCTCGCGCCTTTTTTTCGTTTGGGGCCAAGTAGATCTCATGGATCAATTCTTTGGCAGAAGGCGGTACCGATTTGGGCCTCTTATCGGGTACGCTGGCGGTCTTGTGAACCCTGCAGCGCTGTTGTGCGGTCTCCGGTCTTGCTTTCCAAGCCATCTGACCATACTCCGTATTATGTTCTTGGGGGACAGGCCAATACCATATTGGGAGGTCAAAAGGGACAAAGATCGTTTCGGTTGCAGTCTTCACCGTACTCCGGGGGTGGAAGGAGATTGCGATCGATCCGGAAATGGGATGCGTTGAGAAAGGCAAAACGAAGTCATGACACCTACCCATCAGGGAAAATCGTTCGAAGAGCACCTCGGCTTCTTTCCATACGGCACCCAATACCATCGCTTCCCGACGCCTTTGCCCGAGGAGTGGGATGGAGATCTGGCCGAAATCGCGCGTGCCGGCTACACCCATGTTCAGTACCGTCCGCAATGGCGTCAGCATGAGCGGGTCCGGGGAAACTGCGCGTGGGACGAACTCGACAGGCTGTTCGACCTGGCCGCCGGGAACAACCTTCGCGTGGTCCTGAAGCCAATGCTGGAAACCGCACCCGACTGGGTGTACTATGAGTTGGACGGCACGCGCATCGGGTTCCATGGCGTGCCTCTCTCCCCGCATGCCAACGCCGCCTACTACGTCGGAGGCTGGTTGCCCTGCTTCGATAATCCGCACGTCGTGGAAGCCGCGGCCCGGTTTGTTCGTGCACTCGTGGCGCGCTACCGCGAGCACCCGGCTCTCTGGATGTACGATGCCTGGAACGAGCCCCGCAGCCGTCCGATGGGTCAGTGTCATTGTCCCCACTCCCGGGATTCCTATCGCCGGTGGTTGAAGGATCGCTATGGCGCCGTCGAGGCGTTGAACCGCCATCTGGGCAAAGCATGGACCTCCTTCGAATCGCTCAACCCTCCCACTGAATCGAACGACTTCACCGAGATGCATCTCTGGCGCACGTGGGCCGGGTTTACCGTCTCCGAGCATGTTCGCTTTGTCTGCGATGCGATCCGAAGTGAAGATCCCGACGGGTTCATCCTTGCCCACGTGGGGGCGTGCACCGTGCTGCAGGATCCGATCTGCGACACCAGCGACGACGTTCAGAACGCACGACATTCGGACCGCTATGGCTGCTCGGTACCCATTGAGCATCACCCGCGCGCCCCGCTGGACCACAGCATGCTGGAGTTTCAGCTCGACTGGATGCGTCGCGTCGATTCGCTCTACTGGGCCCACGAATTCTATACCAATACCTCCTGCTGGAGCCGTCCGCCCGCGCCCGAGACCCTGCGGCGCCAGATCTGGACCGTCATCGGGGCCGGCGCCGCCGGCTTCACCTTCTGGCAGTACCGTTCGGAACGGTTCGGCTGGGAATCCAACGGGTACGGAATGCGCAACATCGACGGCACCTCCACGCCGCGCAGTGATGTGGCCGACGAGATCGCCCTCACTCTGAAGAACAAGGGTGACGCATTGATCGGCGCGACCCGGACACCCGCCCGCGTGCGAATCCTGCACTGCCGCGACTCAGATATGGTATCGCGATTGGAGGCGGTGGGTGTGGGGCAGGTCGGTCAGCTCCAGGCAGAGAACATCACCATCGACTTCCCCTACAAGCGGGGACTGCGGTCGACGCATTTCCTCTATCAAAGCCTGGGCGAGGAGACCGACTACGTGGTACCCGGCGACGACCTGGCGGAGGCCCGCGCGGTGCATGTGAGCGCTGTGGAGGTCATGACCGAGGCGACGGCGGACTGGCTGCGGGAGTATGTAGGCAGTGGAGGGGCGCTTATTGTCGAGTATCCGTTCGCTTCTCGAGACGAACGAACGTGGGTATCCCCGGATCGTCCCAACCACGGCCTGCAGGATCTGCTCGGCTGTCGCGAGGCGGGCCGCGTTATCACCGGTGGTGACTTTGAAGACGTCGTTGAATTTCCCGGCAGCGTATGCGTCCGCGCAAGCAACTGGCGTGTCGAACTCGCGCCGACCTCGGGCGAGATCCTGGCCGCCTGGAGCGATGGGGCGCCGGCGGTGGTGCGAAACAAGTACGGCAAGGGAACGGTCCTGGCGCTTGGCATAAACTTGTCTCTTGCGTTCGGCAACGGGACGTGGGAGGACCCGGCCCGCGAGGCCTTCGCCTGGGTTGCGCGGCAGACCGGCCTGGAGCCGCCGAGCTGGGCGCATCCGACGGTCTGGGTCCGCCGCCGAATTAGTTGCGAATACGAAATCTGGATCGTGACGAACGTCTCGCATGAACCGCAGGAAATTCCTCTCCCGGCCGCGCCACTGGACGTGTGGGTGGCCGCTGGCTGCACGATCGGCGCATCCGATCGACTTGTCCTGAAAGGGGGCGCGGTCTGGGTGGCGCAGATGCCCTTGATCCCATCCGATTCGTGAATGTCGATGCGCAGGCGAGCCAGGCTCTTGGAATCGTTCCGTTGTGATCGGACTGAATTGGGGTGAGGGGACTATTTCCCTTCGCGTTCCGCGCGTCGGAATTCTGCCCGTTCCCGCTTCAGCGGTTCCCAGTAGATACGGCTTTTCTCCAGTTCGGCGCGCACTTCGGCATCCAGTGCCTCGCGCAAGGCTGATATCGACTCGGCAAAGCCGGAGCCCTCGATGAAATTGCATCGGAATTTTTGAGGGGCACGTGCAGGGCTAGCCGCCTCTTTTTAAAGAATCTTTGCCAAATTTCTCACGGATTTTGTCTACTGCCTGGTCGAGGGATTTGTGTTTTGTTTTATTCTGATCCTCCGGCATTTCGAAGAGGTCCGGCTGGTTTGTCGATTCTGCTTCGGGGCCGCTGAGGCCTGCTACTCCGAATCCTATCAGGCGGATGGGGCGGCGGATGTTCTGGGCATCGAAGAGGGCCAGGGAACAGCCCAGGATTTCGTGGTCGGTTGCGGTGGGGCTGCGAAAGGATCGCTGGCGCGTGATCGTTTTGAAGTCGTCAAAGCGGAGCTTGATCTGTCCGGTGGATGCGACCTTTTCGGATTGGCGAAGACGGCGTCCGACCTGCTCCGTTAAGCGGATCAGGACCTGGCGGACTACCAGTGGATCATCGCAGTCTTCTATGAAGGTGTGCTCGTTGGATATGCTCTTGGCTTCATGATCTGTCACCAATGGGCGATCGTCCAGGCCGCGGCAGAGTCGCCAGAGATGCTCTCCGAATGTGTTGCCCAGCCATCGTTGGAGGGTTGCCTGGCCATGGCTTTGGGCATCCTTCACGGTTTCGATGCCGAACCGCTTCAGGCGAGTCTGCGCCACTTTCCCGACTCCCCAGATTCGGGAGACCGATAACGGCGCCAGGAAGGAGAGGATCTCCTGGGGATCAGTCGGGACTACCGTTAGTCCGTCCGGCTTGTCCATGTCGCTCGCCAGTTTGGCGAGGAACTTGTTGCCGGCCAAGCCTACGGATGCCGTGAGTGATAACTCATCCTGGATCTGCGCCTTCAATGCGTGGCCCAGGGATTCAGCCGAGGTACTTCTTTTTGCCGCGTCGGTGATGTCCAGAAACGCTTCATCGATGGATATCGGCTCTACCAGGGGAGTGTAGCTGCGGAGAATGGCCATGACCTGGCCGGAGACGTCGGCATACTTGGACATGTTTCCCGACAGGAACACGCCATGAGGACAAAGCTTGCCCGCGGTTCTGGACGGCATCGCGCTGTGGACGCCGAACTCCCTGGCCTCGTACGAGGCCGTGGATATTACCCCGCGCCGGTCCGGCGGCGATCCGATGATGACCGGCTTTCCTCGTAACGAGGGGTCATCCCGCTGCTCAATCGAGGCATAAAACGCGTCCATATCGACGTGGGCGATGCGGCGCGTGGGCTGGATTGACGCATTCTCTGTCATTTCCTGCCATTGAATCCCAATTTGGACCGTGAGTTACAGGATTTTCTTCAGTTGGATATTTCAAATGGAACCGGATCATTGATACTACGCCTGCCGATGAAACCGATTTGCACCTATACCCATATCGTCTGGGACTGGAACGGAACCCTGTTCGATGATGTGGAACTCTGCGTGGATGTGATGAATGGGCTTCTCGCGCGTCGAGAAATGAAGCTTTTGACGGTGGATTCGTACCGTGAATGCTTCGATTTTCCAGTGGCGGATTACTATCGTCGGCTCGGATTCGATTTTGAGGAAGAGTCTTTTGAGGTGGTGGGAACCGAATTCATTCGGGACTACGAGACGCGCCGCGAGGAGGCGGGATTGTATTCGGATGCGAGTGAGGCGCTCGCGCGCGTTCGGGAGGGCGGTGCGGAGCAGTCGGTGTTGTCCGCATATCAGCAGCCAATGCTTGAAGAGTTGATTCAGTTTTTTGGACTCGATGAGTATTTTGTGCGGCTGGTGGGACTGCAGGATCACTACGCACACGGCAAATTGGAACAGGGTGTGCAGTGGATTCGAGAGCTGGCGCATGATCCCGGGGAAGTCCTTCTGATCGGGGATACGACGCATGACTTTGAGGTGGCGCAGGCGATGGGAGTTGATTGCGTTCTCATTTGCAATGGGCACCAGGCAGAGGCACGTCTTAAAAGGAGTGGTGTGCCCGTGGTTGGTGGAAGAAGTGATCTTTTCAGTATCGATAGATAGAATTGGGACACACTCAGTAACGAATGGTGTGGAACCACGAAATACACTAAATACACGAAACTGCGGCACCGCAAACGAACGGATTCCGAACAGAAGGAAACAAAGAAAACGGAGGAGAATTTCGGGTCACTCCGTGTGCTTCGTGCCTTCGTGGTAGAAAAATGGTCGCAACCAGGAACGATTACTGCAGATGATAGTACGATGATGTGGTGAAATGTAGAGAGTATGGAGAGTACGCCTTACACACGAAAAACACTTGAATCCTGGTGCGGGCCGGCGGTGATGCGGCAGGCGGAGAAGATGTTTGAGAAAGGGGCGGTGACCCGGGTTGACTATGAGCCGCCATGCCTGATTGGTGAAATTGAACTGGGGCAGCGGCTGCTGGTTTCTTCCGTGCGGATATTCGAGGATGGATCCGCCGAGAATGAATGCCCCTGCTTTGATAGTCAGGAACGGGGATTGATCTGTGTGCATGTCGTCGCCGTGGCGTTGGAGTATCTCCGGATGTCATACGATCCGGATCGGGAGCAACGCTTGCTGGAAGAACAGCGAAAAGCGGTCCGGCTGGCGGCGACCGAGGAATTGGAATATATCCGGCGGGCAGAACCGGGATCCGCCGATGGAACTGCTGCGCGGCTGGTGCTTGGATTCGGCGCGGATTGGCTTGAACGCCTTCCGCAAGGACCCGTTCCCATATTCTGCATGGCGGAAGTGGATGGCGCCCTGCTTCCCCTGGAATCCCTCTCTCCCGACCAGTCCTATTCCTTTTCAAAGCAGGACGACTCCATACTGTACGTGCTGGAAGATATCTGCGAAGGCCCGGCGCGGACCCGCGCGGAGGTAGGTATCGTCGATTTCCAGAACCTGCTCGATCTTCTGCACGGCGCCACCCTCCCCATCGACGGATCGAGCGAACAGGTCACCGTGAACGCGGCCAAGGTGCCTTCTCGCCTGCGGGTGGATTTGGATCGCGAGACCGGTGAAATCATCGTGATCGTCCACACAGAACTGCCGTTTCTCTCGGCCACGGAGTTTCCGAAATATGCAATTTCCCGGAACGCCGGCTGGGCGTATGGAGCCGGAAATATCTGGCCGCTGGAGTCCATCCTGCCCGCCCCTTTTCACGATGTGTACCGGGAACCGGTGGTGATTCCCCGGCCCGGGGTGCTCCGGTTTATGGATCAAGAGCTGAATCTTCTTGCCGCGGAGCTTAGCGTCGAAACGGATCTGTCGATCGATTTGTTCACGGTCGACCGGGAATCACCGCGCATGCTCTTGTACGTCAAGGGGAGCCGCGCTTCGCTGCGATGCACTCTTTATGCGGAGTATCGTGAGCTCGTGATGATCGCCTGCCGACCGCATCCGGAAGGTGAGTTCTCACATCCCGATGCCGATGACCTGATGCGTTACACGGTGCGGAACGAGGATCTTGAACGAGCAGCGATCGCGTCGCTGGCGGAGTACGGCCTGCGAGGAGATGCCGGGGACGATTTCGAGCCGGTTACTCGCACGCACGCTGTCCTGAACTTTATTGGGAATGCTGTACCGGCCCTGCGGAGACGCGGCTGGCGGGTGGAGTTTGAGGGCCGGATTTCCGATGAAATGGAAACGCTCGATTTTGTCGCTCCGGTAGTTCACGTGGAAGATGGAAACGACTGGTTCGACATTCGCTTTGACTTCGAGGATGGCGAAGGCGGCAGCCTTTCTTCCGCGGAGATCCAGCGGGCGATTCAGCGCGGAGAAAGTTACGTCGAGCGAGGTGACCGGACGTATCTGCTCGATGGCCAAGCCATCAATGCAATGAGCGGGGTGTTCGAGGATTGCGCGAGCGGGGAGGGGTCCCGCGCCGGCAGCTTCCGCCTTCCGTCGATTCATGGCGCCTATGTAAAGTCTTCGCTGGACGCGCTTGACGGAATTGATGTCGAAGCCACTCCGACCTGGCTGCAGCGCGCCGAGAGCCATAATCGGCTGGAACAGATCGGCGATGTAGAGATCCCCGACTCGCTGGAAAAAACCCTTCGGCCCTATCAGAAGGAAGGCGTTGTCTGGCTCTCGTTTCTAGAAAAAAATCATTTCTGCGGAATCCTGGCCGACGAAATGGGCCTGGGAAAAACAGTGCAGACATTGACCTGGCTTCAGTGCGCGCGGGCTCATTCGGAAGCGCAAGGGCTATCGACCCTGATCGTCTGTCCTACCAGCCTGGTCGAAAACTGGGCGGAAGAGGCGGCACGGTTTGTCCCGGATTTGCGAGTGCAGGTGATATCGGGCCCGCGGCGCGAAAAGCGGCTGGCCGCTCTTGAGCAGCACGACCTCAATGTAACCAGCTACGCCCTGCTGCGCCGCGATATAGAACATTACGCAGGCCAACAATTCGCCGCGATCGTGCTGGATGAAGCACAGCACATCAAGAACCGGTCTACCCAGAACTCCAAAGCTACGAAAAAGCTGAATGGACATCACCGGGTAGTACTGACCGGTACCCCAATCGAAAACAGCGTATCCGACTTGTGGTCGATCATGGACTTTCTTATGCCCGGATATCTGGGAGCGCACGATACTTTTCGAACGCGCTATGAACTGCCGATCGGACAGGGGGGGCGAGACGGAGAAGAGGCTCAGTCGCGTTTGCGTCGCAAGCTGAATCCTTTCCTTCTGCGCCGGCTGAAGCGGGATGTAGCAAAGGATCTGCCTCCCAAGATTCGGCGGGTAGCGAAGTTCACGCTGAGTCCGGATCAGGCCAAGGTATACAAGGAACTGCTCGAATCATCACAGCGCAGACTCTTCGACCTGGTTGCGAAGCAGGGGTTTCAGAAATCACGGATGGAGGTGCTTACCACCCTGCTTCGGTTGCGGCAGGTGTGCTGCCATCTCGATCTGTTGAAGATGCCTGATCTCAAGGCGAAAGAACCGTCGGCCAAGCTCGACCTGTTTATTGAATTGCTGAATGAAGCACTTGACGGCGGACACCGGATCCTGGTGTTCAGCCAGTTCGTGACGATGCTGCATATTCTTCGCGCGGAACTCGAAGAGCGGAAGCTGCCGTATTGCTATCTTGACGGCTCCACCAAAGATCGAATGGGGCAGGTTCGCAAATTTAATCAGGAGCGGAATATCCCGGTGTTCCTGATCAGCCTGAAGGCGGGCGGGACTGGCCTGAATCTGACCGGCGCGGACATGGTGATTCATTTTGACCCATGGTGGAATCCTGCCGTGGAAGAGCAGGCGACCGATCGCGCCTATCGGATCGGGCAGAAGCGGACCGTGTACGGCATCAAGCTGATTGCCCGGGACACCGTGGAGGAAAAGGTTCTGGCTCTGCAGAAGAAGAAGCAAGCAGTCATCGATGCGACGCTCGCTGGGGATGAAGAAGTGATGAAGAAGTTGGATTGGGACGATGTGAAGGAGTTGATCGATTTGGGTTGATGTTAGTTTTTGGGTATTGGGTATTGGGTATTGGTTTGGTGTTTGGTTTGCGCTAATCAAAATCTTTATCTCGCTCCTCTTTGAGCTTCATCTTTGTCTGGATCATTGTCGATCCGTGGTCTTCTAAGATTTAGTTGCCGTGTCCAAAACGATCCCATCGGGCCCCGTGCCGGAGGGGAGTTTTATTTCTTTTGCGGGACGTCTTCCCATACTTGTTTCTTGTACATCCCTTCTTCGACAAGGCTGTGCAGCCCGGCGCTTACGGTCTCTTTGTCTTCCGGATAAGTAATGCCTAGCCACTGAGCATCGGTGTGGATCGCCCGAACCGTGGCTTCTCCGGATTGGATGAAGTTGTCGACAAGGGATGGGATCAAGAACTCGGCCTTTTCGTTGTCGATAGCGTCCTCAAGAAATGCGGGAAACCGGTGGAGTAGACGATCGAAAACCTTCGGCGTGAATCCCCACATATTCATGGAGGCCGATTCGTCGCCTGTTAATTCGTTCCAGGTACCGTTCTCCAGGTATCGCGCTTTGCCGTTCCGCGCTTCGATTTTGTGCCGTTCCGTCACCTGGACCAGTTTGTCGCTTTCGATTTCGCACACACCACGCGTCACGGTGCCCTTGTCGGACAAGGTATTTCGCAGGACATAGGCAACCATGCAGAATTCGTCCGATTCCGGGTCGGTTTGGCGGAGCTGCTCTGCCAGGACCTGGTAGGCTTCGGGGCCGTAAAAGTCGTCTGCGTTTACGACTCCGAATGGTTCTTTCACCATGTTGCGGCAGGCGAGGATTGCGTGGCCGGTTCCCCAGGGTTTTTTGCGTCCCTCTGGTACTGAAAACCCATCCGGCAGATCTGACAGATCCTGGTAGGCATATTCCACGTCCACGTAGCGGGAAATATTTCTACCGATCATCAATTTGAATGGTTGCTCGATGTCGCGACGAATAATAAAGACGACTTTTCCGAATCCGGCACGGACAGCGTCATGACACGAATAGTCGATCATGGTCTCGCCGGAAGGCCCGAATTGATCGATCTGTTTCAATCCGCCATATCGGCTGCCTACGCCGGCCGCCATGATTACCAGGGTTGGTGAAGTACTCATAAGCTCTTATAAGTATAGCAGGTTTGTTTCCAAAGTTCCAGTTGAAAACCGCTACCTCTTACGCCGTGCTATGGCCGGGGTTGCGTGCTTTTGGCTTTGCTGCACGGGTTGGATACCCGTGTGTTACGCTCGGGATTTTCCGCCGGAAATGTTTATTACCGTTCCGTGGATGTATGAACTTCGCTCGGAGGCCAGGAAGGTGACGAGGTCGGCGATTTCGGTTAGCTTGCCGGACCTGCCTAATGGAATGGCGGTGGGACTGGCGTATTTAAGGCGCAATTCTTCGGCCGTGATTCCCCGGGTATAGGCCAGGGATTCCTCGTATGCTTCACTGCGAAATGCCGTGGCCTCAAGAATTCCCGGGGCGATGCCTACGACCCGGATTCCCTGCGGACCCAGCTCCCGTGCCCAGGAATAAGTAAGATTGTAGGCCGCCGCCTTGGTGGCCGCATACGCGCTTTGCCCCTGACTGCCCTCGCTCCCGGATTCGGATGCTACGTTGATAATCACACCGCTTCCGGCCTCAATCATGAGCCGGGCCGCCGCTTGCGCGCAGAGAAACAACCCTTTCATGTTGATTCCGATGACGCGATCCAGGATTTCTTCGGTCAGTTCTTCTTTTCCTGCCGGATCCACCAGCATGCGCGCCACGACAATGCCTGCGTTGTTGAGAAGGATGTCCAAACCTCCCCATTGGTCGATCGCGCAGGCCACCGCACTCTCTGCGTCGTCTTTTTGGGTCACGTCGCAGCGTGTGAACGCGTGGCTGCCTTCCGCCGGCGGTGGAAGAGCCTCTACCGCCTTCTTCCCGTGATCTTCATCGATATCGGCGATCAGGATGCGTACTCCCACCGCGGCCAGGCTTTCCGCCATTGCAAACCCGAGTCCTTGGGCGCCCCCGGTAATCAATGCGCGCTTTCCTTCCAGGTTCAACCAACTGCTCATTTCGAATTCCTCATGATTCCTTCAGGCTGAGCGGATGGGGTATCCCATGCGCTTGGTAGATTGCTTCCTCGACCGCTCGCGACCAGGAGTTTCCGTTGGACTCGAGTACATTGGCCCCGGCAAGTAGCGCTGCACGAACCGGTTCGTCGCACGACTCCGCTTTATGCCGGAAGGCATCGGCGCCCACCGCCACGTACGGGATATCCGGCAGGTCCATGAACGTGAAATAACTCCCGAAAGGTTTTCGCTCCTCAAGATCGGCGAACATTTCCAGGGTGTGACTCAGGCCGGCCACGCCGCGAATGAGCCAGTCGAAGCTGATCGGGTGCGATGCCTGCTGCTCCAGATCTATGGCCAGCGGTTCCGAAGTGTTGGTCAGGTGCCAGGGTACATTGTCGCCGCACACCTGGTGCCGGGAATGATAGTGGGTATACTTCGACTCGATTTCAATGTGGCACGGACCGGTAACGAAATTCACCGCTGAGTTCCGGGCGAGCGATTTTTCGATACTTTGATATGCGGCCGATGCTTCGTTTTCAGACGCGGCGATGAAGACGTCCGTATACAAGATGGGATCTTCGATGAACTTCAGTTCAGGAAACTGGTCCGCGGGCGGCAATTTCGTATCCGCGGATACCCTGGCGCCTCCGGGAAGTTTGCTAAGGTATGCGCGGATGCGTTCTTCGCTCGAAAACCCCATGAAATGCACCACCGGCTGATCGTGCAGTCCGTAACAGCGCGCCGGGTTCACCGGGTGCACATTGTGGTGCATGGCGTTTACCTGGTGTTCGGCCTCTTCTTCGAATGAGGCAAAGCGTCTCGCGGGCGCGATGTCCATGGGAATCATCAGATCGGGATCCGCAGCACCTGCGTAGATATTGATGTTTCCGCCCGGCGCGATGGCGGAGGTGGCCTGCACGTACACTTCCGACCCGGCGAAGTTGGTCCAGATCACATGGGGCCGGCCGTGTAAGGTCAGTTTCTCGATGATATTCGGGTCGCGGCGATCAATCAGTTCGATGTGCGTACCCGCTTCGCGAAGACTTCGGATGAGGTCGAAGCCGTCGAGCTCATCGAGTTTATTCTGCGATCCCGTAATGTACACCACGGCAGGCCGTTCTGATTCGGGCAGGTTGGCCAGAATGGTGAGGTTGATCATGGCCATCCTGGATGTCCCGCCCAGGTAGGCAACAATGGCTCGCGGCGGAACCCCGTACAAAAATTCTCCCTCGTCGCCGAGGACAAAGACGAAGCGGTTGCTGCCGAAATTGCAGGCAAAAGGTTCCGCATGCGCGAGAGATGCAAGACTCACATCGGCACCCGCATTAACCGGGTGGAACAGGCGGCCAAACCCCTGGTCCTGCACGTTTGAAATCGCTCCCGCGGGAATGGCATTAAATCGCCGTAGCCCGCCGAGGTAGCGGTAGGAGTAGCCCAGGGCAGCCAGGACTCCGTTGTCGGGGTCGTCGCGAAACGTCAAAGGATCGATCTTCCTCGAAGCGTGTCCCGGCGTGAGCGCCACGACATCCCCGTTCTTCACGCCGGTATTCGGTCCCGCGGAAACGATCATCAGTATTGTTTCGTGGCCCAGCGCGATTTGCGTCGCGTCAGAAGGAATTCGAATATGCCCGGTAAACTGCCGAACCGCTTTCTCGTCGGAGGTGCAGCGAATATTCCCGATACTCGCGGCGAGTACGAAGTCACCCTCAACCATTTCGGCCGGGATGTCGTCATCAAGAATCTCCATTCGATTCTCGCCGGTAATGAAGATGCCGGGCTGTGGTTCGCGGAGTTCTTTTGAAAGCGCTCGCGCGCGCTCCGCCCTGGTCGCTGTCGCGGGGCCGCTCATGAGGATGCAACGGTGGGTTCGGGCAGGCGGCCGGTTTCTCTCCCCAGATTCTCGAAGTACTGGTTTTTCTCAGTCACCGAAGCGAATGCCTCGTCTGCCCAGTCCCCGCAGTAGCCCCGGCCGCTGCGGATGCGTTCCACGGTATGTCCAAAAAGAATGTGCGCGCCGCGCTCAAAGGATGCCCGCACCGGCTCCAGCTCCGGCGCATCCAAATCGTCGACGAACTTGAGGCCGGGCGCGTTGAGCTCGGTGCCGATTTGGATTGGGAGGCCGCGGCTGTCCGCGAGTTGGACGAGTTCGTGCAACTTCCTCACCTTCAGTGCCCGCGTCCTGGTGTCGGCGATGTTCCAGTTTCGATCCGGCACGATATTTAAAGCTGCGACTCCTGCATTCATCTGCAAGTCCACCAGCTCCTCGATTGCCTGCTCGCCGGTGCTGGTGCCGTCCAGCCATGTCAACATCGGGATCGCGCCCTGGGCAGCGACAAACTCGTTCACTTCAGCCATGTTTGGAAAGGTGCCCTGATGCGGCCGCTGGTATCCAACTCCGCCTTTTTTCATGGTTCGCGACCGGATGAGGCCCTGCAGCGCCGCGCTGTCGTCGATCTTCGAGGAGACATCCTGTCCCAATCGTTCGCTCCAGAATTCCGCGCGCCTCGCGGGATCCGGAAACTCCGCCTCCGCCCGGGCCTGATACGCTTCGCACAGGTGTCGCTCGGTGGCAATTCCTCGTGGAGTTAAGGGGATGACGTCCCTTTCGTAATCGACTCGCACCGGATCGAGGTGCGCATTTACTTTTTCTACGACCTCGAGATTGCGCTCCCGGGGCCCGCCCCGGAGCCGGTCGGCGAACGCACGATATGAATCCGTGATGTCGGCCGAAATGAAACCGCTACCCATGTGGTAGGTGATGCCCGGCTCACCCGTCGAATTTATCTCCCGGTCCGAAAATTCGGGGATATAGGCCCGGGTCTCCATTGCCGCTACCGTTTTCACTCCCAGGAGCCGCCCCGCATCGTGAAATTCATCGACGCCGTCCAGCACGTCGAAATCAACGAGACCGATTAACTCGAGGCCCAGTGTTTTGGCCTTCCATACCAGGGCCGAGGGAGACATGCCGTAGGCATTGTAGGAATAGAAAGAATGGCAATGCAGATTGAACCACGGCCGGCGCTCGGGAACTTCCAGCGATCCGCTCTCCACTTGTGCGTGAAGCGTGGAGAGGGCTTCGCGTCGGACGGCGGGGGAGAAATCGTTGAGACGGTTCTCATGGATGGACGTCTGGTCTGTCATCTGCCTGAACATGAATGACAGCCGCATTGTTAGTCAATGCTTACTGTCTCCAACGTGCCCCGTCGCTGCTTCCGAGAAATACGAACGGTTCGGAATCGCCGGCTTTGCTGACTTCGGCGGCAATGGAGCGTACGCACGCGATGCCGTGTGGATTGTCGCAAAGGATGCAGACCGTCCCTCCGCTTCCTCCGCCGGTGATCTTTGCGCCGTAGACTCCTCGTTCCGGGCCCGCGTCCATCACGCGGCTTACGATGTAGTCGGTCGCATGATTCCCCAGGCCGCATGCGTTGTAACTTTCATGCGCTTCGACCATGAGCGCGCCCAGCGACAGCTTGATGCTTCTGCCGGTATCCCCGTCCGAGACGGACTCGAGTTCCTCGAGCAGTTCCATAAAACGGGTGACCCGTTCGTGTTCGAATACGGGATGCCGTGTTGAGGGGAGGACCCCGTATAAGGACCCCGAATTGACCTCGGTAACGGAATCGATGGTTGTGCCGCACGAACTCAGGAATTCACTTCCGCTCATCGTCTCCGGAAGCAGGTCGGCGAATTCGCGGGCGAAGCGTTCGCATCCCAGATTTGCAAGATAGCCTTCAAAGGGAAGATCGGTTCGGTTTCCGGTTTCTCGCGCGTGCTGAATGGCAGCGGGATCCAGACCAAGATGTTGAGCGATGAGTGAATAGCCCATGAATGCGGCGGTGCGGACGTCGCCGTAGGATGCGCCGCTCACGGCATGCCGCACGCCCGAGTCGATTCCAGCGAAGCAGATGCCCTCGGGAATGGGGACGCCGTCCCGCACGTCATCCGGCTGGCAGAGAATAGGGAGGAGTTCACCGTTCCGGCCGTGATAGCAGGTGAGCTGATCCATCAGACCGCAAGGCGCTCCCACGACTTCGTTCTCCACTTTCTGGCACAGCACCGGAATATCGTTGTCGGCCAAAGGCGCATCAATGATTTCGCCGATCGCACACATGGCGGCAACCTCCAGCGACGCCGACGATGACACGCCTTTTGCGGTTGGCACGTCTGACTGGACATACAGGTCGCACCCCGCCAGGGGTACGCCCAGCTCCTTATGAAGAACGAGGAAGCAACCCGCCACGTAGCCGCTCCATTCACATCCGGCCGGAATGGAATTACGAAATGCAGCGTACGATGGCCCCTTGATTGCCGCTCCAATCTCGTCGATGTCGTACTCTACCAGGGATTTCGCGCCGATCGCCGACGCGTTGTCGCTATAGATGCGGATGGTGAGGTCCGGCCGCGAAGCGATAGTGACCCTGGTGGCTTCCTGGATGGGCATTTCCAGGACCAGGGACCCGGAATAATCCGCAATGCCGCCGATGACGTCGAGTCTCCCCGGCGCGGATGCGGTGATGGTTACGGCATCGGGTGAAAAGAATTCATTGCGCTTCATGATCGATCGGAAAAGTGGCCCTGGTAAGCCCGGAGGGCAGCAGGCAGCGTGCAGGTTGCGCACCGCGAGCGGTCAATCAGACAATAGTCAAAAAAGATTTGTATCAGCCCCTGGCGTCGCAGCGCATTGCGATAGAGGGACGGCGCCTGGTCCGGCCCGAAGAGAAAGTTTGCTGTTCGCCGGACGAGTTCGTTCTCCTCGTCGCTCTTCAGCTGGTTCAAGAGATCGCCCGGCGCCTGGCTTCCTCCGATGCATGCGCAATAGGGAACAAAAATATTCGCGAGTATGGCATCTCCCCGCGCGTCGCCGATCAGCGCGACTTCAGAATCGTGCCTTCGACCGCCGATGGCAAGGCGCCTGGACCAGTACCCCTCATTGCCGCTCTGCCAGGCGGATTTTGCGTGGGCGATCGCTTTGGAAGGCGGCAGCGATGCGGCAGCTCTCCATCCCGATTCGGGCATGCCGGGATTCGCAAAGATGCGGGCCGCGGCCATGAGCCGCCGCAATGGATGGTTCGCTGGGCGCAGACCGGAGAGCCGCCAGTCCTCGGGCCGGAGACCGTCGCTCCAGGATTCGTCGCGCAACCGCCACCAGCGCCGCCACAAGGACCGCATGAAGGAGGTCGTTTCTTCGTCCCACTCCCGTGAGAGTTGGTCGGGCAGAAGTCCCGCGGCGCCCGCCAGCACGGCATAGGCATCCAGGGCGTCTTCTTCGGCGCAGGCGCGCAGCTTTTCCACTGGAACCAATGTTGCCAACCGGCGGAAGGTTTGCTTGTTGTGCTTGTAACCGAGGGCCGACATGATTTCTTCGTAGAGGGCCTGCTGTTCGCCGACGGCATCGATACGATCCGCCATCCGGGCCGCCTTGGTGCGCAGCCTTTCTTCCCCCGCGGCGTCAAGCAGCGCTCCCTTTCCGTCGCCCGTCCAGTGCCGGAGAACTTCCGAACACGGCGGTACCTGGGCGCGGGCGGCATAGGGGTACGCCGTGACATCGATGCTCTCGAAAGCGAAAGCCGGGTTTCTGGTGCAATACTCCTGCAGGCTTACCTGGACCGTGCCGGGCGGCAGCAGGTCTCCGCGTACCGTGCCGGGTAGCCAGGTGACGTGGCATCGCACCCGGTTGTATCTCGGATCGCCCTGGTGACCGTGCTGTTTCCATCCTTCGGGACCGATGTGGATCTCCACGTCACCCTGGATTCTTCGCCCACCCTCCCCCAGACGCAGGACCGCTCCCAGAAAATCCGGGCCCGCTTCCAGGTTCCAGATGCCGGGATGCTCTACCTGCAGTGTTTCACGGGCGGAGGTATGAAGGGTCGCCGGTCGAAGTTCCGGATCAAACCAGATGCATTGCACATGGCGCTCGGTTCCGTCGAAGCGTACCCTGCCTCGCCCGCCTTTCGACGCCATTGCGAGCCCGGGCTCCTGGACCCGGTCCGGCGGTGGCTGCAGCGTCCGGTACGCCGCCGAGCGGGCGAACTGCCGGCGCAACATCGCCGAAAAATCATAAAAAATAGTGGATTTCATTCAGTCAGAAAGGTGGCTGCTCCTTCCGCCCCGCTTGACTACCATTGAGTCCCCCTCATAATACCGGTTTCGATTTGCCACTCAAACTTTGATTCGGAAATTCGGCAGGGGTAGGGTCTCGCGGCCCGTTTGGAATGGACATAATAGATGTTAAAAACCTGACCAAGCGCTATCCGGGACGCACTGCGGTCAGCGATATTTCATTTCGGGTTGCGCCCGGTGAAATTGTCGGTTTTCTTGGTCCGAATGGGGCTGGAAAGACGACAACAATGCGAATCCTGTCCGGATTTCTGCCCGCGACCGGCGGAGATGTGAACATCGGGGGCCGCGACGTCTCGAAGCAGTCCCTGGAAATCCGTCGTCACATCGGATATCTGCCCGAAAGCTGTCCGCTGTACCCTGAGATGCGCGTGTCGGAATATCTGGGGTATCGCGCCCGGCTGAAGGGACTGCCCCGGGGTCGACGAAAAGAGCGGATTCGCACCGTGCTGGAGATGTGCGGGCTCCTCGATGTAAGGCGCCGTGTGATCGGGCACCTTTCAAAAGGGTACCGGCAACGCGTCGGGTTGGCGGACGCGCTGGTACATGATCCCGAGCTATTGATTCTCGACGAACCGACGATCGGACTCGACCCGAATCAGATCCGGGAAATCCGCAACTTGATCCGGGATCTGTCCGGCAAGCACACGATCCTGCTTTCCACGCACATCCTCCCGGAGGTCGAAGCGATTTGTGAGCGGGTGCTGATCCTTGACAAGGGGAAAATCGTAGCCTCGGACACGCCCGAAAATCTTGCCGGAATCGTTTCGGGCAGTATCCGGGTGGTGGCGGAGATCAAGGGGCTGCAGTCGGAGATCATCAACACGGTGAAGGCGCTGCCGGGTGTGAACAATGTATCGGATCGGCTGGAAGGCGCGTGGGTCAAACTGGAAGTATCCGGGAAACTGGGTACCGATCTTCGCCAGAACATTTTTCAAACGGTAGTGGAGAACAAGTGGACGCTGCGGGAATTGCGGACGATTTCCACGACCCTGGAAGATGTATTCGGCGCGCTTACGTCCGGCGATAATCGGAGCAGGGGCTGATGTTCGTGCAGTTGACCCTGTGGCGGAGGGAAATGGCCGCCTACTTCCTGTCTCCCATCGCGTACGTTTCCTCGATTTTCTTTCTTCTGATCACCGGATTCAATTTCTACCTGGTGGTAGGGCTCTTTTATTCGAAGGAGTACACGATCCCGGACGTCATGGAGCAGCTTCTGAGTTCACCGTTGTTCTTTTGGCCGACGTTCCTGCTGATTGTTCCGGTACTGACGATGCGGACGTTCGCGGAAGAGAAGCACTCCGGAACCATTGAGACGCTGATGACCGCGCCGGTGACCGAGCGCGCGGTGGTGCTGTCCAAATTCATGGCTGCTCTCGCAATGTTCTTGTGCCTGTGGCTGCCGACATCCGCCTATCCTTTCCTGCTGGAGGTCTTCAGCGAGGAGGTGGCGCCTTTGGATATCTGGCCGGTGGCCTCGGGATATCTCGGGGTTCTCCTGTTGGGAATGTTCTACTTGAGCGTCGGCGTGCTCTGCTCCGCGCTGACCGGGAGCCAGGTGGTGGCGGCAATCGCGACCTATGCGATGATGGGGATTCTTTTCTTTGGGGGGCTGGTTCATACCTATGTCGCCGCGGATCTGATTCGTGAAATCAGTCTCTACATCTCCTCTTTTGAACATCAACAGAAGTTTGTACGCGGCATCGTCGACAGCCGGCCGATCGTGTTTTACGCAAGTGGAACGGTGCTGGTTCTCTTCGCGACAATTCGCCTGCTGGAAGGGCGCCGGGGCTAGCCCGCACATGCAGCAACCATCCAAAGACGCGAAGAAAAGCATTCGGCGGAAGTGGGGCCGCCGTTTCGTTTTTCGCATGAATTCCCTGGTAGCCGGCCTGCTTGCAGTGCTCCTGCTGGCCATGTTGAACTACCTTTCCTTTCGGCACTACAAGAGGGTGGATGTCAACCGGTCGACCTTTTACCAGCTCGCGGATCAAACGCAGAAGCTGCTGGGTTCGGTAAGCAATGACGTCAATGTGCTGATGGTATTCTCCGTCACCAACTTGCTGTTTCAGGATGTCGACCGGTTGCTCGAAGAGTATGAGTATGTAACCGACAAAATTCACATTGAACATGTGCAGCCGAATGTTGACCTTGCGCGCGCCCGGGAACTGAAGGCGCAGTATTCCCTGCAGACGGAAAGTTCCGTGATCTTTGAAAGTGAGGGAAGGTTCGAAGTGGTGACGCAAGCCGACCTGGTCGATGCGGAGTACGATACGATTCAGGTTCCCATGGTGCCGTCGGCCACTTTTTTCAAGGGGGAATTGATGTTTTCCTCGGCGATCAAATCGGTTGTGCACGGGACAAAGCCTGTCGTGTATGTCTTGCAGGGGCACGATGAGGCAAACTTCGACGACTACGATGAGGTTCGCGGCTATTCGGAAATCGCGCGGGCAATCCAACGAGAGAACATAGATTTGCGTACCCTTGTGCTGGGGGAGCGCAAGTCGGTTCCCGACGATGCGGACGGGCTGATTGTTGCCGGACCTCTGAAGAAGATCTCTCAACCCGAGCTCGATATTTTGCGGCGATATCTGGACGAGAGCGGCCGGATGCTGGTGATGCTTGAGCCAATGAACGACGCGGGCCTCAAGCCGCTGCTGGAAGATTGGGGCGTGCAGGTGGTAAACGACCTGGTCGTGGATCCGCAACGGATGCTGGAGGACCGGCCGGAGATGATGCTGGTGCGCGATTACGAACCCCATGCCATCACGGATCCGCTTCAGGGCGTCGTGACCATGTTCTTTCTGCCTCGCTCCGTGCAGCCGGTCGCCGATGTTCCGGATGCGGCCGGCGCGGCGGATCGCCCGCGTGTGGTTTCTCTCGTCAAGTCGTCGGATGTAGGTTGGGCGGATACGGACCGGCAGCACAAAGAAATCCGCTTCGATCCCGAGAGCGATCAGCCCGGCCCGATTTCGATTGCGGTGGCCGTGGAAAAAGGTCCGGGGCCGGGGATCGACGTTGAGATTCAGTCCACGCGCATGGTTGTCATCGGGGATTCGGATTTTGTGATGAATCATTACATCTCCGGCGGGAACAAGGACCTGATGCTCGGTGGGTTGAACTGGCTGCTGGAGCGCGATGACTTGATGGGGATTTCCCCGAAAGCGTACGAAAGTTACCGGCTCGTCGTGAGCCGTGAGCAGTTCTGGTGTCTCTTTGGCATTGTGGTCGGCGGTATTCCGGGCGCCGTTGCGCTGCTGGGGCTGCTGGTTTGGGCATGGCGCCGAGCATAGGCATGAAGTGGAAATCGACATTGGTTCTTCTGTTGCTCGTTGCCGGCCTCGGCGCATTTATCTGGTTGGTGGAGCGAGATCAAGCCGGCACCAAAATTCACCGCGCCCGGGCGCGCCGCGCGCTGGATGTAGATCCGGATTCCGTCACTTATCTGGAAATCACCCAGTCCAACCTGGTTATTTCGGCATCGTTGATCAATCACAACTGGCGTCTCGAGCAACCCATCCAGGGATACGCCGACAACGGCGAGATCAGAAGAATTCTGCAGGGGCTGGAGGCGCTTGAAAAAGGAGACGTCATTTCCGCGGCGCAGAGAGGCCGTAGCGGCCTTACGCTGAATGACTATGGGCTGGCGATTCCGAAGGCTCGCATTACATTGCATCACCGGGGGCAGCCGATGAGTATCCTTGTTGGAGATCGTGCTCCCCTGGGGCCGTCCCTCTATGTCATGCAGACCAATCGGCAGGACATCGTAGCTACCAGCACCAACATTCTCGCCTTCCTGCCCGGCGATGTGGAGCAGCTTCGGTCGCGTTCGCTATTGCACGGGATCCCGCTGCGTGCGGAGCGCTTTGAAGTGAAACGGTCTGCAGGACTGCTGCAGATCAGCCGGCGAGACGACGGGCGGTGGCTGTTGCAGCAGCCGGTGGAGGGCCGCGCGGACAACGCATTCGTGCACGATCTTGTTCAGAAGTTTCAAACCGCGCGCATCGAGACGTTTGTGGAAGATGAGGTCGTCGATTTCGGCCCCTACGGGCTTGATGAGCCCCCGATAGAAGTTCACATCTGGCCGGAAGGCGAGGCAGGGGCCCGGAACGTGCTTTTCGGCAATGCGGTCGAGGGCGATCCCGATCTGGTGTATGCGCGCGCGGACGAATGGGCCTCAGTTTTCGCCGTTTCACGGAAGCTGGTGGTCGACGCAGAGTTGAATGCGGATATTTTTCGCGACCGCCGCCTGTACAACCTCCGGACCGCGGCGGTTAGATACATTGAGATCAGTTCGGGAGAGGAGACGATTGAACTCCAGAAAGATGATGCGGGAAGCTGGTATCTCACCAAGCCGGCCCAACGAAACGCAGATGATGAACTGGTGTGGGCGTTGCTGAGCGAGTGGGGAAAAGCGCGCGTCGATTCCTTCGTATCCTGGCCGGGCCCGAATGAGACATCGCAAACCACCGCGGACGCAGCTTTTACCCTGGTGCTGGCGATCGGGGATCCTTCCGCCGATCCCGACAACCAGCCCGTAGCTCTAGATGGCAGGGGCGCGGTGACTTTTCTCGTTCATCCCAATCCGGGAGATCCGGACACCTATCTGATTCACAATCCACGCGAGTCCCACGCCGTTGTGGTGGACCGAAAGGTGCCGGACCATTGGTCGATCAACCCGCTTGATTACTATGACCGGTTGGCGCTTTATCTTGTGCCCGAAGATATACGAAGCATCGAATTGACCCGGGGCGAGGATCGGCAGGCAGTGGAAATCGACGATGCCGGGGAGTTCCAGGCGGCGGGTGACGCGGGCCTGGTCGATGAGGTTACGGTCACGAATATTCTGAACGCGGTCATGCGGCTGCGTGTCAATCGATACGTGCAAGAGGATCCATCCGATGTCGAAACGTATGGTTTTGCAGAACCGTCCGCGATCCTCACGCTGGGGCTTACCGGAGAAGCGGGGATCAGCAAAAGCATCCTTCTGGGAGGGGAGGCTCCGCAGGACGGGATATTCGCCATGATTCGGGGACAGAGTACGGTTTTCGTGCTGCCTCGAAGCGTCGGTGACGAGATCCTGGGCAGAAACCTTGTTGAGCCCGAGCCCGCGGTAGAGAATGTCGAGGGGCCCGATGCACAGCTCGACGCGGAGACAGTTCCCTAGCGAATGATGGAGCGGGCTCTACCCATTCTCTCCTTCATGACCTTTCCTTGCACTGCTCGGGCTTGGAAGCCCAAGCTACGTACCAGCCCAATGTCGCGTAAGAAATGCATACGGTAAAACAGAAACGCGGCGGGAAACGATTTTGGTGCGGATGCCGCCGGATCCTGTTCCGCATCCTCGTCTGCCTCCTTTTGATTGGGACAGTTGTTGTCGCCTATCTCCACTATGTCGGCATCCCACGCGTCATCAAGACCTGGTGGATCGAAGCGCTGGAGGAACAGGAGCACTATGCGTCGGTAGGTCGGATCACGTTCAATGTTTTCGAAGGCG
>Ga0310121_10001535_pt1 | contig 23303 bp, 21 predicted proteins | sample CB27_Tmax_986_MG_FD_203504 | JGI IMG/M metagenome (GOLD analysis project Ga0310121, IMG submission 203504) | Marine microbial communities from Western Arctic Ocean, Canada - CB27_Tmax_986 | ecosystem: Environmental > Aquatic > Marine > Oceanic | place: Canada: Western Arctic Ocean | collected...
CTGCGAGCAGCTGGGGTGTTGCGCCGCTGGAATGGGAAGCCCTCAAAGAAGGGGACCGGATTCGTCCAGCCGACCGCGCCCCACGAGCACTGGCACATCGATATCGCCTATCTGAACATCCGCGGCAGCGAGGCCAAGTACTCGTCCGAGCTGATCTCCCGGCCCGCCAGGAAGGTGTCGATCATCACCTTTATGCCGCTGACGGCGCGCTCGTCGAAGCTGTCGACCAGCATGCGCTGGACGCCCAGGTCGAGGGCGATGTCGTCGATGATCGCCTTGCCGTAGATTTCGTAGCCCAACCGGTCGCCGAGGTTCCGCAGAATCTCGCGCGCGCCAGAGCCCAGGTCGTGCGAGACGCAGATCGCCGGGTGGACCTGGCTGGGCTCGCCCACGGTAATCTCCGGGGTGGACGGCAACGAGCCGGGATCGTAGTGCAATGCCTGCTGAATGCTGTTCCAGCGATTGATTTGACGACTGATCAGTTCTTCCAGGTTCCTCATGGGGCCATTCTCTCCATTCGATTCAAAAGCACCTCGGCGCGGTGCTTGACCGGCGAGGCCAACCATGGCTTGCATCCGCTTCCTTAACCGGCGGTTTCGCGGCGAATGCTTTGCCTTATACATAAGTCCGCGTGTTCTTGGACCGCAAACGCTACCTCCAGGACGGTGCACTGTTCGATCTCAGGCGGGGATGGCCGGGGGTCGCATCCAGATAATTCCGGCCGGTGGCGCCGCTTGTCCCGACTTGTGATGGATGCATCATTTGGGCCAGGTGGCCCTCTCGGCGTAAGTTCTTTGTTTCCAATGTATTGCGCCTCGGTTCGGCCCGTTGGTGAGGGGCGATGCAACATGCAACATAGGGATCGAGATGTTGCATCGGGAGGTGAAAGAGGCTCATGGCGGGGTGCGCCTCACGGAACCGCCAGAAGCACCCTCAGGGACCGGCGAGGGTTGATAAACCTTTATTTTTGAGCCGCCGGCTGGCTCAATAGGTCGATCCACGGAGCGCGGACGATGCTGGTCCTGATCGACAATTACGACTCGTTTACCTACAACCTGGCTCAGTACCTGGGCGAGTTGGGGGCGGAGTTGTCGGTCCACCGCAATGACCGGATCGACGTGGAGGAGATCGAGCGACTCGCTCCGCGGGGGATCGTGATTTCGCCCGGGCCTTGCACGCCGAACGAGGCCGGGATTTCGCTGGACGTGGTGCGGCGCTTGGGCTCCAAGGTCCCGATCCTGGGGGTCTGCCTGGGCCACCAGAGCATCGGCCAGGCTTACGGGGGCCGCATCGTGCGCGCGCCCGAGATCATGCACGGCAAAACCTCGGCGATCCATCACGGCGGGCGGGGGGTCTTTCGCGGGCTCGACGACCCTTTCGAGGCGACCCGCTACCACTCATTGATCGTGGAGGAGGCGAGCCTGCCCCAAGTTTTGGAAGTCACGGCCTGGACCGATCAACCCCATCGCATCGTGATGGGACTGCGCCACCGCGAACTCCCGGTCCAGGGCGTCCAGTTCCACCCCGAATCGATCCTGACCGGCGTCGGAAAAGACCTGCTGCGCAATTTCCTCGAGTCGCTGTGACAGGATTCCCGAACGACCATCCGAGCGGTTGAGCATGCCGATGAACCAGCACACGTTCCTGAAAATCCTCGAAGCGATGCGTCCCAGGCAGTGGACGAAGAACGTTCTGCTCTTCGCGGGGCTGTTCTTTTCAAAGAACCTGCTCGACCCCCATCTGGTCAAACGCGCCTTGGCGGGGTTCTGCATCTTCTGCCTCCTCTCGAGTTCAGCCTATTTGCTCAACGATCTGCTCGACGCCCCACGCGATCGCCTGCACCCGACCAAGCGCCATCGGCCGATCGCCACCGGCGCGCTCTCGCCGCGAACGGCCGTGACGGCCATGGTGGCGCTGATGGTGGTTTCCCTGATCTGGAGCTGGTTCATCTCGAGCTATTTCTGGATGTGCGCGGTGGCCTACTTGCTCATCACGATTGCTTACTCGTGCGTGATGAAGGAGGTCTATCTGATCGATACGCTGATCATCGCCATGGGGTTCATCATCCGGGCCGTCTCGGGCGTCATCGTGCTGCGCACCCCTTCGGATCCGGTTGAATTGACGTCTTGGTTCGTCGTTTGCGTGATGTTTCTGTCGTTGCTGCTGGCCTTTTGCAAGCGCCGTAGCGAGTTGGTCAACCTGGATGAAGGGGCGGCGTCGTTCCGCCCGGTCCTGGCTATGTATTCCTTGCGGTTCATGGATGGGGCGATCGCCGTGTGCGCCGCGGGCAGCATCCTGTCATACACGCTCTACACAACGACGACCAAAGAACCCTGGACCATGCTGGCCTCGCTGCCGTTTGTGATTTATGGGATTTTTCGTTATCTTCATCTCGTCTACAACACCGATGCCGGTGAGGCGCCCGAAAAGACCCTGCTCGGCGACCTGCCGCTGCTGGGTTGCATCTTGCTGTGGGGAATGTCGATGGTTTGGGTTTACTTTCCCTCCTCATGAGACCCGCGCCGCGCCGTCGCCTGGGCCTGCTGCGATCTTGCATCGCATTCTGCTTGATCGCGATGATCCCGTGGGGGTCGGCGGCGCAAGGGCCCGAGGCAGAGACCTCGGAGCCACCGAAGACGTCGCCGGAGCCGCTGCTGCCTTGGCTTGGGATGGCGACCACCCGGCCGCTGGTCATGACGCTGTCGCATGATCTGATTTATGATCCGGCCGGGCGGGGGTTGGAGGTCAAGAGCAGCCAATGGGACCTGGACCGGCTCCGTTTGGAGGGCTTCGGCGGGCGGTTGGGGCTGGCCGGCCGCGGGACGATCCAGATCGGCGCGCCAAGCGACGTGGCCACGACGATTACGTTGGAGAACGTCAACGTGCCGGAGGTGTTGCGGTTCATGAAGCTGCCGCGCTGGCGCGAGGTCGAGGCGCGCGTCGACGGACGGCTGGCGATCGAGTTTCGCGGGAACGAATGGCGCCGACTCGATATCACGCTGCAAACGCGGCCGGATTCTTTCCGGCTCAGTCGGCGGCTGATCAAGGACATGCTGGCCAATTACCTGCCCGGAGCCATTACAGCGGAGCAGATCGATATGGCGTTCGATCATTATTTCGAAGCCGTTGAAATGATCCCGCTGGCCGACGCCGCGATCACCGGTTCGCTCGCGGACCGGCGGTTCGACGTGCGCGTCCCGATCCGCAACGAGGCGCTCAACGTCGAGCTCGAAACGCAAGTGGATCGGGCGACGTTAAAACTGGCCTGGGAAAGATTCCTCAGGCCGATCCTCGAACAGATCCAACCCTATCTCGACAAGGCTAAGGAATTGGACATCAAAGTCGAGCGGCCAGATCAGTGATAATACCAATGACTCATCCGCAAGCTGTATCCCCAGAAAGCGTAGGAGCAAATCGATGAGAGTCTTTGTCAAACCGTTGGCCTGCCTTGTTTCCAGCGGGCTCGCTGGCGATATCTTCGGGATGGCGTTGGCCCTGATGGTGTTTACCCTGGCGCGACCGGCCGTCCTGGCCCAGCCGGCCGGTCCCGGCACCGGCACCGGCAATGACCTCTTGGACCCGATGACGGCCCTAACCCAACAACAGTGGGGTGAGGTCGACGCGGCGATCAATCGGGCCTTGGCTTGGATCGCGAAACAGCAACGCCCGAATGGGTCCTTTCCGACGTATGACACGGGTCAGCCCGCCGTCACGAGCTTGGCCACGATGGCGTTTCTGGCGCGGGGGCATCTGCCCGGCGAGGGACCTTACAGCGCGGTGATCGACGACGCAATCGAGTTCGTGCTCACCTGTCAGCAGCCCGCCGGCCTGCTGGCCAAGGTCCCAACCTCACGGCATCAGCCTGACTGGAGGAGGGATCCCCGTCGGACCGCCCCCTATAACCACGCCATCTCCTCGGTCTTCTTGTGCGAGGTCTACGGGATGACCTCGCGCGACAAGTCGATTCGGATCCGTTCGGCCATCGAGCTCGCCTTATAGTAATCGTGGAGCATGCGATTGTGCTCAATCGACCCGTATTGTTCATCGTGCAGGCCACCCGCGGCGATGCAGGCGCAAAGGGCTCCTTCGCGCGGATTCAGGGCCGTCGTTGCCATGTTGGGGTTGATCGTCGCGAACATCGTCGGATAGACAAACGCCAGCGCCTGGACGAAGTCGGCCCCGCTGGAGTGGCCGGTCGCGTAGAACCTGTCCTCGTCAATGGAATAGAGACCTCGCAGGCGTTCGAGCGTCTTCTGGAAGAACCGCAGGTCGAGATTAAGGTCTTCCTCGAAGTTGCCCGCGTCCCACGGGCCGTGTTCCTTGACGGCCATCGATACGGTGACCCAGTAGGCCTGCTGGGCGAAGTCCTCAAAACCCGTCTTCCACAAGAACCCGACATCCGGCGGCCCGGCCCCATGGAAACCGAACAACACGCCGATGGGCCGCTCGGGCGCGTAGTTGCCGGGCACGATCATTCGATATCGGCGGGCGTCGCCACCCACCGCCATCGTTTCGCGGTTGAAGACCCCGGTCTGGTGGGGCCCCGTCCGTGTTCGTGAAAAAGCGTCGCCAACCGGGTAGACCGGCGCCCAAGGAACCAGGCGCTCCCCATTTGGCGATACCTCTTGGGCCAGGGCCGTCTTAGGATCGATCAGAGACGCGGCAAGGACGATCAAACATGCGCAACCACGCGGGAACATCATGGGACAGGCCTATTACTTGTGCTCAATACCGGTCAAGCGGCTCACGTAAAACTGTTTCGTCTTCGTGATCACGGGATCGGACCCTGTTGGGGCCTCCTCGGACGGGGCGGCGGCGGTCGCTTGCTTCTCCAGCGCCCACGCGGTCTTGACGTTCATGCCGATGTCCGGATCGAACCAAATCTTCCCCGATCCGTTGATCGCCGCGCCGTCCGGGGGCCCGTTTGCGCCCGTGGCATCGGTGCTCAACACGACGTCGATGACCGCGCAACGATGACCCGCGTAAAGGTCCCATCGCTCGAACGTGTAGTCGGCGCGCACCTGGCCCCCGTTGCTCCCGGCAAAACCCCCATCGTGCCGGCTCGTCCAACCCGCGCCGACCCGTAGCGGGCCGCCCGGCGCGGCGGGCAAGATGAATAGTTTGACAAGCCCCTGATAATAATCCTCGCTCAGCGCGCTCATGATCAAGGCCGAGCCGCCCGGCGCGGCCTTTCCCAGCGCCGATTGCCTGAAGTCTTTGAAACCGTCCAGAACCCTGGCCTCGCTCGGGCCATCGAGCAGGATTTGCAACCGGGCGTTCTGTTGGGCACGGATCAGGGCGGCAAGGGGCGTCTGGGCCTCATCAAGCAGATTCGAGTCCGAATCGATGTAGATGCGGTCGCTACCCTGACCCAGTTACAGATCGAGGTCCGCGAAACTCAACTCAACTTCCAGCCCTCCGTCGCGACGCTGCTTAAGTACATCAAACACGACGTCCTGAGCGTGCCGGAGCTGTTGAACCGTCGCCCCCGTCTCTCCCGGCAGGGCCGATTCTTGCTCCAGCGTCACTTTCAGACGGTGCACGAAGCGCGTCCCGGTCGGCCAACGCGCTTCGGTGTTGAACAGCGGCGCGTCGGCGACAATCGATGTATGACGAGGCGCATCATAGGGGGCGCCCAAATCCGAACCGGCCGCGCCGCCCGGCCATATAACCCGTAGAGAGTACCCCACGGCCAAGACGAACAGCAGCACCACAACAACAACGGCCAGGAGCAACAGCCGTCGCGCCCCCCTTGTCGAGGTTGAAGCATGTTCGGCGGCTTCCGCCTCGAGGGGGTTGCGCCAAACTCCGACCTCGCTCGGCGCGGGGATGCGGATCGGCGTCGGTGCCGTGTTGGCCGGGGCTTCGGTTTGGCAATTGCGCCCGATGACCGCCTCACCGGCCTCGTTGGCGTAGGAAACCTTTCCCTTGAGCACCTTCAAGAAAGTCGTATCGCGCTCGGTCACCCCGGCCTCAAACGTCGTGCCGAGGACGCGCAGCACCGCCGTGGGCGTATCGATGGTGAATATCGCGGGCCGCGGCGTGATCTCGGCGAAGACTTTCCCCGTGTTCAACTCCACGCGTCGCTCTTCCTCGCCAAGGGTCACTTCGGTCCCTTGGTTGAGCCAGATGCGGCTTCCGTCGCTCATCTCGATCCGGGCCAGACTCTCCTCACCGAGTTCGATACGGTCTCCCGCCTGCAGGCCCAGTCCCCCGAACGCCTCCACCGATTCGGCGCGGTCGGCGGGACGAACCCGACAGGAACCGGCGGTCCGCTGGATTTCGGCGACGACCGGTGCCCGCCGCCATTGGGACCGGGGGAGCCTCGCCATCAAACGATCCGTCATCGCAGCGGAAAGCGCGCGCGCGGGCGTCAACATCGTTTTGGCACGACGCAACGCCTCAACGCATTCTCGACAGCGGTAGCATTGCGCCAGATGGGCGTCCACCCGGTTCGCCCGCCGCGGGCGCAGCTCGCCCTCCGCGTGGAGAAACAACGTCACCGGTCTGGGGTGCAGGCTCATAGGACGCCCTCGCGCTTGAGCAATTTGATCATCTTCTGGCGGGCGTGATAGAGACGTAATTTGACCGCGCTCATCGAGATGCCGAGATAACTCGCCATGGCGTCATAGGAGATCTCGCGCGTGTAGTGCAGCTCGATAATCTCCCGGTGTTCCCGAGGCAACCGGGCGATGCAGCGGTGCATCAACCGGAGCTGATCTTCGGTCGGGTCCTCGACCGGCTCGGGGGCCGGGGGCTGGATCCCCATCTCGGCCAGGGCTTCGAGCGAGACTTGCTTGATTTTTATGGTCCGGATGAGGTTCATGCACTTGTTCCTGGTGATCGTGGACAGCCAAGCGCCGAACGCCTCCGGATCCCGCAGTCGATCCAGGTTCTGATAGGCACTCAGGAAAACCTCCTGGGTCTGGTTTTCGGCCTCATCCGCGTCGCCCAGCCAGCGGATCGCCTGCCCGTAAACGAGGTTCCGATAGCACCCCAGCAGGACTCTGAAATCCTCCTGATGGCCCTCGAGGATGCGTAGCACGAGCTCTTTATCCGAGAGTGCATCCGCGGGTCTAGGGACAGCCACCAACCCGGACCCCCCTCCACTGAGTTTAGTAACCAAACCGAGGCGAATTGTTGCTAAGATTTTCGGCTTAGGCAAGCGAGATGAAGACTCGGGAATCAACTAAACGTGAGCGATTCGGCGGCGAGGCCTCGACGCCTAGAAGTCGCGCCGCCTCAAGGGTGGTTCTCACGGACCCGTGAGATGCGCCCCGTGCCGAACAGGTCCGGCCACGGTTATTGACTTAACCTTGGCCAAAGCGAACAATAGCGCTTCGAAACCGTTGCCGTAAAACCGGCCGGTGAGAACGCGGGGGGACCCTTGTTATTTCCGCGATCATGTCAGACCCATCGCATTCCGAAACGACGCTCGCTCATACCGGTCATTCCGCCCCGCGTGCGTGCGTTTTTCTCGATCGCGACGGCACGATCAATAGGGACGCGGGGTACATCAATCACCCCAAGCGGCTCGAGTTGATCCCCGAGGCCGCCCCGGCGATTCGCCGCCTCAACCAGGCCGGGGTCTTGGCGATCGTGATCAGTAATCAGGCCGGAGTGGCGCGTGGGATTTTCACCGAGGAAGTGCTATGGGAAACCCATGACCGTCTGGCGCGCTTGCTCGCCGAGGGCGGGGCGCGGCTGGACGCGGCTTACTATGCGCCCCATCACCCCGACGCCAAGGACCCCCGTTATCGCGACGACTCCGACCAGCTCCGCAAACCAGGCGTCGGCATGGCGCGCAGGGCCCAGGGCGAATGGCCGATCGACATGAGCCGCGCCTTCATGGTGGGCGATAAGCCCGCCGATATCGGCTTCGCGCATGGGATCAGCATCCCGGGCGTGTTGGTCAAAACCGGTTACGGCCTGGGCGAGGTGACGTATCGGCGCGCGCAATGGACCGATCAGCCCGACCACATCGCCGAACATCTGGGCGAGGCGGTCGATTGGATTTTGAGTCAACTCGGCAAACTCACCGGCGAGCAAAAACATTCCTCGTGAACCTGGCCCCCTCCCTCTCCACCACATCGCTCAGAGGCATCATCGAACGGCTCAAGGGCCGCCGCATCTTGGTCGTCGGCGATGTGATTCTCGACCGTTATATCTGGGGCGAGGTCGATCGCGTTTCGCCCGAAGCGCCCGTGCCAGTGGTCCAGATGACCAACCAGACATTGCGGCTCGGCGGCGCGGCCAATGTGATCTCGAACCTGGCGGCGTTGGGCGCGCGGGCCGAGCTGGTCGGGGTGGTCGGTGACGACGACGAAGCCGACCGACTGCGTTCGGAGATACAAGAACTCGGCCTCGGCGCCGCCGGGCTGATCCGGGTCGCGCGCCGGCCCACGACGGTCAAGACGCGCATCCTCTCGATGGGTCAGCAGCTCCTGCGGGTCGACAGCGAATCCACGCGCGAGGTGGATGCGGCGATCGCCGAGCGGCTGCTGGCGCGGACCGAAAAGGCCCTGAAGCGATGCGAGGTGGTCATCCTGTCCGACTACTTGAAGGGGGTCCTGAACGCCGAGACCTGCCCGCGGCTGATCACCATGGCCCGGCGCGCCGGAGTCCCGATCATCGTCGACCCCAAGGGCATTCAGTATCAGAAATACGCGGGCGCGACGATCATCAAGCCCAATCAGAAAGAAGCCGAGGCGGCGGCCGCGCACAAAATCGATGGCGAAGCGGCCCTGATCGAGGCGGGGCGAAAAATCCAGCGGCTGACCCGGGCTCGCACGGTCGTGATCACGCGCGGCGAGCAGGGGGTGATGGTTTTTGAACGGCGACGCGCCCCGGTCCCGATCCCGACGCATACCCAAGCGGTCTATGACGTGACCGGCGCCGGCGATACCTTCGTCGCGGTCATGGGCGCCGCGCTGGCAACGGGGGCCGGCATCCTGGAGTCGGCCAGTTTGGGCAACGTCGCCGGCTCGATCGTCGTCGGCAAGCTCGGAGCCTCGACCGTCACGCCCGCCGAACTCCTCGAAGCGCTCTGATCAAGCCGCGTGATTCGCGGAGAGATCAGCCGGAAACGATACGAGTCCGGCAACCAATTCGAGTCCGAGGATCCGATCAAGGAAACCTCTAAAAATCCGGTTTGCAGTCGTCCCTACGGGACTCCAATTCATTATCGGCTTGATTTCCCGCCACTTGCGTGGCGGGCTGAAAGCAATCGTCCCTGCCGGGACTGGATTTTTGGAGTCACCCTCAAGAAGCACTCCGCGATGCCTTACCCCCAATTCGACCGTTCCTCTCTTCGGATGAAACCGCTCGCCGCGCGTGAGAACCGCAAGTCCATTGAACGCGATCATGTATCGCCGACGCAGTCCCCCGGCCCGTTGTCCGCCGCCGCCACCGATACGATCAATGAGACCGTCGAGCGGGTCGCCGAGGCGCGTAAGAACGCGAGACCCGTCATGCTTGCCTTCGGGGCACACACGATCAAGAACGGCCTCGCCCCCGTCCTGATCGAATTGATCGAAGAGGGTTGGGTCACGCACATGGCGACCAACGGGGCCGGCATCATCCACGACTGGGAGTTCGCCTATCAGGGCGAAAGCAGCGAAGATGTCCGCGCGAATATCGAGCGGGGCGAGTTTGGCAACTGGCGAGAGACCGGCCATACGATCAACCTTGCCCTCAACATCGGGGCTTACGAGGGGTTGGGGTATGGCGAGGCGGTCGGGGCCCTGATCGAGCGGGAAACGCTGATCATTCCATCCGAGGGGGAACTGAGGCGGTCCATCAACCGCGACGTTGAGCAAAATGCTTCCCAAGCCGCCGCCGCCGCGGACCTGCTCTCGATCATTCAGACGTTTCAACTCGAACCGGGCCGGCTGGAGCTGCCCCATCGCTGGAAGTCACTGAGCGCCCAGGCGGCGGCGTTTCGGCTGGGCGTTCCGTTCACCGGTCATCCGATGTTCGGTCAGGATATCATCTATCAGCATCCCATGAACCACGGTGGCTTGCTCGGGCGGGCGGCGTTGCGCGATTTCTTGACCTTCGCCGAAGGGGTGAGCCGGATCGACGGGGGCATCTACCTGTCGGTCGGATCGGCCGTCATGTCGCCCATGATCTTCGAGAAATCCTTCGCCATGGCGCAAAACCTGGCGACCGGGCGGGGCAGGCCCATCGAACGCCACTATATGCTGGTGGTCGACTTGGCACGGTCGGACTGGGACTGGGGCCGCGGCGAACCACCCCAGGATCACCCCGCCTATTACCTGCGCTATAACAAGACGTTCAGCCGCATGGGGGGTACGATGCGTTACCTGCGCGCCGACAACCGCGACTTTCTCCTGGCGCTGTATCAAGCACTGCAACGACAAGGTCCTTCGCCGGGATAAGCTTTTGTGACATTGCCGGGGTTTACATTCGCGGCGAGATCGGTAAGCTGGTCGGGTGAAAGTAATTTCATACACAATGGCTTCCGATTTCGGAAAGCGCGGCCATGGCCAGAGAGATCTCAACAAAGAAAAAAATCGTATTCGCGCTGATCGTGTTATTGGTCGTTTGCCTCGGGCTTGAGGTTGTCGGTATCATCCATGCCCATCGCCGTGAAGGGTCATTTTCGTTCCTCGGCCAACACACGCCGCTGTTGGATTTGAGCCGGATCATTGGGAAGCCCCTACGGGAGAAAAACCAAGAGCGCTACCAAAAGGTGCAGGCATCCTACTTCTTGTTCGATGCCACGCTCGGGATCCGGTTTAAACCCTCGACGTGGGCGGTCGCGCTCGAGGCGGATGAGGAAGGCAAACCGCATATCGCCACCCAACGCCGCCTGGCGATCGACCCATACGGTTTCATCGCCTTGGACCAGGGATTACAAGGCACTGGTCAACGATCAAGACACCTGTCGCATCCTGGTCAGCGGAGGACCAACCACGGCCGGTTGGGGCGCGTCGGATAATGAACATACGTGGCCCGCGGTCTTGGAGCGAATGCTTCAGGATGAACCAGGAGCCCTCGGCCAGCGTTTCAGTCGGGTCGTCGTGATCAACAGCGGCGTCTTCGGTTACGGGATTTCGCAGGAACTGAAACGGTTCCAGGAAGAGACCATCTATCTCAAGCCCAACGTGATCATCGCGTTCAACGGTATGAACGAATTTTGGAACTACCGGGGCAATCCGGTCCACTACGCGACCAGCTCGCGCCAGAACTTCATCCTCCGGCAGATCGAGAAGGGCCAACCCGAGCAGCCGTCCCTGTTCACGCCCTACGCATTCGCGTGGTTGAGAGGCGAAGACGCCGGACCCAAAGTGCCGGTGCGTCGGTCGTTCGAATACGAGAACCCCAACTACATTAGTCATCCCGGATACTATCTATACCTATCCAAGATCGCGCAATTCAGGACCCTTTGCGAGTCGAATCAAATCCATTTTGCTTATGCTCTGCAGCCGGTGATGGGGATTGGCGAGAAGCCGCTGACCGAAGAAGAAGAAGCCATCAAGCAGTTCATGGGCTCGGAGTTTTACCGAAAATCTTGGGAGCAATACGTCGAGGAAGCCCAAAGCTTTTATCGACGCGTGCGCAGGGGGCTAACGGAAAGCTGGCAACATGATCTGTCCGGGATCTTTGACGAGGTGCAAGAGACCACCTACTCGGACCCCCGCCATTACAATGACCTGGGCAACAAGCTCGTTGCCGAGCGAATCTTTGAATTGATCATGAACCAGGCCTACCGCCTCTGAGGCCGCCCGAGGCGTTCGCCTGAAAGAGCTTACCCGGCGCGAACTCTCGCTCCGACTTTACGCAGGCCCTACTCCGCCGAAGAGAGATTGCGCCGCACCCTCGGTTCTCACTCCCCATTGACGTTGACCTTCTTCAACGCATCGCGAATTTCGTCGGCCGATTGCCAGCGTTGTTCCTTCTCCTTGGCCAGGCACTTCATGATGACCTGGCCATAATCCTCGGGAACGCCGGTCAGGGGTTTGGGTTCGACGAACAGGTGCTGGTAGGCCAGGTCGCCCTCGGTAAACGGGGGCCGACCGCTGGCCAATTCATAGAAGACGATGCCCATCGAATAGATGTCGGCCCGGTGATCGACCTGTTCCCCCTTGACTTGCTCGGGCGACATATAGAGCGGGGTGCCCACGATCGCTCCGGCCATGGTCGCCTCGGGCGAGGCGGTTGATTCCACCATCTTGGCGATCCCGAAATCGGTGACCTTGAGGTCGTCCTCGATGGTCAGCATCAAGTTGGCCGGTTTGATGTCGCGATGGACAATGCCGATCGAATGGGCGTAACTCATGGCCTTGCAGATCTCGAGCGAGTAACGGATCGTGGTCTCGAACGGAAGCTTGCGGTTGTGTTTGCGCAGTTTCTGCTTGAGGTCCGATCCGCGCACGAATTCCATCGAGATATACTTACGACCCCGCTCCTCGCCGATGTCGTGGATGCGGACGATATTGGGATGTGAGAGTTTGCGGGCGTTGCGCGCCTCCTGGCGAAAGCGGCGCAGGGCTTCCTGGTTGCGCAGCAGGTTGTCGGGCAGGATTTTGAGCGCCACCTCTTCCTCGAGTTCATTGTCCCTGGCGCGATAGACGATCCCCATCGCTCCGCGGCCCAGTTCTTCGATCAACTCGTACCGCTGCTTGGCCTTCTCCGAGAGCGAATCGAGGATGGCCGTGCGCTCGGCGCTGCCCTGGTCCACGCCCGCCTCGCTCAGCCGCTCCAGCTTGCCCTTGACGTCCTTGTAAGTGATGTCGTTGGAGAAGATGAGCTTGTAGACCTCGCGCGCGCCGGGCACGTCGTTGACCGCCTCGTAACGCGCGCCCAGTTCATAGAGCAAGTCCTTGACATCGTTCTCGATGGGAAGGCGCTTGAGTTCTTGCAGCGCCAGATCAAGCATCCCCTTGGCCATGAAGCAGCGCGACAAGTTGCGGATCGATTCGCCTTCCCATCGGTAGTCGCGGCTGGTTTGCTGAAAACAGGAGATGGCCAGGTCGTGGCGGTCGACTTTCATCGCCAGCCGGCCCAATTGGGCGCGGACCTCGGCCGAGTCGCGCTTCTCCAGGATGTGTTGATACAGCTTGAGCAGGCTGCGGATGATCTCCTCGTTTTCGGGATAGAAGCGATGGGCCTGCTCCATGGATTGTCGCGCCTCGCGATCGTGCCCCAGGGTCTGCTGCAGCCGGCCGCGCTCCAGATGGGCCATCGCGTCGCGCGGATTCTTTTCCAGGATCTTATCGAAGGCCTCCAGCGCGCGGGGGCCCTGAGAGCCGTCAATGCGCTGGACCTCTTGAAGGTGCTGCCGAGCCTCGCGCAGGCGACCGTCGAAGATCATGGTGTCGATCAGGTACCAACGCAGCTTGTGTTCCTTGGGCGAGGCTTCGACCAGTTCCTCCATCTGGCTGATCGCCGCGCCGATCTTGCCCGGCACGCGGGTCATCATGTGCTTGAACGTCTGAATCGAATGGTCCCAGGAACCCCGCGACGCATAGGACTGCGCGGCGGCCAGGTACGGCTCGTGCTGATCGGGCTGGTTCTGGATGGCCCGGTTGTAGATTTCGATGGCGTGATTATCATAGCGACGCTTGCGGAAGTAGAGCGAGCTCAAGGCGCTGATGGCCTCGTGGTCGTCGGGGTTGGTCGCCAGCACCTGCTCGTAGCCCTCGATGGCCGATTCCATCTGGTCGGCCATCGCCGAGGCCGAGGCGATGAGCTTTTGAAGTTCGGAGTTGTCCGAGTGCGCCTCCTGAAGGCCTTGACCCAATGTGAGCGCTTTTTCGGGCATATCGACGCTCTGGTAGCATCGCATCAGTTGCAGGCCCATGTCGAAACGCTCAGTGTGGCGCTCGAAAACCAACTCGAAGACGTGCGCCGCGTCGCCGTCGCACTTGCGCTTGCGCAGGTAGATGGCCGCCAGGTTCTCCTGGATCGTTGCGTGGTTGGGCTGGTGCAGCAGGGCTTCGCGGTAAATCGGCTCGGCCTTGTCCTCGACGATGCCCAAACGGCAATAGGCGTTGGCCAACTGGAGAACCAATTCACGCGTGCGCTTGCCCAACGCCAGCAGCGGTTCGATCGCCCGGATGGTCAGGTCGTCGTCGCTCTCGCCCGAGGCGATTTTGGCCAACTGGCCCAGCACCGTCTCGTCGTTGGGATTGTGCACCAGGACCTTTTTGTAAACCTCCTTGGCGTCGGTGTCCTGGCGGTCTTGCTGGATGTAGCCATGGCTGACGGCCGTGATGATCTCGGGCGTGTCGGGGTTGGCCTCCAGGGCCTTGGCGAAGATCTCCATCGCCGTCTCATCGAGCCGGTTCTCGGCGGCGTAACAGGCCCCCAGCAACCTCAGGCCAATCGAATCATTGGGATTGACCTGGAGGATCTTCTGCGAGTGCATCATCGCGTCTTTGTTCTCGCCCCCTTGCAGGTGGCGCGTGGCCATGATCACGTGGGCGGCGGGGGCGGCCGGATCCAGTTCGAGCAGCATGGCGGCCACCTGTTGGGCTTTGTCGTCATACCGGCGCGAAAATTGGCTGGCCAGGCAATATGTCTTCAAGAAGGAGCGATCGTCCTTGAATTGATCAAAAACACGATCCAGCGTGGGCAGCACCTCGGGGGCCGTGATCCCCAGTTCCATGTAGAGTTCGGTCATGTACTCGGGAAGTTTGGGATCGTCAAATTGATGGACGATCGTTTGGCGGAAGGCTTCGAGCGCCTCTTGCGGCCGGCCGATCCCGCGTAGCGCCTGGCCCAGGATAAAGAACCAGGCCCCCGGCTTCTTGGCGATTTGGGCCATGGCGTTGTAGACGATGGCGGCCGGCTCATCGAACTTCGGACCCGATGAATAGGCGGTGGCCAACGCCATCAGGTAACGGTTTTCATCGGGGAAAAACTGACGCGCGCACTCAAAGATCAACGCCGACTGTGAATCGAACTGCTTTTGCTTGATGTAGACCTTCCCCAACTCGGAGACGTATTTCTTTCGCTTGGGAAACGCCAGGCAGAGCCGGTAGAGCAGTTTGATCGCCCGCTCGGGGTTGTCGTTGCGCAAGGCGCGACGCGATAGCCAGTGATCGAGCGCCGCCCGGCCGTTGCGATAGGCCATCCAGCCCAGGTAAATGGCCAGGGCCGTGGACAAGACGGCGACCACCAGCAGCCCAAAGAGGTTATCGCGGATAAAGTATTTGCGGGCCAGGCGTCGGGCGTCATTATGATGTGGGCTGGTCTCCAACACCTGGCGGACGGTGGTCAGCGCCACGTCCCATTCCCCCTCGTCCGCTCGATCGCGCGCATGCTTCAGCTTGTCTTCCATGCGGTCGCTCAGGTTCTTGTGTTGACGCCTGCGGAACGCCTCATATACCGGGTCCGCGCTGCTGGCCCGTGTCGCCCCCCCCCGCAACCCCAACCACATCGGACTGGCGTCATGCCAATCTAAACCGGAGTCGACCAGGTAGCCGCGTCCGTCGATGGAAGATCGGATGAACACTTCGGCGCGTTGGCCCCCGGTCAGCGGCGCGACGATCGGGGTGAGTCGTCCCTGCTGTACATTATCGAAACCGCCATGAATAGTTTTGATTGACAGATTCAATATTTTTAAACCGTATCGGTCGCAAAAGACGGCGTAAGCCGTCCGATCGGCGGCGCGGAAGACCGCTTGCGGACTGTAAATCGGCTCCCTGTTGCGGTAAACTTCGTTTGGCCAAAACCAATCCCCCGTCTTCCCGTTGATCAACTTCAGTTCTTTTCCCCCAGAATAAACGAGTATCTCGTCACATCCGTCATGATCAACGTCGATGGCGACGGGACATGAACGCGGCGGGTTGGGGATCCTTATTTTTTCCTTGGCCCAGACCGCCTTTAACTCCCGGCCCTCGGCCCTTCGCGCGTGCAACCAGCCAAGGGTGTCGGCCACAATCAGCTCCTGGAGCCCGTCGCCGTCCAGGTCCCCAAGCGTCACGCCCAACTCGAACTTGCGATTGGACTCATACCCGTTGGTGAGCTCGGTCTGCGCGGCGTCGGCCTCGACTCCCTTCTGAGCGATGACGAATAATTTACCTTCACGTGTTACAAAGGCGATGTGCGCGGCGTCGGAGGCGCCCGGAACCTGATAGCCGGTCTTGCCCACGGCCGGAGGTGAGGGAAGGCCGCCGGGCGTCGGGCACCGAAGCACCTCGTGCAACTCGCCCAGGCGGACCCGGTAGCCGAATAGAATCTTCCGTGAATCGTCATAGAGCAGGATCCCTTCCCGAGTGTCTTGGGGATCGTCGCTGTGAAGCGCAAAGGCGACCGGTGCCTGTGAGAGGGGGAAACCACAATCCAGGTCATCCTGAAGCGGCTGGCCCGTGGGCCCGTTGAGCAGGTCGTTCTGAAGCCGCTGACCCGACGGCCCGTCGAGGATGAAAAGCCTGCCGGAGCGGGCGGGAACGATCAGGTTGATCCGACCATCGCCCAGAAAGTGGCCGGCCACGGGCGTGAGCAGGATCTCATTCTCATCGAGCGCCTGGCTCCAGATCGCCTTGCCATTCTCGGGATCGAAGGCGGCGACTTCGCCTTGCTTGACTTGGATAATCTCCAAGCGGCGGTCCAGGTCCAAATCGGCCGCCAGCGGGGCCGGGGGGCCGACGAAATCGCTGCCCCGTTTCCAAATCAGGTCAAGTTCTTGGGAATCACCCGCCGCCAGTGCGATGGGCCACGCAAGCATCGCCAGCACCGCGCCGAGCTGAGTCAACAGTGAGCAGACAAACAATCCCCAGCGACGGTGCTCGGCGTGATGACCGCGCTCATTGATCGGTTGACGGGCATGCACGGCTGACTCCTCCGTCACGCGATGTTGCTCTCTCCCTGCATTCTCTGTAAGGTCTTACAAGTCAACATCGCATCCCTACAGTATGAGTATAGGAACTCGTTGATTGAATCTCATCACAAAATCATCGGTCCATCCAGGACGGCACCGTGAGCACCGCCGACGCCAGGCCTGATCCGAATCCCCCCCCGCCTCCGCTCGCCGGGAGCTCCGTCGAGCGGCTGAGGCTGGCCGTCGTTCATGACTGGCTGCTGGGCATGCGCGGCGGGGAATGGTTGCTGGCCACCCTCCTCGAACGCTTCCCACTGGCCACGATTCATACCCTGTTTTACCGTCCCGATCATCTCACGCGGGCCATCAATAGTCGACCGGTCCGCCCCAGTCCGCTCAGTCGCCTGCCGGGGGCGCGGCGCTACTATCGCTGGCTGCTGCCGCTGCTGCCGGGGGCGGTCGAGCGGTTGCGACTGGAATCTGACTGCGAACTGGTCCTCACGATCAGCCATTGCGTGGCCCATGGCGTCCACGCCCCCTCCGGCGTCCCCAAGGTCAACTATTACCTCAGCCCGATGCGTTACCTCTATGATCAAGGCGCGCATTACCGCCGGGGGACTCCTCTCGCCGGGCGGGCACTGAGGTGGGCGCGCCCCCGCTTATTGGGCTGGGACCGCCGCGCGTCCAAGGGGGCGGATGAGACCTGGGCCATCTCCCGATTTGTCGCCGGCCGCATTCAGCAGGCGTATGGGCTCGATGCCCGGATCATCTATCCCCCCGTGCGCACCGGCCGATTTACGCCGCCGGAGGCCCCCAGACGCATCGAGGAGTTCCTGCTGGTTTCGGCGATGGTTCCCTATAAACGCGTGGACCTGGCCATCGAGGCAGCCAATCGCCTGCGCCTGCCGTTGCGCGTGGTGGGTCAGGGGCCGCTGGCTGGGGCGATGCGGGGACTTGCGGGACCGACCGTCACTGTCGAGGGCCCGGTCGGCGAGGAGCGTTTACTCGAGCTTTATCGCACCCGACTGGCCCTGATTTTCCCCGGTCAGGAGGATTTCGGCATCGTCCCGCTCGAGGCGATGGCCTGCGGGATGCCGGTCCTGGGCCTGCGAGCGGGCGGGCTGCTCGAGACGTTGCCCGAAGGCCGTTGCGGCGCCTTCTTCGACAGCCCCAACCTCGACTCGCTGTCCGAGGCCTGGCGGACCTTCGATCCGGGCGCCTACGACACCGCCGCGCTACGCCGCCAGGCCGAGCAGTTCAGCGAGCGGCGCTTCCTGGATAATGTCGTGGAGACGATTGAGAAGCTGCTCGGAATTTGATAGAATCCAGCGTGAAGTTGTCCCGAACCTGGTTCTCCGGCGGTCGCGCCTTGGAGAATCCGTGATCATTCTCAATCCTTTCCCACCGAGCCGCGGGACGACCGCTCGCAGTTCAGTCTCGAGGGGACCCTGGAGCCGCTTCGCCCGTGTTGAATGGTTTCCTGATCGCAATCTTGGGCTTGTTTCTCTGCCCGATCTGGATTTCATTGCGCCCCGACCAATTCGTCGTCGGATACCTGGCCGGGCTGGGCCTGGTGGGTCTAGGCGTTCTCATGCTGGTCGGCTCTCTCATTCGGGACCTGCGTTCATCGCGCGGGGGGGGCCGGCCGATGCTTCGCCTCAAGCTCACCCTGGCCGGGATCGCGCTCTTTTGCGCCTACCTCTCTTGCGAGTCCAGCGCGTCCCTATACTTGGTCCTGAGTGATAGCTTCGAGAAACTTCACCAATTCCGTCTGACCCAACGCAATGAGGCACAGCTTTTCTTCACCCCCCACCCGTTCCTGCAATACACCCTCAACCCCGAGTCGGAAGGGGTCAATTCGTATGGCTTTTACGGTCCCGAGTGGACCCCCGACAAGCCCGCGCGGACCATCAGGGTTACCTGTCTCGGAGGGTCCACCACCGCCGACGGGTACCCCGAATCGTTGGGACGGCGCTTGAAGGAGAAGCTGCCGGACCGGCCTATCGAAGTCATGAATTTTGGCGTGTCGGGCTGGTCAAGCGCCCACAGCCTCGTCAATTTCAATCTCAATGTGCGTCACGTCGAGCCCGATCTCCCTCACGATCACCGACTCGTGAGGTACCTTAACAGCTACGCACTGGCGAAGTGGAAGTTGAGATTGGCGTCGGGAAAACCCCTGGGCCCGCCGTTGGAGCATGTCATGTTCAGAGAGCAGTATGAGTTCGACTTACTCGTGCCGATGATCCCAAAGGTAATGCCGATCTTCAAAAAAAACATGGAGGCGATCATCACCCTGGCGCGCGCGGACGGGTCCGATCCGATTCTCATGACGCAGCCCTATCCGCGAACGGATATTTCATAGGGGAAAGAGTTTCTCCCTCTGATGGCCAACGCCAACGACACTATGCGCGAGCTGGCCGCCGAGCAGAACGTTCCGCTCATCGACCTTGAGCGCCAACTCGAGGGCCGCGAAGCCCTCCACCCCGACCCCATCCACCTCAATGAAGAGGGCGTCGCGATCAAGGCCGAAGCCGTCGCCGAGCTGATCGCTGACATGATCACATCGCGCGACGAGGGAAAGTCGGCCCCGGCTCGGGATTCGGTGAACCCAACGGAGAGCACCCCAACCAAGGAATCGCTTCCGTGAAACTCGTCACCTCCGACCAGATGCGCCGCATCGATGAGATCACGATCCGTGAGCGCGGGATCCCGGGGGCGGTGTTGATGGAACGCGCGGGCAAGGCCGTGGCGCGTGAGGCGATGGAGCGGTTCGAGCCGGATTCGGTCGCCGTGGTCACCGGCAAAGGAAACAACGCCGGGGACGGCTTCATCGCGGCCCGCGAGCTCCATCGCCACGGCATCCAGACCGCGCTCTTCATGCTCGGGGCGGACGGTGAGCTGCGCGGCGACGCGCTCAATGCCTATCAATCAGTCCCCGAGGCGATCGAGCAGGCGCCGGGACTGACCCCGCTCGAACTCCGCGAACGGCTTTGCCAATACGATCTGGTCATCGATGCGATCTTCGGGACGGGGATCAAGGGCCCGTTGCGCGAGCCTTGGGCAAGCGCGGTCGAGGCCATCAATGCCTGCCGCATGAACGTCGTCGCGGTCGATATCCCCTCGGGCCTGCCCGGCGAGCACGCCGAGCAGGTCGGCCCCCACGTTCGCGCCGGCCTGACGGTCACCATCGGCCTGCCCAAGATCGGGATGATGATCGAGCCGGGCATCCAAGCCACCGGGGCGGTGGTGGTGGCCGACATCGGCTTCCCGCCCGACCTGCTCCAGGACGATGCGATCACCGTCAATCTGCTGACCCATGACGAGGTTTGCCGGATGCTCCCCGCGCGCCGCCCAAGCGGGCACAAGGGGACGTTCGGACGGGTCATGATCCTCGCCGGTAGCGAAGGGATGACGGGCTCGGCGGTCCTGGCCGCGCGGGCGGCGGCGCGTTCGGGCGTGGGTTTGGTCTATAGCGCTTATCCGCGTCCGCTGGGTCAGGTCATGGAGAGCCAACTCGTTGAACCGGTAAAAATCCCACTCGACGGCCAGGAGGGGTGGTTCACCGAGGCGCAGGCGGACGCGGCGGTCGAGGCGGCCGGCCGGATGCAGGCCGTCGCGGTCGGTCCGGGTCTGGGAACCCGCCCAACCACGGCCGTTTTCATCGAGGACGTGATCGAAAAGGTGGAGGCCCCGCTCCTGATCGATGCCGACGGACTCAATCTGATCGCGGTGCACGGCCTGGACCTCTCGCGGCGACCGGGGCCGACGATCCTGACCCCTCATCCCGGCGAGTCCGCGCGGCTCATGGGACGGCCGATCGAGGAGATCGAAGGCGACCGCCTGGGAGCTGCCCTTGAACTGGCTTCGGCTCACGGCGCGGTCGTCGTGCTCAAGGGCGCCCAGACGGTCATCGCCGATCCCGCGGGTCAGCGTTACCTCAACCCGACCGGCAACAGCGGCCTCGCCAAGGGCGGAAGCGGCGACGTGCTGACCGGCCTGATCACCGGGCTGGCGGCCCAGGGTTGCCCGGTGCTGGACGCGGCGCGGATCGGCGTGTACCTTCACGGCATGGCCGCCGACCTGGGTGCCCAAGGCATCGGCGTGCGCGCCTTGATCCCTAGTGACGTGATCGACTATTTAGGCAAGGGGTTCTTGAAGCTGGAAAAGCGCGATCAGCATTAAACCCGCGGGCTGGTGTCGGACTGGAATATTTCAGCTCTCGCGATGAATCCGCCCGGTGAAGTCAAATCCATCCGTCTCTTGAAGGGCATGCTCCAATGAGATCTCCGAAGAAGTCAGCGAAGAGGTCCCAGTCAAAGACCTACTCCCACGCGGGGGTCGACATCGCCAAGGGCGACGCGCTGGTCGAGCATCTGAAGGCCATCAATCCGGCCATTGGCGGGTTTGGTGGCTTGTTCAAGCTGCCTCGCGGGCTGAAGGACCCGTTTCTCGTGGCGGCGACCGATGGGGTGGGGACCAAACTACTGGTGGCCCAGCTCGCCGGCCGCCACGGGACGATCGGCATCGATCTGGTCGCCATGTCGGTCAACGATTTGATCGTCTGCGGCGCACGGCCGCTCTTCTTTCTCGATTATTTCGCCACCGGCAAGCTCAAGCCAGCCGAGGCCATGGCCGTGCTGGACGGGATCGTCGAGGGCTGCGGGCGGGCCGGTTGCCCGCTCATCGGCGGCGAGACGGCCGAGATGCCGGGCATGTACGCGCCCGGCCATTACGACCTCGCCGGATTCGCGGTCGGCGTGGTCGAGGCCGAGGCGGTGATCGACGGACGCGGGGTCCGTCCCGGCGACATTATCCTGGGATTGGCCTCCGATGGGCTCCATTCCAACGGCTTCTCGCTCGCCCGGCGGGTCCTGCTGCCGGAGGGGGCTGCCGCGGCCCGCCGAGCATTGCGCCGCAAGCTCTATCGCACCGGACCCACGGTCGGCGAGGAATTACTGCGTCCCACCCGCATCTACGTTCGGACCGTCCTCGATATGATGCGCCGCGCGCCCATTCTGGCGGCGGCTCACGTGACCGGTGGGGGCATCGCGGGCAACCTTGTTCGCGCGTTGCCCGGCGGCGTGACGGCCTGGATCAACCTTGACGCATGGACGCCGCCTCCCGTCTTCGAAATCATCGCCCAACGAGGCCCGGTCGATCCCGACGAAATGTTCAGGGTCTTCAATATGGGAATCGGATTTATTCTGGTTGTCCGCCCAGACGCGGCCCGGCGGATCATCCGGCGCGCCGAGCGGCTTAGCGAGAAATGCCTGGAGATCGGCTGGATCGACCGCGCCGAACCACGCGATCCTCCATCCGTCTCCTATCTCCAACGCTGACTCGGGCCCTCTCCGGCACCGGCTGCGCCGATCTGGGGCTGACCTAGGCATATCCCCCGGCATGGGTGCTTCTCAGATCAGCCCGTCGCCTTCAGCCTGCTCGCGACCTCGTCCCAGTTCACGACGTTCCACCACGCCGCGATGTAGTCGGGGCGGCGGTTCTGATAGTTGAGGTAGTAGGCGTGTTCCCACACGTCGAGGCCGAGGATCGGCGCGCAGGGGCAGTCGACCAGACCCTTCATGCGCGGATTGTCCTGGTTGGGAGTCGAGCAGACGCACAGTTTGCCGTCGGCCCCCACGCCCAGCCAGGCCCAGCCGCTCCCGAAGCGGTTGGCCCCGGCGGCGGCGAATTTCTCCTTGAAGGCATCCAAGCCGCCAAACGCGCCGTTAATCGCGTCGGCCAGGTCTCCCGAAGGCGCCCCGCCGCCGCTGGGGGACATCGCGGTCCAGTACTGATTATGGTTGGCGATGCCGCCGCCGTTGTTGCGCACCGGCCCACGGATGGCTTCGGGAACGTCGGCGATGCCGGCGATCAGGTCCTCGATGCTCTTGCCCGCTAGGTCGGCATGGCCCTCCAGCGCGGCGTTGCATTTGGTCACGTAGGCGTTGTGATGCTTGGTGTGATGGATTTCCATCGTCCGCGCGTCGATATGCGGCTCCAGCGCGTCGTACGCGTACGGAAGGGAAGCTAGTTCGTAAGCCATGTCGCGTCTCCTTTTGCGAGATGATATCGGTTCGTTGAGCCAGAGATGCCCGGCGGCCCGTCTCGACACCGCAACCCCGGCCCTGACGCCAACAATCCAGGCGTCCGGGGCCAGCCGGCGCTCAATCCGTCGGCCAATCTCCCCCCGGCGGGCCGCTCCCACCCCTATCCCCGTTTGGGCTGCTCATCTTAGCATCGGTGGCGGGGGTGTCAAGGCTTGTGGGAGGGGTGCGGCGTTTGCACATCCGCATCCGCATCCGGCTTACCCTTCGAGTCGTTGGGTCGCCCGATGCTCCGCGCCAAACTTGCTCCCATTCCCATCCCCTGGGCAAGCGATACCCCCGGGCCGGGAGCACACATCAGTTCTCTGGCTCCCTGAAGGGGAGCAATGTGATTAGCCGTGGGTACCAACCCACGGAAGTGGGGGCCCAAACCTCACGACCCTGAAGATTCTGTGGTCCACAGCGAG
>Ga0310121_10001536_pt1 | contig 23301 bp, 20 predicted proteins | sample CB27_Tmax_986_MG_FD_203504 | JGI IMG/M metagenome (GOLD analysis project Ga0310121, IMG submission 203504) | Marine microbial communities from Western Arctic Ocean, Canada - CB27_Tmax_986 | ecosystem: Environmental > Aquatic > Marine > Oceanic | place: Canada: Western Arctic Ocean | collected...
CGTTATTTTTCGAAAGCTTGTGAACTCCGTTTTACAGTTGGATGTATAAATGTGTTGACACCAGGACGAATTGAACAAGCCAACCCAAGACTCCTTGATTTCCGACTCTTGCTCCGTGAGGGCGGTGTGAATTTGATTGAGATGTCAGAGTCGAATCTCTACGCTCGAGCGTGCGAGCATCGCTGGCTGTTTGCCTGTGATCGGACTTCTGAGGCAGGGTCTGGGCTTGGCTTCTAACATCTCAGACGCGGCGGTCGGTCGCGGCCAAGTCGGTGGCGTAATAATTGTCCTACTTGTTGGCGTCGTGTCCGCATGGCTCTACATTCAACGACCCGACCCACTTCTCACCTCGTCAAGTTCCAGTTCGGCAATGAGGGTTGATTTGTCTGAACCTGAAGGTTTTCGACGAGATGTTTGGTTTCTCCCAGATGAGGAACTTCTGGGCTTTGTGGAAGTTCCGGCCGGGCCATTTCTGATGGGCAGCGACCCAAACCACGATCAAATGCTGTTTGACAACGAGCGGTGGGTACCTTCGGGTGGTCGGGAGTTAGTACATCTTCCAACCTACTACATTGGACGGTACGAGGTTACTGTCGCTCAGTTCAGTATGTTTGTCGAAGCGACCGGATTTCGCGTCGACGACGGAGCACTAGCGAGACCGGCCAATCATCCCGTAACGCATATTTCGTGGCCGGACGCTCTAGCCTACTGTCGATGGCTTGAGAGCAGTTTGTTAGGTTCGCCGGCGACTCCTAATTTCCTGCGAGAACTGATAGAAAATGGTTGGCGTGTCAGTTTGCCGACGGAAGCAGAATGGGAGAAGGCGGCACGGGGTTCGGATGGACGCATCTTTCCATGGGGAGATACTCCGAGGCGAGACCGAGCTAATTATGAGGCAACTGATTCCGCTCCGGTTGGCAGTTTCAATTGTCCCGAGTGCCCGTTCGGATTATTCGACATGAGTGGTAATGTTTGGGAGTTGACTAGCAGTGCATATCGACCCTATCCCTACGGTCCAATAACTGACCTCGCTACACTCCCCCAGGATGCGCTCTGGGTTATGCGTGGTGGTTCATATAGTGATTCCTCGAGAAACATTCGTGCCGCTGTCCGAGGAGGGGCTGACCCAGGGGCACGACGTTCATTTATCGGATTTCGGGTCGCGCTGATCCAGGGCGTTCCCTGAGCGATTTCAGGATGTTTTTAACTTGACGTTGGTAGGTACCAGTGGCGTATTTTCCTGCGTAGAGTCGTCCGTAACCTTCGACAAGATGAGGAAATTCCGTTTTAAGAAATTTCATGAAGTGCTTTCGTGTTCCACCTTCGAGATGCATAACTGAGCTGCCTAGATAGTTAGCCCCGTGTTCGCTGATGGCTTTTATCGTTCTTTCAATCTTGGTTGGATGAGATGTGATGCCTGGCACGATAGGAGCCATTAGGACGCCTGCGTTAATTCCAGCGTCCCGGAGGGCTCGAACTGCCCGCAGACGCTGTAAAGGATGTGCTGTTCCGGGTTCCAGTTTCTTCCACCCTTCTTCGTCGACTGATGGAACACTCATACACACAGTCACCTCAGTATATTTCGACAATTCAACGATGACATCCTTGTCACGCACAACCATTGGTCCCTTGGTGATCAAGTGAACTGGAGTCGGATGGTTAAGAAATGTTTTTAGTGTCTGCCGCGTCAACTGATAGCGTCCTTCTATGGGTTGATACGGGTCGGTCGCTGTTCCAATGGTAACCAGTTGATACGTTTGCTCGGGTTGTGCATTCTGCGAAATTTTCGATAGCTCCTGATTTAACACAGTTGGAAAGTTAACCTTGATCAGAATGACTTTTGCAAAATCATCTCCGCTTCCAAGTTCAAGTTGAGTCTGATATTTCCTAGCGAAACAATAGTGACAACCATGGGTGCACCCCCGGTAGGGATTGAGTGTCCATTGAAAGGGCATACCCCTCGTTCGGTTCAGGGCACTTTTACACTGAATCTCTTGATATGTACGGTCCCGTCCGAGTCGAATTGGGCTAGGCAGGCCATCTAGTCCGTGGCGTGCAACGCTATCAGCGATTTCACGTGTGGTCGGAAGGTGAGGCGAGCAGCATCCAAGCAGTGGAAGTTGTGTTTCAGGCACGAATATTCGCTTTTTATTCTCCTATTTTCAAGAACTAGTTGCTTCGTGTCAAGAAAGGCCTTCTCTGGTGTTTCCGTCTTCAACATTCCGCCAGTGTTCCAGCAAATCCTTCAAGGTTTGTTTTAATGGAATTCGCGGTTTCCAACCCATTTCGTTGTTAATTCTCATTGGGTTTCCAAGCAGTAACGGGTTGTCGCTTGGTCGGAGTCTCGATTCGTCCACTGTGACAGTCACGGGCACTTTGGCCAAATCGATAAGGCGGTTAAGCACGTGTCGCATTGGGTATGCCTTTCCTGAACAAACGTTGTAAGGGCGACCCGGTTTACCGTGATCCATTAGCATCATGTAGGCTTGAACGGTGTCGCGAACATCGGTAAGGTCACGCATGGCATCCAGGGCTCCCACCTTGATAACCGGCGGGGCTTTTTTGATTTCGATACGGGCGATTTGTTGAGCGAAGCTTGACGCGGCGTAGGACGCCGATTGACCAGGTCCAATATGTGTGAATGACCGGGGCAACAAAATTTGAAGGCCATCTTCTACATACTGCTGGGCGAGCATCTCTTGTCCAAGCTTGGACAGACCGTAAGGACTAACTGGCCCGACCGGCGCATTTTCATCGATTGATTGGTCTGACGGTCGGTAGACGAGCGCAGATCCTGTTATCAGGATTCTGCATTGGATTCCAGTTAATGAAACCGCACGCAGAAGGTTGTTCGCAGCCAGAATGTTTCCTTCTAAAGAGCTGAGTGTGCGATCCCACGAATCGTGAACGCTGGCGGCACCTGCGCAATGGTAGATTCTCGTGGGCTTGAGCTCGAGGATGGTCTTTCTGACGACCTCATCCTTAAGAAGGTCGATCTCTTGCCAGCGCGTACCGAGACTGTCGCGGTCAGTGTTTGACGGAGCACTTGATGGGCGCCGCCACGCGACAATCGATTCGCTAGGGTTAGCCGCCGCCAGGGTGTGAAGGAGATGACGACCAACAAACCCAGCAGCTCCGGTTACCAGAACGACGTTGGACATCTCGTGTCAATATTGCGATAAAGGTCAGATTTGTTGACCATATTGTTTTTTGTAGTAAGACCGATAACCTTCGTCGGTGTACTTGATTGGCCGCCACCACCATTCATTGGATTGGTACCAGTCCACCACTGAAACAAGGCCATCATCAAAATTTACACTGGGTTTCCAGCCCATTTTGCGAAGTTTAGTCGTGTCGATGGAGTACCGGCGGTCATGCCCAGGGCGGTCGTCAACAGGGCGGATGAGTGACAGTGGGCGGTCGAGAATTTTAAGAATTCGCCGGGTTAACGTTGCGTTGGTAATCTCGTTTCCTCCCCCGATGTTGTACACCTCACCAGGTTGACCCTGCTCCAGCAAAAGGTCGAGTGCGCGACAGTGGTCGTCGACATGGAGCCAGTCGCGCACATTTTGACCGTCTCCATACAAAGGTAAAGGTTGGTTGTCGATGGCATTAGTACTGAAAAGAGGAATAATTTTCTCGGGAAACTGTCGGGGTCCGTAGTTGTTCGAGGCGCGAGTGATGACAACCGGCACGTTGTAGGTCGACCAATAACTGTACGCGAGACGATCCGCGCCAGCTTTGGTGGCTGCATAAGGATTTCTGGGAAGGAGTTGATCACTTTCAGTTGACGATCCTTCCGCTATGCTGCCATAGACTTCATCGGTGGAGATCTGAACAAACTTCTGAAGTCGATCCGATGTCCGCGCTGCATCGAGTAGAACGAAGGTACCGTAGACGTCGGTAGTCACAAAGCTACCAGCACTTTGAATCGAACGGTCCACATGGGTCTCGGCGGCAAAATGCACAACTACATCTGCCTTTCTGACCAACTCAGGGGTAATCGCTAGGTCTGCTACATCCCCCTTGACGAACTGATGGCGCGGGTTGCCTTCGTGTTCCTGAAGATTTGCGAGGCGGCCGGCGTAGGTGAGTTTGTCGAGAGTCGTAATTTTCCAGTCTGGATGAACTTTCAGCGCGTAGCTGACGAAGTTGCTGCCGATGAAACCGGCCCCACCCGTGACTAGGACATTAACCATCTTTTCGGGCCCAGTCGTACGGTAGGGTTCCGTGCGCTTCCAACCGGTATTCGTCCGGATCGGTATAGTGGTAGAGCTCGGTTGGAACGTTGACCACAGCGGAGGCTTCGGAGCTGATACATTTCCAACCGTGATACACGAGGTTAGGCACTTGGACTAACATCGGTCTTTGGGTTCCCAGAAAGAATTCGTTAACGATGCCTTCGGTGGTCGAGCCTTTTCGAGTATCGACCAAGACCAACTTCACCATTCCTGTAACGCACGCAAAGTTGTCAATCTGATGCTTGTGGTAGTGCCAAGCTTTAACAACTCCTGGGTATGTGGCTGACACATAAACTTGTCCGAACTTTTGAAAAAATTCGTCGTCGTTTCGAAGGATCTCCATGAGCCAGCCTCTCTCATCGGGGACTAGACGGAGCAGTTTTGTTTTGACACCTTCAATTATTGGTGTTTTACCTGCTGTCTTGGTGTACGACGTAGGATTGGTCACAAATTCTCGCTTTCTGTCTAAAGCTTGAACTGATCACCCCTGAATGCGGACTTCAGAGTTGTCGCCCAGCATAAAACGGTGGGCTGATGGTTTGACTGGCTGCCGGTAGATTCGGACATTACGCCCGATAAGACTGTCGGCGACTCGGTTGCTGAGATCAGTGAGTGAACTACCTTCCAGCACGATCGAATGTTCAAGTTCTGAACCCCGAATCGCCACATTATTCATAATGGATGTGAATGGTCCGATGTATGAGTGTTCAATTCGTGTTTTGGTGCCAATAATTGCCGGGCCTCGAACCACCGAGTGGCGGATTACTGCTCCTGGCTCAACGACAACTTTGCCTTCGATGTTACATTCCGGACCAACGTCACCCTCGACCTGTCTAGATAGAGTCTCCAAGATAAGACGGTTGGCTTCCAACAGATCATCGAGTTTTCCCGTATCCTTCCACCACCCCTCAACAATATGCGGCCGAACTACCTTGTTATGGTCAATAAGGTCCTGAATTGCGTCGGTGATCTCAAGTTCGTTACGAGGGCTGGGCTTGATACGCTTTATTGATTCAAAGATTTCCGATCCAAATAAATAGACTCCAACCAGGGCGAGGTCGCTTTTGGGTTCCTTTGGTTTTTCAACCAGTCGCACCACTGTATCGCCATCGAGCTCGGCGACGCCGAAGCGCTGCGGGTCCGGGACCTTGGTTAACAAAATTTGTGCCGCTGGTCGCTTTGCTAAGAACTCCGCGACTAGCGGCTGGATGCCGTTTGCTAGAAGGTTATCGCCAAGATACATCACGAAGGGCTGGTCGCCGAGGAAGGGCTCGCTAATCAGCACGGCGTGGGCTAGCCCCCTTGGGGCGTCCTGTTCGATGAAAGTCACCGAGATACCCCACTGGGAGCCATCCCCAACGGCTTTAAGAATCTCTGATTTTGTGTCTCCGACAACGATGCCAATATCACGGATGCCAGCCGCCACCAGCGCTTCAATTCCGTAAAAGAGAATTGGTTTATTCGCTATAGGCACCAGTTGTTTTGCACTGGTATATGTCAACGGGCGTAGGCGTGTGCCTTTACCCCCGCTAAGGATTAAACCTTTCACTGATATATTCCTCCGCCTCCACCAAAGGCACCTAAAGCGTTGGCAAACGTACCGAGGCCAGCCAGCGTAAATGACAAATTCAAGCGACGATCTTGGGGGATAGGGGTTCGAATACCGAGTCCTGCGAAATTGAATGTTTGGTACTCAATCCCGACTCCACAGCATTGTGCATTGTAGTAGACGATCAGCCGTTGTTGGAGAAACCGACTCCTGAGAAGGTCGTAGTTGAATTGGTACGCGCCGCCGAACGTGTTGTCGCGATTCTGCAGTCGCGTAAATACATTGAGAAAGTGATCAAGTTGATTAGGATTATCGAATCCAGGTAAATCTTCAATAAAATGACGTTGACTCCAGCCCGCTGTGGCTTGGAACAGTCCTCTGAAGTCATAGGTCCCGTCCGCACCGATTGTTCTGATTGCCCCAAACTGAGTGTCATATTCGGTCCGTAAAGATGCACTTAGGTTGTCTGTTGGTTCCGTACGAACCATTAGCGCTATAGGCGAAAAGTTGGATGGTGGCGTGTCATTGAAACTCGTTGAGAAAGCGCGATCGAATTGGGCTGCTTGGTCATTCGTATAGTAAGTCTGTGTCAAGGCAACATTCAGCATTTCACGTGCTACACCGGCATTTGCTCCGCCCGAAAGACGGGCATAGACACGGTTGTTTAAGCCATAAGTAATTTCTGTGCCTCCCAGAATCGAGTCGATGCCTTCATTCTGAATAATTCGATGAAAATTATTGATTGCGGTTAGTCGACGTAGCGTAACGTAGGGCTCGATTACATGCTTGATTCGCTCTGAATAACTGCTGTTTGGTGTGTCCCATATTCTGACAAAGCTTGGTCCCGTAATCTGCGACTGCAACTCAAAGAAATTCCTAGCGATACCAGTAGGAACCTGTTCGTTGGTTTCAGTGTCAAGGCTTTCTGTCCAGTAAGTCGATCGAAATGAGACTCCTGAATTAATTGTGAGAAACGGCCATCGGGTGAACGGAATTTGCAGGGTTGGGTTCACGTCAACGCGGTGCAGCCCGGCGTTTAACTGAGTTTCGTCACCACCTGGATTAAAAGTAGTTCGGCGTAGCAGTTTTACGTACTGGCTATCAAATGAGTAATAGAGAGGGGTGCCGGCAAGCGCGCGTTGACCTTGACCGAAAGTGACACTTGGTCCGTTGCCCCAGAGCGTTGCCGAATGATCCCCGAAGAACGTTTCATTCGCATCGAAAGTTCCACTGAGTAGGTACGCACCCCACGACCCAGAAATGTTTCCACTCAAGTTACGTTGGCGATTGGACGCGTCGAAGATGTTCGTGTGATACATCTGTTGAACGGTCACATCCGAGAAAAAGTCAATGTTTCCCCGGGCAGTGAGGTTCGATGTAATTTGTTGTCGCATGTCTCCTCGCAATTCGTAACTGCGACGTGCGGGAAGAGCAAAGTCGAAACCATTTTGTGAGAACGTGCTTTCTGTTTCATTAAGGAAGTAGGCCCGAAAATTTCCACCCGATCCTTGGGAGCCTATATGTCGGTATTCAGCACCGGTGCCCTGCCCACGACTGGTAAACCAGTCGTGAAAAAAAGTGGCATCTTGGCTTCGGCTCATAGCCCAAAAGAAGGCGTTACTCAAGCTTGTTCCTCGAAACGTGGAAGCCCCATAGGTTGGCATGAGAAACCCTGTGGCGCGACCATCTTCCTGAATAGGGTAGTACATTATCGGTAGGTAAAAGACCGGGACGCCTTTGACTTTAAGTACCGTATTCCGAAGTAGTGCATAGTCATCTAGGTTTATTGTGAAGGCGCTTGAGATCAATTCCCAGCGAGGTGTGGGTTGCACACAACTGGTAAAACCGCCCTGCGCAAGTCGATAGGTTCGTGGGTCAATCTTTTCAATAGTTTCGCCATAGAAATACATGTCGGGTTCCTGTGAACCAAACATGGTCCGTTCAACTTCGTCACCCATGTTTATGGAACCCGTGGCCTTATGAAAGATCCCGGTGAGATCATCTGTGTTAATTTCGGCTCGCTCCGCGGCCAACCGTGCGCCCTCGGTCACGTAGACGACGTTACCCACTGCGTCCAGACGCGCCTCGTCCGGAAAGAAATCAACTTGGTCTGCATAAAACTGCCAGCCTTCACCTTCAAGCTCGACTTCTCCAGTGAGACGCAAATGATTTTCCCCAAGGATTTCAAAGGTGAACTGACGTGAGTCGAAAGGGAGTTCGGGAAACAGCTGTGCATTTGAACCAGCTGGTAGCCCGAGCTGGAAGGTTAGAAGCGTCACGAGAACGAGTGCATTCCTAATCACCAAGAACATACTACCGCGGTCGACCCTCTACCGCATTTGCGGAAGGGTCGAGAAGGTGGGTTATCTCGCCTGCAAGATACACCGACCCGGCGGCAACCGCGATTTCTTGCTCCAGCCAAGCCGCCTCCAATGCTGCTTGCGGGGAGTCACTTGTTGTCGACGCTATACTAGGGTAGTTTGCCACAATGCTCTCGTTCAGTGCGGTCGAGGACCAAGTACGTGTGGTCTTCAATTGCACGCATATAACCTTTGTGATGTGGGGTATGAGAACCCGAATTATTCCAGTGATGTCTTTGTCTCGAGACGCAGCGAACACGAGAGGCAGTTTTTGAGGATACATTTCAGCTAGGTAGGACGCCAGTGCCGACGCAGCGGCCGGATTGTGTGCTGCATCTAGAAGTACATGACGTTGAGGACCAGCCTGCAGTAATTGCAGGCGTCCGGGCCAACAGGTGTTGGTCAAGGCAGTTTTAATGGCGGTGGAGGAGATGGGTAAAATGCCATTGAGTTCTTCCAGTAGGCGAACCGCTGAACAGGCGTTTTGAACTTGGTGGCGACCTCTTAGCGACAACTTTAGTGGTCCGTATGTTGCCCGGGGTGTGGTTAGTTTCAGTTCGGTGGAATGGTTCTGTATTTTGACATCTGTCGTGACTTGCTTCTGACACTCAATAAGACGTGCCGCGCGCTCGAGGCAAATACGTCGGAAAACTTCAAGTACAGGTGGCTTGGTTTCGGTAGTGACGACTACAATACCTGGTTTGATCACACCTGATTTTTCGAAGGCGATTTTGGATAGCGTCTGTCCTAAGAACTGCTGGTGGTCAAGATTGACTTCTGTTATTACCGCACCAATTGGAGTCACAACATTGGTGGCGTCGAATTGCCCCCCCATGCCGACCTCCAATACGGCAACTTCGACGTCGGACCGTGCAAACCAAGTGAATGCTATTGCGGTAGTCACTTCAAAAAAGGTCGGTGGAGCCTGAAGCTGTCCCGACTGTTGAAGGTTGTTGATGACCTCTTTGAGTTCCCGAGCAAGGTCCGAAAGAATTGAGTGAGTAATTTGTTTTCCGCTGACACAGAAACGTTCTTCAAGACGGACGAGGTGCGGCGACGTGTATCGACCTGTCTTCACATTGTCGGCTCGCAGTGCCGTTTCGATGATTGCCGCGACCGAGCCTTTGCCATTAGTCCCCGCCACAATTATTGACTTAAATGTTTTTTCAGGGTGACCAAGGGCAGCACACAGTGTCCGAATGTTTTCAAGTCCGAGTTTGATACCGTGTTGTTCAAGGCTGAACAAGTAATCGAGAGGCACCAGACCGCTCATAGGGCAGCGTCCGGATTTTCTGGTTGTTCAGTCGGTACGTTAGCCGAGGGGCGACTCGTTAAAAGACGAAGAATTCTGGCTACCGTACTTTTTAACTCTCGGCGGTGAACCACGAGGTCTAACATTCCGTGTTTGAGAAGAAACTCACTCCGCTGAAACCCTGATGGAAGTTTCTGTCGAATTGTTTGTTCAATAACTCGTGGTCCGGCAAAGCCTATAAGGGCGTTAGGCTCTGCAATACTAAGGTCAGCGAGCATTGCGAAGCTGGCTGTGACGCCTCCGGTAGTCGGGTCTGTGAGTATTGCTACATAGGGTAGGCTTGCGCGATCCAGTCTGGCTAGCGCGGCACTGATTTTCGCCATTTGCATTAGGGCAAGTGTGCCTTCCATCATCCGGGCCCCGCCGGAACAACTTACGATAACAAGCGGTATTTCATGTTCGACGGCGCGTTCGATTGCACGAGTGATTTTCTCTCCGACTACAATGCCCATACTGCCACCAATGAAGTCGTACTCCATTGCTACGATCGATATGTCGATTTTGTCTAATTTTCCGATGGCCGCTATAGCCGCTTCTTGGGTTCCGACCTTCGCTTCACTTGATTTCAATCGAGATTTGTAGGGCTTCGTGTCATGAAAATTCAACGGATCGGTTGATCGAAGTTCCCGATCGAACTCGGTCCAGGTAGCCTCATCTAGGAGTGAATCAAGTCGTTGGGTCGCAGTCATCCGAAGATGGTGACCGCATTTTGAGCAGACGCGGAGGTTCGTTACAAGGTCTTTTTCATAAAGAATCTTTCCGCAACTTGAGCACTTAACCCACAGGCCTTCGGGTATACGGTTTGGAACAGCCGTTGACGCTATCGGGCGACGGACTTTCTTAAACCAAGCCATCCATCAAACCTTACTTATTCGTGGGACGTAGTACCTGGTGCCTCGTCCCATGTCCTTTACCTGTTTGACGAGTTCATCAAGTTCTTTATCCGTCCACTCGAGGTTCAATTCTGACGTTTCGACAACCAGTAATGGCGTTGCGGTGTAGTGATAGAAGAAGTGGGTGTAGGCTTCATTGAGTTCACTTAAATAGTGATTGTCTGGAACTGGTGTGTCAGTGTTGGAACGCCTATAGACTCGAGCACGCTGGTGAAGCACGTTGTTGGGAGTTTGAAGATAGACGACGAGGTTCGGAGCTGTAATGTCAGCCGCTAGAAGGTCGTATAGTCGTTGATAGATAAATAGTTCGTTGTCGTCGAGGTTTAGGTATGCATAGATCTTGTCCTTGTCGAATAGGTAGTCGCAGATGATGAGTTGATTAAATAGATCTGTCTGTCGAAGTGAAGACTGTTGTCGATGTCTACTAAGAACGGAAAACAATTGGCTCTGAAACGCGGCTCCAGGACGGCCGGTATACAGATCTCCGACAAATGGATTGTCGGTCTCGTCAAGAACCACAGTCGCGTTCAGTCGAGCGCCGAGGTGTTGAGCGAGCGCCGTCTTACCGACGCCTATCGGACCCTCGATTGCGATGTGGCGGAAGTCCAATATACTTCGCAGTATAGCAGCCTCCGATACCGAGAACTTTGCATGCTATGATGCCCGCCGCCCGCATGTCTGATTTCAGGACCTCACAGCTGCGTGAAGATATGAAGCTGAAACTGTTTGTGGTTCTTGTTTCCTTATGTGGAATTGGCGCTGCCATCGGGTGCGCTCGTACACCAACTGTAGTTGTTCCCACGCTGCCAACGTTTGACGAAAAAATTAGTTGGATCCTTCGACTGGAAGATCAACGGCTCATTAGAGATGCCTCTGATTCAACCGTTTTAACCCATGTGGTTGAGGAACTCGAGGCACTAGTTCAAAAGGTTCCCATGGAACCGGATCTGGTGGCTTTGCTGTCAGATGGTGAACCTCAAATTAGGCGAAGAGCAGCGCTTGCGTTGGGACGACTTGGCCTTAAAGAGGCCGTTGAGCCACTGATTTCTTCGCTGGGAGACCCGCAGGTTGAGGTCAGACAGATGTCCGCATTTGCGTTGGGTCTGGTTGGGGATATCCAAGCCACCTCAGCCCTCGTAGATACCCTCGAAGACTTCGAACCGATTGTTCAGGGACGGGCGGCCGAAGCGCTGGGTCGAATCGGGGCCGTCGACGCTGCTCCAGCTATTGGACGTCTTGTTAGCTCTTATATTACTGCTGCTTATGATCTAGACCCGGATGATCTTTCATATCCTCTATCCGCAGAGGTAGAAGCCTTTCGGCTTGCGCTGTACGCATTAGGGACTCTCGGAGCGTATGACACTTTGGCTGAGGCCGTACTCCAGCCAAATGGCCAGCCAATTTTGTGGTGGTGGCCGGTTGCTTATGCCTTACAAAGCACAGGTGATCCGAGAGCGCTTGAGGCTCTTGTGACTTTGGCCGGTGTTCAAGGCAGCGTCGGTGTAGCTTTTGCGGCTGAAGGCCTAGGAAAGGTCGGTCATACGGACTCAATATCTGCAGTGGATGCATTGCTGGCACTCTTGGATTTGAACCGCCGTGATGACAGGGTTATCGCAACCGCCATTCGTGCACTGTCCAAACTGGATGACCCACGTATCGGACACGAACTCCGAGAGTTCGCAATCGATTTGGAATTGTCGCCGGTCTTGCGCCTGACCACACTTGTAGCACTTCAGCATCACAACGCAGTCGGAGCAACTGACGTGTTCATTGAGTTAATGACGGATCCATGGCCACCGATGCGGGCGGCGGCGCTCAAGGCCTTGGCCCGAACAGATCCAGACACTTTTATGCTGGTGTTATCAGGGCTTGGTCGAGACTCGGATTGGCGTGTCCGCGTGGCCTTAGCTGAAGGGTTGGCGTTTACAGACGTTGAGGCTGCAACTCGCCAGTTGGAACTGCTACTACAGGATGAGGACACACGGGTGATTCCATATGTTCTGCAGTCGATGGTTACACAGCAATTGCCGGATGTTGAAATGTTTTTACTCGATCACCTTAAACACGAAGACGTGGTCATTCGCAAGACAGCCGCAAACCTTCTAGGCGTATATCGAGCCAAAGGTGCTTCGAGTTTGAGTGATGCTGAGATGGTGTCGGCGTTGGATCAGGCGTTCGAGATTTCGCGGAATGATCCCAGTTATCTGGCCCGCGCGGCTATCCTTGATACGGCTGCAGCAATTGGTGGTCTGACGGCACAGAGGATGCTAACCGAAGCATTAAGTGATCCTGATTGGGCTACCAGGATTAGGGCAGCAAAGGGCTTGGATAGTCTAATGCCCGATGTCACGCACAGCGAGTCCATTCGCCCGGCTCCCGGAAGGAGAAGTGTTAACTTTGAAGCGCCAGCGTTGGTAAGACCGACCGTTTCTCCACACGTCTACGTGGAGACTGACTATGGCACAATCGAACTGGAACTGAATGTAATCGATGCACCGTTGACTTCCGACAACTTCATGACCTTGGCACGTCTTGGATTTTACGATGGACTCACATTCCATCGTGTTGTTCCAAATTATGTTGTACAAGGGGGCGACCCGAGGGCGGACAGTGAGGGTGGACCTGGTTACACATTAAGGGATGAACTCAACCAGCTTCCATATTTGCGAGGGACTGTAGGTGTTGCACGCGATTGGCAGGATACTGGAGGCAGTCAGTTTTTTATAACGCATTCTCCACAACCGGATCTCGACGGAAGGTACACGGCTTTTGCGCGTGTCGTGGACGGCATGGATGTTGTTGATCAAATCAGGCCGGGTGATTTGATTCGAAGGGTTTTAGTTTGGGACGGCGTGTCTCCTTTATAAGCACAATTGTATCGACCTGGTCAGTTGACTAGGTTTGGGTTCCAACAAGAATAAGGGGGGGCATTACACCCCCCCTTTCGATTCGAAGGCCGAATCTAGGGCTTTTTAGCGCCTTTTTTTCTTGGCTACCTTTTTCTTGGTTGCCGTTTTCTTGGCTACCGTCTTCTTGGCTACCGTTTTCTTGGTTGCCGTTTTCTTGGTTGCCGTTTTCTTGGTTGCCGTTTTCTTGGTTGCCGTTTTCTTGGTTGCCGTTTTCTTGGCTACCTTTTTCTTGGCTACCTTTTTCTTGGTTGCCGTTTTCTTGGCTACCGTCTTCTTGGCTACCGTCTTCTTGGCTACCGTTTTCTTGGCTACCGTCTTCTTGGCTACCGTTTTCTTGGCTACCGTTTTCTTTGCTGCTTTCTTCTTTGCTGCTTTCTTCTTTGCCATTTTGGGTTCTCCCCCCCTTCGTGTTGAGCTAGCTGCCACTTTTTAGGGGAACCAAGATTCTTGCGAACGTAGTGCTAATTCATTAGCGCACACAAGAGAATCTGACCCTAGTGACAGCGTTTTCCGGATCACAACCCGGAAAGACAAAAAAATCGGGATGGCCACACCGGCGGTGTCCATCCCGGGAACCATTGGCAGGTTCGATTTAGCGCTTCTTGGCGCCCTTCTTCTTGGTTGCTGTTTTCTTGGCTGCCGTTTTCTTGGCTACCGTTTTCTTGGCTACCGTTTTCTTGGCTACCGTCTTCTTGGCTACCGTCTTCTTGGCTACCGTCTTCTTGGCTGCCGTTTTCTTGGCTGCCTTCTTCTTCGCCATTCTTCCTCCTTGGAATGTGGCTGCTCAGCTAGGTTCCCATCCTGCGCTCATCTAGGGTTACAACAATAGGTGGGCTGAGCCGTCCACCCTCATACCAGATGTAGATTACGGATGAGACGATAAGCGTGTCAAGCACAAAATAAACGAAAAGTCAAAAAGTTTGTGAGCAAGTCATGCGAATGAATGGATACCAGAGAGCAAGACTGTGTATTTTTGACCATAAGAACTCCGGTCGGATGTTTGATTCTGAGAAGGTCGAAGTGGGTCTTAACTTACTAACGTGAACCATTCAATTGACGTGGCCGACGGCACTAGTCTTGGCTTGTATTAAGTTTGAGGGACTGCTTATTCGTATGTCGTTCGAAAGCAAGTTCGATTAGTCGATCCAGTAGTGATGAATAGTTTAGGCCCGAAGCTTCCCAGAGTTTCGGGTACATGCTGATTGTCGTGAAACCAGGGATTGTATTGATCTCGTTGAGGAACAGTTGGCCGTTAGTTCCGTCCATAAGAAAATCAACTCGTGCCATACCAGCGCAATCAATCGCTTGAAATGCGATGGCGGCCAAGTTCTTGATTTGAGCAGTTTGTCCTTCCGTTAACGAGGCGGGGATGATGAGTTTGGACTCGGTGTCAAGATACTTCGCGGCGTAATCGTAGAATTGACCAGTTGATACGATTTCTCCCGGTAGTGACACGATTGGGTCTTCGTTGCCCAAGACGGCGCATTCAAGTTCTCGGGCTTCGGGGACCGCCACCTCCACGAGAATCTTCTGGTCGAACATTCGAGCCAGGTCAATGGACTTTTCCAGCTCGTCCACTTTAGTGGCTTTGCTGATTCCGATACTGGATCCTAGATTTGCAGGTTTAACGAACATTGGGAAAGTCAACTGCTGGACAAGTAGGGCGAGTGTCGCCGTGCGACTCGCTTTCCAGTCTTTTTCTGAAACGACAAAATAATCAACAACAGGGAGTTCATGCCCTTTAAACAAGACCTTGGCTGCCGTTTTGTCCATGGCCGCGGCAGAAGAAAAAACACCGGATCCAACGTACGGCAAGTTTGCCAGTTCAAGCAATCCTTGCAACGTTCCGTCCTCTCCGTGTTTGCCGTGTAAGACGGGAAACAAAACGTCAAGGGTTAAACTGTTAACAATTTTAGGTATTGAATTGTCATTTTTTTGTTCTATCGCTATCAGTGTTATGTCGCTAGGGTGTGGTAGGAGTTGCAAGGTTTGCCTGACCTTCATTGAGGCGCAGGCGGAGCGAGACTTAGATTGATTAATGACTTGAGCCGCCGAGTTGCTTGTTGGTGGGTGTTCGGCCAGTGACCAGTGGCCATCTGGGTGAATATAAATGGGGAAAACTTCATATTGGTCAGGATCAAGATGGCTGATTACTGCGGCAGCTGATGCCAAGGACACTTCGTGTTCACTTGACCGCCCCCCGTAGACGACGCCCACCCTAACGCGTTGCATGACCATACCTATAGATTCATCTTTGGTGCATAAGCTAAAGAACAGTCATTGGGACAGTAACATACCGTGAGATCTATGAAGTTCGGGTTTGAGGTAAACCACGTTGATGGACAGGCTCGCTGCGGTGTTCTCCAGACAATGCATGGAGTAATACAGACGCCTGCGTTTATGCCAGTCGGAACAAGTGGTGCGGTTAAAGCAATACTTCATAAAGACCTTCAGGATCTAAATGTTGAGATGCTTCTTGCTAACACCTACCACCTGATGTTGCGCCCAGGCGATGAATTGATTGCCCGGGTCGGAGGTTTGCACCGATTTATGGGCTGGCAAGGGCCGATTTTGACGGACAGTGGAGGCTACCAAGTATTTAGTCTTAGTAAGCAGCGAACCGTTGACGAATCTGGCGTCCGATTTCGTTCTCATCTCGATGGCACTGAATTCTTGTTGACTCCAGAGCGGTCGATTGAGGTCCAAGCTCGACTTGGCTCAGACATTGCTATGGCGTTCGACGAATGCACAGCCTATCCCGTGACGCCGGACCAAGCGCGAATTTCGATGGAATTGACTCATCGTTGGGCGAAACGGTCACGTGACCGTTTTTTGCAACTTCGGAACAGTTCGACCAAGGAATTCACTAATTCAGAGCAAGCGCAGTTTGGCATCGTTCAGGGGGGTGTATTTTCCGATTTGCGCAAGGAGAGTGTTGAGGTGTTGGTCGATATAGGGTTTGAGGCCTACGCGATTGGGGGATTGAGCGTAGGGGAATCGCCTGTTGACATGTACAACATCGTTGAACATACGGCATCATTGTTGCCACCTGACCGGCCTAGATACCTGATGGGGGCAGGGATGCCGGATGACCTGGTTGAAGCAGTGGCCAGAGGTGTTGATATGTTCGACTGTGTAATACCGACTCGCAATGCCAGAAATGGACAGCTAATCACTCGTAATGGTCCAATTAATATCAAGAACGCTCGATTCTCCGAGGACATGAAACCACCCGATCCTGCTTGCCAGTGTTATACCTGCCAGCACTTTTCTCGGGCCTACTTGAGACATCTGTATTTAGCGAATGAGATCACTGCAGCATCGCTTAACACGCTGCATAACCTGCACTTTTATCTTGACACCATGAGGAGGATTGGTGAGGCTATACGGCTGGGTCGATTCGAAACGTTTAGACAAACCTTCCGTCAGACATTTTCTCGCCGATCGCGATTGTAAACCAATGAAATTATCGATTTACTTTAGTGTCGGGCGACCAATTGTTCCTGTGTCTGCGGCCGAGACCTTAACGGTTTGGACTGGACTTGTGGAGCAGAATTGGTGTTACTAGACAACATGGATTTTATCGTCGCGATGGCCCAGCCTTCGCCAGGGCAGCCTAGTCTGCTTGTTCAGTTTCTGCCTTTCGCCATGATTCTTGCAATTTTCTACTTCATTATTTTGCTTCCGATGAGGCGGCGCCAGAAGAAAGTTCAAGATTTTCAGGCGGCACTCAAGGTTGGCGATAAGATCGTGACGACGAGCGGTATTTACGGTTCAATAGCGAAGATGAATGAGAAATCTGTCCAGATTCAGGTCGCGGAAAAGGTTCGGATCGAGGTGGCGCGTTCGGCGGTAGGAGGCCACCAAGGACAGGAACCGGTTGTAAAGGAATCTGGTAGTGCCTAGAAGAAAATAACTGTTTTTGGACTGGGATTATGACGAAAAACCTGCAGTGGAAGCTCTTGGCTATTGTCGCGGTTGTTGCGTTGTCGGCCTTGGCAATCTACCCGCCAGAAGAGCGGATTCGCTTGGGCCTTGATCTTGAAGGTGGCGTGCACATGGTGTTACGGGTTCAAACTGACGATGCGCTCCAACTCGAAACAGAGACTGCTTCGGAACAGCTCAGTGAGCAATTGAGCCTACAGGGCATTGAACTTACATCAGCGGTGGCGGTTGACCCAGTGACAATTCAAATAGAGGGAGTGCCACCCGAGAGGGACGCCGAATTTCGTCAGATGGCCGAGGATCAGTTGTCCCTTTCGTACGAAAGGGAATCTGGTGTCAGCGGGTCTTACACCTATCGGATGCGGTCGCCGGTCGAGAGTTCTCTTCGTGACGAGTCAGTCCGTCAGGCGCTTCAGACTATCGAACGCCGCGTGAATGAACTGGGGGTAGCAGAACCAATTGTTGCACCGTATTCCGTTGGCGGTGACCAAATTTTGGTCCAATTGCCTGGAGTTTCTGATGTGGCCCGGGCAAAGGAGATTATTCGGTCCACTGCATTGCTGGAGCTTAAGATCGTTGAGGATGGTCCTGCAGCTAGCCAAGAACTGCTTCTACAGACGAGGAATGGTGTACTGCCACCAGACATGGAGGTGGTGACGGGCGCGTCGAATATGCTCACCGGTGGGGCACCAGAGACAGTTTATTATTTGGTGCGAAGGGTGGCTGCAGTAACCGGCCGCGATCTTAGGAATGCACGCCCCACGTTAGATGAATTCAATCAGCCTGCCGTGAGTTTTTCGCTCAATAGGGAGGGAGCTCGAAAATTTGGTGAAGTTACCAGTCAGAACATAGGACGCAGCTTGGCTGTTCTGCTTGACGGCCGCGTGGAAACAGCTCCAACGATTGAAGGTCGAATCAGTGACGAAGGTCAAATTAGTGGAACATTTACCCAACAGGAAGCAGCCGACCTCGGGCTTATTCTTCGTTCTGGGGCTCTTCCTGCTTCACTTACGTATCTTGAGGAGCGAACGATTGGCCCGACCCTCGGAGCTGATTCTGTTCGAGCTGGCGTTATCGCTTCGGTGTCAGGACTAGTCGTGGTCGCAATCTTTATGCTCGTGTATTACCGGCTGTCTGGGATCAACGCAATCGTTGCTGTTGGTATGAATCTTTTGATTCTAATGGGATTCATGGCCTACCTTGGTGCTGTTTTAACATTGCCTGGAATTGCTGGATTGATTTTAACGATCGGTATCGGAGTGGATTCAAACGTTCTTATTTTTGAGCGAATCAAAGAAGAACTGCGTGCCGGGAAGAGAGTTAAGGCGGCCGTTGGTGCAGGATTTGACCGGGTGTTTCTAACGATTGTGGATACTCACATAGCCTCATTAATTGCTGCTGCTTTTCTTTTTCAATTTGGTTCAGGGCCGATCCGCGGTTTTGCGACAACCTTGGCTATTGGTTTGGTCTCAAATGTTTTCACAGCGGTATTTGTGTCACGAACGTTGTTTGAGGCGGTTTTGTTACGTCGACGTACCGCCACATTAAGCATTTAGATAGATGGATTATTAGATGGCATTTTTTTCAGAGGAACCTAATTTCGATTTTATCGGGAAACGCTGGTATGCCGTAGCTGTGTCGATGGTCATCATAGTTATAGGCGTGGTCGCGATAGTCGCTCGTGGAGGCCTTCCTCTCGGCATTGATTTTTCTGGTGGGACATTAATGGTGCTGGAGTTTGAGCAACCGATGCCCGAAGAGTCGGTCCGGGACGCGCTAGCTGCTCTCGATGAGAAAGTAGTGCAGCAATATGGTGATTCTGGTGGTGGCGTTTTAATTCGTTTACCTCAAGCGGGTCCCGAGCAAGGTGCGAGTCTTGAACAAGGTGCGGAGCAGGTAATTGAAATTTTAGAGGGGAGTGGACTCGGCACATTTGAGGTGATTTCGAGGGAGCTCGTTGGACCCATAATCGGTCAGGAACTTCAGCGGCGGGGGATCAGTGCTTTCGTTTTTGCGATGGCCGGTATTTTGATTTATGTCGGCCTTCGATTTCGCTTCAGCTTCGGCGTCGGGGCGATTGTGGCGGTGGTTCATGACATCCTCATCACTTTGTCACTGTTAACACTATTTGGAATCGACCTGTCACTGAACGTGGTTGCGGCGATGCTGACGATCACGGGTTACTCGGTCAATGACTCAATCGTAGTGTTCGACCGAGTCCGTGAGAATCTTCGGTTGATGCGACGAGATAAATTCGATCACTTGGTCAACAAGAGCATTAACCAGACACTTGCACGCACGATCATCACATCGGGAACTACAGGGTTTGCTGTGTTAGCCCTGTCTCTCTTCGGAGGGGAAGTGCTTCGGGGCTTTTCCATTACGATGCTGATTGGTATTTTTAGTGGGACCTACTCTACGATCTTCATAGCGACTTCGACCGCGATCGCGATAACCCAAAGGCGAACAGCGGCACGAAGCCAGTCTTCGGCAGTTCAGGAGCGCGAGCCTAAACGTTCCCAGGAGTCGCCTCGTTCCGGGGCGCGTCGTCCACAGCGGGCACAACGCTCGAAGCGGAATGGCCGAAAGGCGAGGGCGTCTTGATGATCTGCTACCAACGCGTGTGACGACGTTTGAGGCCGCGCTGCTCGGGGTTATACAGGGGTTGACCGAGTTCCTGCCAATTTCTAGCTCTGCACACCTGATTCTTGCTCGTTCAGTTTTTGGATGGCACGCCGGCGAATTCAGTTTAGCGTTCGACGTAGCGTGTCACGTCGGTACTCTAGTTGCCGTGGTGGCGTTTTTTAGACGAGACATCGTGATCATGGTCAAATCCGTTCCTCAATTTCTGCAAGGCGTGTCAGATGAGAATACGAGGATGGTCAAGAATATCGTTGTAGCTACTTTACCCGTCGCGTTTGCAGGGGGTTTTTTTGGCGACTTAATCACGACACATTTTCGGACCGTTGGTACTGCGGCGACTGCACTTGCATTGGGTGCTGTGTTAATGGCGGTGGCGGAGCGGGTAAGACCGGTGGTGAGAACCGAAATGTCTTTAACAATCTCCGAAGTATTAGCTATTGGTTTAGCTCAAGCCCTAGCTTTGATCCCGGGTGTTTCCCGATCGGGCGCAGTGATCACTTTGGCTATGCTATTGGGTATTCGGAGGGGCAGTGCTGCTCGACTTTCTTTTCTAATCAGTATTCCGGCCATTCTGGGTGCTGCTGGGCGACAGGGCATTGAGTTAATGGGTACCAACGTGCCTACTGAATTGTTTGGTTTGTGTGCGATTGGAATCATCACATCGGCCAGTGTCGGCTACGTTACCGTAAAGTATTTCATGCAATATCTTGAAAATCATTCTTTGGACGGGTTTGCTGTGTATCGTTTTGGTCTGGCTGGATGCATATTTTTTCTACTGATCGACTAGAGTGTGGATTTCTGGCAAGTGACTGGTAAAGGTGAGGTGTGATGCAGTGGCTTCGGCGCAGTTTGGTGACGGGGCTTGTCGTTACCGTTCCTCTGATCATTAGCATTGCAGCGTTCGTGTGGCTCTTTCAGTTAATAGACGGGGTTATGGGCCCAGTGTACGCTCGTTGGCTAGGGCAACAGATTCCCGGTCTTGGTTTAGTTACTCTACTTGCGGTCATTACACTGGTCGGTGTTATCGCTACCAACGTTCTCGGAGGGCGTCTCCTTCAGCGGTTTGAAGCGTCTCTTCTCAAGTTACCTGTTTTTCGGGCCGTGTACGGTCCGGTAAAGCAGCTGGTCGCAGCGTTTTCTTCGGACAATAAGATGGGCTTTAAGCAGGTTGTGTTACTTGATGATCCGAGACGTGGTTTGGTCTTGGGTTTTCTGACAAAGAGATTTGTTCTGGACCGGGGAAACGGACCGGAAAAGTTAGTTTCTGTGTATGTTCCCACTAATCACATTTATTTTGGGGACATTCACATTTATCCTGCCGACGTCGTTTCGTATCCTGAACTTTCAATTCAGGATGGTGTTCAAATTTTTCTGACGGGAGGTATGGCACTGTCGACTGACCTCAGGGTTCGGCAAACGAAACCGATTCGGTCGGAGTCTGAACAGACATTGGGCGGGAAATAGATATATCTTGACAGCGAGAAAACTGAGCTGGTACTTTAATGGGTTTCTTACCGACGAAAAACAGTCAACTATAAAAAAATAGGGGAGTGAATGGAGCAGCAACTGTACTTCGTACTCGGGTGGGGCGCGCCTTTCTTAGCAGCGGTCTTCGCCTTTTTTTTGATTCGAAAAATTAACAAGTGTGATCCTGGAACTGAGGTGATGCAACGAATCGCCGCGTTGATCCGTTCCGGCGCAATGGCTTTTCTCCGTACGGAGTACACCGTGCTAGCCGGGTTTGTAGGACTGATGTTTGTGATACTCGTCCTATTTCTGCCAGAAAATGCGCTTCTGACCGGTGTGAGCTTTCTTATTGGTTCGTCCTTGTCCGCTATTGCGGGCTGGGTGGGTATGCGCACCGCTACCGGTGCGGCTGTGCGAACGACGTTCGCAGCCACCACTGGTCTTGCTCCTGCGTTGAGGGTTGCATTCTCAAGTGGCGCGGTAATGGGGCTGACTGTAGTAGCGCTCGGAACATCTGGTGTCGCCATTCTTTATTACCTATTTGGAGGTTTAAGCGGGAATGGGCCGACCGCTGTTGACCAGTTATTCGGATTTTCTCTTGGAGCGTCGTCGATCGCCCTATTTGCCAGAGTTGGTGGTGGGATTTACACGAAGGCTGCTGATGTAGCGGGTGATCTTTCGGGTAAGATCGAAGCTGGGATACCGGAAGATGACCCTCGAAACCCTGCGACAATCGCTGACAGTGTGGGTGATAACGTTGGCGATGTGGCTGGGATGGGTGCCGATCTGTTTGAGTCGTATGTGGGGAGCATCATATCGTCAATTGCGCTTGCCTGGGCGTTGAGCGCGACCACCGCTACGGCGCTTTGGGGGATCGATTCATCAGGTTTTGAGTCTCTTCAGGGGTCGCTCGTAATTTTTCCAATTCTTCTTGCAGGTGTTGGCATCATAGCTTCCATGTTGGGCACTTTCACGGTGAGCACTGACGATGAGTCTAAAATCGGGAGCGCCTTGGAGCGCGGCTTATTGGTGGCGTCGGCCATTGTTCTTGTAGCGGCAGCTGGGCTAGTGACCATGTTGCATATCCCGTTGCAGGTGCTCTGGTGTGTCCTGTTAGGGCTCGGGTCTGGAGTTGCGATCGGTCGATTGACGGAGTACTACACGGCCATGGACAAGCCTCCAGCTCGCCATATCGCACAACAGTCTGAAACAGGTCCCGCAACAAATATCATCGCCGGTCTTGGTGTCGGGATGATGTCGTGCGGTCTCCCGATCCTTGTGATCGCGGTGGCAATCTATTTCAGCTATGCCTTTGCCGAGCTTTACGGCATTGCGATTGCGGCTGTCGGAATGCTTTCGACTCTTGGTATCAGTTTGGGTGTGGACGCTTATGGTCCTGTCGCTGACAACGCAGGTGGAATCGCTGAAATGAGTAAGTGTGAGCCGTATGTCAGAGAGCGGACTGACGCGCTCGACGCGGTGGGCAATACCACGGCCGCAATGGGCAAAGGATTCGCCATTGGGTCGGCGGCGCTGACGGCGTTGGCGCTGTTTAGCACTTTTAGAACAAAAGCTGCTGACGCGATTGAGGCGGCTGGCGGAGAGCAGGTTTTTGATCCTCGATTACTCGACTTAGGGCTTGACAACCCAAATGTACTAATCGGGATGCTAATCGGCGGGATGTTGCCGTTCATCTTCGCGGCTTTAACTATGAACGCGGTTGGTCGTTCTGCAGCCAAGATGATCGAAGAGGTTCGAAGACAATTCCGGGAGATCGAAGGACTTCTTGAGGGAAGGGCAGAACCTGATTCGGCGCGGTGTGTGGAGATCTCCACTAAGGCAGCTATTCGAGAGATGATCCTCCCGGGTCTGTTAGCGGTGTCGGCCCCGGTCCTAACCGGGTATTTACTTGGCGTGTCTGGTCTGGGTGGTCTCTTGGCTGGCGCGCTGGTGACTGGTGTTTTGATGGCTCTAATGATGGC
>Ga0310121_10001537_pt1 | contig 23299 bp, 22 predicted proteins | sample CB27_Tmax_986_MG_FD_203504 | JGI IMG/M metagenome (GOLD analysis project Ga0310121, IMG submission 203504) | Marine microbial communities from Western Arctic Ocean, Canada - CB27_Tmax_986 | ecosystem: Environmental > Aquatic > Marine > Oceanic | place: Canada: Western Arctic Ocean | collected...
GACGGTCGGTGGTAGTCCGCGTGAGTGTTGGTGAAGAAGTGCAGGACCGGGATCCCCTCCAGGTAGAAGGACTGGTGGTCTGAGGCGCCGTACCCATCGGGCGCCCGGGCGATCTCCAGGGGGCGGCGCATGTCCGCGCTTGCCATGTCCACGATCTCGTCCCACTCCTCCGCGGTACCGAAGCCGAAGATGGTGATATTGTCTTCGGTCATGCGCCCGACCATGTCGAGGTTGAGCATGGCCACGGCGCCGCCGATATCGAGGGTCGGGTCCATGACCCAGTATTGTGAGCCCCACAGCCCGCGCTCTTCACCTGTAAACGTCATGAAGAGGACGCTCCGATCGGGGCGTGGGCCCGCGGCCAGCGCCCGGGCGATCTCGATCACCGCGGCGGTCCCGCTCGCGTTATCGTCGGCGCCGTTGTGCACGTCGCGGGAGTCGGGAGCCAGCGAGCCCCCCCCCCCGAAACCGAGATGATCATAATGCGCCCCGACGATCACGTACTCGTCTCGAAGCTCGGCATCACTGCCCGGTAGCAAGGCCACGACGTTGCGGGCATCCATGACGGTCGCGCTGACGTCGGTGACCACGTGCGCGCGCGAGGACGCGTTCGCGGCTGTGCGGATCTCGTCAGCTACGTCCCCACTCACGACTGCCACGGGTATGTTCAGCGTGGCGCGGATCTCTACCTCGAGCGACGGGAGCGGCATCCCCTCGGGGGCTAGCAGCAGGAGGCCTGCTGCGTCCCGCCCTGCCATGACTGTCGCTTTGAAGTGTGGAGTGCCTCGCATCGAGCCGCCGCGCGCGTCGTCGGGATCACCCCACTCGACCACCACGATCTTCCCCGTCAGATCGATGTGCGCGTACCGGTCGTCCGGATTTCCCGGTCGGCTGAGGCCATGTCCCCCGTAGAGGAGCTCGCGTTCGAACCGGCCGCTGGCCGAGAAGCCGAGCGGTGTCCAGTCGCTTCCTACGGCGTACTGAGTCTCGCCCACGACGAGTGCGTTCGCGTTCCCGAGCTCGGACCCCTTTCGGAGTCGGAACGTTTGGAAGAAACTGCCGTCTCCGCCGGCGGGCTCGAGGCCTATCTCGCGGAACTCTGCGGCGATGTAGTCTGCGGCGCAGCGGGCGCCCCTGGTTCCGACTTCACGGCCCTCGAGGCGGTCATCCGCAAGATACCGGATGTGGGCAATCGCCCTGTCGTCCACATTCGTGGCGTCGCCGGGAGTGGGGCACGTGTCCTGGGCGGAGGCGGGTGGGGCGAAAGCCAGCAACACCGCCACGAGCGCGGCTTCGACGTTTTTGAGCGACATACGTGTCATCTGGGAAGGAAGCTCTCGTGAATCATCGAGTTCTGTTTCTGACGGCGGCGATCGGCCTCGGTTCCGTTTCGTGCGCGAGTGAGGAGGCCGCCCAGGCGGCTCCCGAGTCGGTAGAAGCTACTGTTAATCTGGCGACTGAAAGCGAAACGCACATCCGCAATATCCGCCAGTTGACGTCCGGGGGCGAGAATGCCGAAGCCTACTGGGCTTTTGACGGTTCGCGGCTGATCTACCAGGCCAAGAAACCCGGCGCGGAGTGCGATCAGATCTATATCATGGATCCGGGGACCGGCGATTCTCACCTGGTCAGCACGGGCGAGGGTCGGACGACCTGCTCGTACTTCTATCCGTCCGGGGACCAGATCCTCTATTCGTCCACCCACCACCACGACGCTTCGTGCCCCCCGAACCCCGACTTCTCGTTGGGCTACGTGTGGCCGATCTACGACACATACGACGTCTTCGTGGCGAACATCGACGGATCCGACCTGCGCCAACTGACCACGGAGGACGGGTACGACGCCGAAGCGACGTTCTCACCGACGGGGGACCGCATCATCTTCACGAGCCTTCGGGACGGTGACCTGGAGCTCTACTCGATGGCTCCGGATGGGTCGGATGTGCAGCGGCTCACCCACCGCATCGGATACGATGGGGGTGCGTTCTATTCGCCTGACGCCTCGAAGATCATCTGGCGTGCACACTACCCCGAGCCGGGTCCCGAGGCCGACGACTACGTGGCGTTGCTGGAAGACGGCCTGATCCGGCCGGGCGAGCTCGACCTGTACGTCATGGATGCGGATGGGTCCAACCAGCGCCAGGTGACGGACGTTGGTGGGGCGAGCTTCGCGCCGTACTGGCATCCGGATGGGGAGCAGATCCTCTTCAGCTCGAATCACCATGACCCCGCGGGCCGAGACTTCGACATCTACATGATCAACCTCGATGGCACGGGGCTGACGCGCATCACGCGCGCCGAGGGCTTCGACGGCTTCCCGGTGTTCAGCCCGGACGGGCGCTACCTGGTGTTCAGTTCGAATCGCAACAACGGCGGCACGAGCGACACCAACGTATTCATCGCGGAATGGCACGAGGAGGGTTGATCTCCAAGAACTGATCGAGTATGCGGTAGGTGAGGCCCCAAACGACCTCACCGGCCACACAGTAGCAGGAGAATTCGCGCGGTCCTCCTGGCAGGGGGATCTCGACGGTCGAATGCACGTCGGGCGAGCGTAGTTCACTTACTTGAATCCAGAACACCTCGGCCACCTCGGGGCTGGCGACGTATGCTTTGGCTTCGTCGGCGATGCCGAACACAAAGGGCGTGACCATCAGACGCGGCAGCCTTGGCGACGCTGGGCCGATGTCTCCGAGCCGGCCGAGCAGTCGCGCCTGTCTCTCCAGATCGAGGCCGACTTCCTCCATCGTCTCCCGGATCGCTGTCGCGAGCAGCACTCCGTCGTCGTCGTTGCGACGTCCGCCCGGCAACGCCATGTGGCCCGACCACGGGTCACGTTCGGAGTCCGCACGCTTGATCAGCAGCACCTCCAGCTCAGGAGTGCCCCGTACTATCAGCGCCACAGCCGCTTGCGGAGAATCACCCTCTACGCAGAGCCTGTCGTCGCCGTCGTGCGTGTACGACGCTAGGGCTCCGCTGAGTACCAAGAACCGGGGGTCGGTGTCAGACGCCCTTGGCATCGGCTCCCCAGATAAATTTGTGCACCTGAACTTGGAAGCGAACCGAGAGCCCGTCTTCCAGAATCCATCCCGCGAGCGCCGCCAGATCGATCTCGCCCCACACGGGCGACACCAGCAGAGCCCGCAGGGAACCGTCGTCTACGCGTGTGTCGAGGCCACGCTCCCGAATCGTGGCGCGCGTCCATTCGTAGTCGGCGCGATCCTTCACGACGAACTTCACCTCGTCGCGCTCCGTGAGGTGGTCGAGATTCTCCCACAGGTTCCGAGCACACTCCCCCGAGCCCGGGCACTTGAGGTCCATGATCTTGTGCGCCCGAGCGTCGAGTGGCCCGACATCGAAGGCACCCGACGTCTCGACCAGCACCGTGTACCCGTCCTCCAGCAACATCTCGACGAGTGGAAACGCTCCCGGATGAGCCAACGGCTCACCACCAGTGACCTCCACGAGCTTCGCCGAGTGACCACGCACCGAATCCAGGATCTGCTCGAGGGTCATACTCGTGCCGCCGCGGAACGCATACTCGGTATCACACCACGCGCACTGCAGAGGGCACCCGGTAAGCCGGACGAACATGCAGGGCAGACCGGCCCAAGTCGATTCTCCCTGGACCGAGTGGAAGATCTCCGTGATGCGTAGTAAGTCGTCGGCCAAGGTCAGTCAGGGCCCCTGTGCTCGGGGACGGTCGTCGGATCGGAGATCGCCTGGCGCCTGATCGCTTGTTCGAGCAAATCCCGAACGCAATGGAGCGACAGCGCCTTGAGATGCTCGTCTGCCTCCTCCGTAGTCCTGCCCTCCACGAGCGTCTCGGTCTCGACGTGCCCGACGATGCCGACGCCGGTCTGTGCCCATCGGGGGAACACGAGATACCCACTGAACGGCGCCCGTAGGTTCCCGGTGTGTTGGATTTCCATGGAGACGGTGTACGGGTGACCGTCGGTCGCCTCGTACGCCGGGGGACGGCTGTGAACAGCGAAGTAGCCGCCGAGTGAACGGTCCGCGACCTCGTCGTGAGTCGCTTGGGAGTCAGGGTCGGATTCGGACATCTACGGGTCGTGAGAAGGGGTGAGGGCGAGCGGCCTGTCCGGCTATCAGCGATCGATGCTGGAGATCGCTGCTAGAAGATGGCGCATTCGGTCGCCACTCGCGCTAGACTGTGGCACCGACCGACCCTCAGGAGCCTTTACCGATGCCTCGAAAGATGCGAGCCGCCCTCTTCGCAAAGTACGGCGGTCCCGAGGTGGTCGACATCGGCAAGGTCCCAATTCCCGAGCCCGGCCCAGGCGAGGTTCGCATCAAGATCGAAGCCTCCGCGATGAATCACCTGGACCTCTGGGTGCGCCGCGGCCTGCCGATCGAGACGCCTATGCCTCACATCGGAGGCTCCGACATGGCGGGTGTGGTCGACGCCGTCGGCCCGGGCTCGGAGGCGGTACCGGTTGGGACGCGAGTGGTCGTCGATCCCTCGGTCGGGTACGAGTGGCATCTCGGACAGGGTCGTGGCCCGTCCATCGAGGACCCGCGCTTCCACATCCTCGGGGAGCACACGCAGGGCGGCTTCGCCGAGTATGCGGTTGTGCCCGCCGCCAACCTGCTCGAACTGCCCGAGGACTTCCCGGCGGAAAAAGCCGCCGCCGCCGGTCTGGTGTTCGTGACCGCCTGGCGGGCTCTCGTGACGCGCGCCCAGCTCCGCGCGGGTGAGCGGGTCCTGATCACCGGTGCGTCCGGTGGTGTCGGCACCGCGGCGATCCAGATCGCCGTGAGTGCGGGCGCCAAGGTTTATGCGTTGACCGGGGGTGAGAAGAAGGTGCGCCAGGCGGAGGAGCTCGGCGCGCACGTGGTCTACGACCGCCACAAGGTCGACTTCTCTCGTGAGGTGTGGAAGGACACTGCCAAGAGGGGTGTCCACGTCGTGTTCGACACCGTGGGTGAGTCGCTGTGGCCCCGTGCGCTGCGCACGCTCAGTCACGGTGGCCGGCTGGTGACGTCCGGTGCGACGACGGGGTCTCGAGGGGTAACCGAGATCCGGCTCGTCTTCTGGAAGCAGCTCACGATCATGGGCAGCACGATGGGCAGCCCCGCGGAATTCCGTCAGGTAATGCGGCTCGTCTTTTCCGGTAGTCTGGAGCCGGTCATCCACGCGGTGATGCCGCTCGACGAGGCGCGCAATGCCCACGGGATGCTGGAGGCTGGTAAGGTCTTTGGGAAACTGGTTCTGGTGCCCTAGCAGCCCGTGGTAGAAGTGCAGTGGGCCGCCACCCGCAAGCGGGTACCCGGGGGTCTCGCGAGTTCAAAAGTAGGCACGAAGAGGAGTCGTAGTTGTTCTACAGCGCGGAGGAGAAACGACCTATTGAGCCGCGACCCCCCTGCGCCCAGCATTAAGAGTGATATGATCTACCGGTTTGTGGGTTACGGTGGCACGGCCCCATCTCTGTCGTTGAAGCTCCTCGGACCACCACCTTCGGCGGCGGTGCCCGCGACGGCTATGCCTTCGAAGCTCCGCCTAGTAACTGGGGCCGAGGCACGGTAACGCGGCCCGCTGCACTTCAACCACGGGCTGCTATGGATCTCGAGGAAGCCCAAGAACGAGTCGATGACTGGATCTCCCGATTCGAGGACGGCTATTGGCCTCCGCTCACGAACCTCGCCCGCCTCATCGAGGAGGTCGGCGAGCTCGCTCGCGAGATGAACCACCGTTTCGGGCACAAGACCAAGAAGCCGGACGAGCCCCCTCAGGATCTCGCGTTGGAGCTGGCGGACGTGCTCTTCGTGCTTCTGGTGATCGCGAACGAGCAGCGGATCGATCTGAATGAGGCGCTTGAGCAGGTGCTCGGGAAGTACCGTACGCGAGACTCTGAGCGATGGGCGTCGCTGGAATAGAGATGCGTGGTCTGGCGTGATACGTACAGTAGAATTCAGGTACGTCCGGCTCGACTAGATCGGGAACTGAGCGAACCGCTCGGTCGCAGGCTCCCCCGCGCCTCCACCCACGTGACTTTCGGCCCACGACCCTCTGCCCCGGCGCATGACCATCTTCCTGTTTGCTTTCCCCTGGATCGCCGTCCTGGTCTCCCTTCTTCTCTTCGTGCGCATTCCTAGGGCATTGCCGGACGCGGACGCGTTGGACCCGGAGCGTGCGGTGCGCGTCAGCGTGATCATCCCCGCGCGCAACGAAGCGGTCAACATCGAAAGCTGCGTCGCGTCCGTCGCCGTGTCGACGTATCCGGACTTCGAGATCATCGTCGTCGATGATCGCAGCGGCGACGAGACCGCTTCGCTCGCTCGGTGCCACGCGGCAATGCGAGCCGAATCACGGTGATCGATGGCCAGGAGCTGCCGGAGGGGTGGTTGGGAAAGCCGTGGGCGTGCTGGCAGGGCGCGCAAGCGGCCGATGGTGCCTTCCTTCTCTTCACGGACGTGGACCCGACGCATGGCCCCCAGATGCTCAGTCGGGCCGTGGCGGGTCTTTACGAAGACGAGGCGGACCTCATGACCGTGCCCTGGGGCAGCAGCTCATGGGGTCGTTCTGGGAGCGTTTGGTTCAGCCGCAGATCTTCTTGCTGATGCTCTTCCGGTTTCCCGACTTCGAGCGGGCTGTGAAGAACCCGCGCTGGCGGGACGCCATCGCGAACGGCCAGTACATCCTTTTCACTCGCAGCGCCTATTACGAGATCGGCGGGCACGTGTCGGTGCAGGGCGAAGCCGTCGAGGACATGGCGCTCGCGATGCTTGTGAAGAGGGAGGGAAAGCGGTTACGGATCCGATCTGCGGTGGACGACCTACAGACCCGGATGTACCGTTCGTTGGCAGGCCTCATCGAGGGCTGGTCCAAGAACATCTTCGTGGGTGGGTGGTTGAGTGTGCCTCCGCTTTTTCGCAGGGTGGTCACGCCCATCGGGTTGGCCGCGGGAGTGTCGCTGTGGATCGCGCCACCTGCGGTGCTCCTGGCCGGTCTGGTGGGCTGGGTTGTGGGACCGCTCCTCCTGTGGTCCGCGGTGTGAGCGTGGCGATCTGGGCGCACTGCACTCACGTGATGCGGGGACCGCCACAGTACGGCTTCCTCTATCCACTCGAGGCCTTGGTGGGCGCGTATATCTTCCTCCGATCATGGACGCGCGGTCAAAACGTCGAATGGAAAGGAAGGCGGTACACGGTGCGAGCACCTTCGGAGATGCCCTAGTGCCCTCACGACGGTCCGCGAAGCCACCGTGACCATCGACCGTCAGACGCTCGCGGACGAGTTGAGGGAGCACGCCCTCGCCTCTGGGTTTTCGCTCGCCGGCGTCGCGCCCGTGGACGCGAGTGAGCACATGTCGGTCTACCGAGACTGGATCGAGGAGGGCAGACACGGAGAGATGGTGTACCTGTCGCGCGCGGACGCGGTCTCCCGGCGAGCCGACCTCGACTCCACGATGAAGGACGTGCGTTCGGTGCTTGTCGTCGCGCACGAATACTTCGTCGAGGACCCACCAGGGGTGCCCCAGGACGCCTCGCGCGCCGTCATTGCCCGCTATGCGCGGGGGGACGACTACCACGGCGTCGTGAAGACCAAGCTGATCGCGCTCGCTCGGTGGTTGGACGCCAGGATGGATTCGAAGCTTCAGGCGCGGGCGTACGTCGACACCGGCCCAATCCTGGAGCGTGACCTCGCGCAGCGCGCGGGCCTCGGTTGGTTCGGCAGGAACACCATGCTCATCAACCCGCAACGAGGCTCCTACTTCTTCGTCGGTCTGCTCCTGCTCGACATAGAGCTGCCTCCGGATGAGCCGTTCGTGGAGGATCGTTGCGGGAGCTGTCAGGCGTGCCTCGATGCGTGCCCGACCGGCGCGTTGCTGGGCCGTGACGGGAGCGGCGCGCCCATCATCGACGCGAGACGGTGCATCTCTTATCTGACCATCGAGCTCCGCGGCCCGATCCCCACGGAGTTGCGACCCGACATTGGGAACCGGGTTTACGGGTGTGATATCTGCCAGGAGGTGTGTCCGTTCACCCGAAAGTTCTCGGTCCCTACGTCAGAGGCAGCGTACTCCCCGATGTCGGAGCTCGATGGGCCGCCACTCACTGAGCTGGCGGAGCGACTCTTGTCGTTGTCGGGGCGTGGGTTTGGTCGCGCGTTCGCCGATTCCTCGGTACTCAGGGCCGGGCGTAGGGGGTTGCTCCGCAACGTGTGCGTGGCGTTGGGTAACTGGGGATCGGAAGAGGCAGTCCCAGTGCTTGTGAGGGCCTTGGCGGACCCACAGCCACTGGTGCGTGGGCACGCGGCCTGGGCGTTGGCGCGCATCGGTTCCGCGGCGGCAGTCGAGGCACTTTCGTCCCGAGTGCTGGTCGAGGAAGACAGCTGGGTCAGAGAGGAGATCTCATCCGCGCTGGGCGGCTGACTGACTATGGATGAGGGCAACCCGAGGAGGCCTCAGGCGACGCCAGATGACGGTGTCTTGCTCTTCAGCCACTGCTCTGGCGTCATCGTCCGCTGGCGTTCAAGCGGAACCACCCAGCGACGAGCAGGATCTCGGGGGCCTCCTCGGGCCCGAGTCCGGAGAGCCCCGGATCGGTCTCGCCGTAGACCTCTGCGATCTGGCGCGCGAGCCGCTCCCGTGCACGCACTCCCTTGGGACAGGGGAGGTCCTTCCGAATCCGGCCGCGCCTCATCAGATAGATGCGGTCGTTTCCACGGAAGCCCGGGACGTTATAGGTGAACGTCAGGTCCTCGACGCGCCCTCGAAAGGCGAGCAAGTCGTCCCGGAAGTGCCTGGGCCGATCGATGCGGTCTCGTAGTAGCGCCGCGTACTCGACGTCCATGCGGGCCGCGGCTGCGCCCATCTGCTGTTCCAGCTCTCGAAGCGGCTGTTCGGCGCTACCCTCGAGGAATCGACGTGCGACGTCGACGGCTTGTCGGTACTCGGCCGCTGTTGGGCGCCCACAACACGGCGCCAAGCAAGTGTCGAGGTCCGCCCTGATGCAGCGCGGTATACGCCTGCCTGGGAAGGTCTCGAGTTGATCGTCGAAGAAAACCAGGGTCTTCGACGGGCAGTCGCGGAGCCGGAGCACATGAGCGAGCTCGTGGACAGTGCGGGTGAGAGCACCGACTCTAGGGAACGGACCGTAATACGTTGCGCCGTCTTCTGTGACGCGAGTAACTGGCAACACTCTTGGAGCCTGCTCACGCGTGACCTTCATGAACGCGTAGATGCGCTTGCGCTTGTGCTGGACGTTGAAGCGCGGCTTCCACTTCTGGATCAGCTTCATCTCGTGGATGAGCACCGCGAATTCGTTGGGGACGTACTCTCAAGAGACCCGCCCGGCTTCACTGATGAGCTCCCACACCTTCTCGCCCTTGGAGGCCCTGAAGTAGGATCGAAGCCGTGTGCGCACGTGCACCGACTTCCCGACATACAGCAACTCATCCCCTGGACCGTACATGCGATACACGCCCGGGCGGTTTTCCGCCTGGGCTCGAATGTGTTCGCGAAGCGTCGGATTGGGGCGCATGCGGTGTGTGTTGGCGTTCTAGCGACGTGGGGTGGCGCTTTCGTTCTTTCTTCGGGAAACTAGGGACGGTGGTCATGTGCCGCCCACAGTGTCCCGTTCACCCATTCACGACTCTCTGCGGCATCACGATACTTACGCCATGAGCGCTACGGTCCCCGGAAAAACGATCAGGGATCCTCTCTGGAACACTATCCGGCTCGATCCCACAGCTGTGCGGATCGTGGATACCCCCGAGTTCCAGAGACTGAGGTACATCCGTCAGCTCGGGTTTGCGCACCTCGTCTATCCGGGTGCCACGCACACGCGCTTCGATCATGCACTAGGTGTCTATCACCTGACGATCACCGCGTTGCGCCACCTGCGAGATCGGGGCGGTGTCGTGCCGGAGGCTTGGGAAGGCGAGGAGCTGGTGCCTTATGCAGGCCTGCTGCACGACATCGGACACTACCCGTTCTCTCACGCGCTGGAGGAGTTGGAGGCCGAACACGTGCCGATGCATCACGAGGAGGTGAGCCAGCGTTTCTTCTCCTCGCCAATGTTGCGTGACGCGCTCGCACCTCTTGGCCTCACAGCTCCGGATCGGATCCACGAGCTCATCTCGGGTGAGAGTCAGCTCCCGCTTCGAGGACTCGTGAGCGGCAGTCTGGACCTGGACAAGATGGAGTACCTGCGCCGCGACGCTCGCTTCTGCGGAGTGCCCTACGGCGAGGTCGATGTCTCGCGGCTGCTCCAGGGCCTCGCTGTGCTCGAGGATCCGGAGACCGGTGCGTTCGAGGTAGGTGTGCACGAGAAGGCGGTCGCCGCGCTCGAGTCGCTGCTGTTCGCCAAGTACCAGATGTTCAGGAACGTCTATTGGCACCACGGAGTGCGCGCGGCCACGGTCTTGTACAAACGCATCGTGGCGGAGTCTGTCCGGGCGGGTCTGCTCGATCCAGAAGAGCTGATCGGGCCGACCGACGAAGAGTTGTTGCACGAGATCAGCCGGCGCTCACAGGAGGATGACGGAGAAGTAGCAGAAAGAATCGCGAGTCGGTGGTTGCCGGCCTTGAGGCAGCGCCGGCTCCCTAAGCGGGCGCTTGAGCTGACTGCCGCTGACCTCGCCGGACGTCAGGTAGAGGATTGGGCCGTCGGTGACTCCCCGTGGAAACGAGTGGTCGAGGACGACCTCGCTGCGGAACTGGCACTCGACCCAGGTGAAGTCGTCATCGACTTCCCAGCGAAGCCCGCGATGTTTCAGCTCGACGTCCTCGTGCAGCGGCGTGGTGGGGAGATAAGCCGTCTCGGATTGGGGGGGCTTCCTGGCCTGCTGGACCTACCGAGACTCGCGCAACAGTTGTACGCGACAGCCCGAGTGCTGAGGGTCTTCACCTTCGAGCGGCGGGAGGTCTCGGTCGAGCAGGTGCTGGAGCGGATAACGCGTCCCGTGGGCAGCGTCTAGATCAACCAGGTCGTGACATGCAGCTTCGATGTGAGGAACCCCGTTAGTGGGACTGGGTTATCAGTCGGAGAGCCCCTGGCCCACTCAGGAGTGTCCTGCGCCCCCGGTACGTAGTCCGAGTCCTGGAGCGCGTGCGCGGGGAACTCGGAGACGGGCTCGGAAGTAGTAGAAGTGCCTGATTATAGTTGACAGGCCGGGCTCTCGTAGCCAGCTTAAATGGCTGAGGATTCAGCGAAATTTTGACCCCCACCCACAGACCCTCTTTATCGAGGATCGGTGGGGCAGGACTTGAAGGAGAAGAGACACGATGGCCGCTGCCACTACCAGCAAGCGCAAGCGTCGGGGGAAGGGCAATCTTCTCTCGGGCTTCGACGCAAGCGTGGAGGAGCAGAGCGCCCTCGATCAGTACCTCCGGGACGTGAGTCGCCACGAGCTCATCACTCCTGACAAGGAGAGGGAGCTCGGCGCCCTGGCCCAGAAGGGCGACCAGGATGCGATCCAGGCGCTGGCGCGAGCGAACCTACGCTTCGTGATCAGTGTCGCTAAGAAATATCAGAATCGTGGCGTCTCTCTCACAGACCTGATCCAGGAGGGGAACGTCGGACTCGTTACCGCTGCGCGGAAGTTTGATCCCGAGCAGGGCGTGAAGTTCATTAGTTATGCCGTCTGGTGGATTCGTCAGGCGATCCTGGCGTCTCTCGCCAACCACGGTCGGGCGGTGCGTGTTCCGCTCAACCGGGCGAGTGACCTGGCTCGGATCTTTCGGGAGAAGGAGCGCCTGAAGCAGGAGAAGGGGCGCGAGCCGACCACGGAGGAATTGGCCGAGGCGACACTCTTGACGCCTGAGCTGGTCGAGTCTCTGCAGACGCTGAACGCCGCAGAGATCCGTCTCGATGCGCCGATCGGTGACTCCGAGGACTCACAGCTCGTCGAGCGCTTCATCACCGAAGAGGCGGCCGAGCCTGAAGTCGAGGTCGAGAGCCGCTTGCTGACCGAAACGATCACTGTGGCTCTGTCCACGCTCGAGGCACGCGACGCGAAGGTCCTGCGTCTGTACTTCGGTCTCGAGGGCGAGCGCGAGCATACACTCGAAGAGATCGGGAACATGCTCGGCGTGACCCGCGAGCGGATCCGTCAGTTACGCGATCGTGCGCTGCGACGTCTGCGCGACGGCCAGCAAGGCAACGCGTTGGAGTCTTTCGCTGCGTGATGCTTGAGCCGGCCGTGACGCGGTCGGACTCTATGGTCCCCCGTCCGAAGTCGTTCCGGCGGGGGGCTTTGTGCATCCGGGATTTGCGTGCGTGAGGGGGAGGATACACGAGGCTGGTGGTGGTGTGTACCGTGTGCGTTTGGAGGACCACCGAGACGTCGAAGCTTCGTTGCGCGGGCGACTAAAGCGGCAACAGCGCACCGGGAGCCGCGTCGTCATCGGGGACGTCGTGACGCTTGGCACGTCAGGTGACGCGTGGACGATCGAGAGCGTGGAGGAGCGTTCGACAGAGCTTGTGCGCAGAGGGCCAGGGGGGCGGGCGCCGAAGCTGCTCGCGGCCAACCTGGACAAGGCATTCATGGTGGTCGCGGCCAAGAATCCAGACGTCACGGTCGAGTTGATCGATCGCCTGCTGGTGCTTGGCGAGGCGAGCGGGATGCAAGTGATCCTGGTCATCAACAAGCTCGATGCCCTGGGAGCGCCGGACGTCGAAGCGCGATTCGCGCCAATGTACCGGACCATCGGCTATGAGGTGCTCCCCGTCAGTGCCGAGACTGGCGAGGGACTCGAGCTACTAGGTCGACGGATGTGCGAGGGCATATCGACTCTGATCGGACCATCAGGCGTGGGGAAGTCGTCGTTGCTCAACGCGATCAATCCCGAGCTCGCGCTGCGCACGGGCGAACTTTCACGCAAGACCAGGTCCGGGCGGCACACGACGGTCAGCTCCCGTGTCATTTCGCTTGCTTGCGGTGGGCTGGTGGCAGATACGCCTGGTTTCGGAGACGTCGGACTGTGGGGCGTCGCGCCGGAGGCGGTCGCCGGCTGCTTCCCAGAGTTTGCGGATCCCTGCGAGCGGTGTCGGTTCCGCAGATGCACGCACGTGCACGAGCCGGACTGCGGTGTGAGGGCTGCGCTGGAAGCGGGTGGAATCTTCGACTCCCGGTACCGGAGCTACCTGACCGCTCGAGCCGAGGCGGAAGCAGCGCGCTGACGTCGTGCGCCCCAGCAGCCCGCTTAGTTCTACCAGGGGCGGCTATTCCTGCTGGGCCTGTCGGGGGCGGAGGGGGGTGACTCTGGGAGTCCCCGACGCGGGATCCGTCGCGACCGATACCGGCCACGCATATACGCCAGCCAGCGTCGAATCGGTCATGACCTCCCTAGGCGTGCCCTCAGCGGCGACGGTCCCCTGCGAAAGCAAGAGCAGGCGGTCGGCGAACCGAGCTGCGAGATCGAGGCCGTGCGTGACCACGATGACGGTGAGTCCCGAGTCCGCCGAGCGTCGGAGTAACTCGAGGATCGCCATCTCGTGACGGATGTCGAGGCTGTTGGTCGGCTCGTCGAGCACGAGCGCCCGTGGCTGTTGCGCGAGGGCTCGAGCGATCCGCACGCGCTGGCGCTCTCCCCCTGAGAGCGTGGTCACGTCTCGGCTCGCGAACTCAGTGACGTCACACTCGGCTAGGGCGGCAGCCACGGCCTCCCTGTCGGGGTCACCTTCACCGGAGAGCGGCCCGAGATGAGGATAGCGCCCCATTGCTACCATCTCTCGGACCGTAAGCGGGAACCACAGAGCTTCCGACTGCGCGACCGCACCGACCGCTCGTGCCAACTCACGACGGTTCCACGTGCCCACCTCGCGGTCATCGATATAGGTGCCGCCCGACGTCGGCTCGAGCACACCCATCATGGATCGCATGAGCGTTGACTTGCCCGATCCGTTGGGCCCCAGCACGGCGTAGAGGCATCCGTCCGGAACGGTCATCGAGACCCCGTCGAGCGCGGGACGTTGCGCTCCCGGGTACCGCACTACGAGGTCCCGCGCCTCGAATCTCATGTTCCGACTAGAAGGCTGATGAAGAAGTACCGGGAGCCGCGTTGCGGTGCCACGACCCTATAGCCTAGGCGTAGCTTCGAAGGCATAGCCGTCGCTACGTCGAGGATCTCCAACGACAAAGATGGGGCCGTGCCACCGCAACCCACATACTTGTGCGTCCGTACATCGTGGTGTTGGGCACATGGCGGTTGCGCGGTTGATCCTGCGTCTCTCCTCGTCGCACCACCCCCTTCGGCAATGGTGCCCGCTCGGCTACGACTCCTCGTCGTTCCTTGCCTGAACGCGCGCAAGCGCCATGTGCGTGGTCCGCGGTACTTCTTCATCAGCCTTCTATGCTCCGGCGCAGGAGCACGAGGAAGATCGGGACACCCACGAACGCTGTGATCACACCGATCGGAATCTCGGTCGGGGCGAGCGCCAAGCGCGCGAACAGGTCAGCGAGCGTCAGAAACGCAGCGCCACCCAGGAAAGAGAGCGGTAGTAGCGCTCGGTGATCCGACCCGATGAGCAGGCGGATGGCGTGTGGGACGACGAGACCGACGAAGCCGATCACACCGGCCACTGCGACGCCGGCCGCGGTGATCAAAGCGGCGATGACGAGCGCGGTGCGCTTCACGCCCTCGACGTCGGCCCCCAGATAGTTGGCCGTCTCCTCACCGATCGCCATGAGGTTCAGCGGGCGGGCTAGTCCAATCAGGACGGTGGCGGCCGGCATCGTGTACACGGCCGCGAGCAGCACGCTCTGCCAACTCGCGTTGGCGAGGCTTCCCATGATCCAGAGTACCGCGCTCTGGACCGTACGCGCCGAGGAGATTGAAAGAATGAAGGCGATGCATGCCGAGAAGAACGCCGCTACGACAACGCCCGCGAGCAGCAAGACGCGCACGTCCATCGCATGGCCGGTGGTCGTCGCCACTCGGAATACCAGCACGATTGCCAGGAGCGCTCCCGCGAAGGCGGCCAAGGGCAGACTCCACGATCCGACTCCTGCCCAGCCCAAGGCGAGCACTGTAACAGCACCGACCGACGCACCGCCGGAGATGCCGAGGATGTACGGTTCTGCCAGCGGATTGCGCAGCAGTGCCTGGAAGGCGGCCCCGGCGAGCGCGAGACCTCCCCCGACCAGAATGCTGGTCAGCAGCGTCACTCCGAGGAGTGTCGCCAGCGTGAACCGGCTCATCGCAAGGAAGTGGCGTGCAGCAGCTCCGCTATGCGCCAGGCAGCGTCCACCACGTGGGGACCTGGCATCTCGAGAGCGGAACCGATCTCGACGATGCGCGCTCGCGGCGTGAGTGTCGTAGTGAACTGGGACGCCTCGCTCACGAAGACAACATCGATCTCCCTCGCGCGTAGCTCCTCGGGGCTCACGGCGGAATACAGCGATTGCAGATCCTCGAAGGCGTTGTCCCCTCCCACCAGTTGGATGATTTCGTAGATGTAGGTGTCCGGTCCTGCGACCCACGGGGGCGTGCCGCCGAGCACGTAGATCGTGCGCAGCCGCGGAAGCTCCAAAACCCGCCGCGACACCTCGGCTAGACCGGCCTCGAGCGCACGGACCAGCGAGTCGGCGGCGGCGTCGGCTCCGGTCACACGACCCAGGAGAATCGCACCGGCGTACACGTCTCGAAGGCGGTCCGGACGCACAGCGACGTGCGTGATACCCAACTCGTCTAGCCGCGCCGGCGTGCGTGAGGCTTGTTGACCGTGGAAGCGGATGACCAGGTCGGGGCTCAGCGCGACGATCTCCTCGAGGTTGGGATCCAGGCCACCGCCCACGGATGGGAGGTGCGCCAACCACTCCTGTTCGTCGAAATCGGTCCGCCCGACGAGCACTGAGTCCACTCCCAGGGCCCTCAGCGTCTCGGTGGCAGACGGGACCAAGGAAATCACGCGGGTAGCGGGTGCGGCGAAGAACCGCTCCGACCCCGACGCGTCGATGACGCTGATACCCTCAGGAAGGCTCTGCTCGGGAGAAATCTCGCCTCTGCACGCGGAGGCGAGCAAGCTCACCGCGATTAGAAGGCTACTGAAGAAGTACCGTGGGCCACCACTCGTGCGCTCGCACGGGTCCCCGGGTGCCACAGCCCCAGGTCTTAGGCGGAGCTTCGAGGGCATAGCCGTCGCTACGTCGAGGAGCTCCAACGCCGGAGATGGAGCCGTGCCACCGCAACCCACCGGCTCGTGAGGTATTGTCACGTTTGGTGTTGGGCACACGGCGGTTGCGTGGTTGATGCTGCGTCTCTCCTCGTCGGACCACCACCTTCGGCGGCGGTGCCCGCTCTGCTACGACTCCTCGTCGTTCCTTGCCTGAACGCGCGCAAGCACCATGTGCGCGGCCCACTGCACTTCTTCAACAGCCTTTTAGTGTCGAGCGAAGAGAGTTGCCCTGTGCGCGGCGCGGCATCAGCCGTCTGCAGCGGCGGATCGAAAGCAGGAGTCCTCGGACGTACGGACCCAGGTTCCACCGCGCTGGGCAAGCGCAGCGAACCAGCGACGCTCCGACCCGAAGACCTCGAGCAGAACTTCTTCGTTGCCGTCACCGTCCCAATCCAAGTGGTCGAAATAGCGCGGTGCACCCTTTCCATCACTGTCGACCTGACGGTACCACACATAATCGGCCTCGTACCCCTCCGCCGCCGACCGCGCCATCACGAACAGCGAGTACGCGCCAGCGCTTGGAGCGGACATCCCTAGCCGGTCCCTATACATGAAGGTCGCGGCGATCCCTTCCGCGGGCGCGCCGACCATCTGGAAGGCCTGGATATCCGCTCGTGCCGAGAGCACTCCTTCAGGGGGCCATGCCGCGCCCACGCGGGGAATGGCGGCCGAAGCGAGACTCAAGGAGGCGACCCGCTGATCGTAGTCGTGACTGTGGGCTCGATAGGGGTCGTATGCACGTTCGGACACCGCGTCCGCAGGCAGAGCCATCAGCAACTCGGCGCTCACGGCGTTCGGGACCAACTCGACCGTCCCCGAAATCGTCGGTCGCGGTACGCAAAACTCCTCGGCGAGCCCCGTCGTGGTGGCTGTCAGGCGGCCGACTCTCACACCCTGCGCAAAGAGCACCCACTCAGAACCGGGCGCGAGCAGTTCGGCGGTGAAACGGTCTGCGAATCCGGGGACATCCTCGTCGCTGGCGAACGCGCTGAATGCGTCGCCCTGGATTTCGCCCACCACGGCCAGGGTCGCCTGGGAGCCGATGCGCGTGCCCGCGAGGAGGATGGGACCATCCGGGGGCTTGGAGAGAGGTTCGTCTTCCTCGGACAATGAGGCAGCGGGACTCAGAGCCTCCCCGGCCAGTTCGGCCTTCGTCCGCGGGAGCTTCAGGCGCAATTCGACCCCACCCCAGCCGACGTTGTCGCAGCCGGAGGCCGTGGTTAAGATCACCGCGATCGCTAGGTAATTCCTACGCATGGGCCTTCGGTTCGGGGACGGCTCAAGGCCTCGAAAGCTAGTGCGGACCCCTCTGGAGGCAAGCTGAGATAGCGGTGGCGCGTCATTTTGGATCGCCGCTGCAACGTGTTCTAGGGCCACTGATGAACCAACGGGATTTGGGTCAGTTCAGGGAGGTCATGGGCCGATTCCCGACGGGGGTCGCAGTAGTCTCCGCGCGCGCGGACGGGTCTGCGCTTTGGGGCCTTACCGTGAATTCATTTACGTCGGTCTCGCTTGAACCTCCTCTCATCCTGGTCTGTATTCACAGAAGAGCAGCGGCGCACGACAAGCTGATCGCCGCCGAAAGGTTCGCCATCAGCATGTTGGCTGAGGATCAGGCCGACGTCGCCAGGCGGTTCGCCGCGGAGCCGGCGGAAACACGTTTCGAGGGGGTCGCGTGGCGTAACGCACCGGACGGGAGCCCCATTCTCGATGGGGCCGCGGCTTGGTTGGAGTGCGTGACCAGCGGGGTGATGCCGGGCGGGGACCACTCCATCGTGCTGGGCCGGGTGATCGCATCCGCTTCCTCGGACTGTGGAGCACTGCTCTTTTTACGGGGCGACTTTGGCAAGGTGGCGAAGTGAGTAGGCTGCGTCGCCGAGCCGAATGGGTGCCACCGTTGCTTGTCGGAGTAGCGTGCGCGACCGCGGCCGAGGTCGCCATCGGGGTGCTGTTGTATGCCGGGCCGGGCCTCATTCGGTCGCTCAGCACCGTCCTGGTAGTGGAAGCCGCAGCGCTCGCGATCGGTCTGTGGAGCGCGCCCGGTCCCGGGCCGGACCTCGTGAGCCGCCTACGTCGCCGGTGGCTGCTCTGCTTGGTCTCGTTCTTCGCTGCGGCGTTCTACGGGACGTCGTGGAGCGTGCTTCGGGACCTTGGTGGCACCGCCCTCGGTCAGGGATTCGGCCTCGCCATCATGGCCGCGTTGCCCTTGTATACGTGCGGGACCGTGCTCGGCAGTATGGCGACTGCCGCCATGACCGACGGCAGAGGTCCCCGGACGGGCCCGGGCGCCGCGGCCGCGATAGGCGCAGCGATCGGCTTCGCGGTCACCGGGCTCATGCTTCCGAGGTCTCCGGTGCCTGCGTACCTGCTCATCGGGTGCCTCGCGTTGCTCTCGGTGGGCGGCATGGTTTACGGGGTAGTGCTGGGAGCTCGCCTCCACATTGAAGTACGGGCAAACCGCTCCACGGCCGCCTTTGCGGTACGAGTGGAGGACCAGCGGTTCTCGGAGGACGGCCTCGCGTCGCGGGTCCTGCTCGAAGGTGAGCACGTACGGCGGATGATCGGGCTCTCGGGCAAGAACGCGGGTGTCCCGTGGGACATGGCGGTGGGACGCGGGCTCATGCCTCCACTCGATGTACCCTGGCGGGTCCTGGTGGTGGGTGGGGGTGCCTCACCACTGCCTAACATGGTCGTGAGAGAACACCCGACCGGATCAGTTGATGTGCTGGAGCGGGTCGGTGCCGTGGTGGAGCTAGGGAGAGACTATTTCGAGACGGGCTTGGGCGTGGGACGCACGGAGCGCTCGTTTGTCGCCGTTGGCAACCTCGACGATCTGGTCGAGGGACTTTCGGGGAGCTACGACCTGGTTGTGGTGGACGGTGCGGCGCTCCAGCCGTTGGGGGGGCGCGAGGGGCTGTCCCGCCGAGCGACGGCAGCGTTGAGGCAGCGGGTCTCGGCTGGTGGAGTGCTGGTGTGGGGACCAGACTTCTATCCTGCCACCGAGGCGGTCGAAGGCTGGTCGACGGTGACGCTCGCTCGCGCGCGCGAAGGCGGTCAGGAGGAGGTCCTGCTCATAGCGGGACCTGAAGCCGTATTCCCTCCCACCGATCTCATCGAGGGATTCCGAGCCCTGAACGGAGGCGCTGCCATCACGTGATCGTCGCGCACCTCTCCGACCTCCATCTGGGATTTCGCGCATACGGACGCGTAGAGCGCGGCGCGAACCTACGTGAACGGGATATCGCCGCGGCGTTCGAGCGAGCGGTGCACGAGCTCGTTCGGATCGAGCCGGATGTCGTCGTCGTGGCAGGGGACGTATTCGACCGTCCCGACCCGCCGGCGGGCGCTGTGGTCGCCCTCGCAAGAGGCCTCGAGGTGCTTCGCTCCTCGCTACCGGACGCTCCGGTGCTCATGGTCGCGGGTCCGAGGGACACACCGCGGCGCTCTGCTGACCCGGGCGCGCTCGCGGTGCTCGACACCTTCCCCAACGTTGAAGCAGCAACCGGCCTCACGCGCTCCATCCTCATTGGGCGACTCGACCTGCACGCCTGTTTGGTCCCCTACCGGGCCAGCGTCCGACACCCTGCTGCGCTTCCAGAATCTGACCCCCAAATGCCCTGGAACCTACTCGTGATTCATGGCTCTACCGACTCGGCCGGCGAAGGGGGCGTGCATGTCGATCCCGACGAGTGGGACTACATCGCGTTGGGAGGGGAGCACCGACGTAACAACGTGAGTCCCAACGCTCGATACCCCGGGTCGCTGGAGCGCGTCGCACTCGATCCATGGGACGAGGCGGCGGACGAGAAGGGATTCCTAACGATCGACCTGGAGCGGGACGAAGTTGTCTTCCATGCCATTCCCGGCCGGCCTGTCGTCGCGCTTGCTCCCATCAAGGTCGTATCGGGCGACGCCGAGCGACTGCGGCGGCGTGTGCGGGAGGTCATGGCGGAGGTTCCAGGAGGCATAGACGGCAAGATTGTGCGTTTGAGCCTAGAGGGAGCATCTCCCGAGGACCTGTTGGCTCTGCAAGGAGACCAGCTCGCAGGGTTGCGACGGCGTGCTCTTCACCTCGCCGTTGAGGTCGGCAGGGAGCCGCGCGTGCCCCCAGTGGCCTGGTTTCCCGTCGACGCGCCGGGGCTTCTCCGCGATGCGCTCGAAGGCGAGCTCGAGCGGGATGGCCTACTTGCCGAGCCCACGCGCAAGATGATCATGGAGCTCGTGCCGGACGATCTCGTGGGCACGCTGGAACCTGAACCAGTCGGGGCTCTCGACTCCCTCGACGGGGACGTGCCGGGGGTCGGCCGGGTCAGCACTTCCTTCCCGAAAGGGCTGACAGGAGTGATTGGAGGAGGAGGCCCAGCGCGTCAAGCCGTCGAGGAACTGCTCGTGCAGGAAGGCGGTGGCGGGTCTTCAGAACCGCTGCGCCGGCTTTGGAGCGGGCGGGGGGCGGAAACCCTCGACGAGACCATCGGGCTCGCCATTGAGGCGGTCGCAGCCAGCCGGGGCCTCGCCACCGTGGATGCCGCGTTATTGGGGGCGGGCGAGATTGTGGCCGTGCATCCCGTGGCGCCGGTGAGGCTAGTCGAGCGGCCCGCGCACGGCGCGGTCCGGGTCGACCTGGAACAGGTGGCTGCCGAGTTCCGTTCCGCGGAGAGAGACCTCCGAGGGCTCAGGGCAGATGTTGTGGAGGTCAACGGAGATCTCGAGGTCGCAACGATGGGTTGGTTGCGTGAACGCCAGGATGCCGAGACCACGCTCAACGCCTACCGGGATCGTGCGCGCGAGGTGCGGGCCCGCCTGACGAAGATGGCGGCTGCGGGACCCGACGCTCCGTGTCCGACGTGCGGCCGCGTGCTCGAGAGCCACTACCAGGAGGTGCTGGCCGAGCTCAACGAAGAGTGGGAGTCTGTGGTCCAAGATGGAAGCTGGTGGAAGAGCAGGTGGGAGCAGCTCGAACCCAAACCGTCGCATCTGCAGGAACTCGAGGGAAAGTCGCTTCGCTTCCACGCAGCGCTGGAGGCCGGCTCCGAAGGAGTCGAGCTTCTGCGTGCGCGCCTCTCCGAGCTCGCCGAGCGGGAGGTCGTTTCAGTGCCGCCGATTCGGGTCCGGGGCACGCTGAGCGCAGTCGTCGACGCGCTGCGAAGGGTGCGTTCGGCTCGGTCCGCAAGGGCCACCGACCTGCTGCTCGACCGCTCTTCGCGGTTCCTGTGCCGAATCTCCGGTGGCCGGATTCTGACCGTGTCGCTCCTGGCGGGCCGGGCGGTACTGAATGGAGACCACGGCGTGCTCGGGCTCGTGTCAGCGGAAGACCGTGCGGCTGCTCGCATCGCGGTGCGCCTCGCGGCGGCTTCGCTGGTGGCGGCGGACGGGAAATTGATGGGCTCGCTTGTGCTTTCGGATCCCTTCGACCGACTCGACGTCGAGGCCCGTATCCGGACGCTCGTGCTCACGAAGGAATTGCTGAGCGACGTTCCCCGGGTAATCCTGTTCAGCGGTGGGGAGGCGGTAGACGCTCGGCCCGAGTTGTTCGATGCTATACTGGAGGTCCGAGACGAGGCGACTGGTGTTGGACCGGCTTTGCGGCCGGCAGCGGCGGGTCCCGGAAAGACTTTGTTGAGGGCGCCTGCGAAGCCCGTGCGCGGGACCGCAACCTTTCACAGCTAGCTTCTCGTCGTAGGAAGTGTCCGCGGGCCGTCCGGGAAGGGCATCTAAGCCCTGTTCGTGTGATGGTTAATTGGATGTAAGGCCGCTGTGGCGCTCGTCATCGGGGTGCCTGTCGACGTCTCCCACGATGCGCTGGCCGCTGGGGTCGGGGAAGTACGCACCGTCCATCATGGGATCGGATGCACACTTCGAACGGTGGCGATGACTACCCACGTACGCCTCCTTTGTAACGGGCTTCTTCGGTCACCACCTGCCCAAGACTGCGCCAGGCGAAGCGACGAGTGAATCGGTTGTCACGTTCCTCCAGGACGTCCGCCACGATTGCGCCGAGCGTGGGCGCGAACTTAAAGCCGTGACCGCTACCGCCGCTCGCGACCACGAGGCCTTCGCGGTCGGGGTCTGCAGCGATGAAAAAGTCGCCGTCGAAGCTGTCGCAGTACATGCACACGCGTCGATGGACTACTGGCGCGTCCGCCAGTGCGGGGATCGACTGACGCAGGAAGTCCCTCGTCCGAGTTTCGTGCTCGTCAGCGACAGCCCCGCGGCCATCCGGGTGCGCGCGAGTTCCCGGTCCATGGTTCGCCACCTTCACCTGGCCGTCGGGGAGCGCGGGGAATCCGTACCACCCGCTGCCCGAGATGTCCGCGGCCCATGGGGGGAAGCCGTCACCACGGAACGAATCCGGATCGTCCGGCTGGAAGTGGAGAACGGGATGACCTGTGGACCAGAGCACGTCCGAGAGCCACGGCAGCAAGCCAGGTGTCCAGGCCCCGGCGGCGACCACCACTCGGTCAGCCTCGATACGATCTGCTTCGCTCGTGACGACTCCGCGGACGCGGGATCCCCGTGATATGAGCTCGCGCAGGGACCCGGCCCGGAAGCTCACGCCAGACTCCCGGCAAAGCGACAGGAGTTGCTCGACGACCGCGCCGCTCTCGGCCCAACCGGCCCTCGCGTTGAGGTATCCGTCGGGATACAGCGTGAGGTTCCACGCGGGATAGCTGCCCGAGTCGCTTCGGGCATCCAGTCGCTCGGGGGTGTAGCCCCGGGCCCGCAATACTGCGTAGCTCTCGTACTCGTACCCTCCCGGGGCCATCGGAGCCGGTGCGAGAATAAGGAAGCCGTCCTCGTGGTAGAGCGGCCTCGACCAGTCTCGATTCCAGCGATCCCAGCCCTCGAGCGCGAGTTCCGCGAGTTCGTGGTAGAAGCGGTCGGACCCATAGTCCATCCGCACCACTTTGCTCACATCGGTCGAGGATGCTCCCTCGTGCGGAAGGGGCCCAGGGTCGAGCACCGTCACCTGCCACCGGCGGCTGCGTAACTCGAGCGCAGCCGTGATTCCGAATACACCACCCCCGACGACCAAGACCCGTCCTGGGGCGGCGTTCATCATGTCGTGCCGACTGTCACGAGCGCCTCGCGGAGCGTGTGGATAGTATATGCGCGTAGATCCTGCATCCATCCCGACCGCCATGCAAATCAGAAT
>Ga0310121_10001538_pt1 | contig 23289 bp, 13 predicted proteins | sample CB27_Tmax_986_MG_FD_203504 | JGI IMG/M metagenome (GOLD analysis project Ga0310121, IMG submission 203504) | Marine microbial communities from Western Arctic Ocean, Canada - CB27_Tmax_986 | ecosystem: Environmental > Aquatic > Marine > Oceanic | place: Canada: Western Arctic Ocean | collected...
CCTTCGTGCACCCATGTTTTATGCCGACGAAACGGCGTGTTGGCGGCACTCGACCAGCCGGCTCCGAGACACAGATAACTACCGGCCGATCCGGGGGCCGCCTGCGGGTCGTGCCCATCACCACGGATCATGATCTCGGCGCTCGCGCCATTGTCAGACAAAACAAAAATTACCGTATTATCGAGATCGCCTGACTGCCGTAATTGCTCAACGATGCGGCCGATGTTTTGGTCCATGCGATCGATCATCGCTGCGTGGATCGCCATCTTCGCCGCCTGAAACGTTTGTTGCTCTGCTGTGAGGCGGTCCCAGGGAATCTCTTGATTGATTTCACCAGGCCCGAGTCGCTCGGCAGCAGCCTCAAAGTGATGGGTATAGGGCGTACCGATTTCTGGCTCTAGGGAAGAAAGGGAGCCAGAAACCATTTGCATCTTTTGCATGCGCTCCCAACGGGCAGCTCGGATTGCATCCCAACCAATTTGGTAGCGATGGAGGTAACGGGCGATATCTTCTGCTGGAGCGTGCAACGGAAAGTGCGGCGAAGTGAACGCTACGTACTGAAAGAAGGGGCGATCGGGAGTCTTGCGCTCGTGTTCTTGCAGAAATCGAAGCGCATGGTCGGCGATTGCCGTCGTGGCATAGTAGTCGTCTGAGGCAGTCTGTTCAGGAAGTTTCTGCCCATCCAAGACATGATTCTTAGCGGTGAAGAAACGGTTGTCATCGAGCAACATATACGAGTGCTCGAAACCGCTCTCGAGAGGCTGGCCGTCCAGATGCCATTTACCTGAATGGTAGGAGCTGTAGCCGTAGGGCCTTAGTAGTTCTGGTAAAAGCTGCGACCAAGCAGGCCTGTTGCGGTGGGCAGGGTGCCGGGCAGTGTGATTGTCCTCGGCCGGCAACTTCACCTTCGGCAAGGCATCACGATTCACTTGTTGTGCATAGTATCCCGTCAACAAGGCCGCCCGAGTTGGCCAGCAACGGGCGGTATTGTAAAACTGGCTGTACCGCAGCCCGCCGGCCGCCAAGGAATCGATATTGGGAGTGGCAATCTCGCTGCCATAGCAGCCGACATCCGAATAGCCCATGTCGTCTGCCAGAATCAGCAGAATGTTGGGGCGATTCAATTCCGCAGACTCGGCAGCTTGCAAAAAAAACTGGGTAGCTTGCAAAAACAATAGTGAGGCCAACAGGTAGCCAGATACCGCCAAGAACAACCTCCGGCGGAACAATCGTACGATTCTTTCCATTTCGATCCTAATTTCGCGTCTGCACGTGCTTTTGCGGCACACTGGACTGTTTCAATTGACGAGCCACACGCAGTACAGGCGTGGCTAAGAATATCCGCTGGTAATCGAAGTTTTTCCGTTAAAAAGTCTCGGAAATCCGCAGGAGATTTGCTTCAATCGGCATCGGCATACTGTTATTTGAGCACCTCTGAGTACGCTTCTTCCCCCGTGATCCTTAAAACTAGACGCGCAAGAATATCTTCTTGCGAAAGAGCGCGTAGAGCAACAGCCATTTAACGGCGAGGTACGCCAGCGCAGCTAAAAACGGCTGCCATGGTCCCGCGGTCCCGAGTGCTCCTTCGAAGAAAAAGTCGGTGGTGTGATCGAAATCGACCATCTTTTGGGCCAGGTAGATGAGAATCGAATTGCTGCCGATGACGACAAAGAAAAACGACCAAGCGCTGAACCGCCAGACGTCGATGACCAGATAGAAGGTGGCCAACAGGATGAGGCTCCAGCCTGCGCAATGGAGTACGAAAGAACTTGACCAGAGATTCTTGTTGATCGGGAAATCATAATTCCAGAGTGCCGCGATCGCCAGACAGGCCAATCCGGCGGCAGCCATCAGTGCCGATTTGATTGTTCCCCGCTGACGCCCGCTCTTGAGATATTGGCCTGTCACCGCTCCCGCTAGAGCCGTGCCGATGGCAGGGATGGTGCCGAGCAAACCCTCGGGATCGCGATTTCCCGCATGCAGTCTGCCAGGGATAAGCAGTCGATCGACATAGTCGGTGAGTGTGTGACCCGGCGTAAGATCGCCGCCGCCAAATCCCGGCACCGGAATGAATTTTAGTGCCGCCCAATAGCTTAGCAGTAGCCCCACGATCCACATCAAGCGGCCACGCGCGCCCGCGTTAAGGACGATCAATGCCGCAAACAAGTAGGCCAGTCCGATCCGTCCCAACACACTCGGATAGCGCTGGTCTGCCCAGTCGAATTGGAGTAAACCATTGTAGATCATCCCTAGCAGCACCAGCAGGAGTCCGCGAACAATCACATGACGGTAGAGCTGCTGCTTGCTGTCCCCCCGGTTGAGCCGGTTTTCGAAAGAAAAAGGCATCGCAACGCCGGCCAAGAATAAAAAAAGCGGGAAGATCAGGTCATAAAACGCGAATCCGTGCCATTCGGGATGGTGGAGTTGCCCGTTTAACCATTCCAGCCAAGACCACCCTGTTAAACTGGCTGCCTCGTGAATGATCGACTTGCCACCAATGATCCAAAACATGTCGAAACCTCGTAAGGCATCGAGGCTCAAGAGACGATGGGGGGCGAGTGAATCGCCTTCCGATGGCGGAGAGTTTTGGGTCATCGGTTTACTTGTTTTGGTGACGGCGTAGAGTTTCGAATTCTATTCTAGTGGCAGGTCTTTATTATTATTGCGGTCGACCTGGGGACAAGTGACTCGATTCAATCGCGAGCAGCGATGTCGTGCGAAACGAATTCGGAAGTTGGCGTTGAGCCGCCAATCAGCAAGGTAGTAGTCTGTAGAGATCACCTGAGCACCACTCGCCTTGGCGGCATCAAATCGCGAAAAGTCATTCTCTCGCGCTTCTCTAGTCCCTTCGTCAGCACGGGTCCGGACGAGGTATCCTAGCTCGACAAGTCGTGTGATTTCTTCGGCCTCGGTGCGCGGGTTATTGCGTATCATGACGGCCGCTTCTGGGCGTCCTGGTTGACTGTTCACAAATAGGACTCGTCCTCGCAGACTTGGATGGTCGACGAGATATTTTTCTTGTTTGGGTCCCGTCTCGTCGAGCACCAGCAGAAATCTTCCTCGCGCCGAAGCGAGCCTGGGCCATGCCGAGGCCAGAACTGCCGCTTCTAGAGTCTCCGCGTCGCCGCGAACATCGTCGGGCAAAATAAGTTTCTCTTTGCCCAAGTTGGCCAGAATCTCTTCGTCGAGCGCATCAAACGCGGCGAGATCAAAGGGCAGCGGCGGAGTGGAACCAGGCAGGTCGATAGCATTCTCCTTGCAGTTGAGCGTAATCATGATCGGTAAATGACGAGGATGTTGCTCGGACCAAGCGCGGATTTCGATCAGGGCAGCAGCTAAGGTCGCGCAGTGCGAGCGAAAGTCCAAGTCTTGGATGTGAAGAATCTTAAAGCCAGGCTGCCCCATTTCCTGTTGCGGATCGTACGGCTGTGGATCTCCTCCTGCGGCCCGTACGATCTCTAGCCCAAGTGGCTTGGAGTATCGTCCGCCCGTAGGGTCGTAGTAGACATCGAGTTCTAAGTTTCTCAGCCCGAGGTTGAGTTGGTCGCTGAGCGGAGGGTGCGCGTAGTCGAGTGCCTCTGTCTCTGGAGCTTTGGCGAGCATCATCTGGTAGAGTTCCGGCTCGAATGCGACCTTATAACTGTTGTGACTACCGATGACCTGGATTTGATTGAGTCGCAATTGATCGAGACTATTGGGATCGAAGGGCGTTGGCGGCTCGGCCCCAACCAAGGCTGGAAACAGCACGGTTGTTGTAACAAATACGTGTCGGAATATTCGCATAGTTTATCCTAGCCAGATGCGTTTCAAAGTATTGTCAAGTGAGCTTCAGGTTTCATAATGGAAGCAATTGCAACCGCCTCGTCAATCGCCAATCATCAATCGTCATTTAGGCTTCGATGAAGAGATGATTGCTCAGATTGACGTCAGCCGGGTTCATGTGCCCGGCTACCACGCTGAAACCTGCATCTATGGTGAAGAGGGGGTGATCCGTGTCGGGGCCTATCGATCTGATCCACGCCATGTCACGGTAGAGTCGTTTGGACGCGGCAAGGTGATCGACCGCCGCGATTTTAGCATGCGCAACTACAACGCGGACGTACCGGAATTCATCAATCGGTTTGGGGCTGCCTACAAAGCAGAAGTCGACGGTCTTTCACATGCACTTGCGATCACCCGCACTCTGAAGCGCATAGCACGCGGGAATACGAAGTCGAAGTCGATGGCCGCAGAATCCGCAACGGGAATCTAAGAGCTGAGCGTGTAGGAGAGGAAGTGGAGAATATTCTCCACTGTTTCAGTGACCAACACGGCCGAGTATGCTTCGTATCGCATGATCTTCCCAACGATTCGAGACAACTTTGAACAGACTTCCGTTCAGTTGTCGAGTATCGAGTTCTTTGGAGACATCGCCGAATTCGTAAACCCAGCGGACTTGAACATGGATGGTTTTGTTGACGGCTTGGATTTGGGAATTCTGCTGGGCAACTTTAATCAAAATGGTGTTGCTGGATCTGGCGGTGAACTCAATGGCACAGATCCTGTTGACGGCCTCGATCTGGGAATCCTCCTGGGTGCCTGGAATCCACCGACGGCGATCTCCGCTGCGGCTGTTCCAGAGCCGACCACTGCGATTTTAGCGCTGCTGGCAGCATTTGTGGTTTCGGTAAGTGCCAGGCGGCGGGCTGCCTAAAGTAGGGCAGCGCCATGTCAGCCCAAGGCAAGCGCAGGGGCATATCAAGTACCCGTGTTAGCCCTTTCAGGTAACGCCGTGAACGACTTTTGTAGCCGGGTGTAGCCGGAACCGCGTAGCCGGATCCGCCAGGATTCGGAGCCCCTGCGTAAAGCCAAGCCAGTCTGCAAGGCCCAGAAGCCTGGCGGCATCTGCTACTGCAAGGCCCAGAAGTCTGGCGACATCTGCTACGTCTGGCGATATCTGCTACGACGGCGAGTAAAGGGCGATATTCCAATCGTCAAATCGTTCATGGCGTTACCTTGCACGTCTACCGCGACGACTATTGCAGACCAATAGCGGCGCTGCACGTGCGCTGGGCCGACATGTTTTGGGTCGTTCAGGTTTTGGATCGTTTAGGCTGATTTGCGTATCGACGACAGCTCAGTTCAAATAGGGTCACGGCGCGGGCAGCCATGCGCACTAGCAGCCCGTGCGCGGATTGACACTACAACATGCGACTCGCCGCAGTCAACTGCGATGGAGGGGACCAAAAAGTGGGCAAAGTACATCGCAAACAAGCGGTCAAGAAAAACAGGTCACAAGCTGAGCGGAAGCTGCAACTGGAATCGCTCGAACAGCGTATGCTGTTGGCCGGTGATACGTATTTGATCAACTTCCAAAACGATGAGGCGACGATCCCAACGGGCTACCAAAGGGATACGGGCGATGTTCTTGGTCTGCGGGGAAACGGACTCAGTTACGGTTGGTCGAGCGACCATACCGATCAGGCACGCGAGCGAAGCGCTGAAGCTGACCAACGCCTCGATACGCTGATTCATTTTGAAGTGGGGCAGCAGTGGGAATTCCAACTGGCCAATGGAAACTACGAAGTCATGGTTGGAGTTGGTGATCCAGGCAACAACGATGGCATACACACGATCAACGTCGAGGGCGTGAATTATTGGAATGCGGTGGCCGACACGAATGTTGCCTTGATGGAGACGCGACAAGTGACGGTCGCCGATGGTCGGCTGACGGTCGATGCGGGTGCAGCTGCCAACAAGGAGACTCGACTCGATTTCCTCCACATCGTGGGATTGCCGAGCGGACCGAATACGGCTCCGGTCACGCCCACCGTCACTGAACCTGCAGTTGACGGACAACAGGTGAGCCCGGCCGACCCTCATCTGGAGGCGGTCGATTTTTTCGATTCTGACGGCGACCTGCATCAGTCGTCCGATTGGGAGATCTGGACAGTCGGTGCGGGAGCGGAGCCTGTCTGGCAAACGCTTGGCATCCAGGGGGTCGAACGCCTACACACGCATCTGGGGGACGGAATATTTCTCAATGCGCGGGCTGGTGAGACTAGCCTGGGTGGAAATACCGATTACCAGCTGCGGGTGCGGTTTCGCGACGACGCTGGTTCGGTGAGCGCTTACGGCACGCGGCAATTCTCTTCGGGTGCTGCATCAACCGTCTTTTCATTGGAAATCGAAGACGTTGCCACCGCGCCAGTTCCAACTTGGGAAGCTCTCACAGGGGGAGCGGTTGATTTACCAGCCGCGCTCTCGATCGTGTCACCCGGGGATACGATCATCGCCATCGACACCGACATTGGCGATAGTTCCTATCCGGGTGGAGAAGAGCCACAAAAGGCAGTTGATGGCACTCTCGACAAGTACCTCAACTTCGGGGAGGTGAATTCGGGGTTCATCGTGACGCCCTCAATCACCGCCACGATTGTGGAGAGCTTTCAGATCACGACAGCCAATAACGCACCAGAGCGAGACCCAACAACCTGGCAGCTGTCCGGTACCAACGAGGCGGTAACGAGTGCCGACAATAGCACCGGGTCCGAGGAGAATTGGATACTGATCGACTCGGGCAACATGTCGTTGCCGTCAGCGCGCAATAAGCTCGGTCCGAATGTGGCGGTCGGCGGCAGCACAGCCTATACGTCGTATCGCATGATCTTCACCGGCGTGAAGGACTCCGGGGCGGCCAACTCGATGCAAATTGCCGAGATTGAGTTTTTCGGCGATTCCCTGACACTGCCCACCCCCGCTTCGCTGCGAGTCGAATCGGCGGAAGCTGAGCTCCTGCTCTCCTTGGAAGGAACCGACGTCAATGGCAACCTGATCACAAATCCTGCAGCGCTCGCCTCGCATGCCGATCTGCGCGTTGTCGTCTCGGGCGGGTCGAGCGGGCTCGGACTGGGGAGCACCGATCTGACGTTTACCGATGGCGATGGCCAGCAGCAAACAATTTTCTTGCCAAGCCTGAGTCTGTCAGCAGGAGAGGACGCTTATTTTTGGGTTGCCATCGACGGTTCGACTTACTTTGGACAGCCTGGCCAAACGGTACCCGACTTTTCGTTTGTCGCCCGCCGGGCCAACCTCGATGTACCATTCATCTCAACGCAAGCGGGGTTCATCGTTGAAGAAGTCAGCAGCGACTACCGATTGCCGGTCAATATCGCATTCGTGCCAGACCCAGGTCCCAATCTGGACGATCCGCTCTATTTTGTCACCGAGCTCTACGGTTCGATCCAAGTCGTCACCCGCGCCGGCACGAAGCATGAGTTTGCTACCGGACTGTTGGACTACAACCCGCAGGGCCCGATCTCAGGTTCTGGTGAACAAGGCCTGAGCGGCATCGCGGTTGAGCGCGACGCGGCCGACCCAGAGATTTATCATCTTTATGTTGGCATGCTGTGGGACAATGGCGCGCCAGCAGGAGGCGCCACTCATTATCCGAAAGTCGAGCGGCTTGACAGTGTGTCGGGTGGTCTCTCGATAGATACGCGGACCGTGCTGCTCAACATGCAGCCAGAAACGCAAGGTCAGTCGCACCAGATTTCGAATATCACCGTTGGGCCCGACGGCATGCTCTACGTCCACAATGGCGATGGATTTGACGCTTCGACTGCTCGAGATCTTGATCAGTTCCGCGGCAAAGTGCTACGGATGAATCTCGATGGGTCGCCGGCCATTGACAATCCGTTTTACGATGCGGGCAACGGCATCAACGCTCGTGATTATGTCTTTGCCTACGGACTGCGTAATCCGTTCGGCGGCGCTTGGCGCGCCTCAGACGGCAAACATTACTCCGTCGAAAATGGGCCGAGTGTTGACCGTATGGCGCAAATCAATGCGGGCGTGAATTACGGCTGGAACGGTACAAACCTCTCGATGTTCACGGGCGCGATCTACAACTGGAGCCCCGCCCATGCGCCGGTGAACATCACGTTTTTGCAGCAGGAAACTTTTGACGGCAGCCTGTTCCCGGCCGACAAACTCGACCATGCCTTCGTTAGCGAATCGGGCCCCACCTATGCCGAAGGTGCGCAGACCAGGGGCAAGCGGATTGTCGAATTCGAATTCGACGCGAGTGGCGACGTCGTTGGAGGACCCACCACGCTCGTAGAGTATGCGGGCTTGGGCCACAGTTCGATCGTGGGGATTGCTGCCGGCCCCGACGGGCTGTACTTTACCGAACTTTATGAAGACTCCGGCGAGAACGGACCGACCGCCGCCGGCGCACGCATCTTCCGGGTGAGCTATGTGGGTGGAATCACCGCCGACTTCGATATTGATAACGATGTTGATGGTGCCGATTTAACCCGCTGGGAAGGCGGATTCGGAACCCCAACGATGGCGACGGTCGCGGCCGGCGACGCTGATGCCGACGGTGACGTGGATGGCGCTGACTTTTTTAGTTGGCAAAGAAACTACACCGGACCCCAGACGTCGAGCGCATCGATCGGGGAGTCTCAAACTCAAAGTGTTGTTTCAACGGCCAGCAACCTTGCGGCGACGCCCAATGCGTCAGTTGCCGAGCCTTTGGTAGTCGCCCAGAGCTTCGGTGCTACCTCGGCTAACCTGGTAACCGAATCGAGTGCCCGCTTCGTCGCTGCAGCAGACGCACGGCTTCGCTCCATTTACAGGCGGAGCACGCATGACCATGTTTGGGCTCGTTTCGGCTATCACGCTACCGATATCGAGCAGGCAGGCAATCGGATACTCCCTCGAGAGGGCGGAAATCAATCGAAAGTTGTCGATGATCGGTTGATTCGAAGCAAGGCAATCGACTATTTTGGGCAAGACGACCTCAATGACAATAGCGGGGAAGGGATCGTCGACTCGCTAGCAGGTGACGAAGACAATGGCGAAATGAGTGCTTGGTATGTCTCGGCGGCCATGGGCCAATTTCCGCTTTGCCCCGGCAGTGGCCAAATGGTGAAGGCGCCTTGTAGCGTGTTTGACCGAGTCAGCTGGGAAACCTCCGACGCCACGCGCCGTCGCGTCGGTGCGAGTTCCGACGCATTGCAACCCAAGGCTCCAGCAGGTAAAACGACGCAAAGCCCCAACGATCGTTTCACGTACTGATTTTTCGAACCCTCCTACCGAGAAAACCATGAAAACACTTCCCTTAATGATTGTCGGCATCTGCCTATTCTCGACCAGCAACCTACGTGCCAACGAAGGGGCCCAAGAAGAAGCTAAGGGTGAATGGACTACTATGTTTGACGGAAAAACTCTGGCGGGCTGGAAAGCCAACGAGATGCCCGAGAAATGGACAGTTGTGGACGGCACCATCAAGACGGCTCCCGGCCGGAGCCACCTGTTTTACATTGAACGTGACTTTACCGACTTTGAGTTCAAGGCTGAAATAAAGACGATGCCAGGCAGCAACTCCGGCGTCTACTTTCACACGAAGTGGCAAGACGACGGCTGGCCTGAGCAGGGTTACGAATCGCAAGTCAACCAGACCCAAGGCGACCCGGTCAAATCCGGGAGTCTGTACAACGTCGTCAAAATTTATGACACGACGGCAACCGACCAGCAATGGTACGAACACCAGATCGTCGTCAAGGGAAAGAATATTCGCGTACACATCAACGGTAAGTTAGTCGTCGACTACACTGAGCCGGCGGGAGTTACCGAATCTCGGCGGTTATCCAAAGGAACGATTGCCCTGCAATCACACGACCCCAAAAGTGTTGTCTATTACCGCAACTTGCGGATTCGTCCGCTCGAAAAATAGCTTGAGCCAAGCGCTGCAATTCAATGCAGTCGAATTGGATTCAGGCGACTCAGCTTAGATCACTTCACTATTGAGTATTCCGGTTTCGTGTGAGCAATTCCTCTCGTTGCGCAGCCAGCCACGGGTTGAACCGAACGCGGCGTCTGGCCGCAGCCAAAATTAATTGAGCCACAGATTGAACACGGATTAAACCCAGCGGGGGCGAGCGGCTGCAACCAAGACAACAGATTGAACGAACTCAAATTGTCGAGGATTTAACGCGGAGGGCGCGGAGAACGCAGAGAATATCGGTCCGATACCGTTTTCCTCTGTGCTTTCTCTGCGTCCTCTGCGTTTCAATTCTTTAGAGGATCGCATGACAGAACCATTTACTCAGAGGACCATTTACTCAGAGGAATTGTGTTCAAAGAGCCTGAAAATCTTCGCATCCTGCAAAAACTTTTTACAGAAGGTAACGAAGGAAACGAAGAAAAGGCGACACAAGGCATAACATATCTTCGTTGCCTTTGTTTACTCTACTTCAAAAATCTGTTTGCGACCGCTCACCCGCCCTGGGTTACAAACGTGGCTATGTTTACTCAGGAATTGCTCAAGGGCAAATGCGGAACACTCGAATGTGAAGAGCTCTAATTCGCCGGCTTGGGGCCGACCAATTCAATGAAATTGCCGTCAGGGTCACGGACAATCGTGAGCGCCAAGGATGGATCGAGATTTGTGGGCAAAGTCGCAGGCCCTTTGGCGATCGGCTTGACGCCTGCCTGCTTCAGACGCGCCATGGCTGCATCGGTACTCTTCACGATGACCGTAATATAGCTGAAGCCGAGTGTTGTATCGATGAAGTCGTTAGACGCTTTCTTGCTGCCGGTACCGATTTGCATCAGCTTCAGTTTTGTTGCGCCCGCACCGTCACCAAGTGTGAGCACCTTGATGTCGAGGCTCTTCTGGTTGGTGAGACCTGCGGTGGTTGCGAATGGGGCGTCTACTTGGAATCCGCCAGTGGAGCGAAACCCTATTGCTTCTGTGTAGAATTTTACCGACGCGTCGATATCACTGACGACGCATCCGAGATCAATGATCGGTGTGATGAACTCCGTTGTTTCCGTCCGATCGTCGGCCAGCGCCGTGATGCAAAAGATAATCGTTGAGAATAGGAACAAGCTTGTTAAAGTTTTCATTTTTGACTCTTTCTGGTAGGACGGCATTTACTGAGTAACGACGGCGGGCTAAAGCAGTCACGCGATGATATCATGAATTACGTGACCATGCACATCGGTGAGGCGGCGGTCGATGCCGTCATGGCGAGCGGTCAGCTTCGCGTGGTCGATCCCCAGCAGATGCAGCACCGTCGCGTGGATGTCGTAGACCTGCGTCGGATTGTCTCGATCGAGCGGCTTGTAGCCCCACTGGTCGCTGGCGCCGTAGGTGGTGCCTGGCTTGATCCCGCCGCCAGCCAGCCAATTCGTAAAGACGAACGCGTTATGGTCGCGGCCCTTGCCGGCCTGGCTCGAGGGCATGCGGCCAAATTCGGTGGTCCAGAGGATGATCGTATCGTCCAACAATCCACGCTGCTTCAAATCAGAAATTAGGGCCCGCACGCCGATCGACATTCCCCAGGCGAGCGGTCCGTGGTCGCGGACCATGTCTTCGTGCGAATCCCAGTTGCGGCGGGGGAAATCGTTCTGCTGGCCCGACCAAATCTGCACAAAACGGACGCCCCGCTCGAGCAAACGGCGCGCGACCAGGCACTTACGGCCAAAATACTCCTGCTCCTCAATTGGGTTGATCTCTTCGGGCCAGCTCGTCTTGCCATGGTCGAGGCCGTAGAGCTTGAGCATGTGTTTCGGCTCGCGGGAAATGTCGAGTGCTTCGGGCGCGGCAAGTTGCATTCGCGCCGCCAGCTCGTAACTCTTGATGCGGGCATCGAGACGAGAGTCGCCTTGTCGAGTCTGCTCGTGGCGACGGTTCAGCTCGGCCAGCAGCTGATGAGCATCCGCATTGTTGGCGGCGTTGACGAAGCTACCTGCAGGCGAGTTGAGATCGGCGATCGGGTTGGGCGTGCCGGGACGGATAATCGTACCTTGGTGATGTGCCGGCAGGAAGGCAGCGTGCCAATTCTTCGTGCCCCCCGATCCAAAGCCGCGATGGTCGGGCAGCACAACGAATGTCGGCAAGTTCTGGTTCATGCTGCCGAGCCCATAACTGACCCAGCAACCCATGCCGGGAAAGCCGGGCCGCTGGAATCCTGTCGCCTGCAAGTAGGTCGCCTGGCTGTGAACGGCCGTCTTGCCGACCAGGTTGTGCACAAAAGCGATGTCATCGACGACGTCGCCTACCGGAATCACCGCATCGCTCAGCATTTTGCCGCTCTGGCCGTACGGTCTGAATTTCCAGGGCGATTTCATCCAGGGACCTTGGCCATCGTTAAAAAATGTTTCGACTTTCTCTCCAAAGTCGGACGGCTGGCCGTGGTGTTTTTCTAGCGCGGGCTTGTAATCCCACAAATCGATGTGACTGGCGGCTCCAGACATGAACAGTTGTACGACGCGTTTCGCTTTGGGAGGATGGTGTAATGTTTGCGAAAGCATGCCACCGCCAGACGGCGCCGCCGCCAGCAAGCCGGCTTCGCTCAGCATGGCGGCCAGCGCGATGCCGCCCAGCCCGCCGCCAGCCTGCCATAGCACCTCACGACGAGAGAGGCAGTTCGGGGCGCGCAGCTCGGAGTGCGGAGCGAAAGGCGGAGCTTTGAGAGGACGGGTCATGTTTTCTTTTCTGTGCTCGAAACTCAGTCGACGAAGACAAACTCGTTTAAATTCATGATCACACGACAGGCACTCGGTAGGCCATGCTCCTGGGCGTGGGCAATCAAGGCTGAGTGCTCGCCAGGCTGCGGTGGTCGACCAAGGGCGAGATGCATTGCCCTATCGATCTGCTGGCCGCGATCTGCCGACGTTGTCTCCAATCGGGCGGCAAAATGCTCTGCCATGCGAACCATGAATCTGTTGTTCAGTAGCGCCAACGCCGAAAGTGGTGTTAAGGTCTCGTCCCGTTTGGCGACCTGCTGCGAAGGGTCGGCGCAGTCGAGTGTCTCCATGAAGGGTTGCGGCTGTGAGCGGGGGAGAAAGCGATAGACGCTGCGGCGGTGCGAGGCGGTATCGTCAGGGTCGTGTTTCTCGTAGACGAACTGCGGCGAATGCGCGGTCTGCTCCAGGACGAAATCGCGGAAGCCAGGTCCATACATCTGCCGCTCTAGCTTGCCGGCCACCTGAAGTACAGTGTCGCGAATCGCTTCGGCCTCAAGACGGCGTCGACTTGCCCGCCAGTAGTATTGATTACCGCTATCGATCGTGGCGTACGTATCGTCGTGCGACACGGTTTGCCGGTAAGTGGAACTGGTCACCAACAACTTGTGCAGCCCCTTAATCGATTGGGGCTTTTCGATCGAGTCACCGCCGTCGCGAAATTCTGCCGCCAGCCAATCTAACAGCTCTGGGTGTGACGGTTGCTGGCCCATGCGGCCCAGGTCGTTCGGCGATCCCACGATGCCGCGGCCGAAGTGATATTGCCAAATACGGTTGACAATCGAACGCCAGGTGAGCGGGTTTTGCCGGTTGGTGATCCAGTTGGCCAGCGCGACGCGGCGATCCCCTTCGGTATGGTCGGCAGGTAACGCAAACCGAGCTGGCAGGTCGCCCGGCAGCCGCAATGTGCCGGGGCCGACCGATTGCAAATGCTGGTCAATGAGGCCGCGCTGAAGCACGAAGATCGGCAGCGGCTCGCCACTCGACGGTTGGTGTCCACCTTCCGGCTTGAAGTGCGTTGCGGCAGCGTAAACCAATTGGGGCTTGGGCAACTTTTCCAGTTCCGCGTCCACCTGCTGCAAGTCTGCTTCAATTCGCGCCACTTCCGCCGGAAATCCGGGAGAAATAAGTTTCGCTAACAGCGTGGTCCGCGTTTCGCGCGCCGCCGCCAGTTCCTCTTTTACGGTGTCGCCTGTCGGAGCAAACTGGCTGTGAAAGCCATTGCTCGGTGACATCTGCTCGAGGCGCTGAGCGTCGAGTTCGGCAATACGGCGATCGACGTTCGTCAATTCAGGACTTTTCACTCGCTTCGCCTGTTCAGTCAGCTCAGCGCGACGCGCAACGATATTTGCCTTGCGCTCGGCAATCACAGCACGTTTTCTGCCGGTTTCTGCATCCGCATCGAATGGCCGATCGTATCGCCCGACCGCAGCGAACACAGCCTGCAAGCTGTAGTAATCTTCCTGCGTGATCGGATCGAACTTATGGTTGTGGCAACGGGCACAGCCGGCCGTGACGCTGCAGAAGGTGTGGATGGTATTGACGACCATATCGTCGCGGTCGAGGTTGCGCGCGATGCGGCCGTCGATCTTGGTGGCAGGCACTTCGACGTGACCAATGAAATCCCACGGACCGGCGGCAATGAAACCGGTCGCCGCGATCAATTGCGGCTGATTCGGAAAAAGTACGTCGCCGGCAAGCTGCTCTTTGACAAACTGGCCGTACGGAGTGTCGTCGTTCCATGCCCTGATCACGTAGTCGCGGTAGGGCCAGGCATTGGGCCGCAGCTTATCTTTGTCGTAACCGTGCGTGTCGCCGTAATGGACCACGTCTAGCCAGTGCCGAGCCCAGCGCTCGCCGTAATGAGGGCTAGCCAATAAGCGATCGACTAGCTTTTCGTACGCCTGCGGATCGTCGTCCGCCACAAACGCCTCAACTTCTGCCGGCGACGGCGGCAGTCCGACCAGGTCGTAATAGAGACGCCGGACGAGCGTCCGCCCGTCTGCCGCTACTGACGGAGCGAGGCCTTTTTCGCGCAGCTTCCGTAGCACAAACGCGTCGATCGGCGAGTCGATCCAGGCGGCAGCGCTCTCGATCTGGGGCACGGCAGGTTTCTTGATTGGCAGCAGCGACCACCAGTCGGTGTCGGTCACTTCGGGCGCTTTGAGCACAAAGCCATCGGGCCAGTTGGCGCCCGCAGCGATCCAAGCCCGAATTGCCGCCACCTCGGCCGCGGCCAATCGGTCGGCATCTTTGGGCATTGCTGGCTCGGCATCGGGCTGCCCGCTGATCATTTCCAGCAGCGTACTAGAATCGGGGTCGCCAGGCTGGACGACACCGCTTTGCTCGATCGTGTCCCAAGTCTCAAGCGAAAGTTCGCCCTTCCGATCGCCGCCGTTGTGGCAACCGATGCACCGTGCCTGCAAGACCGGCGCGACCAGCTCACGAAACGACCCCTCGTCCCCGGCAGACCCCTCGTCTCCGGCGGAGCCGTCGACCAGTACGCCTAACGTGAAGGCGATACTGAGCAGGCAGCGGCTGATTGGACGAAGATAGTTCATTTTTCTTTCCGTAAACCGCCGGCTCTGCCGGCGCGAACCAATAAGGCTCTGCCGTTTCCCCCAATCAGCCGACGAGCGTTAGCTCCCGGTTACTTGGTGGGAGAACCGGACGCTAACGCGTGGCGGCTGATAGGTATTTCCCCATCGCTGCAGCCCCTTTTAGGGGCTTTCCTCATACCACCTGCTATGCAGATGGTTGCTGAATGTTGCGATCGTCGCCGGGGCCTCACCGTTCCACTGAATTTTCGCATGGGCTCAATTTTCGCATGGGAGTGCCCCCGGCACTACCCCCAGGATCCCCTTCATGCCTATTGTAACCTATGCAGTCTTGTTCCCCCATCGCTTCGACAACAGCATGCGCTTCCTCGTAGCATTATTCCTGTTGGTCGTCGGGAGGTTGGCGACTAGAGGCGGCTGCATGTTACGCAGCAGAGCAGGCAAACTGGAGACGGGCGGCAACGCAGCCCACAGCCCGTTTTCATCCAAATCAACTTGGCCAACGAGTCGCTGCGCCACCATGTGCAATAACAGGACGTCGGCAGCGCAATAACGGATTAAATGTTCACGAGCCGCTTGATCTTGCTCGGCTTTCCAAGCTTGCCAGAGCAGGACGGCTTGCTCGCCGGAAACGTCCCGCAGATCTGCTGGACGGTCAATTCCGAGTCGACTGGCAATCTCTTTCAGCCCACCGGCGAGGCCTCGGTGGTAGGTCGTCCAGCGCAGGTCAAGATGCGGACAAGGAAGATCGGGGATATGAAAAGTGTCGAGAACGCGTGGCACATCGAATGTGCTGCCGTTAAACGAGACCAATAGCTTGACTTGATCAAGACATTCCAAGAAATCGTCGAGGTTTTCATGCTCGACAAAAATATGGAATTGTCCTTGGTGCCAAGCTGCGATGACAGTGATCGGGTCGGCAGAACTTAGGCCAAGAGTTTCGATATCAAAATAAGTAGCGCCCTCCAGATAGTTCGCCAAGATCCGCCATTTATCCTGGGGCGTAAACCGATTGATGAAATACTGGATATCTTTGTTTTCCAGTGCTGTCAGGCAACGTCGACTCTCTTCGATCATTGCCTGACGGCAGGAAGCGGGAATCCGCTGCGGGTATTGCAAAGCATCTTGCCAGGTCTGTACACCTGCGCTGTGCAATTTCGCGAGGCGCACGGGGCCAATGCCACTGCAGTGCTGAAGCGCCTGGTTGATCAATGAATCCGTGACCTTTTTTTCTTGAGGATATCATTCGCTTGTCCAAGTCGTTTCTGCAGTCGCTCCCTTTCGGCATCTGGCTCTACCGTGGCAACGCCGCTTAAAACGGGAACCTCATGATACTTGATTTCGGGCGGAACGATCTCGCCAGTTATCAGCGCGGCCAACAAGCTTTGCGTACAGGCGACCGATGCATTGGACTCAATGAGCAGTTGCTGCAGCTCTTCTGCTTCGATGCCTGGCGGCAGTGAAGTCACACAAGAGGGACATCCGGCATCACAAGAGCACCCCTCAATGATCGCCTGACACAGTTCTAATGCTTCGGTGAGGACTTCAAAGATCTTTTCCGCATAGCCTACGCCACCTTCGATTGTATCGAAGACGTACAGGGCACTTTCCCATTGACCCGCTTTCAGCTCCGTCAAGGAAACGTCGGTTTCGATGTTCTGTATGTCACCCAGACAGAGACTCGGCGCGGTGCGCTTCAGAATGTAACTCAAGCCATACAGAGCGGCTCCCACGTGTCTTTTGTCAATTAACGCGATCTCTTGGCGCCACTCCTCCGGAGGGTGAAGGCTAAACCCGGTCGTATCGTAAATGAAGGGATCCAACGTAATCGGGCCGTAGCCAATGTTTTCTAGGCTGCGCTCGCGAATCTTCTTGTAGAGCTTCGGCTGCCGGTTAACGTTCACATAACCAAACTCGAGCGAAGCGCCATGGAGTCGTCGTCGATCGAGCGACTCAGTGAGGGTCACTCGACTATCCCAGACGGCCTCGGTGTAATAGTCGACATCGACCCGCTCCACCCGGCAGAGCTTCTGCTGCAGGTCCAATTCCATCGACATGTAGCGATCGCCCAAGTGTTGGTAGATCGCATCTTTGTACAACGTCCCTCGCGCACCGATCGGATCGAGTTCGCCGATCACCTCCGTGCCACGATAGATTTCCACGTTGTAGTCGGTCATCCCGCGGAGATTGACTCCCTTCGCTGGATAGTCACGCAAGGCATAACGGTAGTTGCCGTGATACTCGACGATTGTCTGGTCGTCTCTGAGTATTTCAAGGGCCGCAGGATAGGCGGGCGCGGGGAAGTGAGGCTCTGCTTCTCTGAGCGGATGTTCGTGCGCCGCGCAGGGCAAATGCTGCAACAGAATATAGGGATTGTCAGCGCTGAGCCAAGCTTGCTCGATCGGAGCCGACGAGACGAATTCGGGATGATTCACCAAGTACTGATCGATGGGAGTATCTCGGGCGATATAGGCAATCAAAGCGCGGTTGCCGCGACGGCCGACGCGGCCCGCTTGTTGCCAGAAACTGGCCATGGAGCCAGGATGACCACTGAGAATACAGAGGTCTAAGTCCCCAATATCGATGCCTAGCTCCAATGCATTCGTGCTGATAATCGTGTTGACTTTCCCGCTGGCCAAGTCTCTTTCCAACTGGCGTCGTTCGTTAGGCAACAGCCCACCTCGATAAGGTTTGACCTTCTTTCGTAGATCAGGATGTCCATCCGTGACAGCTCGACAAAGACGCTCCACTTGCTGCCGCGCTCGACAGAAGCAGATCGTACGGATTCCCCGTCGTGCCGCTTCGCGGATCAGCGGCACACTGATCGAACCAGTTCCCTTGCGGTACAGGCTATGGCCATGGCTTTTGACGACCGAGGGATTGATCATGTAGAGGTCACGACGAGGTCGAGGAGCGCCGTCATTACTAACGACGTGAAACGGCCGCTGAAACAAAGCTTCGACATGTTCGCCCGGATTGCCGATGGTGGCAGACGAGCAGACAAAGGTGGGACAGCTACCATGCATTTCACAGACTCGTAGCAAGCGCCGCATTACGTTCGCGACGTGAGAGCCAAAGGCACCGCGATAATTGTGGACTTCATCGACGACAATGTAGCGAAGTCGTGACAGAAACGTCCGCCAACGCCGATTGTGATTCGGTAGAATTCCCGAGTGCAGCATATCGGGATTGGTGATCATAAAGTCTGCTTGAGACTGGATGCGATTGCGCTCCTCGCGCGGTGTGTCACCGTCGTAGGTACCGAGACGCGTGTCGGCTCCACTTGCCGACAGGAGTTTTCCTAGGGTCCCTTCTTGATCGCGTGAAAGTGCCTTGGTCGGATAGAGAAGCATCACGCCAAATGGTGCCTCTGCTTGCAGATAGTCGTTGACGATGGGCAAGAGAAACGCGAGCGTCTTACCGCTGGCCGTGCGTGACACGAGCACCGTGTCGGTGCCTCGTCGAATCGACTCAAAGGCTTCGACCTGATGAGAATAGAGTTGCTCGATACCGCCTCGCTTAAGCGCTTGAGCCAGTTTTGGATCTAGCTGGGGAGGCAATTCGCCGAATTGACCTGCCGACTGATCGAAGGAAGTGTGGTTGGCGATGTTCGCAGAAAACTGCCGATGCATGTACTCGGCAAGGTCTTCAGTCGACATGTTGGGCTCCATCCATGTTTTCGATGCTGAACAGGTGTCTAGGAAGCCCATAAGATAGCTGATTGAGACCAATCAATAAATATCTCCTAGAAATGTGGTTTAACCCAATATGGCGGCTTCGGCCACGAAACACGATTTTTCAAAGTCTCTTTTCGCGACATTGACTCTAAGCGAGCACCAGAGCCGCTACCGGCAGCGCCGTGAGCGATTTGACCCTTGGAATTCCACTCTCTTGTCGCCTTCGTAGCAGATGTCGCCAGACTTCTGAGCAGTACGGGATGGGCCTAGCCTTACTCCGGGGCTCCGAAACCTGGCGGTTCCGGCTACGACTCCGAATCGTTGGCCCTTCGGCAAGCTCAGGACAGGCTCATCCGGCTACGTCCGGCGACAAAAGTCGTTCACGGCGCTGCGCTGAAAGGGTCAACGGCTTGCATGCAACAGACTGCTCATGAATCTCTCTGGAAGAACTTCAACACCGCCGGTTTCGTAACTTTGCCCATGGCGTTTCTGGGTAAATAGCGGTCTCGCATTGTCGTGGCAATTCCGCTTATTCGTCCAGCATGATCCACGGCGCGCGAGCGCTGTTTTCCACTTCAGTATCAAGTTCGGTCATCCGTCCTCTCAGCGCTTTCACTACGTCGCCGTTCGCCATTGCAAGATTGTTCTTCTCCCCAACATCTGCGATCAAATCGAACAGCAATATTTCAGGTGTCAGGGGCAGATCCTTGTCTTTTTCTCGCTGCCGCTGCTGCTTCACAAGGAGTTTCCATTTCCCTTGGCGGATTCCCTCCAGCTGGCCATGAGAAGTGTAGTAGACAAACTCATTGCGAGGAGAGTTCTCGCTGTCGCCATGGATCAGCATCGATACATCTAAACCATCGATTTTTCGGTCGGTCGGCAACGGGCTTGAGGTCAATGCGGCAATCGTCGGTAGCAGGTCGATTGTGCCGACCAATTCGTCGCATTCCGTACCAGCAGGGATGCGTCCCGGACCCCATATGACACAAGGTACGCGCTGGCCGCCCTCGAACGTCGTCCCCTTTCCCGCGCGTAGTGGCCCTGCTGATCCTCCGTGGTTCTTGAACTGCAGCCAGGGTCCGTTGTCTGACGTGTAGATGACATAGGTGTTGCTGGCAAGGTCGAGATCTCGGAGGGTATCCATAACACGGCCGACTTCGGTGTCGATGTGTTCGATCACACAGGTGTAGGCATTCTGCGGATCGGGATCGTAGGCGTCGTCCGGGACGTAGAGCGGGATGTGAGGCATCGAGTGGGGAAGATAAACGAAAAAGGGTTCGTCCTTATGCTCGCTGATGAACTCGACGGCCCGGTCGGTGTAGCGACGTGTCACGGTCCGTTGATCGGTCGGCAGTTCGACGATCGTTTCGTTTTCGACCAGCGGCGTGTTCCATTGACTGAGCGCACTTTCCTGATCGCGCCAAAGATCATCGGACGGCCGCCGCGGTTTCCCCTTATTGTCGGGGTGATTCATGTCGTTCGAATAGGGAATCCCAAAATAGACATCGAATCCATTCTGTCGCGGCAGTGTTTCGGCGTGGTGGCCAAGATGCCATTTACCAAAGCAGGCGGTGGCATACCCCTGGGCCTTCAAATGGTCCGCAATCGTATGCTCACGGGGATGTAGCCCCTTCTTAGAAGAGGGAAACAACACGTGCTGATGCATCCCAACCCGTTTCGGGTAGCAACCCGTGAGCAGCGCCGCCCGCGACGGAGTGCAGACCGGAGAGGCCACCATAAAACTCGTGAACCGCCGCCCTTCCTTTGCCATACGATCGATATTGGGAGTTTTGATCTGCTCTGAACCGAAACAGCCGAGATCCCCGTATCCCTGATCATCTGCAAAGATGATCACGAAGTTTGGCCTCGGCTTCGAGTCAGCAGCGATCGCCAGTCGCGAGCAAAGTGCGCACCACACGCAGAGGAACGTAACAATAAGCTTCATAGTAGAGATCCTGCTTGGTAATTACCTAAACTTCCCTAAAGGAGGCAGACGTAATTTGCCTTAATTCGTCACTTTTAGTTGATCAAATAAGAACGTATACATGTCGACGCTTTGCTCGATTTGCTCGATTTGCTCGCTCAGCGAGTTGTCGCTGCCGTGGCCGGCGTTGGCGCTGGTTCGGAGCAAGATCGGACTGGTCGATGATGTCGCGGCCTGTAAACGGGCCGTCATCTTGCGTGACTGCATCGGATCGACGCGTGGGTCGTTTTCGCCAGTCATGAACAAGACAGCGGGATACGCGACACCCTCCTTGACGTTGTGATACGGCGAATAGGCATGCAGCGCTCGGAATTGCTCCGCGTCTTTCACGGTGCCGAACTCGGTTACGTTGAATGCTCCGTTGGGAGATAACTCAACTCGTAGCATGTCGTAGATGCCAACCATCGCGACGACTGCCCGGGCGATCGCCGGGTGCTGAGTCAGCGTGGCTCCCATCAACAGCCCTCCGTTACTGCCGCCCAAGATCGCGGTTCGCTCTGGAGTCGAGTATCCCGCCTCAGTCATCAACGCGACACAGGCGGCAAAGTCGTCGAAGACGTTCTGTTTGTTGGTTAGATTGCCTTCTAAATGCCAGCGCTCGCCATATTCGCCGCCACCGCGCAGGTTGGCTACCGCGTAGATTACTTTTCGATCCAATAAGACTCGGCGGATCGCTCTAAAACTAGGCTGGATGTTGACCCCGTAACCGCCGTATCCATAGACGACACACCGATTCTGGCCATCGGGTTCAACACCTTCTGGCAAGAGGATGTTGAGCGGGACTTTCGTTCCATCTTTGGAGGTCGCGAAAAGCCGTACTACCCGCGCGTCACTTAGACTTGTCAGTGATGAAGTTGCAAGATTCGTTTTGGTCGTCTGTTGCGACGAGGCATCGAACTGATAGTAGGCATCGGGCTCGGTAAAGGAAGTATTTCCAAACAGAATTGAATCGTCAGAGAGTGCCATTACGCCATGGATGGCAGAGACAGCCAATTGCTTGGGTGCCGCGACGGGCTTACCGTGGTAGTCGAACGCTCGCAACTCGCTTGGTCCGCCGAGTTGAAAAACGACGTAGAGTCGATCTTTTCTCGGCAGAACGGTGGTCTCACCCCAAAACGCCACACCACTGCTGACGATCGTGTCTGCCGACTCGGGAATGAGCGTGGGTGCGGACGCCACATCCAACCTCGAAATCGGCACTTTCACAATTCGTCCTCTCGGAGCGTCTTTGAGAGTGACGACCAGGAGATCATCATCAGTGCCGAACACGGCCTGTTTCACTCCGTCGCCGAATGAACTGAATTTTCGCCAAGTTCCGTTGCCGCTGCGCAGATAGTGTGCAAACTCACCACCGTCACCCTTTTGAACCGTTGCGAGCAAACGTTCGCTGGAATCGTCGGTGACCAATTGGATTTCGGCGATCTGTGGGAATCCTTGCCCCAATTCATATCGGTCCGCCGAATGAGGCGTGTCAAGGCGGTGAAAGTAGACATGTTGATAGACGTTTTGGTCGTCTGGATCGCTCGGCGAAACTTTAATGTGTTTTGTGTAATAGAACCGCGATCCGTCTGCCGTCCATGCCAGTGATCCTCCCGCCGTTCCACTATTTACGCCCGGGATTTCTTCAAGCACCCGCTTTGCTGTGGCGACGTCGTAAATCGACAGATTTCCCGTTTCGCTGCCGCCGCTAGACATCGACACAGCAATCAGTTTTCCGTCGGGTGAGGCCTTATACCAATCGATGTGTGTCGACCCAGAGGAATCGATCGCATTCGGATCAACTAGGACTCTCGCAGCATCGGTGTCGTTGTGTGAGTCCATCGTGATCAGCAGCGGTTGCTGTTTGGGTGGTTGCCGCTTGATCGCAAAGAACTTGCCACTACGACGGCTGACGCTTGAATAGCTGACGGTTTTCGCATTCAAAATTTCAGTGACCTGTTTGCGAATCACAGCGGCGCCGTCAAGTCCGTCCAATACGCTGCGCGCGTGCTCGTTCTGGTCTTTGCTCCAAGCCTTGACGGCGGGGTCTTGGAAATCTTCCAACCAGCGATAGTCCTCCGGTACGTCGACGTCGTGATACGTGTCGACGACGCGCGCCTGCTTGGAAGCGGGGAAACTTTGAGTTGCCAGTGATTCACATTTTGCGGGAAGGGTGAGAACTGTGGAAAATAGCAGGGCAGCGCGAAACCGCATGATTTGCTCCATAGTTGGAAAATGTTCGAGTCGCTTATTGTACGCATGCCACCACGCGCTGGACACCGGGGAAGGGGGCATGCAGTCCCGCGGGGGGCGGGCGGCCACGCGCTGGAAGCCGGGGAGGGGGTCAGGAACCTTTTTTCGCCGTGATGTCTGTTTTGCTATTGAAAGTTTGTTGGGGCGGGCGGCCACGCGCTGGAGACCGGGGAAGGGGTCAGGAACCTTTTTTCGCCGTGATGTCTGTTTTGCTTTTGAAAGTTTATGGGGGCGAAAAAAGGTTCCAGACCCCGCGCTCTTGTACACCAGACGACTTGGAGTTCGGGAGGGCGGGGTCTGGTGCAACTTTCGGCCGATC
>Ga0310121_10001539_pt1 | contig 23287 bp, 18 predicted proteins | sample CB27_Tmax_986_MG_FD_203504 | JGI IMG/M metagenome (GOLD analysis project Ga0310121, IMG submission 203504) | Marine microbial communities from Western Arctic Ocean, Canada - CB27_Tmax_986 | ecosystem: Environmental > Aquatic > Marine > Oceanic | place: Canada: Western Arctic Ocean | collected...
GGCGACTTCCTGGACTGGCTGGAAGGGGGCGATCCTCCGGAGACGGTGCTGGATGACAACGTGAAAAGTATGGCGATGGTGTTCGCCGCGGCGGAGGCCGGGAAGACGGGGCAGACGGTAGACGTTGCAGACTTCCTGCCCGGCTGAGACCGGCGACTAGAGCAGCGCGTAGAAATAATACGTCCCGACCATGACCGGGAGCGGAAGCAGCGCCAGCGGCCACCGCAGAACGGGGCGGCGGCGCCCGACAACGAGTCCCAGACCCGCGAAAATCGTCACGGCGGGTAATAGGAGAGCCACGTAACCCAGGAGAGCCGCACGATGCAGCGACCAGATCACCGGAATTCGCGAAGCAAGATTCTGGCGGCGAAGCAGCTGGTGGAACAGATCCTGGTCCGGCCAGCCGGCCTGTCCCCGAAGGTATAGCTGTCCCGGGAACTCAGCCAGGTCCGACCTGGTGCCTCCGATAAGAATCGGCCACTGTGTTTCCGGCGGGATTTCTAATTCCAGGTATGCCCAGCGAGAGGGGGGCAAGGGTGAATCGAGTTCAAATACGACGAGGTCGAATCCGGCGGGAATGGAGACGGCGGTCGCGGCGGCGGCGGCGAGCTCATCGCCCCCGGGCTCGGTGAGGACGAGCAGACGGATCGGTACGCTGGAACCAAATGGCCCGCCAACGCGGATGGGCACGGCGACTCTATCGACCGGCTCGGTAGGTAAGATGGTCTGGCCGGGGACTATGTAGGACGAAACCGGACCGACGGTGAACAGGCTGCCGGCGGCGGGTACGGACGACACCGACCAATCCACGGGCACAAGCAGGAGCGCGATCCAGAGAACGGCGGCGGCGATAACGGAACCTATCGCCGGGACCCGATCAGTCATTGTCGTCACTGAGATACGTGTAGACAAAGCGGGCGCCGTCAGAACTCACAAAATCCAGCACCAGCCGATCGTCTCCCCGGGCCCGGGTCAGCATTTCGACCTGATCCGCGCTGAGTAGCTGAGGGGCCACGACTACGGTGTCGATGCCCAGAGCCTGCATGGCTTCGGGGTCGAGGGTGTCGTAAGCGCGACGGTAGTGGGCGCCGTACCAGCCGCCTCCGCTATAGGCGTCGAGGCCGAACGGTATCGAGGTGGCGCCGAAAGCGACCACGAATTTATGTTGACCTTCCCAGTCGTCGGTAATGACCCCAGCGAGGGTGGTTGGACCTGGCAGCACCAGCGCCCGGCGACCGTAGAGGCCATCCCGCAAAAAGGCGGCGACCTCAAGATCCTCAGCCAGCGAGACGTTGGCGGTGTCGTAAAGACGGGCCGGCCAGAGAGGGACGCTGGCGACCCACGATCCCATTACGAGGATCATCAGAGTCACGCCAACAGCCCGATAGGCGGGCCGAAATCGCCCCGATCGGGTCCAGAGTTCGGCGGCGACGAGCCCGGCGGCCAGTCCGGCCAGATAGACGCCCACGGAGGTGAAGCGGGCGATATTGATCGGGTAAACGCGATCGGTAAACAGCCCCGGGATGAGGAAGGCGGTCAGCGCCATGCCGAGGAATGGCACGAGATAGAACCGTCGTGCGCGAAAGACAAAATATGCGCCCAACCCGAACGCGAGAAAGACCCAGGGTAATTCCTTGAGCACGATCGGATTGAAGAAGCCGACGCGGACTTGCCCGGCGGGAACGGTGAAGAAAGGGGATGTCCGGGCGGAATACAGCATGGCGTCGGTCGGCAACGTCAAGAAATTTTCCGGTGTAAAGCCGAAGCTTGCCCGCGATCCGACCTCCGAACCGAAGGCGATTGCCGAGAGCGAACCCTGGGTAACCAGAGCGAGGGCCACACCGGCCACTGCGATTAGCGCCACGGTAAGAGCAGCTCGCCAGTCGCGCCTGACGGCGCAACCGAGGGCGAGTATCACCAGGGTCGCCAGCGCGATCGGGAGGGTCTGCTCGGCGGCCGCGGCCATCGCCCCTAAACACACGGCGGCCAGAGCCGCGAGCGGGATACGGGCCGAGGAGCCGCGGAGTAGTTGCACGGTCAGAAACGCGCCGCCGAAACCGGCGGCGATAGCGACGACGTTGGTGAAGTCATTGCCCGGCAGCAGGGCGAAACCGTGGCTCCCGGTGAAGCCCTGGACCAGTTCACGATCGAGCCCGGCCAGAATCTCGCCGCGAGACGCGCTGTATTCGCCGATCGGGGCCCTCCAGAGACCGAGAAAGCTAGCATGGGCGGCGGTGACAAAACCCGCGGCGGCGAACAGGCCGAACAAGTAATTGCGGAACGATGCCACGGTCGCGAATATCCCGCCGAAGATAGCCACGACTGAAGTGATGGTGATGGCCAAAACAGCCTCGAACAAGCCCACACCGCCGATCCGCATGACGGAGGCGCCCCAGGCCTGCGCGGTGTAGCGATAAAGGCGCTCCACTCCCGGTGCGTAGGGATCGGCCGGGGGCCAATCACCGGCGGCCATGTGGGCCGTCATCGCCATGCGCACGGCGAGATTCTCGTGGGTCGCGCCATTCCAGACGCCGGAAGCGAAATTCATGGCCGCACCAACCACCACCAATCCCAGGAAGCCAAACACGAGGATGCTCCAGCCGCTTGAGATGTCCCAGAGCGGGCGGCGCCGGCGTAACTCGACGGCCGCCCAGATGGCCAGCGCAACGAAGAGGATGAAGACTCCTCGCACCGCGATCTCTACCGGCAAAAAACGCAGCGACGTCATCAGGGCCAGGAGGAACGCGCCGATGCCGACCCCACCCCCCGCCCCCAGCAGGATGGGCAGGCGTGGCTCACCGGGCGCCAGCCACATCACGAGTCGAACACCCGCGAGCCAGGGGACTCCCGCGAGGACGAAGGCCAGTATCAGATCAATGAGGCTCACGGATTAGACCCCGTCGGCGGATGATCGGTCGGAGATAATGGAATCAAAGAAATAACCATACCAGGAGCGCCAGCAAGGCCAGGCCGGGGAGAGCCACCGCCGACCCGGTGATCGTGATCCAGCCGTGGTTTCGCAGGGCAAGAAGCGATAGGCCGGCTGACATTCCGAGCACGGCCACGAGCGAGAGGACGATGGTCCAAGCCATTTCCGGCCGCACAGAAGCAGTATGTATAAAACGTTCGACTCCGGTCTGCCGCCGGAAAAACTGGTAGGCGAGATCCTGGTCCGACCAGCCGGGTCTGCGTTCGAGAAACAGACGATCGCCGGCGCGCTGGGGATCGTCGCGGGTGCCGCCCACGAATATTGGCCACGGATTGTCGGGCGGGATTTCGAGTTCCAGGTAAAAACGTCGGTTGCCGTCGATCGGAGTGTCCAGATCAAAGCGGACAACCGCCAGCCCGGCCGGGACCGACACCGGCTCGGCCGCGGATCGCGCGACGAGCGACGTGCGCTCGACATCTTCGTAAACGGCCATACCCACCGGGGTGGAGGCGCCGAACGGTCCGCCGACGCGAATCAAAACGTCGATCGCGGAGACTGCTTCTGGGGTGCCAAACGATTGCCCGGGCACGACGAACTCCGAGACGGGACCAATGGCGATCAGGGCCGACCGGGCCGGCATGCTTGAGACTGGCCAGTCCAAAGGGAGCAAAAGGGCCGTGGCCCAGCTCAACACGCTGAGAAACCAGACCCCGACCAGGGCAAGCGCGTGGAACCTAGCGGGACTGGTATTCATAAATCTGTCGATTGCCGGCGGAGGATTCGAACAACAACTTCGCCCGCCCTTCGACGACGGCGTTCTCCAGCATTCGTTCCTGGTCGTCGGTGAGGAGATAGGGCGCGACATAGATAGTGTCGATCCGTAATTGCACCATGGCGGCTTCATCCAGCGAGTTGTAGGCCGGAAGGTAATAAGGCTGATACAGGTGGGCGGCGCCCCAGCGATCCAGACCCATCGGTATGGCGGTCGCGCCAAAGGAGATGACAAAACGGTGCATCCCTTCCCAGCCGTCCGAGTTCACTTCCTCCTTGTTGGTGGGACCGGGGAGGATCAGGGCTCGACGTCCATAATCGAGGGAGCGCAGGTAGTCGGTAGCTTCGAGGTCTTCATTGAGATGGGGATAGGGCTGCTCAGAAAACTTGGCCGGCCAGAGAGGCACTGCAAGCATCCAGGTGGCGCCGGCGAAGACAATGAGCCCGCCAGCCAAGACTCCTGCGCCCACCCGGGCGAGTCCGGCCTTACGCTTTCCCAGCAGTTCGGCCGCGGCGACGCCGGCGGCCAGCCCACCCAACGAAATTCCAAGCACCGTAAATCTGGCGATATTTATCTCATAGAGCCGGTCCGACACAAGACCGGGAATTAGCAACGCTACGGCCGGCGCCACGGCGAACGCCAATATCGAGGCGGAATATCGTCTCCGGGAGAGGATGACTAGGGACGCCAGGGCCACGTAAATCCAACCAATTTCTTTGATCGCGATGGATTCGAATAGCCAGATCCGAAAGGTTTCGGGAGGGACGGCGAAGAAATTCGACTCGGAGCCGGCGAAAAAGAGATATTCAGTGGGCAGGCGGAGAAAGTACTCGGGTGTGAACGCGAACCCCGCGCGCTGGCCGATCTCACTACCGAACGCGAGGGCGGCGTAGGTTCCCTCGGGGACGACTACGAGGACGGAGGCAATAAGACCTAAAACGGCGAACGACAAGGCCTCTGACCAAAGGCGCCAAACGGCAAGACCGGCAGCCACGGCAAACAACGTGGCGACGGCGACCGGCAGTATCTGCTCCGCGGCGGCGGCGGCGGCGGCAAGCGCCATTGCCGCGACCAGGATGCCGGTACGGCGTCGCGTGGTCGGGTCGACCAGCGTTGAGGCCAGAAATACGGCGCCGGACCCGGCACCCAGCCCAACCATCAGCGTGAAGTCGTTGCCCGGCGCGAGCGCCAGGCCGTGGCCCAGAACGTACCCCTGGGCGAGTTCCCTTTTGACGGTGGCGAGGCCGTACGCTTTGGAAGTGCTCAGGGAGCCGAACGGGGTTTTCCAAACGCCGAGGAAGTTGGCAGGGGTGGCGGTGAGAAACAGCGAAGCGCCCAAAAAGCCGGCCAGGTACGACCGTAGCCGGGCGACCGCGGCGAACAGTCCGCCGGCGATCGCCAGGACCGACGCCAATACGGTAACGACGGACGCGGAATAGAGGCCGGCTCCGGAGATGCGCATGATCGCCGCCGTCCAAACCTGGGCGGCGTGCCGATAGAGCCGCTGGTGATCGGGCGAATAAGGATCCATAACCGGCCACGGGCTCTCGGCGGCGTGGGCCGCCATGGCCATGCGGACGACCAGATTTTCGTGAGTGGACCCGTTCCAAACGCTGGCGGCCAGGTCCACCACCGCCCCCACTGAAATCAGCGTCAGCAGCGAGAGGGCGAGCACGGTCCAGCCGAAGGAGATGCCCCAAACGTATGGTCTTCTGCGCAGGCTCAAGATCGCGAAAGCGGCGGGCGGTAAGGCGAGCAGGAATACCACCGGGACAGCGATACCTATTGGCAACAAACGCAGGAGGGCCATGAGGACGAAGATCGACAAGGCGTGTCCCACCGCCACCCCCCCGCCGAGAACGATCGGCAGCCGGCGCTCTTGCGGCAGCAGCCAGGCGACGATACCGACTCCCGCGAACAGAGCCATGAGTTCCACCAGCGAGACGCGGATGAAGTCAGCGAATTCTGACAATGGACCTCACCATCACGGGCGTTTGCTCAAGTGGTCCATTCGAATCCCCCGGAGAGCGACCGTCTAGTCGACTTCGAAGATTACCTCGACTTCGACCGGTATACCGGATGGCAGACTCGACATCCCGACGGCGGATCGGGCGTGCCGGCCGCCCTCTCCGAAAACTTCGACAAAAAAGTCGGACGCACCGTTTATCACCTGCGGCTGATCTTCGAAATCAGGAGTGCAATTGACCATGCCCAGGACCTTAACCACCCGCTTGATTCGATCCAGGTCGCCAAGCACGGCTTTCGCCTGCGCCAGTAGCCCGATAGCGCACAAACGGGCCGCGGCGTAGCCTTCTTCGGTGGAATACTCGCGGCCGACTTTGCCTTTCCAGGTGTTTTTCGGGTCGCCATCGGGCCCGCACCCGGAGCAATGTAGAAGATTGTCGACTTTGACTCCGGGAATCAGCGACAATCGCGTATTCGCGGTGACCTCGGGGAGCTGGACTCCCATTTCTTCAATTTTTTTCTCGATCAGCACCCGGCCTGCCCTCCGATCGTAAACAGCGCGCGGCGGCTGGTCAGCCGTAAGCGGGCCGGCTTGCCGGCACGCCGCTCTTGGTTTCTCGTTCCACCAGCTCCATGTCGGCGTCGACCATCATTTCTATCAGCTCGCGGAAGCCTACTTGCGGCTCCCAGCCAAACGCCTCCCTGGCTTTGGACGGATCACCTACCAGGTGATCGACCTCGGCCGGGCGCAACATGGTCTCATCGGTCTTTACGTGGTCCCGATAATCGAGGCCAACGTGACCGAACGCTATCCCAACCATTTCCCGCACGGAATGGGTATTTCCAGTTGCGATCACGTAGTCGTCAGGTTCGTCCTGTTGGAGCATTTGCCACATGGCTTCCACGTAATCGCCGGCGAAACCCCAATCGCGGGACGGGTCCAAGTTTCCCAGGCCGAGATTTTCTTGCAGCCCCTGCTTTATGCGCGCCACGTTGTAGCTGACCTTGCGAGTCACGAACTCGAGCCCTCGGCGGGGCGACTCGTGGTTAAACAATATTCCGGAGCAGGCAAACAGATCGTAACTCTCTCGGTAATTGACCGTAATCCAATGGCCATAGGCCTTAGCCACCCCGTAGGGACTGCGAGGGTGAAGCGGGGTCGTTTCACTTTGCGGGACCTCGCGCACCTTGCCGAAAATTTCGCTGCTGGACGCCTGGTAGAACCTGAGGTCGGGCCTGAACGTGCGGATCGCTTCCAACATCCGCGTGACCCCGAGAGCGGTGACCTCGGCAGTTAGAACGGGCTGATTCCATGAGGTGGGGACGTAGGACTGAGCGCCGAGGTTGTAGACCTCATCTGGCTGGTAGGTTTGTAACAAGTCTATGAGGGACCACTGGTCGTGGAGATCGCCGGGGACGATTTCGACATCTTCGAGTACGTGGGCGATGCGTTCCAGCGGGTCCGAGCTGGTTCGACGGACCATGCCGACGACGCGATAGTCCCTCTCGAGCAGAAATTCGGCCAGGTAAGAGCCATCCTGGCCGGTGATGCCGGTTATTACCGCTGTCGGCACTGTCTCTCCTGTTTTGACTCTGACGGTGAGGCTGATCGTCCAGCTCACTAACATTAACTCACCACAGTCGGCGCCGTTACCCGGCGCGATGAAGCCGAGGGAGGGGGTTGCCGGGGGGATCAGGATTGGTGGTAAGCAGACCAGCCTATAAACTCTCGGTGTTTGTCTGCGGTTCGGCGATATCCCGCGTCCATCGCCCACGATCAGGTTTGTTGATGAAGGTTACCGTGGTGGTCCCTGCCAAGAACGAAGCCGAAACCATCGAGGCGGTTCTGAGCGCCGTCAAAGATTACGCCGATGAATTGATCGTCGTAGACGGTCACTCGGAAGATGGCACCACGGATATTGCCAGAGGGTTTGGGGCGCACGTCGTTTTTGACGGCGGAATGGGTAAGGGCGATGCGGTGAGGACAGCGATCAGAGAGGCCACCGGGGACCTCCTGGTATTTATCGATGCCGACGGTTCGCACGTACCGAAGGACATACCGAAGCTGCTGGTGCCATTACTGAGCGATGAAGCCGATCTTGTGGTGGGATCTCGTCCTCGGGGCGGGAGCGACGAGATGACGGGCGACATGGACCGCTTCGTGCGGTGGCTTGGCCAGCAGATCATCATGCTGGGCATAAACTACCGGTTCAATGTTCGTCTGACCGACTCCCAGAACGGATTTCGGGCGATACGCCGGGACGTCGCGATCGATTTGGACCTGAGGGAGAACATCACCACCATCGAGCAGGAAATGGTGATGAAAGTGCTGAAGATGGGCTACCGGGCAAGTGAAGTGCCGAGCCACGAGTTCGAGCGCGGCGCCGGCCACTCGAAAATTTCACTTCGGCGGACATGGTGGCGTTACGTGTACTGCTGGCTCCGAGACCTATTTTTTTAGATTCGGGCAGCCAGATTAGATCGATTTTGAAACCTTGAGCGCTCGCACAGAGCAGCCTTCCGCGGAGACGGCGCGGCTGCGTGGGATGGCACGTCAATCGATCGTGTTCCTAGCGCTGGCGATGACGGCTAACGCACTCTCATACGTGTACCAACTGGCGATGGCCAGGCTGATGGAGCCAAGTGAATATCCGGTCGTGTTGGCGATCGTGTCGTTCATCGCCATCATCCTGTTTCCGGCCAACTCGTTTCAGGCGGCGGTCGCGGTGGGCACTGGCCACGTCGTGGAACGTGGCGGAGCACAGCAGACATGGCCGTTCGCGCTCCGTGCGGGGCTCACCGCCGGGTTGGTCGGACTGGTGCTGGTCGCGGCCTTCGGGATCTTCGCCGGTCCCCTGAAGAGCGTGTTTCATTTCAGCCAGAACAGCGTCCTTGTGTGGCTGGCGATCACATTCCTGCTTTCGCTCATCCTGTCCGCCTTCCGGGGCGCGTTTCAGGGGGCCCACCGATTCGGCTCGCTCGGCCTGGTGATGCTGGTCGAGGCGGCCTCGCGGGTAGTGCTAGCGATCGTATTCGTGGCGATCGGATTCGGTGTGTCCGGCGCGACCTCCGGGTTCGCCTTCGGCTATCTGGTTTCGACGCTGCTGGCGATCTGGTTGCTATTCCCGCGGGGCGGTAAACCCGGAGGCCGGCGGAACGCGGTTTCAGAAAGCCTCTGGCACACCCTCCGTATTCAGCTGCGGTCGGTACCAGCCACATTCGCGATTTTTGGCGTTCAGGCCATTGATGTTGTGATCGCCAACTCCAGACTTTCGGGTCAGGAGATGGAGTCATTTTCAGCCGCAGCCCTAGCGGGGCGGGTGATCTTTTACGCCGGTTTCGTGCTGGGGCTGCTAATCCTGCCTCGTTTTCGCGATATGTTCATGTCGCACCGCCTTCGCTGGCCGCTGATTCGCAACAGCGCCAGTGTGATGGTGATGATCGCTCTCCCGACCATCGTCGCCGGTTACGCGGTACCGGGCTTGCTACACAACGTGTTGGTGGGAGATCGATATGCGGCGGACGCGGAACTCATGCAGATGTATCTGCTGGGGACCGCGTTGTTGACGACCTCCCTCTTCCTCACGTACATCCTCATCGCCGCCGGTTGGAACTGGATATGGGTCGGGCTGGTGCCGGTTGCCGCGGCCCAGACCGGGGTTTATCTTTATTGGGCCGATTCGACCATCGATTATGCGCGGGTGCTTCTGGCGAGCGGGGTGGTAATGGCGATTTTTCTGACAATCGCCGCGGCGGCGCTGTTCCGGCAGATCCACCTTCATCATCTGCGTGTCAGCGAAGAAGACGTTGAGGCTGGAGAACTGGAAAGTCCGCCCTTAAGCGGCCTGCAGTAATACCCACTCCGCTTTCGGATCGGCCCGCGGACGGGGCCGCCCTTTACGTGGTTTCAGCAGGTGTGCTCAGGCCTCCATCGGGATATCTCTCCGCCCGCCAGACGTTCCTGGATGGCTGGAAAGAGGTCGCGTAATCGACCTTCTAGCTGAGTTCCACCTCGGCCAGACTCCTCACCCCCTCCGGAAGCGGGGCCGTGGACCCTCCAGCGGTGTACAGCTCAACCGGAAGATCGGCTACACCCATGTCGGCCTTTTCTAGCGATCCATTGGCGGAGTCCGTCTGCACCTGGCTCTTCCGGAAATCGAGCAAATGGCCCACGAGATATTTGGAGCCACGTACCACGTAGTAACGGAAATGGTCGCGACTGCGTGTCGCCCGGCGGACCGTTCTCGCCATGTAGCGTGGACTCAAGAAGCTTGTGTAAAGGCTCTGAACCAAACCCATGATTTCGCTGCGGGATATTGGCGACTTCAGCACCGGCTCTCGCATGTCATAGCGGGCCCAGTTCTCCGGGCCATCGAAGCGCAGCCAGTTGCGTTCGCGCGCCTGAGCGTAGAGCTGCGTTCCCGGATAGGGGATCACGATCGTTCCCTGCAGCGTGTTTATCCAGCCACGCTCAAAAGTCTCCCGCGTGTAATCCACGGTTCGACGGGCTTCATCAAAAGTCTCCCAGGGATAGCCCACCATGCAGGTGGCATGCGGCTCCAAACCGGCCTCGCTCGCCCAGCGGACAGAATCCCATTGCTGTTGAACCAGCGTGCCTTTGTTCAGAATGTCGAGCGTGCGCTGATTCGCGGACTCTATGCCGTAAAGGATGAACCGGAAATTGGAGTCGGCGAGCATCTCGTACTCTTCGCGAGTCAGAGCGTCGGCGCGCATATTGCAGCCGAACATCAGGACCTTGTCCAGACCGCGTTCCTTGACCCCCTTGCAGAATCGATGCAACCAGGAACCGGTCGGGAAGGTGCCAGTATCGTCGAATACTTCCTGCACCCCAAGTTCGGCCATGTTTTCGAGTTCGTCCAGATAATCATCCACCGGGCGAACGGAGAACTCCGGAAGCATGCTGGTCCAGGAACAAAAGGTGCAGCCGCCGCCACCACGTTTTGGCCCTCCGGGCACACGGCGACGCCACCAGCAGTCGGCGGCGGTGGTGCCAGTGGCCCAGCCGTAGGTGCCCTTCTTGAGGAAATTCCCATTTCGGAAAGCGTAAAGCTCCCATTTGACGAGCTCGCGGTCGATGTGGGGACGAACTGCGACCGGCACCGGCGGCGCCGGCTCCCGGCCAGAGTTCAAGATCTGATCTCCGTCCCTCCAGAACACGCCTCCGCCCAGATCCTCACCTCTCTCCAGGTGATTGGCGAGATTGAGAGTGGCAAAATCAAATTGCCCTCCCCGGATCGTGTAGTCGATATCGCAGAAGAGAAACGCTTCTTCCGGCAGAGCGGTGACGTGATCGCCGAGCAGCGCGATTTTTGTTTCCGGAAACCGCAACTTCAGATCGCCGATGGAATCGTAAATCTCCGGGGCGCTCGGCGTTTTGGTCTCAATCACGATCAATTCCGGGCGGGCAAGCTCGATCTGTCGGCAGTATTCCTCCCATGTCCAGCCTTCAGCTATGCCGTCCATCCAGATGGCCTCGTGGCCGCTCTGCTGTAGCAGTGTCGCCGCCAGCGCCGGCAAAACCGGGAAAATGACCGTCGCGTTGTCGCCCACGAATTTGTTCATGAGCCGCACCACACCCGACCCACCGCTATCGCGGGTTGAGAACACCTGGTACTGCCGGTTCTGGGAGAGGAGCGGAATCCCCTTGTCGCTCTTAAACGGGGGAAAACTTATCGCGACTTTCAAGCGGCGTGCTCCTGGGTATTGGATTCGAGTGGGGTTGGGCCTGCTGATGGCATCGCCGCCGATGGCCTGACCAGCGGAACTCGGTTTCGGTCGAACCTCGGCCTGATTCGGTTCCACCCACCGGGCCGGGCGAGAGAGTCGCCTCGACAACAGTACGGGGACAACTCAAATCTACGAAATAGTAAATGCCCTGACCAACCCGTCGGACGCCAATCGGGGAGTTCCGGTTCCGGGCTGGTCATGCGCTCGTGCCAGCGTGCTCTCGATACCAGTCCACCGTAGCGCCGAGACCATCTTCAACCGTGATTCGCGGCTCCCAATCCAGCATCTCGCGCGCCCGACCAATATCGGGGCGGCGGCGAACGGGATCGTCCGGCGGCAGGGGAGCGAACTCAAGCATCGATCCGGTGCCGGCAATCGCTATCACCATCTCGGCGATCTTGAGAACCGTCATTTCACCCGGGTTCCCGAGGTTAATTGGGAATGCCGGTTCGATGTCTGACGTCATGGCCCGGTGGATTCCCCGGGCCATATCCGTCACGTAACACCAGCTTCTGGTTTGGGAACCGTCGCCGAAGATGACCAGCGGCTCACCTCTTAACGCCCGGCCTATGAATTCGACGACGGCACGTCCGTCATCGACTCTCATCCTCGGCCCGTAGGTATTGAAAATTCGCACGATCCGGGCATCTACCTCATACCGGGTCGCAGCCAGATAGGTCAGAGTCTCAGCGAACCGTTTGCTCTCGTCGTAAGGCGCGCGGGGCCCGATGGTGTTGACGTTGCCAAAGTAAGTCTCGCGCTGCGGATGCTCCAAGGGATTACCATAAACCTCGGACGTCGACGCTAGGAGGAACCGCGCGTTGTGCTGCCGGGCATGCTGCAACAGTTGCCATGTGCCGACTGAGTTCACCATGGCGATCTCCTCGGCCAGAGACTCGAAGAAAATAGGGCTGGCCGGGCTGGCCAGATGATAGATTTCATCGAGATCACCGACATCTGGAAGGGGCGCGAGGACATCGTGCTCTAAGAATGTAAACCCCGGACGGTCGATCAGCGCGGCGACATTGTCGCGGGAAGACGAGAGGAAATTGTCCACACCGATGACCTCGTAGCCCCGTTCGAGAAGCCGCTCGCAAAGGTGCGAGCCGATCAGGCCGGCACCGCCGGCAACCAGCGCTCGCTTCAATAAATCTTCTCGCTTACTCGTAGACAGGCTTCGAAGCAGACTGTCCGAAGGGGGTGTCGCGCCGACCCGATTAGAACAAGATTAGCCTGATCGGAGCCAGCCTTCATCGGGTGGTGTAAATTGCGGTGGCATTCGGCTGCTGGCCGGGCAAGGTCGGGGATTCGAAGGGCGGCGGAGTATCCGGGTGCTCGCCCGCTCGATAAATCTCAATTCCAAATTCCTGAGAGCAAAATCGTCCTACCGAAACTATATTCAAGCCTCTCGGTTGTGGTACCCGCCTACGGGCAGGAAAAGACCATTGCGGCCGATCTGACCAGAATACGATCTACCCTGTCACGTTTCGCCGGCCATTTCGAGATTGTTCTGGTCGTCGACGGCCGGGTGGATGAGACCGCGGCGGTCGCTTCCGCGCTCGACTTCGACGAATTGACGGTACACCTCATCGAAAACAATCGAGGAAAAGGCAATGCGCTGCGCACGGGGTTTCGGATGGTTTCGGGCGACATCGTCGGATACCTCGACGCGGGAATGGACATCGATCCCGCCGCGGTCGCCGTCGCATCCAATCTGGTGGAAAATGGCGAGGCCGATATTGCGATCGGATCGAAGCGGCACGTTGATTCTGAGGTGACCTATCCCCTCTGTCGGCGAATTTACAGCTTTGGTTACCAATCGCTCGTCAAAATGATGTTTGATCTGGAAGCCCACGACACCCAGGTCGGTCTGAAATTTATGCGCCGTGAGCTTGCCCAGAGTCTATTTACCGACTTGAAAGTGGACGGGTTTTCCATCGACATCGAGCTGCTCGCCCTGGCGGCGCGGCGAGGCTTCGATCGCATTGTTGAGTGTCCGGTAGGAATCAATTTGGACTTCCCGAGTTCCGTCACGGCGAGCACCGTCAGACATATGCTTATGGACACGATCAGAGTGTTCTGGCGGATGAGGGTGCTCGACCTGTATCCGGGGCACCCAACCAGAGGTGACCTGTGGGGTTGAATGACAACCGGGCCCGGCCGCTTGTGACCATCATCGTGCCGTGCAAGGGTCCCTCACCTCTTCTCCACGAATGCCTGGCCGCGATCGACGAATTGGACTACCCCCGGATTGAAACGATCGTGCTTCCAGACGAGCCCATCCCAAACGGGCTCGATGGTGTAAGCGTGTTACCTACGGGGGCGAGCGGACCTGCTCTAAAACGAGATCGCGGGGGGCGAGCCGCCGCCGGGGAGATCCTGGCATTCATCGACGACGACGCGTACCCGGGGTCGGACTGGCTGGACCGGGCGGTGGCGATTTTCGAAGATCCAGAGGTAGTCGCGGTGGGCGGGCCGGGCGTCACTCCACCTTCAGACGGGATTCTCGCGCAGGGGTCGGGATTGGTATACGGATCGAGGCTCGGGGGCGGGAATTATCGTTATCGGGTCCAGCCCGAAGAGGCTCGCTGGGTTGACGACTACCCGTCTATGAATTTCCTGGTTCGGAGTGAAGCTTTCGCGCAGGCGGGCGGCTTCGACACCCACTTCTACCCTGGCGAGGACACCAAATTGTGCCTTGCCCTGCTGAAAAACGGGGGGAAGATCAGATACGACCCGAACGTGCTGGTCTATCACCATCGCCGTCCCCTGTTCGGACCGCACCTTCGCCAGATCGTGCAGTACGGGGTGCATCGAGGGCATTTCGCCCGGAAGTACCCGCAGACATCGCTCCGCATCTCATATGTCTTGCCGGCGGTCTGGGTGCTCGGTCTGATCGCCGGTCCGCTTCTTTTCCGCGGTGTTGCCCCATTGTGGTTTCTATACCGGTTGGTTGTCGCTGTTTATGGCGCTACCTTGCTCGCCACATTTCTTGGCATAGCCGGTCGTACCGGGCGGCCGATTCTCGCGGCGGTCTCGGTGTTGGGCATCGTGGCTACACACGCGGTCTATGGGGTGGGCTTCATACGCGGCCTCTGGGCACGATCTCTGGAGCGTTAGGCATGAAGGCACCATCAGTCTCAGTGGTAATTCCCGCGTATAACGAGGCGGCGTCGGTCCGCACCGTTGTCATGGAATACGAGGCCGTGCTGCGGAAGTTGCCGGGCGATTTCGAGATTATCGTGGTGGACGACGGCTCTACCGACGGCACCCGGGCGATAGCCGAGGAGGCCGGAGCGCACGTGATCGGTCCGCCCTCAAATATGGGTTACGGGCATTCTCTGCGACGCGGGATTCAGGCGGCGCGTCACGAATGGATACTGATAACCGACGCGGACAACACGTACCCGGCGGACGCGGCCGCACAACTCCTGGAGATCGCCGGGCATTACGACATGGTGGTGGCCGCCCGCTCCGGACCACACTTCCACGGGGGACCTTTGCGGCGAGTGGCGCGCTTCTTACTCGTGCTCCTTGCCTCGTTTGTGACCGGTCGCCACATCCCCGACGTGAATTCAGGATTGCGCGTCTTTCGGCGGGATCTGGTGTTGCGGTACTTCGACATTCTGAGCACCGGATTTTCATTCAGCACAGGGTTGACGCTGGCGATGATGGGAGATGGATTGGGGGTGCACTTCATTCGAAGCGAGTACCGGTCTCGATCCGGTCAGTCAAAGATCAGACCGCTCCGAGACGGGCTGCGAATGATGCAGGTCATCGTTCAGGCGGCGGTCCGCCACAATCCAATCAAGATCTTTTCGCTGTTGGCGGGGCTCGCCTGGCTGCTGGCGTTCGCGCTTATCCTGGCGTGGGTGATTACCGGGGCCGGCAGTGTCCTGATCGCCGGCCTGTTCGGGCTTTTCTTCGGACTGCTGATTTTCGGTCAGGGGTTGATCGCCGAGGCTTCGCGGGGGTGATGGCGCTAGCCCGGCTCCATCCAGTTATCCCACCAGAGCTGAAACATCAAAAGCGTCCAGAGCATCTTGTGGTTATTTCGACGACGCTCCAGATGCTCGGCAAGGATTTTGGAGACAGTCGTCGGGTTGAAGATTCCCTGGCGTTCGAGCCGAACGGGGCTCAGGTAGTCCTGAGTCATCTGTCGGAGATCACTGGCTAGCCAGCGGGCGACAGGGATGCCGAAACCTTTTTTTGGCCGGTCGATTATGTCGTCTGGAAGTTGCCCGGCCATAGCCTCACGCAGGAGCCATTTTCGCGTGAAGCCGCGCAATTTCAGAGAGAGTGGAGTGTCGGCCAAGAACTCCATGACATCCCGGTTGAGCAACGGGACTCGCGTTTCCAGCGAGATCGCCATGCTGGCACGATCGACTTTTGGGAGGATCCCTCCCTCCAGATACAGCTTCATATCCTGGTACAGGATCCGGTTGAGCGGGTTGCCGGCCGGGCAGGGTTGCACGGTTCGCCTGACGAGCTCGCGGCCCGGCGCACCGGCAATTCGCTCGACGAAGTCGTCAGAGAGGATTTGCGTCTTCTCAGTTCCGAAAAACGATCCCAGCCACATTTGATGCTGTACGGACGGGATTTCGTTTGAACCGCGAATGAACCTGTTCGCCTTGAAGTCGAGAGAGAAGTCGGCGTGGGAGATGGGTAGCGACCTGACCAGCGGCTCCACAACGCGATGTCGAAACGGGGCGGGGAGGCGCTTGTAAAAGGGGGCGACGCGGTGCGCCTGCAAAGTCGAATAGCCGGCCAGCATTTCGTCCCCGCCATCGCCGCCAAGCGCAACCTTCACGTGTTCCCTGGCGAATTTCGAGACCAGATAGGTGGGCATCACCGAGGGGTCGGCGAAGGGCTCGTCGATGTGGGCGGCTAGATCGGGCAACAGATCCAGCAGCATTTTCGGCGTCAACGTCATCTCGTGATGCTCGGTTTGCAGGTAGCGGGAGACCCGCCGTGCGTGGGAGCTCTCGTCGAACGAACCCTCGGTGAAACCCACCGAGAAACTCTTGATCGGGCTGCCGGCAACCTTCGCCATCATGGCGGCGACGGCGCTGGAATCGAGACCCCCGCTGAGCAAAACTCCCACCGGAACATCGCTGACCATCTCCGCCGACACGGACTCCTGAAGAACCCTGGCGAACCTCTGCGCGTGGACGTGCGGCTCGTCGATACGGACGGACTCGCTGCGCTGAATCTCAAAATCCCAGTAGCGGAACTCGTCGATCGAGTCACGTTCGGCGATGAGATAGTGGCCGGGCCTGAGCTTCCGAACCCCGCGAAAGATGGCGTGGGGGGTGGGGACGTATTCGAATGACAGGTAGTGACCGAGAGACTCGGCGTCGAGATCGCGTTCAACCCTCGGGTGCTCGAGCAGCGCTTTGAGTTCGGAGCCGAACACGAGGGTTGTGCCGGTGTGGGAGTAGTACAGGGGCTTGATGCCGGCGCGATCGCGAGCCAGCATCAACCGGCGGCGTCGGACGTCCCACAGGGCAAAGGCGAACATTCCGTTGAGCTTGTCCAGAAATGCGTCGCCCCATTGCTCATAGGCATGCGCGAGTGTTTCCGTGTCTGAACGGGAGCGAAATTCGTGCCCCAGCGCGACAAGACGGTCGGTCAGTTCGCGATAGTTGTAAATCTCGCCGTTGAAAACGACCTGAATCGAGCCGTCCTCGTTTGTGGCCGGCTGTTGACCGGCCTCAAGGTCGATGATGCTGAGACGGCGTATTCCCAGCGCCACATGGTCGTCCAGATACGTGCCGTCGTCATCCGGGCCCCGATGGATGAGTCTTGTCTTCATGGCTTCGAGAATTACGGCGTCGGGAGGCCCGTCCCGGGACCCGGACAGGATTCCCACTATTCCACACAAACGTCTGCCCGCCTCAATTTCATCCGTGCTGCGTAATTGACGGAATCCGTCAACGTTTCGTACTCAGGCTCCCGGCGGAGCTAGAATCTGCCGATATCTCACTCACTGCCACCGGCAGCCAGGAGCCGCTCTTCATCGGGCAACCGCTTGTCTCAATTCTGATCGTCAACTACAACACCCGATCGTTGATCCGGGATTGCCTGAAATCCCTGCGTGAGGTCGCCTACCCGAGCTTCGAAGTGCTCTGCGTGGATAACGGCTCGACCGATGGTTCCGCGACGATGATAGGCGAAGAGTTTTCCGAGGTTCGTCTATTTGAGCAGTCCGAGAATTTGGGGTTCGTGGGAGCCAACTTGTTGGCCTATCGAGAGGCGACCGGCGATTACATTCTGTTCCTGAATTCGGACACCACGGTTGAACCTGGTTTTCTGTCAGAACTCGTCCTTTTCATGGAGGCCCACCCCGACGCGGGCGGCTGCGAGCCAAAAATCCTCTGGATGAAGGACCCGTCGCTGCTGGATTCGGTCGGAGATTATCTGACCTGGACGGGCATGTTGTATCACGATGGCTATCTGGCGCCCGACCAGAATCTTGATTCGCCGTTCCCAATATTTTCGGCGAAGGGGGCGTGCATGATGTTCCGGGATTCGGTCTTGCGGGAAGTTGGCGTGTTTGACGAAAGGTACTTCGCTTATTTCGAGGAGACCGACCTTTGCTGGCGGGTATGGCTTTCGGGCAGCAAGGTTTACTTCGTGCCCGACGCCCGGATACACCATCTACTGGCCGGAACTTCACGGAACTCGGATTCTTATCTGATCAACTTTCACTCGTTTAAGAACCGAATCAACGCCATGCTGAAGAACTATGGAATGATCGAGGCGTTCAAGGTGCTGCCCGTCCATCTCGCCATTTGCCTCGGCATCGCCGCCGTCTACGCTCTGCGTGGCCGGCTCCGGAAATCTCGCGCGATTCTGGAGGCCATCCTCTGGAACCTGCGCAATTTGCCGGGCACGTTCGCTGCCCGCCGTAACGTCCAGCGAAAGATTCGCCAGATCTCAGATCGTGACCTGATGCGAACCGCGAAAGTCCCGGTGCCCCTGACCTATTTCCTGAAGCTTTACCGCGATTATGAAGGCGTCTAGCGTCGACGCCGGCCGGTCCGCTCCAACGGGACGTCTATCGGCGTTGGCCGCCTCCGTTTTTCGCCCCGGAATCCTGCGGGACAACCTGGTGCTGTTCGGCCTCTCCATGGTCGTCAACGTCCTGGGATTCGCCTTCCAGTTCGTCATGGCAAGGCTCCTCACACCGGGGGCGTGGGCGGAGATGATCGCCGCGATCTCCCTCCTGGCCCTGCTCAGCGTCCCGGGCGCAGCCCTCAACTCGCTCGTCATCAAAGTCTCAGGCGACCTCTTCGTACAGGATCGGGGCCACCAGCTATGGCGCTGGCTCACCCGCACCACGGCCCGCGTGGGCGTGGTCGGATTGGCCATCGCGGTCGCCCTGGGCCTATTGAGTGGCTGGATCAGCGACCTCCTGCAGTTTGACGGGATCGCCAGCATCCTGGTCGTCGGATCGGCGATCGTCCTGTCGCTCGTCGCCATCGTGGTCAAAGGGTCGCTGGCGGGCACGAGCTCGTTCTTTTTCCTGGGCATCATCAGTGTCGCCGAAACCGCTTCGCGCCTGGGCGCCGGCGCCGGAATGGTGCTGCTGGGTTGGGCGGCGGCGGGTGCCGTGGCCGGATCTTCCGTCGGAGCCGCCGTGGCCGTGATCGGCGGAGCCGTCATTCTCTTCCGTGTAACCCGTCGGACTCACGGGCCGGAACGGGTGGAGACCCAACCGGTGATAGGCGGTCGGGACCAGCTGCGGGTGGTGGGCATCGCCTTCGCGCTGGCCATCGTATTGAACGCTGACATCCTGTTCGTAAAGGCATACTTCGACGATATCCAGGCCGCCAACTACTCGGCCGTCGCCCTCATCGGGCGGACTCTTTTCTTCGCCACCTCACCAGTGTCCATCGTCCTGCTGCCACATGTGATCCGGCGATACTCCTCCGGCTATTCGATAGTGCCCAGCCTGCTTGTGAGCGTTGGCCTGATCGGGGCCATAGTCACCGTCGTCGCCCTGACGGTCCTCATTTTCCCGACCTACGTCTTCGCCATCGCCTTTCCTGACCAGTACGATCTCAACACGACCCTGTTGTCGATCTACATCGTGGCCGGCACCCTGCTGTCGCTGAGCTACGCCCTGGCCCACCTGAACATCGGCGCCGGCAATCTGCGCCTGTGGAGTTTCATGTTGGTCGCCGTCGTCGCGATGCTGATCACCATGTTCAGTTGGCACGAGTCCGTTCAGGACTTGGCCACCATCCTCACCATCACGCTCGCCGCAACCACCGTCTACCTCGCCGTCGAGACATACCTGCTGGTCCGACGGCCCGTCTCCGGCCGCACCGTCGGAACCGCCTCCAAATAAGTCACCCCTCAACCATCCGGTATTTGACGTTTTTGGCCGGAAATGGTGTAGGAATTAGCGGCAGGTCGTATCAGCCGCGGTCATTCCGACCCGGACGTGAACGTGGATTTCTGAATCGCTCCCGGCCGATCGAAGTTCTCGACTAACCCACCGGATACATCGCGAACATCCCCCAAAACAGAGCGAGCGTCAGGGTCGTGCCTAAAACCCCGGCGGTGGGCGGATCCAGCCTGAACCTCAGGGCCCGGCCAACGCCGCGTGATGCGGCCGCCAGGGCGCCGACCAGAAGCGCGACCGCGGCGATCAGGCCCAGCCCGGTGAGCGGATCCGCGGCAAAGGTGGCTCGGACGAAGGTCAGCGGCCGAACCGTCTGCTGCAGCCGGTAATTGCTCGACCAATCGACACCGAGTTCGGCCTCCTGGTCCCGGAAACTCTCTCCCGGAAGCCCCGATCCAGCTCGCATTGGCAGGTAGATGTCGCCTTCAGCCCCCTCCGCCGGCTGAATTTCAATCTCAAATACCCGGCCCTCCGAATCGGCGATCGGGCCGAACGAGATTGCCTGGTCGGACACGCCCGGGCGGTTCACCGTGACCCGAGCCTCCGCGACCAGTTCGCCCCGATCGTCGCGGATTCTCAGGTTTAGCGGAAAGCCGTTCGTCGAGATCCTTTGCGCATCGATAGTTACCGTCACCCGGCTCAAGTACGGTGCCGGTGCAATAAATCTCTGCCCCACCGCACCAGCCAGCGGACCATACGGAAACGCATATCCCTCCTCGACGAACGTTACCGGCAACATCCGCTCCTGCCTCAAGAAAAGCGAACCCACGACCAGCATCGCCGCCAGGCAGGCGATCGCCGGCAGCATTCGATTGATTGCGCTGACGATCGGATTACGCCCGCGACGGTCGTGGTACGTTTCGGACCGAGGCTCGGCTAACATCTACCGCGCGATGGACACAGAATCTCTCCCAAACGGCAGTCCCATGCCGGCTCAATACATCTCGAACAGGAGCGGAGGCCTGCCTTGATCTACCTGGTCGGCCTGTTCCTGTCGGTCGCTTCCTTCTTCCTGCAGACTTGGCCTCGGTTTGGCAATCGCTATTTCGGCGTTGACACCTGGCGCCATCTGGCGATAGCCGACTACTACCGCCGGAAGCGCCGTGATCCCTCCGCGATCTTCGATCGCTACCTGATTCCCGAACCATCCGACTACCCGCCGATGTTGCGCTGGCTGTTGTCGCTCTTTCCAAGAAGACTACTGGAACGTTCACAGTGGCTCGTGAGCCCGCTTTTCGATTTCGTGCACTCGTTTCTCGTGTTCATCGTCGCCTACTCGTTCACCGGCAATGTTTGGGCATCGCTATCGGCTCAGGCTGCATATATCTTGGCCCCAATAGTGGTAATGGCAAACTCAAGCTTGACAACAAGGCCGCTCGCCTCCCTGACATTTACCGCGCTGATACTCACCGAGCTTGCATTTACCGCATCGGGCAATTGGATCTGGTTTCCCGCTTCCCTCGTGGCCGGCACCGTCCTGTTCCTCACCCACCGTATGAGCTTGCAGGCCCTCACCGTCGCCACCATAGCGCTCAGCTTATTCTTCCTCACGCCTTACTACGCGCTCGCGTTCCTCGGAAGCTGGTTGCTTGCGATCGTCGTTTCCGGCGGACTCTACTGGCGGGTATTCAAGGGACACCTCGCCATGCTCAACTGGTGGCGGGGAAACATTCACAACCGCTTTGCCCATCAGGTAAGGGGACTCCCAAAGAAATCTGAAGAGAGCGCCGATCCGGTTTTCAAGATCTACCAGATAGTTCGTCGCGCACCGTTCTTGGCGGTCTTCAGCGCCAACGTCTTCGTGGTTTTCGCGATCTTGGCCGCGGTCAATCAATCCCTCGATTTCGTGATCGCCGATCCCGTCATCTGGCAACGTGAGTTCAACTTCCTCCTGGTGTTGTCGTTAAGCCTTGTGGGCGCAGGCATTCTCATCCGACAGGTGAAAATGTTGGAATTCATGGGGGAAGGCGAGCGGTACGGGGAGTACGGCGTGTTCCCGACCGGGCTCGTGATAGCAGGCCTAGTCTCCTCGATCGATTCCGATCGGGGTGCCGCGTTCGCGGTCGCCTTCATCGTGGTGGCGCTGTTGGGCGGGCTTGCCCCGGCACTGTTTCTGCAGTACCGAGTCGTGGCCCGAGACATCGATCGATCCGTGACCACAGCGCTGATGCGGATCATGGCGGAGCTGAGTTCCCTAGATCAGCGGGCAAGACTAATGACAATTCCGCTCGGGCTCTCCGACCCGGCCCTGCACTTCTCAAACGCTCGGGTCCTGAGCACGGACAGTTCGTTCGGTCACCTTCACTACTATGATGACTTTTTCCCAGTCTTGCAGGTGCCGATAATCGACATATTTGACAGGTGGAATATCGACCACTTGCTGATAAACGAAAATTATGTGCGGTTGGAAGAACTCGGTCTCGACGAGTCCACGGTGAGACTGCGATCCGGCAACTTCTGCCTCCTCAAGGTCGATTCCGGCAAGGATCAATAAACTTGAACATACTGGTAACCGGTGGAGCCGGCTTCGTCGGCTCCTTCATCTGCGAGTCTCACCTCCAGCGAGGCGATTCTGTGATCGCTCTCGATCTGTCGGATGGCGCCAAGATCGACCATCTGATGGATAACCCTGACTTCCGGTTTCTCCAGGGGTCGATCACCGATGAATTGCTTATGGATCGCGAAATCCGCGCTTGCGACGTGATTTACCATCTGGCGGCTATCGCCGATCCTCGCGTGTACGTCGAGGACCCCCTGAGAACGATGGAAATGGATCTGGTTGCGGGCTTGCAAGTGGTGGAAGCGGCATCTCGGTACGCCAAGAAAATAATATTTACATCCACTTCAGAGGTCTACGGCAGAAACCCGAAGGTCCCGTGGCAAGAAGATGACGATCGAGTGCTCGGCCCAACGACCGTCAATCGTTGGTGTTACGCCACGTCCAAGGCCGCGGTCGAACATCTGATCCTCGCTCATCGACAGCGGAACTCTCTGGAATTCGTCATCTTCCGCCTTTTCAACATATACGGGCCGCGGCTCGATACCCTCGGTGCCGGACGGGTGATACCGATCTTCCTGCACAGGTTTCTTAACGGCCTGACGGTCCAGGTTCACGGCGACGGCAAGCAGACGCGCACATTCTGCTACGTCGAAGACGCCGTAGCGGGGATGGTGCAGAGTGCCATGTCCCCCGCTGCCGCCAACACCATATTGAACGTTGGCACCGATCTGGAGATCTCGGTTCTAGAAATCGCCCATACCCTCAAACGCTTAGGCGGATTTGAATCCGAAATTGAGTTTGTGAGCCACGAATCGGTCTTCGGGACCAGCTATGAAGACATTCCGCGCCGGGTGCCGGACCTCAGCCGCATTCAGGATATTGTCGGCTGGAGGGCGACGACCTCTCTGGACGACGGCCTGGCGAGGACCATCGAATACTATCGGGAGCAGGCCAGCCGCA
>Ga0310121_10001540_pt1 | contig 23280 bp, 23 predicted proteins | sample CB27_Tmax_986_MG_FD_203504 | JGI IMG/M metagenome (GOLD analysis project Ga0310121, IMG submission 203504) | Marine microbial communities from Western Arctic Ocean, Canada - CB27_Tmax_986 | ecosystem: Environmental > Aquatic > Marine > Oceanic | place: Canada: Western Arctic Ocean | collected...
TCACCCCCAATCACTTCACCATGCCCAACGCACCCGTTCGGGCTACGCCCTCACTCCAGAACAGCAGCGGTCCCTTAACCCTAGATCCTCTCATTAAGGCTGGTACATAGTTTGGGGGAAGGCCACCCTGAGCAACCATATCCCTTTCCACGAACAACTGCAAGATTTCTGTGCTGTCGCCCGGCGCGCCGCCACCGGTGTTGTCGGACTGGTCTGCCAACACGATTGGATACTGTCCAGCCAACTCGCCTTGTTCCAACGCGCGCTCCGGGGACAAAGACTCACGCTGCCACTGGGCGCGACGGCCCCAAACCCAATGACCCAACTGGTCGGCATATGACTCGGCCGCCGATGGATCATCATCGGTAATCACCACGACCGACGCTCCCACGAGTGGACTGTCGACCCACTGATATCCAACACCCAGGCCGACAGAGAGCACACGAGGTTCACGATCCAACGCCTGAAGTTGTGCGATCGCATCCGACATCGGCCGATGTGCGGTGATCATCGTGGCCGCGGCCCAAAGCAGTGGCAACGGCCGGTACGCCATTGTTGGCTGCACTTCAGCGTCGAGAATACGACACATCAGTGCCACAGCGTGCAGCGCCTGTTCAGCCATGTCGGTGTGTGGGTAAGTTCGCTCGATAACGAGCCTGTGGATCCATCTGCTGTTGGAAAAATTTCACCTGGAGCGACCCATGCACCACACCATCGAGCAGCTTCGGCTGTTAAGAACAATTCCCGGTTCAACAGTTCATCACGTAGCTTGCCGCCCGCCGAATCGATGTAGCCGTTTTCCCCAGGACTTCCTTTGGTGATGAACAGCGTCTTTACATCAGATCGTGCTAGCCAGCGACGTACCGTCTTGGAAACGAACTCCGGACCGTTGTCACTGCGAAGGTGTCGTGGCGTACCACCGACAGAGAACAGGTATTGCAGGATGCCGATCACGTCCTGAGCCGTGAACGAACGTGTGACCTCGATCGCCAGGCATTCACACGTATACTCGTCGATCACAGCCAGGAGTTTCAGTCGACGACCGTCTGGGGTTCGGTCGGACAAGAAGTCGTACGACCAGACGTGGTCCTGATGCTCTGCCCGACGACGCACACAGCTATTCTCGCTGCCACCGGAAAAACGTCGTCTACGATGCTGTTTTCTCGGGACTTGCATATTTTCTCGCTTCCAGAGACGATCAGCACGCTGGTGGTTTACTTGCCAATCACGCTGGACCAGCAGCCGACAAGTGCGATCGGCTCCGCAGCGTGGACGTCGCCTGGCCAAAGCACGCATTTCACGAAGCAAACGTGGTTCATCATCCACTCGGCGCGACTGGTACCGCTGGGTACTGCGGGGTTGATCGAGGACACGACATGCTCGACGCTCCGACACCTTTTGTGGCCCCAAACGACGACGTAACTCATTGATCGTTCGCCGTCGACGTTCGGGGCTTATCAGTTTCCCTGCGCGGCTTCCTTGAGAATTTCCATGTCCAAGGCCTGGTCGGCAACCAATTTCTTTAGCCGAGCATTCTCTTTCTCGAGAGCCTTAAGTTGCTTGGCCATCGCTGGCTGCATACCACCATACTTTTGCCTCCAGCGGTAATAGGTCTGCTCAGTGATCTCCAGCTGCTTGCAGACGTCAGGCATCTTCGCGCCCTTGCCAAGCAGCACACCCCCGCGACGCAGCTTCGCAATGACCTGATCTACTGTGTGTCGTTTTTGACTCATCTGCAAGAATCCTTTCCGGGCCTTTGGCCCGACGGGATTCTCTCACTACAACTGGACCAGTTTTAGGAGGGGAGGTCATTGTCCGCGGAACTGGGCGCCGATAAGATGGCCGGAAGCGTTAGCAGAATACAGGCAGCAATATTGGCGATACGGTACACCTGAGACGGTATGCAGATATCGTGCACGAACATAAGTAAAAACCGGCAGCGGACGTCGGTCTTGTTGCGCACTTACAGATCGTCGATGCTTTCGCCCACTCTTCCATCTCCGCTGAGAATGAGCCGATCCCAGACGCTACAACAATTACGGCTTGTTTCGATATCGTTGCTGATCCAGTGGACACTGCCGTCGGCCATGCTGGCGTGGACGCCGCCCGGATGGCGGCTGCGGGCGCCGATCTGACCCTCCCCTCCGCGACTGGCATTGCATGTCATGCATTCCTCGATAAGATTTGCAACCCCGCCGGACGCAACAACGACCTCCACACAAAGGGGGATATCGTCTGAATTGAGGCCGCAATCGTTCGGTCCGTTGGCAGATCCAACTGAACCTGCGTGCCATCCATGCCAAAAGAGGCCACTACCCAGTCCACTCATCGCCCATGTGCCTCGACGATCCTGCTTGGTCAATCCCACACGCACTTCCGAAAGCAGCATAGTCTTGCTGGTGCCATCCGTGATTTCTAACAGTTTCAAGGAGGTGTTTAAGCCCATGACACCGCGCCGCAGCGGATCATTGGCACCCGAATACTGGTCGCGGATCCTACCACACGCCCACGCGTGTCGATTATGCCCGCCCAGACTACAATTTGCCACATTGGCCGCGTAGTTTCCCCTGGCCCAATTGTCGCCACCGACTCTCATATTCCGGCTTTCGTACCTCACTTCATGCCCGCTATCGCTGGGGCATTTCATCACGGCCAACTCCTTGCCGCGTGCCAGTCGATTTGCCTCTCCTAGCGTAAAGGGAACACTCTGATCGAAAGAGTCAAACAGTGATTGCTGTTCCAAATACGGTAAGATCATGATTACCCAGTTTGGCCCAATCAAAATACTATCATAAGGCGTTTCGGCGTCGATGTGGTGGAGCCAAACCCCGGCCGGTGGGAATCGTTCGTGGGTATCGTGATAGTTCAGGCATGCCAGCGACAGTTGTTTCAGGTTGTTGATGCAGTGTACGCGTCGCGCTGCCTCACGCGCGGCATTCACCGCAGGTAGCAAGATTGCAATGAGGATCGCAATGATAGCGATGACTACCAGCAACTCGACGATGGTAAAACCACGACTGAAACACGACACTGGACGTGCGTTGTTCGCAATTACTGTGAATGATGACAGCGGATTTTCCGCCCGAAATGCGTACAGCGCATTGTCTTTGGGCGAGTGCTTGAGCTGAATGGACATGACAATCACTATTAGAGGGGGTTCCACAACGCCAATGGCTACAGTTTTAAAACGCCCTCTTCTTTCCTAGCCCACAACCTCAAACTAATAACTAAACACGCCTTAGTTTCGTATTTTCAGTTAATTAATATAGCATGGCTTCCAAGTCCTATCAAAGGCAAGAGAAATCGATGAGGGGCAATCCAAAGAGACGACCGAGATGGTCGAAACCGTCACCTTCTTTAAGATCACGGGCATTGATCTCACGAACATCCAGGCCCGGCACCCCCTCAGCCCTGCCTACCGATTGGCAACTGACAAGCAGGTATCTCGTGGGGCCAGGAGCGAACCTGTCCGACGCGAACCTGAGAGAATCGGAACTGACCCGCGCCACCTTCAGTACCAGCACAATTCTTAATGACAATCAAACTGTCTTGGAGCATGATTTTGACGCAGCGGGCCTACAGGCCTATCTGGTGAAAACTCTGTGGGTATTTGACGCCAGCGATCTATCCATAGTGTTGAGCGGTGATTTTAACGACGACAACACGGTTGATCTGGCCGATTTGAACCTCGTGCTTTTCAACTGGAACCAACCCGCCGACGGTCTGCCTTCAGAATGGACAATCATGCGCCCCAGCAACAACGTTGGCCTCGATGAGCTAAACCAAGTGCTGTTCAACTGGGGCGAGACCACGATCGCTCCTAGCGTTGTCCCCGAGCCGGGTACCGTGTCCCTGGCAGCGATTGCGGGGCTGCTTATGTTGTGCGGCAGGTCACGACGGCTGTCTCGCCGCTGACCACGGCTGTGGTCAGCACGCCAAGCAATGCCAGGCGATCTTTGTGGGGCCGCGTCGAGTACCATGTGTAGAACGGATTGCAGAGAATGTGGGTGTGCCAAAACTCGCCTTTCACACGAGCCGACGTGTCGTCCGTTTGCTGATACGCCGTCGACGATAAGCCCGCGAGCAGCACGTCGTTCATCAGTGTTGTCGCCCAGGTCGCCACGCAGGCCTCCACCGGTACATGGAATAAGAAGGCCAGGCAGCAGAGAATAACGAACTGGTCCGTAAGCAAGTCCGCGAATCCCAGTTCGGCTGCTACAGCCGCGGGCGCCGCGGCTTCCGATTCTGCAGCTTTCATGATCCCGGCAAACTTCTCAACAAAACCATCGACGTCGAGATTCATGCTGAGAACAAGCGGGACCACGATCAGCACGGCAAAGAACAGAAAGGTCTTTTTCAAGCCGACGCGGCGGAGCGATAGGGTGACCAGCATCGGCATGACAAAGGCTCCCATGCCAAAACAAAATCCCCTAGGTTCATGGCGAAGGGAAGATTCTGCTTGCTGATTTCCGCTTCCGCCAGGAAGGATGGCCCCTGTGTGGCATTGAGTACGTTGACCAGCGCAGACCAACCAGTACCCAGCAGTAGCACCGACAGCACCGCCATTGCATAAGACTTCAGGTGTGCCAGGACAAGAACGCTCAGGATCAACAGCACACAGCCGGCGGTGATCACCATATCACGGCCCCAGGAATCGGCGACAATTCCCGCTGCAAACGCCATCGGGATAAGCGTGAATCCGAATACGCTGACCAAGCCACCAACACGTGACTCGTCGATCTCAAGCTGTCGGGCCAGGGGCACCTTGATACTGCCCAGCAAGGCGTGGCACATGCCCGCAATGGAAAGCGCGGCCACCTGCATCACGGTCAGATTGGTATCCATAGTCGGGTCCGTGGTTTGAAAACCGAATCAAAGTATAACTTCTGATGCCCGATCCTGCGCTCAAAGGAAGGCAAAGATGATCTTTGGCAAAAGGCGTCCTCCATGTTAAGTTGAACCTCAATTCTCGATTTTCACCGTTTCAATGCCGGTCGGTTCAGGCGTCTTGGCGGTGATAATCTTCCAGGTCGACCCCATCTCACGCATGGCCGTGAAATCGCGGGGGCTGTAGGCAAACTCGAGATACGGCGTCTGCAGCAGCGCCTGCGCTTTGCGCGAGCGCAGCGCCGCCTCCAAAATGCCGGTGGTCAGGAGCGTTCGCTCCACCGGATAAGAAGATCGCCCGTGAATGCAATGATCCTGAATGGCGTGGGAGAGTGCCGGAAAGAGGTTGCGGTTTCCCCACGGCCCGGTATGGAAATGGGTCGCCATGATCCCGGGATCACCGGCCAACCGGCATGAAAAGTTCCAGCGGGTGCCGTTTCCGCTAAAACACAGCGTGGAGGCCTTCAAGCCGTCCCGGTAAGTCAGCACAATGCCGTGACTGCGATCGGAGATCTCCCGCAGCGGCCCCGGGTCCCTGCCCAACTCAGCCACCATCGCTGCCTTGGCCAGGGCCATTGACCAACGCCCTTCCTCTCCCGCCTGCCACAGGGCCTCGCCTTCGAGAAACTCGACGCTCGTGACACCACTCTCTCCGCCTTTGCGGGCCTCCACGATCGACGCAAGCAGTTCCAGACCGTGGAAGTCGTAAGACTCCAGGCCGCCCCCGTGGATCGAGACCGCTTCCTCGATAAGGGCATCTTTCGGCAATTCGAAGGGAGGATGGCGCTGGGCCAGCGGCACGGAACTTCCTGCCATCAGGGGAATGCCAAGCGCCCGGGCCGTGTCGTACATCTGCCTGGCCCATTCCCACCGATAGGAAAGATGCTTGTCGTTGAAGAGCGGCACGTATCGGTTCGAACGTCGCATGACCGCGACGATTTCGTCGAAGAAACGCTTGCGAGGATATTCCTTCTGGTGCAGATCATTGATTGGGTAATCGCCATGTTCGGCGATGGATAGCACCGCATCAACCGCCAGTTCCTTCCCACCAAGACAAAGGGCTTTGTCGATCGTCTCGTAGATGGGAATCCCGAACTGCCTGCCTACCTGCCGCGAGATGTCGTTATCATGAAACTGATCGCCGTAAAATGACACCACATCCACACCTGAATCAGTCCAACTGCCGTTGAACAGGTAAGGAACAAGGAAGTTCTCCAGAAGCACGTGGGCATGAGATTTGGCGTGAAAAACCGTAAACACCACCGCCACTTTCGGACGCCGTGCCTCACTTCCCAAGGTCTTGGTGGATTGACCAAAGGCCCCCGCACCAAGCATCAGGCCGGCGGACTGGTGAAGGAATCGGCGACGGGAAACGGATCTGCGACTCATGACTCAACTGTCCGGCATCGCGAAGGTTCGGGGTTCGGAAAAGAGCCAAAAGCTGATTTAAGCGACAGTAACAGGTGGTTTCAGGGCATCCTGAGTGAGCGTTACCCAGTAGTCCGAGGTGCCGTGACCGCTAGGGAGAACCAAACCAAACATGGCGGCATACAATCCAACCGGCTTCCAGGCCATGGCGGGACTTGGCCAGGTTACTTCCCAGGGGGCCTTGGATATCTCGGCGAACATCATCGTTTTTGACATGCCGTTCGGGACGGCGCCCATTCTATATTGACTCGTCCAGCTATCCCCGGGTTGGCAATATTGAGCACAAGTCGATCTCAAGGGACGCGGGCGTTTTCGCCCCATCAGCAGATAGTTCGCGCCATAACTTGAGTAGGCATGCGTCGAGTGATTGGCATTCGGCCCTAAGTGAGTTGAATCATCTGGTTTACTGTCCGTCGGGCACCGGTATTGCGGCACGTAGCCATAAACCTCCCAGTAATTCCACAGTCCGGTCGGAAAACCAGGAACAGGCGGGCGGTCTTCGAATTCTCTGCCAATCTCCCAAAAGGCTGAATAACGTGTTTGTTTGGCGTGGTCCAACGCGGGCTCCAAGAGATCGTTCTGCTCTAAATAGGGTAAGAGAATATGAAACAAACTCAACGTGATCTTGGGCTCGGCGTGCATCCGGACCAGCTCCGGAAAATCGCCATTCATGGAACTGGCCAGATTGTGTGTCGCAATGCCCAGTTGCCTTAACCGGTTGGCGCATTGGGTGCGTCGCGCGGACTCTCGGGCGGCTTGAATAGCTGGGAGCAGAAGTGAGATGAGGATGGCGATGATCGCTATGACGACCAATAGCTCGACGAGCGTAAATCCGATTCGGAGTCGACGATGCATGTCTAAACGCCGGAGTGTGAGACGGATTACGCCTGCGCCCGCGCTTCAGGCGTTATCCAACCGATGTAAAAGCGGTATTTGATTATGTCCCTTTTATTTCTAAGTGTCAATCATTCCCCAGCGACCGCGGCACAACCATAGGTTAATGACATGCGCAGACGTCGGTTATCGAACTTGCCTCGGGGCGCCTGCTTGCAGTGGTTCACAACAATCTGATTCCCCCGCACCCGAATTGGCAGGTCTACTTGGATGACAAGCACGAGGACTACTGGCGGCTGTGGATGCTGCAGTACGGCATGGCCTATCGACCACAGGCCAAGGATAACGTACTCAGTTCTGTACAAAAGAATGTATTGCTGGCAGATTCGGATGACGGCGGCGTGACCTGGACCAATGTCCGAGCCGGCAGCCACGCTTTGGGAGAAATGCACGGTTCTGCCATGGAGTTGCCTGATGGCCGGATCGTGCTCATGCACGTACATCGGGTGCCCTGGATACATGGCGGAGAGCGGGCCAGGGTCAGCCGCGAAGGCGGCAATACCTGGGACAAAGAAACCTATTATCTCAGCACCGTGCGCACCTACCCGGAGTACTCCACCAGCTGCGTACTGCCGCCGGAGCTGGCCGACGGCAAACCGGGGATGATTCTTAGCGTGCTGGGTGACCGGCCCTTTGCCGTGGGAGTTGACCGCGCGGGCCTGATGCAAGCGGTGCGTTGGCGACCATTACCCTAATGGCACACCGGTCACGCCTGATCCTCGTTAAAAACCGCTTCAAATCGAGGATGAGGATGAGGATGAGGGCAAAAAATACGTTGATTGTGAACTTCACATGGCGTAATATCCAAATAGTCGTCCGACGTTAGAGTCTGCGGCTGATCGGGGATCCACAGCTCACGACAAACGCAGATCTCTTATAATGGAATCATGACCGCTCTTCGCCCTCGTCCAACACACTTATTAATTGGCGCCAACCAGGCCAACCGAGGTTTTACGCTCGTTGAACTCCTGGTGGTCATTGCGATCATTGGCATCCTGGTCAGCCTACTACTGCCGGCCGTACAGGCCGCGCGAGAGGCCGCGCGGCGGGCGCAATGCCTCAACAATGTCAAACAGTTGGGCATTGCCGTCTTGAACTACGAAGGCACCCACGGAAGGTGCCCGCCCGGTGCCGTCGCCTCAGGTGACTGGAAGGAACTGTACGACGAGTGCCAAGTAGACTTGGAGTCTTGCAAGTACCACATAAAGGGGCATGCCCGCAATGGGCGCAACGGTGCCAGTTGGATGGTTTTCATACTGCCCTTTGTTGAACAGCAGGTGCTCTACGACAGCTGGGACTTTACCAAGAGCGTGGCCCGCAACGAACCCGTAGCCCGCCAGGACATCGGGACCTTCTATTGTCCAACGCGGCGTACGGGAATCCGACAGTCCGATATTGACAATGGCTTGATGTTCCTGGGATGGGACCAGGGTGGAACCGATTACGGTGGATGCATAGGCGGCGGGAATGGGTTTCTCGACTGTAATAGTGGAAGTAGTAATTGCTCGCCGCCCTGCAAACACGAGATTCATATCCTCCGTACCGGTGGCGGTGGAAATGTCACGCCGCCGGACCTCGGCGTCTTTGCCTTGGACGCTGGACGCCGTCTGCGGGAGATAACCGACGGTACCTCGAAGACCATTGCTATCGGAGAAGTCCAACGGCTCTACGGACCCGAAACCGTTACGTTCTGTTCGCGAATCAGTGATGACGGCTGGGCCGTGGGGGGGAGTGCGACAATCTTCGAAACCGATGCCGATCTGACAGTTGACGACAACCTCGGCTACGGCGGTATCAACAGCGGCTATTTTGCAAATCCAGGGAGTGAACATCCCGGTGGCGCCCACTTTGGCATGGTGGACGGGTCTGTGCATTTTCTCAGTGAGAATATGAGCGAGTTCGTGTTGGACGATATGGGCAGCTGTGCCGGAGGCGAAGTGTTCGAGCTTGACGCGAACTGAACGCTTCCCGGCGAGGGAGTGTTCTGGGCCCCAGTGGGGAAAACTCAATGGTACTAACCTTCAAAAACTCTGTATTCCTCGGTCAACACTAGCCCGACGCGCAAGCGAGGAGAACGCGGGTGCCACATCCAGCGCGTTCTTGGTTTCGAACTCGTATGGCGGCGTTTAGTGTGTTGGCGGGGCAACGGCCCCTCTCCTCGCTTGCGCGTCGGGCTAGTGTTTGCACTGACCGCGAGATTTCAAGGTTAGTACGATTGAGGAATACTCCACCCCGGTTCTCTACCGCACGCAGGAGCGGCACGCATCACATGCCAATAAAACCGGCCCCGCCGATTCGATCTCGACGGGGCCGAGGGATGTCATTCTATCGGTTTGTTGCCTGGAGTTTCGGTCAGCGTCGCCGAACCACAATCATCGCCAGCCAACCCAGGACCAACAATACGAACGAACCGGGCTCAGGAACGAAACTCAGCATGTAGTCCTCGACCGCTTCCCGATCCGCGCCGCTCAGCGCACCATCATAGATCATGAACTCGGCGATCTGACCAGGGAAAGTGTTCAGAGCACTCGGGAAAGGGTCTTCGCCATTAGCACCGGCCATCGCGCCCAAGAAGGCGCTATTTACCCCGCTGTCAAAGAGGGCGTTGTTAGCGACAGTGCCGCTGGCCGCCGAGGCCGTGGGCGTCGGGTCACCGTCTATGTAGTAATGTTGCATGCCCCCAGCTTCCACGACCCAGGTGACTAGCGTGAACTTCGACTGGGGGCCGTCCGGCCACGGAGACCCACCACTGTAGGGCATGAAAAGATTCGCACTGTTCCCGTCCGCTTTGTGCAACGCGGTTAGCACATTGCCAGTGCCCTCATTGTTCAGTGCTACACGGGATGATTCGTCAGGACTTAACACGCCGAACCAGAGACTGTCACGAAAAGGGTCGCCATCACCCGGTGCCAGATACGAGAAGATGGTGAAACTTCCGTCAAGAGCGCTGTCAAACCCGGTGTCGAAATGGAGCCGACTCCCGTTGCCGGCGAATTCGACCGCTTCTCTGCCTCCGAACGAGGTCTCCAGGTTGGGTCGCAGGGCCGACGACAAAGTTTGTGTGGCGTTGTTGCCGTTGTTTGACTTGTCGTTCCACTCGGCAACGACGTTCGACACATGCGAAACTATGCCGGAATCGCCCCGCAGCCAGACCTGCATGGCGTTGCTATTAAATGCGGGATCTGGTTGACCATTTGGCAGTAGAATCGACTGTCCCCAAACGGTTGACGACGACAGCAACAGCGTCGCCACGGCGATTGTTGAAAGTCCGGATAGAAGCTTCACCATTAGACTACTCCCCTCAAAAAATAAGACATTTGGATACTGGTCAAGCCGGCAAGGTCGATTCGCAGTGGTAACCCATCGCGGGCTTGCCGTGTGCCATAACGATTGACGCGCGAACCAGCCTGGAAAGCGCATTGAGAAATTTCGAGTCTGTCACATGCGGACAGCTTAGAAGTAACACTTAACATCTCGTCACTAGCACCTCAAAATCGCGCACACAGATGCGGCCGATAAGTCGGCCCTAATTTTAATCCCATTCCTGGTTGCTGTCAATTAATGGAACCCAAAAAAATTGAAGATTTTTCTTGCGGGTGTCACTGAACGGCTGGAATCACGTCAGATTTCCCGTGTTTTCTTCAGCAGGATCCCGACCACGGCACTGGCGCTAGGCTGGCCAGGTCCACTACAATACGGACCCAACTTGCCAACTTCACCGCTTGGGGTTAGTTCCGATGATCAAATCGGAAACCGTTTTGACCCTCGACTCGCAACGTGTTGTTTTCCTGGTAATCAAAATGCTCCTGAACCGACCAATCCTCATCCAGCTTCTCTTGATCCTACTAGTCGGGACCGTCCGGTGCTCAGCGGCTAGCGCAGAACCAACCAAGATAACTTCTGCTGTGCAGCTTTTCGTCGACGACCACTTGGTCGACACGGCCGATGGCGTGCGTCGAGCGGTTCACCAATGGCAGAAACACCCCGACAATCCGGTGTTGCGACCGGACCAACCTTGGGAATATGGCGCAAATTATCTCAACGCGTACGGCAGCGTGATTTACGACGAGTCAGAGAAGATTTTCAAGGCGTGGTACTGGACGATGAACGCTGAAGACTCAAAGGTGCCGACAAGCAATATCAAAATGATGTGTTATGCCACCTCGCCAGACGGAATCCATTGGGAGAAGCCCTATGTAGGCGTCTATCCCTTCCAAGGGTCGACCGAAAACAACATCGTCTTGGCCACTTCCTTTGAGGATATCAACAGTAATCCAACCCTTTTTTCTTTTGGAGTGATCAAGACGCCGTGGGATCCCGATCCAGCTCGGCTGTACAAAGCCTGCTTTTACGAACGGCCACCCGGAGCGAAATATATTGGTCCTGACGACGGCGCCTGGAGCGCCATTAGTCCGGATGGAATTCACTGGACGAAGAGCGAGACGCCGATCATGCCGGAGACGGGCGATACCATCGGCTTTTTTTACGACTCGATCCACCAGCGGTATGTATGCTTTAGCAAACGGTATGTCGACGGTGGACGGGCTCGGTATCAGTGCGAGAGCGAGGACTTTGTGAATTGGACCAAGTCACGCCAGATTCTCAAATCGGATAGCGAGGACGATCAACCCTGTGATTTCTATAACAACACAGGTTTTATTTGGGGCGAGATGGCTCTGGGATGGTTACAGGTTTTCTACAAACACGATGACCCTTACAAACACCGTCTCGTATTGGAACTCATCCACAGCCGCGATGGTCTGAATTGGAGCCGGATGCCCGGTCGAGAGCCGGTCTTGGATGTCGGGCCTGACGGTAGTTGGGACCGCACGAACCAATCGGCGGCCACGGGGACACCGATCGTGGTCGGCGACCGGATGTATGTGTACTACGGAGGAGATGTCCGCTATCACGGACCGCGTGAGGGTGTGGAACTAGGCGTGACTCGTGGCCAAATTGGCTTGGGCACGTTGCGACTTGACGGATTTGTGTCCATGGGTGCGACACCCAGCGGCGGAATCTTGACCACCAAACCGCTACTGCTGACCTCGGATCGTGCGGAAGGTGCCTCAGTTCAGCTCCGTTTGAACGTGGTGTCGGACAACGGACACTGCCAGGTGGAGTTGCTTGACGAGGCGGGCAATCCAATCGCCGGGTACGGCAAAGAGGACGCCGACGATCTCGTGGTGGATGACGTGCAAACCGTTGCTACTTGGAAAGGCGAGAGCGACCTCGGTGAATTGGTGCGGCAGCCGGTTCGGCTGCGATTTCACTTGACAAATGCCAGGCTCTATAGCTTCCGGTTCTCACCGCCTTAGTAGCGGTGGGTGACCAACACTGAATTCCGCGTTATTCGATCTCGACGTACGATCCGGTCAGAGTTTTTCGTCGCGCCAGACGGTGCTTGTTCACGATGCCTGAGTCAACACGTCACTCCGCCACCGGCGTCTCCAGGTCAAAGTCGATGACATTCGAGTTGCTCTCAACCTCCCTAGTGAGTGTCGTTTCCGTGTTGTAAATCTTTGGCACCGTCTCCTCGGGGGCCGTTTCGCGTCGGGTTGAGATGGTAACCGTGTGGCTGCCTACCTTGGCGCCACGGATGTCGCGAATGTAGGCGAGTTCGTAGTGCCCTTGGTCGTTGGTAAAGCCCCGTGACGCGCGGCCTTCTGCCGGTCGAAAGGTTACCGCTGCACTCGCCAACGGCTGCCCGTCAAGCGTGACAGTGCCGGTTACGGGAGCCAGTGGTGGCCGATCCGACGTGCCGCACCCGCAGACCGTAAGCAGCAAGAAACAAGTTGCGCGGGCAAGAATCCGAGTTGACATCATGCCCACGATCGTAGTCTGTCAGATGGGCGGCCGCAACTATTGACCAGCCCGCCAGTTGCCGATGGCTTCGCTGGTGCGCAGGTAGCGGTTGTACAGCCGCAAGTGGAGAACGTCATCGCTGGCTGGGACGGCCAATTCCCCGCTGCCGGTGACGTCGCCGATCTCCACGGCCCTCTCGCAGCGATCATCGTAGTTGTCGAAATACTTCGTCCGCCCGAAGCGTCCGTATCCGTAAAGTCGCCCATCGTCTTCTCCGCCATCACAGAGCCGGCCATCGACGGTTACCGAAACACATTTGGGGCCGCCATCGACAACGAAGACCACATGGTGTTGATCACCCCGTTGGATTAGTCCTGGATCGCTGGTCCAGGAAAAGCCGTCGTTGCCGTCATGAAAGCTGATTTCCAGTGCCTCGTTGTCGCCCGTCAGCACGCGGAAGCCCGCTTCCGACTCACCTGTGCCGTCCACCAGGACTCGTCCTGGCTGCAAATCAGCGAGCTTCACCCACAGCTCGATTGTGAAGGCGCCTGGCTGGTCCAAGCTTGGCAATCGATCGAAGGGCCAGAGGCGATTCGCACGGCATTGCTCTTCGCTGAGGTCCAGTACCAATCCCGCTGCGGCTACCGAGTCTCGCTGGTCCTGATTCCAAAGATCGTCCAGCAACGATTTGTCCACCAATTGGCACCGCGCGGCGACTTTCTGGGTCGAGCTGATGTAGTAGTTGCCGTCGTGCTCGATCAGATCTGGATAGCTGGAACCGCGCCAGGTGTTGTCCTCATAGCTGAACAATTCCGGTTGGGACCAATGTATCTCGCCGTCGCGCTGCACGCCGCCGCTTAGCCAGACGAGATTGCGGCTGATCGGCGCCTCGCTGTGACGATAGTATTTGTAACCATTGCAGTGAAACCAAAAAAGATACTTGCCGTTCTTGCAGCGCCACACGGTCGGACAAGCCCTTGGGGTGCGCATGATCGGACCGCCAGGACGGTATCTCGCCGGTTCGGGGGTACTCCAATTCCTGCCACCGTCGCGGCTGTAGCAACAGGCGGGAAAGCCCATCTCGGTGCGGTACATGCAAAACAGGCTGCCGTCGTCCAGCGGCACAATGTTGTGTTCTTCCTGAACGGAGCCGAAGTCGGGGTGGCGGATGCCCGTGTCGCCATCGGGCAGCATTTGCCAGCGAATCTTCGCAGGGTCTTGTTCGGACAGGATATTGTCGCTGCACATCACCCAGCCCTCGCCCTTCTGTTGGAAATGCCGGCCCATCTTAGTGAAGGCGAGATACACTTTGCCGCCTGCCACGGCAGGTTGGGCGATACCCCAAAACAGCTGCACGAGTTGGTTCGTGTCGACGGTTCGGTTTTTGTCACAAAGTGTTTCGCGCATCGGCAGGCGGTAGCGTTCCTCCGACCAGGTGCGGCCTCCGTCGTCAGAAAACTTGTACACATACCACCCATGTAAATCGTTTCGTTCTCGGGTGATCTTCGGCGGGGGTGTGTCATGCCAGAAGAACCACTTTTCATCCTCGTCGCAGCCCGCGCGAACGAGGTCCCCGTTGTAGTTGTAGAAAGCGTAAATACGACCGCTGGGCGTAAGCAGTGGTACGGCCCAGCTGGCGTTGGGACCGGTGGGCGACTCAATGGGTACCAGATCCGACCAGATCTTTCCCGCGTCGGTGCTGCGGGTGGCCGCGACGAATTGGCCGCGCTCGCCTTCACGATCTTTACCGGTGGTCAAAATGCAGACCCACGTCCCGTCTGGCATGATGACCGTGTACGACTGGTCCACGTAGAAAACCGAAGGGATTTCTCGCCCCGAGGCAAAATTTCGCGGGTCGGCAGCGGGCCGATGGGTAGGACCGGACATGAAAGATAGTTAGAAATCAACTCGGATTAGGGTTCTAAGTTCTTGACGTTAGCGACCTTTCTGGTACATTCAAGAGGTGGCGACATTTATTTAATTCTGTGGAAGACTTCCCCCCCCTTTTGTCCTTAGTGAACTGACCAATGAAATCGACAACACCCTGCGGCGTTTTATTTTCTCTGGCCATTCTGTCCCTGCTTGTCGGTCGAGCCGAGGCGGCTCCTCAGGTTGTGATGCCTGTTCTCACCGAAAGCGAAGACTTCACAAACCCAGCCTTCAACATAGCAGGCGTCGCGAATGACGACATTGGCGATTTCTCAAACGGGGCGACCACGAACTATTCAGGCAGTTCCGCAATTGGCGGCACCAACGCTGGTAACATGAACGACGGAACGCTTCACTGTGATCCCACTTGCACGGGCATGGCAGGCAGCATCTTAATGCCCGATGTCGGTGGAATATTGGAGATATTCCTAGACACAACTGTGAACACAGGCGGCTATAACATCACATCCCTGGTAAATACGACGGGTTGGGACGGCTCGAGCCGCACCAATCACCAGTATGACGTTGCCTTGCGTCCAATTGGCGGCAGCTACGGTGAGATTCTCAACGTCGAGTATCCGGTATTTGATCCCTCACCCGCCGAGGCCCACAACTCCACGCCGGAGGATTTGGGAATGCCTGGAGTGCAACTGACCATCAACGACGACCAAGGTGGTTTTCTCGGTTCGGGAATTGACGCGATTCGTTACACCTTCCACAACCAAAACACGGGGACATCCCCCGAAGCCTATCAGGAGTTCGACGTCTTCGGTACGCTGGCCCCCCCACTGCCAATACCCACGGAATATCAGTGGAGCCTGGCTGGACTCGGCGACTGGAACAACCGTGACAGCTGGACGCCCGACGGAATAGGTGGCACCATCCCCAACCTCAACGAGCATACGGCCGTATTTGGTGATGCCATCCAGGGGCCGAGCACCGTTACTGCCGACGTGCCCATAACCGTTAATCGCATCCAGTTTGACAACGCGACCAACACGTACGCCGTTGGTGGACTGGGTGGCATTACGCTGGCGGCGACGGATGCCGGTGGGACCCCTTCAATTAGCGTCTTGGGAACGCACGAATTCCAGACCAGGGTGGACCTGCAAGCCGATACGTTGTTGGATGTCGCTGCGGGATCGACGTTGTCCTTCAACAATGCCCTGAACCTCAATGGTTTCGATCTAAATCTGATCGGTGGAGGAACGGTCAATGTCAACAATGTCATCAATGCTGGCGGCGGCACGGTCAATCTCAACGGCGGAACTCTCGGCGGCGGCGGAGAAGTCGGCGGGAACGTCTTTAACCTCGGTGGATTTATCAGCCCCGGAAGTAACGTGGCGCCAGGCGCCGCCGGACAGGCGTCCGTGCCGGAGCCGTCGTCGCTACTGGTCTTGTTGACGGGATTAATCGGTTTGTCGGGAGTGATGCGAAGCCGTCGCTGACGATATGGAGTAGAAAGTTCTCTTCCACGCAACAGTTGAACTGTTGGAGAGACTTTGTGGTCCGCAGCCGCGGGTCGCTCTTTGACGAAGCTGAGCTTCCGCGATCTACTCGCCCGCCTTACCAACATCATCGCTGGGCCCCGAGAATCGAGGTCCACCCGCCGCCACGAAGCCACGACTGGCACCCGCTCGATCGGGTGCAACCCAGAACGAGTACAGGCTGCCGTTTTCCAGGTAGAAGCGGAATCGCACGGGGTTTCCGGCCAGTGTGGACAGGTTCACCTCGGTGGCGTCCTGTTGGTTCCAACGCACGGCCAGGCGCCTGTCATCGCCCGTCAGAACGACGCAATTCTCGCGGGTGAAGGGCGTGATCACCTGGCCGTCTGACCTCAACAACTCGACCTGCAACTTGCCGCCGGGGGCGTCCAGGTTGACGAACAAGTGACTTCCGCTGAACCGGACTGGCCGGGTCATCAGCGAACCACCTTCCTTCCCAGCATCCATCGATGCGAAACCGTCGCGACGCAGTGTTGCCAAACCGGTCCTGAGTCGCCTCGGACTTTCTTCGGTAAAGCCACCCCGCCCGCTGGCGTAAATATGCAGCTGCTCGTCGTGGACGAGAAAGCAACCGCCCACCGACTGAAGGTTGGCAGCGTTCCACGCGCTCAGGTCGTCGGACACGGCGAGGATCGGCTCTCGCGAGGGCCGGTCCCAATGAAAACCATCCCGGCTGAAACCGGTACAGAGGTTGTTGATCTTTTCGTACGGTCGTTCGGGTGTCTTGTTTATCTGCAGGATTGCGAACAGTCCGACCATCACGCTTTCATACGCGACGACGTCCAGATTGTAGAGCTGAGGCTCAATGTTACTATTGGGCAGGGGGATATCGAGCCGGTCGGCGCCGACCCATACGCTCGGCACCTTCGCCATTTCTCGTCCTTGGGCGAATTTCCACCACTTGGGCTTTCCCAGCCGCGGCCACGAGTTGGCCGCAGTCATGATATCTTTGCCTTCGGCGTAACGCCGGATCCGCACCGCTTTCCATGGTCCCGGATTCTCGAATCCACCAGGCGGTGTCAATTCGTAGTGCCACAGGTCTCGGCCCGGATCGCGGAAAAAGGTGGAGCGGAGGCTCAGTCCCCACACACCGCGAAACGGGTTGTAGAACAGCGTGGAGCGGTCCTGGGCTGCTCCCGTGGCAACCACGCGCTCGCCCCAATGGATTCCATCGGGCGAGACGAAGATCTCGTGATCACCTGCCCCCTGGTCGCGGACCATCATCTTGAACCGCTCGGCCGGTGTCGCGGCATTGTGATCGAGCCAGACGGTTCCCGAATCGCGTCCGTTGGTAAAGTCCAGCTCGATATCGGTCCGGGTGTGGTCCATCACAATGTTCGTGCCCGGCATGACATCCAGTTCGGGTTTCTCCCAGTGGATCCCATCCTGTGACTGTGCGTAACAGGTGTAACGGCCCCAGGCGGCGAGATACCACATCTTGTAGAGATCATCCGTCGGGTCGTACCACACGCCATCGCTGTACGGAATCGCCGATGCGACACCTTTTTCGCCGGCGGGCGGCGTTTCCCATGGTTTATCAGGCTCAAGCAACGGTGAAGATGGGTGCCAGGTCGCTTTGTGGAACGTGCGAGTGCAGTTGGTGTTGGCGATCAGAAAGTCATCGACAAACAGCTGCCGGCCCACATCGATGGGAATCACGGCTGGGGGATCGTCCAGATACGGCACGGGCATCGGGTCGTGCGTGAACGTCTGGACTTCAGGTGGCCAGTGTTCGGGCAGGGCGATCCCGTTATAGAGCGTCTCGCCCGCCAGTGATTCGGCCCCGCCGCTCAGCAGGATCGCGCATCCCGCCAGTGCAACCAGGCAACATCGCCACACCCGAACCAATGTTATTCGGCAGCCTTGCATCCCACGCACCTCCAAAAATTTCGACCCGAGCACCAAGCTAACGAATGGACCATTATAGCCCTTTCTTGTCGTCAACCAGTGCTTGGCGTACCAAGGTACTCAACGCTTCCCGCGCTGAGTCAAGTGGCAGACCGGTTGCCGAAGCCGCTTCTTCGACGCCCAGACCATCGACCGATAAATTCAAAATGATGGCTTCGGACTGTGACAGTTTGACGCCGAGCCGGTCTTTCCAGAATGAGTTGTAATTGTCGGGGACAAGACGCCAGTCCAAGGTCAGCGTGAACGAGGCCGATTCTGGAAGTGAAGGCCAGTTTTTCCGGTAGACAATATCGGCAAACCAGAAATCGACAATGTGTGGCAGGAAGAAATTGACCGGTTCAAAGATGTCCTCCCCGGCGCATGGGTAAAAAAGTCGCCGACTTGCAAATCGCGAGGCAGGTTCATCCAGCCAGCTAAGGTCCAGATTTGTCATTAGCAGATTCCAAGGTCTCATACGAGTATTTGCTTGCGTCCGTACCTGACAGTCGGACCTGCCGCTCTGCATCGATCACGTGGATATAAGTCATCTGGGAAATATCCCAGTCGTTCGAGCAGCGGGGAACAGGTCGGAGAAAGTACCACATTTCCTTGTCTAGATTCATTCTTCGTCACCTTCAAGCGAAACCTCATCCAAAGGCCGTACGTAGGGCGCAACTGCGTTGTAAAGCGCGATGACTTTCTCTGCGTACATTTTGCGCTGGCGGGGCCAATCGTCTGTGTCGGCAACGTCGAAGCCGCTCAACTTCAGATCGCACGAACCATTGTTCTTGTCTTCTTGCGCATTCCACGTCATTTCGTGGCCACAAGTCTGTTCGATTTGTTGTTGCGCATTTTTCAGTTTGGAGTAATTCATCAAGCCGCGTGGGCCTCGACAACTCAACCAGACACCACCGCATTTGTTGGGACGACTGAAGTAAGCCTTCAACCAAAAGTTGTGCCAGCCGACATCAAAATTCGTGTCATGCCTACCAAATGGCTTGGCCGATTCCACGAGAATACCCGAGGGCCGAATCTCATCGAAAACACCTGACCAATAATCCAAACAGAATTGCTTGGAGCTGGAGTTCTCTCGGCTTTTGATCACCGATCGGGTCCACTCATTTGGTTTGCAAACCACATTGAACTTCGGAGCAATCTGCGATTCCCCGATGCGCCAAAGCTCAACTTCAAGGCCAAAGACCCCAATCTCGTCGGGAGTCTTTTCATTTAGCCAGTCCACTGCGGCCCGGTGTTCGTCGGTGAACCGTTTGGCAATCCAAATAAGCGATACCGCGCTCAATCCGGCAGCGTACGTCAATAGTTGGCCCATGTGAGAGTGATCAGTGCGCTCAAGCTGATTTTCGATCAACACCCAAGAGTCGTTCAAGGCATTCCGGCAGAGTAAGTCCGCCCGAAACGGTCCGACGTTTTTTTCCTGGGCGTCCAGCTCCAGCTCCATCCCAATGGTGTCACCGAGCAGACGGAGGTTGTTTTCCTGCGCCAGCCAAGGGGTGAAGTCGCTCGATTCGCTCGTCCATACATTCCGCAGATCGACTTTCTGTAGTCGCCCGAGCGTGTCGTCAATAGTCATCTTGCGCACCCAACCGTTCTATCGGATTCAGTGACACGAACTTCCAGTAGTGCGTGTCCTAGCAGTCATCATGAGGATTCCTGTGTCTCGTGCTCTACTTCCAGAGCTATCGCGACGAACTCCTTCAAACGAAGTGACTATTTAGGGTACAGCTCGGAGCTGTGGCGTGCCAGTCATCAAACGGTGCGACGGCAAGCGGTGGAGTGGCAGAGCGTCGAGGTCAACAGAAAGATATGTATTTATCGTGCTGAGGCGACGGCAGAGTTGACGCCCGACGTCGGTCGAATTCAGGTCAGACTCGGACGCTCAATTCCTGATTGCCAAACAACTTGATAGTCGTTTCAGTTTTTTGATCCTGCACACAGAACTCCCTTCGAATCTGGCGCATAGGAAAGAAGAGCTGCGTTTTCCTGGGACCGATTAGAAGACATTCCCTCAGCTAGCAGCCGGTGAGGGGATGAGACCCTAAATACAGGGGCGGTATTCTAGGTTTTAGGGGAGGCGGTCATCCGGCGCACAGTCCTCACAGACAGTCCGGAGGTTGTCGTAGATCTCACGACCACGCGAATAGATCTTCACGACTCCAAGCTTGCTGGTCTTGGAAGTGTGCGGACAATCCTTCTCTGTGCATTGAGACCGATCGCGCTCCAGAACCCAGAGCACAACCTCTTTCGGGTGACCAGACGTTGGGTACTTGATGAAGTAGTTCATCGCCACACGGTCCGAATTTGCAAAGGTTAGGTTCATCCCCTTCGTGGAATTGCAGCTTTTGCAGATCAGCCGCAAGTTGTCTTTGCGGTTTCCACCCAGTGCGAATGGCACGATGTGGTCAAGGGTCGGAAGCGCCGAAGATGAGGGCGACCCACCAATCTCCAGGGGGCGACCGCACAAACCGCACCGCCTGTTCTGCTTCTCCAAGAGGTCGTGCTTGTCCACGTAGTGCAGGTCGCTCCAGCTCGACTTCCGCCCTCCCCGACTCGCCTCCTTCAAGTATGTGGCGGTCTGCAGAATCTGATCGACGTCCTCGCTATCGAAGTCTGTATCTTCTCGGAGTCCAAGATCCGAGAGATATCGGATTGTAACGGTGCATCTACCGTTGTAGCTCAGGTCGTCATCAAGATCAGGCAGCAGCAGCATCGCGAACCGGATTCGGACCGCTGCTAGAGCGTGAACGGAAAACTCCACTTGGCGCGCAGAGTGGCCGAGAAGCTGCCGGAGGGAGTCAAGGGGATCTGCCTTGGGTTCCAAGGACTCGTGCCGTAGAAGCGAGAGCCTCAGTGCGTCGATCAGCATGTGGGCACGCTAGTCCTGATAGAGCAAGTGCTGGTTGGACCCCGATTTCTTGAGAGAGTCGATGCTCCGATCGCCACCTATTACAAGTGCGACAGCTTCCTTGTACTCATCCTTTACTGCCTTGCTTCCGTCGAACCCCTTTGCCTTGTCGCCCCAATCGTTGAAGAACTCGGGCTTCAGGCGCCTGATGTAGAAGTCGATCCTCGCCTTGAAGGCGTCAATGTCCGGAAGCAGCTGCTTCATCGATTTCTTCTGATCGGGATCGTTCTTGATCTCATTCTGTAGAGCATCCCTCATCGTCTCGAGCACGGCTTCCTGGGTCAAATTCGTCAGGGTTACTCTCATCAGCTTTGACTTGTTCTACTACCCAGACGAACAGGATGTGCCGCAGGCAGACAGCATCGAAGTCACCATGAGAACCCAAACCAACTAGCTGGTTGATAGGAAGACGTTGACATTCTCTTGCGGGCCGAGGATTTGTCGGCCTTCAAGAAGCAATGGCTCGGACGAGGTTGGGTGGAGAAGTTTGAAGAACTAGGGGTGGCCTCCCAACGATAGAAGCTCGCGCCGCTACGCCTCGATCTCATAACCGGCCCGCGGCGTTCGGCTGAGCCACCGGTTGGCCTCCTCGTCGCCCACGATCTGCTCCTTGACCGGATCCCACTGGAGCTTGCGGCCCAGCCGGAGCGAGATGTTGGCCAAATGGCAGGTCGTCACCGCGCGATGGTGCGAGAAGACGTCTGAAATCGGTTGCACCCTATCGCGGGCACATTCAAAGAAGTTCCGCATGTGATTGCCCGGTTGCCGCCCGCCGTAGACCTTGACTAGCGCGTCTTCAGGCAACGGATCGTCGGCGAGCTGCTCGACCGGCTTGCCGCGGACCCCGGCCCGATTGACAAAAATCCGGCCCTTGTCTCCTTCGAACATCACGCCTACGCTCTCCCCGTCGTCTGTGCTGTGAATGATCAATTCCACGTCGCCCGGGCAAGCGCAGGTGATGTGATAGTCGCTGGCCGTGTTGTAGCCGTTAGGAATGTTGGGCAGCGTGCCTTTGGCGTCGATCGTCGTCGGGCCGGTGTCGTCCATTCCCAAGCCCCAATGGGCGATGTCGATGTCATGCGCGCCCCAATCGGTCAACTGGCCGCCAGCGTATTCGTACCACCAACGAAATTTGCCGTGGCAACGCTTTGGGGTGTATTCGACCAGCGGGGCCTGTCCCAACCACCTCTCCCAATCAAGATGGGCCGGCGGCGGGGACGTGTTGAACGGCCCGCCGGTGGGGGCTACATGCATGGGGAGCGTGACCCGATGAATCTTACCAAGCCGTCCGTTGCGGATCAGAGCGAGCGCCTTGAGGAAATAGAGACCCCATTCACTCCGTTGTTGGGTTCCGACTTGCAGGACCCGGCCCGTCGCCTTGACGACCCGACAAATCTGTTTGCCTTCGTCGATGGTCAGTGTGAGCGGCTTCTCGCAGTACACATCCTTGCCCGCCCGCATCGCCTCGATGGCGATCTTGGCGTGCCAATGGTCGGGTGTGGCAATGGTGACCGCATCGATGTCGGGGCGCTCGAGCAACTCGCGATAGTCGGTGTAGGCCTTACCTTTGCCGCCGGTGAGGCCCAACGCCCCTTGAGCCCGATTGCGATCGACATCGCACACGGCCGCAAAATCGCAAAACTCGCGGGCCTGACGGTTGATCCCACCGGCGCGGCCTCCCATGCCAATGGCGCCAGCGATCGGGCGATCGTTTTTCGATTGTTCCTGCGCGCGAGCGCTGCTCCAGAAATAAGGCGTCAACGCGGAACCCGCGGCCAGGCCGCCGAGCTTCAACACCTGGCGGCGCGGGACCGACTTCTTGGACGATTGATCTACGTTCATGCTACCATCTCCGGTTCAAGCGATTGCCGCGCGACAAAGACTGCCTGCCCCAAATAGCCCGCGCGAAAGCTTGCACCTGATCTCAATGCGGCGAGGTTTCCATTTCACAGCTGCGGGTTGATCGAGCTGTTCCGCCCTCGCATCGGCGAACTCGCGGTCCAAGTCGATGTAGCCGGCCGC
>Ga0310121_10001541_pt1 | contig 23270 bp, 18 predicted proteins | sample CB27_Tmax_986_MG_FD_203504 | JGI IMG/M metagenome (GOLD analysis project Ga0310121, IMG submission 203504) | Marine microbial communities from Western Arctic Ocean, Canada - CB27_Tmax_986 | ecosystem: Environmental > Aquatic > Marine > Oceanic | place: Canada: Western Arctic Ocean | collected...
ACACAATACGGGTCGCTGGCCACCCGGCGAGGCAAGCCGAGAATGCAATGTTCGTTTTGAACGCGCTACTTCCCAGTGGGCAGGAAATCGTATTCGATCCTTGGGGTGAGCCACGGTGGGCTGAGAATATAGGGACTACCGAAGTTTGGCAGGCGACCGAGGATGACGCGGAACCTCAGGATGAGGGTATTTTCCGGGTCTGGTCCACAGCAATGAACCACCCAAACGCATGGCCGTTCCCGGAGATGTTTGATCTCTCGCTCATTGATAATTACCCGCTGACGGATGAGTCACGGGTGGTCGTGGAGGCGTTCGACCCTCTGACGGATCTCCCGACACTGAATTGCGTTTCCAAAGGGATGCCGACGATCATGGAGCAGCCTTATCCGATGGAGATCGTCGAGCAAGGCGACAGCATTCTCCTCAGGATCGAGGAGTACGACACGCTGCGAACGGTGCATATGACTGAGACGGTCACCCCAGAGAATCAGCCCTTTTCAAAATTAGGATATTCCACCGGGCGTTGGGAAGGCGGCACGCTTGTCGTTACGACGACGAACGTAAACTGGCCTCACTTTGATAGCGTCGGTATCCCCTTGAGTGATGCAGTGGAGATCGTCGAACGTTTTACTCCGTCTGTTGATGGGTCGCGGCTCGATGTGATCATGACAGTGACCGACCCTGCTACATTCACCGAGTCCGTGGAAATTGGTAAAACCTGGCTGGCCATACCCGGTATTCAAGTGGAACCATACGACTGCATCAACTGAGCCAGATCTCCCCCCTGCGTCCGAAGCCGGGGATTTGAGGGGCGTCATGGCCGTCGCCTATGAGGTCTCCATGTGCGAGAGATTGAGTCAGTTACTGACTAAGTTGAACCGCTGGACCCTGCGGCCGTAGTCGGTCTCGCCAACGTAGAGATTGCCTCTCGAGTCGGTGGCGACCGTGTGGCCGTGAGTGAAGTCTCCGGGCATGTGACCTGGGCGCCCAAATGTCGACAAGGTTTCGCCACTCTCGTGGTCGAGAATGTGAACTTTCTCCTCGGCGCCGTTCATGACGTACAGGTATTCCTGTTCTTCATCGGGAGAGAAAGTCACCCACCAGGCAGTGCCACGTACGACCGGGTTTTCGACGAAATCGTCTGTACGCGCGATTGGAATGTCTCGAACGTGGTTGCCCATCTTGTCGAATACCTGAACCCTATTCCCCTGACGATCGCACACGTAAACGAGGCCCTCGTTACTCATCTCAATGCAGTGCACGACGCTCGTGAAGGTGCCCGGTGTTGCGGCCACCTGTTCTTCGGGTGTTGCCATGCGGCCCCACTGACGCAGGTAGTTACCTTCACTGTCGAAAACAACGACGCGTTTGTTGCCGTAGCCGTCTGAGATGTAGATGTCGCTGGTGTCTGGATCGACTATGGCACCCGAGGGTCGGTGGAGTCGCTCGCGGCTCTGATTCGTGAATCCAGCCTCCACGGAGCCGTCGATTGTATCGAACACGCCTTTGGTCCCGATCTGCAGGAGCAGTTCACCGTCGTGGCTGTAGCCCTGAACAATGGCGTCCTCATTCCCAGCAATCCAGAGGTTGTCGTCTTCGTCGAAGCTGCAGCCGTGGACGTGCGTCGGCACCACATCTGAATCCCCCCAAGAATTGATGACTTTCCCATCCCTGTCGAACATCACAAATGTTGGCGTGGGGGTATTCGTCTGCTTTTCCTCATCTGTAATGTTGCTTCGGTCTACGACCACGATGTGGTCGTGAGAGTCCACGCAGACACCACCGATCTGAGCAAAGATCCAACCTTCCGGAAGGGGCTGTGGCCAGCTTGGATCGACCTCGAACCGAGGCTGGGCCTGGGCACTAAGGCTCAAAATAGATAGGAACAGTATTAGGAGTTCAATATAACGCATTGGGGTTTTATCTCTTTTTAATTCGACTTTGAATGCCGCTATTTAATAGGTGCCGGTGATACCCTCGTGCGTGTCATATCCATATTCTACCCTTGGGGCCTCGCTAAAATTACAAGAAATCCCGCCTAGGGTGTCCATCCTGCGCTCAATCAGAGGTAACATTGGGCGCGAAGATCAACACAGGGACCCCGTGTGGGTTGAGCTGGAGAGAAACTTATGTGCCAGTCGTTACGTTTTTTAATTGCAGCCCTATTAATTGTCAGCCTGCCGACGAACGCGCAGGAGCAGCTCTTGGCGTTGCCCGATGGTCCGGGCAAGGAGCTCGTCGAAGCCGCCTGTGTGGCGTGCCATGAAACGGACATTATCTACAGCTCAGCCGGTTACACGCACGATCAGTGGCGTCATCTGTTCAGCAGAATGATTGACCTGCCTGACGAGCTAGCCACGAACATCGCGCAATATCTCGCGACAAGCTTTCCTCAGAAATATGACCGTTACCCAACTCTGGTCGACGGTGACGCCAAGATCACGTTCCTGGAGTGGGGTGTGCCCACACTCGGATCACGGCCGCGGGATCCTCTCATGACGCCCGATGGCATGATCTACTGGGCTGGGATGTTTGCTGACACGGTTGGCCAACTTAATCCCGAGACCGGCGAAATGAAAGAGTGGAAGCTCGAGGCGGGAGCGTATCCGCACAGCATCATTAACGATGCGGAGGGCAACATCTGGTACACGGGCAATCACAACGCCACTATGGGTAAACTCAATCCGAATACCGGTGAGATCACCGTCTACCCCATGCCCGACCCGGATGCGCGCGATCCCCATACACCACACGTCACGGACAACGGGGACGTTTGGTTTACTTTGCAAAATAGCAGCATGATCGGCCGTATCGTTCCGGATACGGGTGACATTCGTTTGGTCGACACTCCCACGGAAGGTGCCCAACCGTACGGTATCGATGAGGATTCGCACGGCATGATCTGGGTCGCCTACCGAGGTGCTCAGAAGATCGCCCGTGTTGATCCTGATTCCTGGGAGATCGAGGAGTTCGATACGCCTAACCCGGATCCCGAGTCCCACCATGGGAATTACTTTATCCGCCGTCTCGCGATCGACAGTAACGATATGGTCTGGTACGTGGACTCCGGGCGCGGCTATCTGGGTCGCTTCAACCCCGGCACCGGTGAGTTCAAAGAGTGGATGACCCCTAACGGACCGGGCTCGCACCCGTACGCTATCGAGGTTGTGAACGACAGCGTTTGGATCAACGAGTCGGAAATGCGCCCCGACGTGCTTGCGCGATTCGACCCAGAGACCGAGACGTTCCAGAGTTGGGCGATCCCCTCCGGTGTAGGAATCATCCGGAATATGCGGGCCACACCGGACGGTAACCTAGTGATTCATCAGAGCAGCGCGAACACTGTCGGCCTCGTGCTGATCGATCACGAGAGTTCTTGGATGCCAGGGCCATATCGGCCCTGATTAGTCGATAGATGACTGCGATGTGATAGGGGAGGTGTCTAGGCCTTTACAGCAACATCGGGACACCGAGCTGAGAGATGCAATTTGGTGTCGGATGCCGATGAGAGCATCTGGTTTGCCCGCTACGATGCGGACAAAATGGACAGGGTAATAGGTTGATTAGGTTCCTCCAGAACCAATAAACAGAGCGGAGGGTTCAATGTTTCAGGTAAGAGCAAGATGGCTCCTCGTATTGGCTGCCGTGGTTACAGCTTGGTCGGTAGGACTGTTCGCGCAGAACAGGAACTCACCCATGGCTCGGTGGTGGGAACCGACCAACGAGCTTCCGAATCCGTGGAGGGGCGAGCTGTTGTCGTTACCTGCTGGTCGGAGCTGGGGTTCCACAGCCGGGGTCGACGTTGATCCGACGAACGGTACCGTGTGGGTAATCGATCGATGCGGATCCAACACTTGTGTAGGGTCGGATCTAGATTCGATTCTCCAGTACGATGCGGATGGCACGTTACTCCAGAGTTTCGGCAGCGAGATGTTTGCTTTCCCCCATGGAATACATGTTGATTTGGAAGGTAACGTCTGGGTGACTGACCCACTGCCGGTGGACGGACGAGGGGCTGGTGGAGAGGTCGGTCAACAGGTCACCAAGTTCAATTCGAACGGTGAAATCCTCATGGAACTGGGGAGGAGAAAGGTGACAGGAAGGGGCACGAACACGTTTAGTGCGCCCTCCGATGTGGTTGTCGGGAGAAACGGGGACATCTTCGTGGCGGATGGTCATGCTGAGGGCACGAACGAACGCATCGTGAAGTTTGATCGCAACGGAACCTACATCATGGAGTGGGGCGCACCGGGGTTCGGGCCGTGTGGGACGAACCAGTTCTCAAGTCTTCACGCAATAGAGATCGACTCCCAGGGCAGGCTTTTCGTTGGCGATCGCGATAACAATCGCATCCAGATCTTCGACCAGGAGGGTAACTTCCTGGAATGCTGGTATCAGTTTGGCCGTCCGAGCGGGATCCACATTGACGCGAACGATGTGATGTACGTAGCCGATTCCGAGTCGAGCACCGAGCTTCCAGAATACGGTGGGCCTCCCAGCCCGTACGCGAGAGGTATCCGGGTGGGGAGCGCGATAGACGGATCCGTGAGTTACTTCATTCCCGACCCCGATCCCCGAGGTGGGAGCAGTGCGGCGGAAGGGGTTGCGGCCACTGATGACGGTATTATCTTTGGCGCGGAAGTGGGCCCACGTCAGGTTATACGCTATGAGAGACGATAGGGTGAGTTGAGGTTGGCGAGGCGGTTCACTGAGCGCGCCTATGGGCGAATGCCAACGGCAGGAGAACAAGTGTGAAACAAGATTATTCCAAGGTCTGGATAGGCGCGATGGTTACCGCTATCGCCATCACGTGCGGTGCGAACGCTCAGGAGGTTCCGTCCGAATTCGTCGTTTCGGGTGCCGCAGCAGAAGCGATTCTGGATTCGAGCACGATCAATCTCGCGACTGCGAGGGCTATTGCGAGTGGCTGCGCCAGGCTTGCCGAAGAAGAGGGCGCTGCGGTCAGCGTGTACGTGCTCGATAACGACGGCAACCACGTTTATGTACACCGTATGGACGGACAGGTATGGACCAATGTCGCCACTGCGGAGATGAAGGCACGTACAGCTCTGCGGCTCCGGGCACCGAGCAAGTCCCTGATGAATCAGGCGACGCGTAATCAGGCCGTTGAATGGAGAGAGATGGACATCGGCTTGTTTTCCAACGCCGGGGGATTGCCCATCATCGTAAACGGCCAGCTCATCGGTGCGGTCGGTGTGGGCGGCTCCGCGCCCCGTATCGCGGAGGGCTGGAGCGACGAGATCTGTGTGCATAAGTCAATGACCGAAGTGCTCGGGTCACAACCGCCACTTATCGAGGATCTGCCCCGGGTACGCCCGGCCGATCGGCTGCCGACGGGGCGATTCAGGGCGGAAGCGCCGCCGCAGTCCTCGCTACCGTCCGAGTTTGTAGTTTCAGGCGCCGCGGCTGCGCGTCTCTTCGACGCCAACCAGATTTCCGCCAGCGCGGCGGTCGCTGTTACGAACGGTTGTCGTGAATGGATCGCCCAGCGGGGCGGTACCGCCTCGATATACGTGATTGATAGCACCGCACTAGCAGTGCACGCGGAGAAGATGGACGGCCAGGTATCCCATGACATGCAGACCGCACTACTCAAGGCGGAGACGGCGCTCAGGGGCCGCGGACCGACTTCCACGAGAGAGGCCGGGGTGTATAACAATCCAGGGGGCTATCCTCGCTCCGTCACGCTTTTCGACTTCTACTCGGTCGCGGGTGGTATTCCAATCGTCGTCGACAACCAGCTTATCGGATCCGTTGGTGTCTCTGGTACTGAGGGGAATGACGAAGCCTGCGCAGTTGCTGGTCTTGAGGCTGCGTTTGGTGATCGCGCAGTGGTTCCGGTCTATTAAGAATGCGGTTGGTGGATGACGGCCTTCTGGAAAGCCGTCAGTCGAGAGAGGCGGGTTGCAATACGTTTGAATGGCGGCCTTTGGCCGAGAGTAGACATCTCTACCGTCTTTATTTCTCGATGGTAACAACGAGTCGGGCATCTCTTACAGTGGTGCGAAGCTTTGGTTTTGTGTCTCATCGGTGGGTTAATGTACCGCTTGGCAGGTCTCGCCAAACTGCATGATAATAAGCTGTTTCCGAGTGTGGGGCCGTAGCTCAGTTGGGAGAGCGCTGCGTTCGCAATGCAGAGGTCGGGAGTTCGACTCTCCTCGGCTCCACCATTACTTTCAAGTAGTTACACAGTTTGTGGGCAGAATATGCAACGATCTGTGGCAGGAATGACTTTTTGGATCATGTGCTAGGCTTGCACCCTATGGCTACAAAGGAAACCTTTCGGCTCACGCAGTATTCGAGCGGCGGTGGGTGAGCGTCTAAGCTTCGGCTAGGAGACCTGGTTCAGGTTCTCGGAGATCGGGCGTTGACCGTTCAGGCTTCGGTGGGTGACAACGATGACGCGAATTCAAAGGCCATCGTAGTCGGCACCGAATTCTCGGACGATGCAGCGATCGTGCGCCTATCTGGTGACACGAAACGTGCCTTGGTGCTCACGGCGGACGTCATCGGTCCGTTGGTTGACGATCCTGAGACCTTCGGCGCAATCGCTGCCGCCAACTCGCTCTCCGACGTCTACGCGATGGGTGGTCGGCCGCTCTACGCTTTGAACCTGGCTTTCTTCCCCGACGAGCTGCTGTCTCTCGATGTTTTGCAGGCTATCATGCGTGGCGCCTCGCGCACGTGCGCCGAAGCCGGGGTGTCTATCGTGGGCGGTCACACGGTGCGTGACGATGACATCAAGTTTGGTCTGTCGGTTACCGGTGAAGTTGCGCTGGGTTCTGAGCTCTCGAATCGAGGCGCCGTGGCTGGGCAGCATCTGGTTCTGACCAAGTCCTTGGGTACTGGCATCGTTGCTGGCGCCATCAAAGCGGGTACTGCTGAGAGTTCCGTCACCGAGGCTACGATCGCGTCCATGCTCCGCTTGAACGACGCTGCTTTGACGGTGGGGCGTCGTCACGGCGCGACAGCCTGCACCGACGTCACGGGCTTTGGGCTGCTCGGTCATTTACGCAACATATTGATGGGTTCTGAGCTCACTGCGACGCTTCATGTCGATAGTTTTCCCATCCTCCCGGGCGCGCTGGAACTTGCTTGCGCAGATAAGGTTCCGGAGGGAACCCGCGCCAATCTGATGTTCGTCGAGTCGACTCTGGATTCCGGTGATGACGTTGATCCAGTCAAGATGCTGATCGCGGCTGACGCGCAAACGAGCGGTGGGCTGTTGCTCTGTCTAGATGCCGATGTGACGAAAGCCGCGTTAGCGGAGCTCGCAGCGGAAGGCCACGACGCGGCCGACGTGGGCGTGTTTGAGTCACCGTCCGTGGACAAACTGGCTGGGCGTATCTCGCTCAGGCCATGAGTGAAACGCCATACACAGCTTGCAGTGTCGATTCGGTTGAATTCTTGCTCGGCTTTGTCGCAGATGCGCGCACGAGGACGATCGAAGCCGGGTTTCGGACTTGCGCCCGCTGATATTGACTGCGGTACCGCCTGGCGCGGGCGCGCGTTCCGGTAACCGGATTTCCGCTTCTCGATGGACCCGGCTGCTTAGGGATATAGGCTATCGTGCTCGGATCCAGGAGGGTTGGCTCGGTGAGCCGGCCGATTGCCTGCTAGCGCTTCACGCCCGCCGCAATGCACGCGCGATTCGCGCGTTCCGTCGCGCCTACCCAGACCGCCCGGTAGTCGTCGTATTAACTGGTACCGATCTTTATCGCGACCTTCGGACCCACCAGAGCGCTCGCCGATCGTTAAAGGTCGCCGATCGCCTCGTGGTCCTGCAGTCTGGGGCACTTGCCGAGTTATCCCCCGCCGCCAGGGAACGCACGCACGTCATCTACCAATCGGCGCAACCACTGCGGAAGCCGCCAGCGCGCCGGCGCAGCTTCGACATCGCTTGCGTGGGCCACTTACGCGCTGTCAAGGATCCTATGCGTGCTGCGATGGCCTCTCGGGGATTGCCCGCTGCGTCGATGATTCAGGTCATCCAAGCGGGTGCCGCAATGACTCCGGAGCTGGAAGCGCGGGCCAAACGGGAGACGGAGAAGAACCCGCGTTACGAATGGGTGGGCAGCCTGACTCCGGGCGGGGCTCGTCGCCTGATCGCAAGAAGCCGCGTTTTGGTTGTGAGCTCTCGGATGGAGGGGGGTGCGAATGTCATCGCCGCGGCAATTATCGATGGAGTCCCGATCATCGCTACCGGTATTTCCGGGAATATCGGCATGCTCGGAGAGGATTATCCCGGTTATTTCGATCTCGGCGATACTTCGGGACTGACAGAGCTATTGCAAAGATGTGAGTCCGATTCCAGCTTTCTAAAGATCCTCCAAGCCCGCTGCCGTGTACGCCGACATCACTTCCTGGAATCCAGTGAGCGGGAAGGCTATGCGAACCTGCTGGGACCACTCCTGCGTGATCATTAGGACACGGTTCGAGTTCGGAGGAGGCAGATGCTGAGTTTGTTACGACGCTGGTGCCGTCGTCGCACACTTGCAAGAAGGATGATTCCGGACGACCTGTGGAGCGGCACCATTGAATCGATTCCGGCGCTGGATCGGCTCGATGCGGGTGAACAAGAAAGACTGCGAGAGCTCGCTCTGTTGTTTCTTCATGAGAAACACATTGAGCCGGCCGGCGGCCTGGAGCTGGATGAGTCGATGTGCTTGCGGGTAGCGGTGCTGGCGTGTCTGCCGATCCTCGAACTTGGTCTAGATTACTATCAGGGATTCGTGTCCGTAATCGTCTATCCCGATGCGTTTGTGGTGCGGGACCGGGAGACTGTTGACGAGGCGGGGGTCGTGCACGTAGGCGACGAGGTCTTGAGCGGAGAGGCGTGGGAGCAGGGCCCGGTCATTTTGGCCTGGAAGGAAATCGAGGCGAGCGGTCGTTGTGAAGGCTTCAACGTCGTTGTCCACGAATTCGCGCACAAGCTCGATATGCTCAGCGGAGCGGTTGACGGAATTCCTGCTTTGCATCGTGATATTCAGGAAAAGGATTGGCTGGAAGTCTTTCAGACCGCGTACGATGATCTGTGTGCGCGACTCGACCGTGGTGAGAAGCCCTGGTTGGATCCTTATGCGGCCGAAGAACCCGGAGAGTTCTTCGCCGTGTGTAGTGAGTTGTTTTTCGATGTACCGGAAGCTCTGCGCGCTAATTATCCAGAGGTCTATGCGCAACTGAGCGCGTTCTTCAGGCGCGACCCCGCACCTCCATAGCCCACAATGGCTCAAGGACGTCTTGGAGAACTTAGGTGAGCGATGACAAGGGTGCGCTAGGCCCAGAGGTCAGTGGTCTTGCTCATATAGCCGCTAGCGATCCGCAGGCGCGGGAACGAGAGACGCTCGAAGCGCTGGCGGGCGAGGGTGTCCTCACGCGTTTTAGAGGGTACTTTTCGCTCACGGGTCCGGGTTGGTTACAAAGCGCGTTTACACTCGGCGGCGGCAGCGCGGTTGCTTCCTTGTACCTCGGTGCCCATTACGGCTACGAGCTGTTGTGGGTCCAGCCACTGGCGATGATCGTCGGCGTCACAATGCTTGCTGCCTGCGCTCATCAAACGCTTTCGACTGGGTTGCGTCCCTTCACCGCTATGTCTCGATTCGTCCACCCGGCCGCGGCTTGGGCCTGGGCGCTGGCGACTCTGGTGTCGAATTTCATCTTCCACGCGGCCCAGTTGTCCCTCGCCGCCGGCGTGATCGAGGACATGACGAACCTCCTCACCGGTTGGAGTCCGGAGGGGGCGGTCCGAACCACCTTCCTGGTGTTTGCAGGTGCCTTGGTGCTCGCTGTGTCTATCGGCATCACCTGGAACTACGGCCGCGGGCTCAGAGGAACACGGTTCTACGAGCGCACGCTTAAGGTTTTCGTCTGGATGATCATTCTCGCGTTTAGCCTTGTCGTCGCTCGTGGCGCAGCGAGCGGAAATCTTGACTGGGGCGCGATAGCTCGGGGCTTCATCCCGACCTCGATTCCCACCGATTTGCAGGGGGTCACGACAGTCATGGGGGCTTTTGGTGCTGCGGTAGGCATCAATATGACGTTTCTCTTTGGCTACTCGTTGCTCGCGCGCGGTTGGGGTCCAGCGCACCGCGGTCTCGCGCGCTTCGATTTGGTGACGGGGATGTTTCTGCCCTACACCGTCGTAACTTCACTCATTATCATCGCTGCCGCTAGCACCATCTACGGGACCGAGTTTGCCCCACAGCAGATCCTACCGGCCAACGCCGGCGTTCTTATCGGCTCGAGCGGTGTCGGTGAGTTCACCGGTCGCGTGATGTTCGCGCTTGGGATCCTCGCCATGGTGCTCAGCACGATTACGCTGCAGATGAATGTGACCGGATTTGTCGTCTGTGAACTTTTCGGCTGGGAACCGCGGGGTCTGCGTTACAGACTAGCCTGCCTGGCGATGTTACCGGCTTTCCCGGGGGTTGTGCTCTGGGAGACGATGGGCATGTGGGTGGCGCTACCCGCCTTTACCATCGGGCTGATCATGCTGCCGACCGCGTATGTCGGTTGGTTTTTGTTACAGAATAGCGACGGCCTGCTCGGCGCGGATCGTCCGCGCGGTGCCTCCGCCGTGCGTTGGAACGTCGCTATGACGGTGGCAGTGACGATTACGCTAGTGAGTGTCGCCTACACGTTGTGGATCCGGTTTCTGGCTTGAGTGAACGCTGTTCTAGCGCGTTAGTTTTCGGGCTCGTAGGTCTTGACGTCCCCTATAGACGAAAGATCTTCCGAGCGTCCTCGCAACTCGATGACATTGAGATCGGGATCTCGGGCGAAAATCGATACGTGCCCATCCAGTCCGAATGAAACCGGGCCTTGGGTGATTTTGATCTGATTAGCGCCAAGCGTTTCGATCGCCGCCTTGATAGACGCCACGTTTAGCGCGATGTGGGTGTAACCGGTGTACTTCTGGTCGACGTCCATGAGGATGTTCTTGCCGCCGGCGTCGTCGTTGGCGTTGTAGATGAGATTCAGCTCAACACCTGCTGGATTTTTCAGTATTGCGACGGCGTCGTTCGTGGCCTTGTTCAGGAGTTCGAAGCCGAGCACCTGATAGAAGGCCGCCGCTCGCTCCAGATTGCTCACCCGAACACCTATGTGGTCGACCCGCCGAACCTCTATCATGTGGGGAAAAGTATGGCCATAATCGCTGCCAGTCAACTCGCACGCCCGGTGTAGCCTCGCGAAAAGGCACTTCCTGGGTACACCATTCGGAGCCACCACAGTGGATAACAACAGACGAACATTCCTCAAACACGCTGCGCTCGCATCCTCCGCGACTGCGGTCACCAAGACCATATCGGCCCAAAGCGGGGGCAATTCAGGCTTTCAACGGATCGCAGTGGAGGAGACCTTCAGCTTACCGGAGGTGCTTGACGCCATGCGAGACCTGCTCGAACGCGAACCTGATCGGGAGCCGGGTCTCTCGGCGCCGCCCTACGTTGTGACAGACACGATTCAGACCCTCTACGACCTGGGGGAGGGCCGAATCGCCGCAATGGATGCTGCGCGGGTGGATAAACAGGTTCTGTCACTCTGGTCGCCTGGGGTGCAGGTGTTCGACCCAGCGCAGGCGACCGAGCTGGCGCGCCTGGTTAACGATCGGCTGGTGGAGACAATTCGTGAGCGTCCTGACCGTTTTGCCGGTCTCGCCACGGTTGCGCCCCAGGATCCAGAGGCAGCAGCACAGGAGATCGAGCGTGCCGTCTCTGGGCTCGGGCTCAACGGCGTGCTGATCAACTCCCACACGAACAGCGAGCATCTCGATAATCCGAAGTACTGGCCGATTTTCGAAGCGGCCCAGGCGCTGAATACCCCCATTTATATTCATCCCCGTAACCCGCCCATGCAGATGCACGATGCATTCACCGACTACACGATGGGGGGGGCCTTATGGGGCTTCGCTATGGAGACCTCGCAGCACGTTGTGCGCCTTTTGATGGCAGGCGTGTTCGATGAGTTCCCTAACCTCACGATCGTGCTGGGCCATATGGGCGAGGGCTTGCCGTTCTGGCTAGACCGTTTGGATCAGGTGTCTACCCGACCTGGGATGGCCCAGTTACGGCGCAAGCCCAGCGATTATTTCCGGAGCAACTTCGTGATCACGACGAGCGCCATGTTCTGGGATCCGGTTCTAGAGTTCTGCATAGAAGTGCTCGGCGCGGATCGGATTCTGTTTGCGATAGATTCCCCATTCGCCTCTGCCGAACGGGGCAGCCAGTGGCTGGATGCGGTTCCGCTTTCCGACGCCGATCGGCGCAAGATCTATCAAGAAAACGCCGAGCGGATTTTCTCGCTCTAACGGTGTTGGTTGCCGATTAGCTATCTTTGGTAGTAGGCTCACCTTGCGGTGATGAGTTCGTGGCCGTCCCCGAAGCGGACATGCCTGGGGCCTGGTGTTTCTCCTAGTTTTCCTGAGCTGTATAGGCTGAGGATCTCGGTGTGCCAAGGTTCTGGGTCTCCGTATTGAACGACACGCCTCAGAAAAGAACGGACTTCTGAAACTATTAATGCGTACCTCACCATAGAGTGGAACCATGAAAGTTAAAATATGTGCCACACGTCATAGCCTAACCGCATATGTCGTCACATCTATATTCACGAGTCTCACATACGCACAAGGCGCTGGAGTATCAACATCAGACCTTGAAGAGATTGTTGTAGAGGCGACACGGATCAGCAGTCCGTTGGACAGAATCCCTGCTGCCGTTAGTGTCGTTCAGCAGGATGAGATTCAACTCGGTAGACAGCAACTTGGACTTGATGAGGCTTTAAATCGAGTTCCAGGCCTTTTTATGCAGAACCGCTATAACTTCTCACGGGATCTCAGAATCTCTATTCGCGGTTTTGGTGCTCGATCCTCTTTTGGTATTCGTGGAATTAAGATCCTGGTGGACGGAATTCCAGAAACACTACCTGATGGTAGTGGTCAGGTTGACAGCATCGACCTTGGAGCTACCCGCCAGATAGAAGTAATCCGGGGACCGAGTTCTTCTCTCTATGGCAACGCGTCCGGTGGCGTAATCAGTATCATTTCCGAGGATGGGCCAGAAATACCCTTTTTCAGCGCACGTTTTGCAGCAGGGGAGCATGGCTTTCAAAAAATTCAGCTAAAGTCGGGTGGAGAAACCGACTTTATGAACTATTTCATCAGCTTGTCTGATACGCAAATAGATGGTTACCGGGCTCACAGCCAAGCAGAAAATACGCAATTCAGCGGACGATTTAATTTTGACCTCGGCGAAGATCGCAACCTCTTGGCTATGTTCAATAGTACAGACCAGCCCATCTCCAACGATCCGGGTGGAATCAATGCGGCTGCAGTTGCCGAAGATCGCAGCTCAGCGCGAGGTCGAAACGTTGATTACGATACCGGAGAGACTCTCAATCAGAAGCGCGTTGGTTTTGTTTTCTCAACGCCTGCTGGCACAAATGGAGAACTGACAGCACGAACTTATATTGTCTCGCGTGACTTTAAAAACAAGCTGCCACAGTTTCCAGTTGCTGATTCTGTGGATCTGCAACGCTCTTTCATAGGTGGAGGTCTTGCGTATACCCATTCCAGCACACTAGGCGGAATGCCAAATCGTTTCATAGTCGGCTTCGACATTGATGATCAAAACGACGAGAGAAAGCGCTTTCTTAACAGCAAAGGTATCTTGGGATCCTTGTTATTTCATCAGGATGAAAACTTTACATCCCGCGGGGTCTTTCTCCAGAACGAATTGAGCCTAAGCGAGAGACTGCAACTAAACTTCGGGCTTCGTCACGATAATGTGGAGTATTTGGTGACGGATCATTTTCTCAGCGATGGCGATGATTCGGGTATACGGGAGATGAAGGATGCCAGCCCCATGCTAGGCATGATCTACAGCCTATCCCCTACCCACAGCCTTTATGGCACGATATCTACAGCGTTCGAAACACCCAATACCACTGATTTTGCTAATCCCAGCGGTGGCGGTGGTTTCAATCCAACATTAGGTCCTCAGAACGCAGTTAATTATGAAGCGGGGTTAAGGGGTAGTATTGGTGATCGTCACTCTTACGAACTCGCTGTCTTCGACATTAAGGTTGATGATGAGCTGATCCCGACCGATGTTGATGGCAGGGATTTTTTTGAAAACGCAGGAACATCAAGTCGTACAGGAGTGGAGTTCGCTCTTAACTTGAATCCGACCGACCGTATACATACAGCTCTCAGCTACGCATATACGGATTTTATATTCGATGAGTTCACAGTTACATCAACGGAGGGTGGTGTAACAACGGCAGATAAGATTTACTCTGGGAACATTATTCCTGGCACAGTCGAGCATCTCTTCTTCGGTGAAATCGGCTATACACACCCATCAGGTTGGTTCAGCGCCTTGGACATGCTGTATGTACATGACCAATTTGCTGACAATGCGAATGCTGTAAAGGTTGACGGATATACCGTTGCAAATCTTAGACTCGGGCTTGAAAGAGTGATTGGTTCGACTGTCGTGTCACCATTTTTAGGAATCAATAATCTATTTGACACGGACTACAATACCGACATTCGCATCAACGCCTGGGGTAAACGTTATTATGAGCCAGCACCTGGGCGAAATATTTATGCTGGCGTAACGGTAAGGTTTGATCTTCTTTAGAAAAGAAATTTCACTGTATAACGCACGAGGACCCTTCGGGCTTCCAGGGCCTCAGCGGGAAGTGCTGTATAAATAAATAGCGATACGAAGCACCGGTATCACCAAGCATGTTTGGAATTTAGATGAGCGGTACTTCCTTGGAAGGGCCGTTTTTTTGTAGCTATCGGATTCGCTTCGTGTACATCGAAAAGTAAATCTGTGAGCTACGTTAGCGCGCCTCGGGCAAGGCCGCTATAAACTGTTCCATGCGCCGGAGCATGGCGCCGTCAGGTAATCGGCCCGTGCCGCCCGCGATGTTGTCGATCAGGTTGGCGGACTTGCTGGTGGCGGGTGTGACTACGGTTACCGCAGGGTGTGCGATCACATATTTGAGAAAGAATTGTGCCCAGCTGTTAGCATCAAATTCCTGCGCCCATTCTGGTACTTCACGTCCAGCAACGCGGTTCCATAGCCGTGTTCGCCCGAATGGTTGGTAGATAATGGTAGCAATACCTTGATCTTGTGCTAGCGGAAAAATTGTTTCTGCAGCTACCGGATTATCCACTGCATAATCAATGCCGATAAAATCTAAAGTTTCATCACGCATAGCCTGTATGAGTTCATCATAGCGATCAGGTGTGTCGTAGGTGATACCGATATATCGAACACGCCCTTCTTCTTTTAACTCTTGGATCATCGGTAGTTGAGTTTTTATATCCCCTAGATTGTGGATTTGCATGAGATCAATCGAGGACTTTCCGATACGATCAAAGGAGTTTTGGATTTGCTGTCTGGTGATATCAGGATAAGATGGCCCCCATTCTGGTATTGCCGAGTTAACCTTCGTGGACCAGAAGAGCTGTGCCTCGATCCCGAGTTCCTCGGCCAGACGTCCTGCGATCACCTCGGAGGCCTCGTAGGCTGCCGCGGTATCGAACACCGTGCCGCCATTGTTGAGCAAGGTCGTCAGAACCGCTCGCAGGGGGCTCAAGTCACCGTTCCGGGCGAGGCGACCAAAGGTGGCGGCACCTCCCAGTCCGATGACGGGCAGCGCCTCACCGGAAGAGGGAATGTTGCGGGTGATCATCGCCCTGGGTGTCTGCGCACGTAGGAGCTGTGTGGGCAGGGTCAGAGCGGCGCCGGTGGCCGCAGTGAGCTGTAACAAGTCGCGTCGTGTGATCATCGTCCAACGGTTCGGTTACGCGTCGGGGTGCAGATCTTACCAGAAGGAGCGCGCCGATATTTCCGAAGGATCATGCAGGGTCCAGAGGGGGGCGGGAGTTTCATTCCCCCGGGCGCCACCCTACAATCGATCAGAGCCCTTGGATCAGGTAGTCGGCATGGACAAAAAAACAATCTCAATCGCAGTAATCGCTCTCATCATGTTCTCCCATGCGGGTAGCTCGCAGGTCACGCAGCCCGAGATGACTCTGCACAGTTTTAGCTCGCTTGAAGTACAACACGCTGAGGACGGTCGCGAAAGTCGCCGCATTGCCGGTGACGCCATCGGAATCATCCGGGTCGCATGGCCGGCGGGCACCCGGACGACGCCCCACAATCATGCAAACGAGCTCATCGTACTGCTAGTCGAGGGACGAATGAAGGCGCTCAGTAGCGGGCGCGAGTTCATGATGGAACCCGGGGATCTCGTCGTCATACCCGCGTACGTGGAACATGGCTACGAGGCTCTAGAGGACTCGGTGACACTCGAAGCCGCGGGTCCCGGCTAGTCGGATCTGCGCGATCGCAAGGAACCACACCAGTGGGGCAAGCGTTGGTGGGAGTTCTGTCTCAGTGACTGAAAGAACTGGCGGGCAAATCCTAGTTGATCAACTCTGTGCGCAGGGGGTGCAGCACATATTCGGTGTGCCCGGTGAGAGCTACCTGCCCATACTTGATGCGCTTCACGATCGTCAGGAGGTTCGTTTTTTTGCATGCCGTCAAGAGGGCGGAGCAGCGATGATGGCCGAGGCGGACGGTAAACTGACGCACCGCCCGGGTGTCTGCATCGTAACCCGCGGGCCCGGCGCAACGAATGCTAGTCTCGGCATCCACATCGCGCGTCAGGACTCGACCCCTTTAATCCTGCTCGTCGGCCAGGTAAGCCGAACCATGATGGAACGAGAGGCCTTTCAGGAGATCGATTTCCGGCAGATGTTTGGTCCATTGTCGAAATGGGTCGCACAGATTGATGATCCGGCCAGGATCCCGGAGATGATGGCTCGCGCTTTCGCTGTCGCTACCGCCGGGCGGCCCGGCCCCGTAGTCCTGGCCCTGCCCGAAGACATGTTGAGTGAGTGCGTTGACGTTGAGGATGCAGAATCGTGCCCGATCGCACGAGCCTGCCCGGGAGCCGAGGCCCTTGAGGATTTGGTAACCTTATTGAGCGCTTCTGAGCGCCCGCTTCTCGTTTTGGGCGGTGGTGGGTGGGATGAGGATGCCATAGCGAATGTACAAGCGTTCGCCGTACGATTAGGTGTTCCGGTCGTGGCCTCGTTCCGTCGGCAGGACTACTTCGATAACTCCCATCCACTTTTCGCCGGTTACCTCGGGCTCGGGATCAATCCAAAACTCGCACAAAGTGTGCGCGACGCCGACCTGCTACTCGTTCTCGGTGCCCGTTTGGGAGAGGTTGCGACGAGCGGTTATTCGCTAGTGAACATCCCGCTTCCTGACCAGAAACTGATCCATGTGCATGCCGACCCGGAAGAGCTCGGACGGGTGTACCAGGCAAGGCTGCCCATCAATGCGGACCCGTGTGCCATGGCAGCGGCCCTGAGCACGCTGCCGACAATAGACGGCAGCCGTTGGGCTAACTGGGCGCAATCAACAAATGCCGCCTATCGAGCTCACAGCACGCCGACACAGACGCCGGGGGCGCTTCAAATGGGCGAGGTGATGGCTCATCTGCGCGAGACGCTGCCGCCGGATGCCATCATCACCAATGGGGCGGGGAACTATACCGTTTGGGTCCATCGGTTCTACCGGTATCGCCGGTTCGGGACTCAGCTTGCCCCTACCGCTGGTTCCATGGGCTACGGGGTACCGGCCGCTGTCGCGGCGAAGCTGCGGTTCCCGGAGCGCGATGTCGTTGCTTTCGCCGGCGACGGATGCTTCTTGATGAACGGCCAGGAGTTTGCGACTGCAGTGCAGTACGGCGCAAATATCGTGTGTCTTGTTGTTAACAACCGTATGCTTGGCACGATACGGATGCATCAGGAGCGTCACTATCCGGGGCGGGTCAGTAGCACAGATCTGGTTAACCCCGATTTCGAGGCCTACGCACGTGCTTTTGGTGGCTACGGGGAGACCGTCGAACGAACGGAGCAATTCCCGGAGGCTTTCGAGCGGGCTCGTTCGAGCGGGAAGCCGGCGATCCTCGAATTGCGTATCGATCCTGAAGCGCTCACGCCCGGGCAGTCTCTCAGTGAGATTCGCGAGTCGTCCCTTGCCGGAAGCTGATCCGGACCCGGCCAGCGGCACTTCCAGAGAGGTGAATGAAGAGTGAATAAGAGTTACATCGGCGGAAAATGGGTTGAGGGGAGTGCCGTCATCGCGGATTTGAATCCGTCGGATACCAGCGATTGTATCGGTGACTTCGCGTCGCTGGATCGTGGTCAGACGAATGCAGCGATCGCTGTGGCTCGGGAAGCGACTATATCGTGGCGTGAGAGCGGGATTCATGGCCGGGCCGAGATTCTCGATCACATTGGTAACGAGGTGCTATCGCGTAAGGAAGAACTCGGCACGCTCCTGTCTCGCGAGGAAGGGAAGACGCTCCCAGAGGGCATGGGCGAGGTCGAACGGGCGGGACATATCTTCAAGTTTTTTGCTGGTGAGGCGGTGCGTATCGCGGGCACTAGCATGGAGTCCGTGCGCCCAGGGGTCGACGTAGAGATCACGCGCGAGCCAGTAGGCGTCGTCGGAATCATCACGCCCTGGAATTTTCCCATTGCGATTCCTGCTTGGAAAATTGCTCCCGCGCTTGCATTCGGGAATACCGTGGTTTTCAAGCCGGCCACGCTCGTTCCCGCGACTGCTCATGCCCTTGCCGGGATCATTGCCGACTCGGGGTTGCCCGCGGGCGTCTTTAATCTCGTGATGGGTTCCGGTGGGGAGGTGGGAGCCTCGATCGTTGAGTCACCGCTCGTCGACGCGGTGACATTCACCGGTTCAGTTGAAACGGGGCGTAACGTTTTGGTTAAGACAGCCGAGCGCCAGGCGCGGGTCCAGCTGGAGATGGGAGGCAAGAATCCGCTCGTCGTCCTGGACGATGCGGAGCTGGAGACGGCAGTGGAGTGCGCGCTGAACGGTGCGTTTTACTCCACCGGTCAGCGCTGCACCGCCTCCTCCCGTTTAATCGTGACGGAAGGTATTCACGACCGGTTCGTGGCTCGGCTGGTTGAGAGAATGGAAGGTCTGGTAGTCGATAACGCGCTGAAGCCGGGCACACAGATGGGACCGGTCGTTGACGACGGTCAGTTGGAACAGGACCTTATGTATATCGATGTAGGACGCTCAGAGGGGGCCGAAATGGTCACGGGCGGTTCTCGGCTCGAGCGCGATACGGAAGGGTATTTCTTGGCACCGACCCTTTTCACCGAGACGAACAACGCAATGCGGATCAACCGTGAAGAGATGTTTGGTCCTATCGCAACAGTGTTACGGGTTCGCGATTACGAGGAAGCTCTGAGTGTGGCCAACGATACCGATTTCGGCCTCTCGGCTGGGATCTGTACGGCATCATTGACGCACTCGAGTCATTTTAAACGTAACTCAGAAGCGGGCATGGTGATGGTCAACCTGCCGACCGCCGGGGTTGATTACCATGTGCCCTTTGGTGGACGTCGTAACTCGAGTTTCGGACCACGTGAGCAGGGTCAGGCGGCAGCCCAATTCTATACCGCGACCAAGACCACCTACGTAAACCCGTAAGCGGAGCCTTCAAGCTCTATGCCCTTCCTCTAAGTTAGCTTTTAACCGCAGGCGCTCGTCCTCGAGCGGTGTCCCGGTATTCGTCATCCCTGAAATTAGTAAATGCCGTGTAGCGGGCTGATTCTGCAGCAGCGGAGCTACAAGCCGTCTGGACCAGTAGGCTAAACCGAGAATCGGGACTATATTTAGAGGGTGGGCCGAATCGAAACGAGGAAAATCCCATGGCGAATCGTAGGAAGGGCGAGAAGGTCATAGACCGTCGAGAGGCGCTCGCGTTGGGACTAGCAGGCGTGGGCGCTGGAATTGCCTCCATCTACACTGGCAACCTGGCACGTGCGCAACGTCCCGCGGCGTTTCCACTGCCCAGAGATCCCGATTTCGGAGATTCTCCGAGCTGGGCAACGGAGCTTAGGGAGTTCGCGCCCAACTGCTACGCCTACGTCCAGGGTAATGGCCCGCCCGCCAATGGCGGTGGCATCAGTAACGCCGGCTTTGTTGAGGGCGCCGACGGGCTGATGGTTTTCGACGCGCTGGCGGGGCCGCTGATGGCTCAGGCGTTTATCGCTGCGATCCGGGATGAGGTTTCAGACAAGCCGTTTGAGCGATTGGTCTACACCCACCACCATGGAGACCACACTAACGGTGGACAGTATTTCCTAGAACCGGGGCTTGAGGTAGTGTCGACGCCATACTGTCGCGAGCGCATGCTGCAAATGGCAGCGAGCGCCGCAGGCGGTCCAGACGACCCGGCCTACGGTAACATTCCGCCAATCTTCGAGGCCCAGCAGGGTAGGGCTCTGGGTGGGGAGCCTCGCAATCTCGTGCCCGCAACCACCACCATCACCGAGAAGACCACTTACTACTACGGTGACACGATCGTGGAGCTCCTGCCTCCGGGTGTTGCGCATACCTGGGGGGATCTGCTGGTACATCTGCCGGAGCACAAGACCCTATTCATGGGCGATAACGGGTTTTTCCACATGGCGCCGTTTGCTCACAACGGCCACCCGACCCGGTGGATGGGGCTGCTGGAGGACCTCCTCGACATGGATGTCGATCACTTCGTGCCGGGGCACGGACCCGTTGCGGGTAAGCCCGCAGTGCAGGAGATGCTAGATTATTTCACCCTGCTCAAGAGCGAAGCTAGGAAACGTTACGACGCCGGCGTGAGTCCCGGTAGGGCGGCTGCCGAGATCCGGATGGGGAAGTTCGATAACTGGATGGGATCGGAGCGGATCATCCTCAATCTGTACCGTTTTTACAAAGAGTTTCAAGGCGATCTTGAACACCATCTGGACTTACCTGGTTTCCGGGAGGCGACGGCCGAGTACAATGTGATCGTCGGCGGAACGAGCGAGACATAGGATTGCCGGCAACTTGATCACGATCGGCAACGGTAAGGAATCTAAAAGATGCTGATGTTATCCAAGCGATTCGCAGCGGCTCTCATTGCGTTGCTTCTTCCGATGGGCGTGGGTGCACAACAAAACGCTTTCGTAGGTGCGTGGCAGCTCTGGGTCGAGTCGGGGTACGAGTTTAGGCCCGCGTACGGCACTCTAGTTATCGAGGACATCGACGGTGCGTTGGCGCTCTATATAGATGGTGGCCCTGCTAGTCTTCTCGAGCTTGAGGATGATCGAATCCGTTTCGAGCTGGACTGGGTCGACCTTAGGGACACGACGCGCTTCAGCATTCTAGAAGGCGTATTGGTAGACGGCGTCATGCGCGGCACGGCTACCGAAGTCGACGAAGATAGAGGGGCTTGGCGAGCCACTAGAATTCCTGATCGGGACCCCGATGAGCCTTCGAACCCGGTTGACCTGACCGGGATTTGGGGGGAGCCGGACTACATTGGCAAATATCTCTTCGACTTGACGGACGCCGGGCGCGTCGCGGATGAAGTCTACGATGAGACTATGGATGATCCTATTCTTCGTTGCGTCTCCGATGGAATGATCCGCATGTCCCACGGACCCTTCGACATAGAAGTGCTTGATGCCGGTAACCGCTTTGTCATGTTGTACCAGGACATGAACGAGGTTCGTCGGGTTTATTTGGACAGAAACTTCCCCGACGGCATTGGGGGCTACAACCAGTCGATGGGGTATTCCGTCGGGCATTGGGAGGGTTCAACTCTCGTCATCGAGACTCGCGGCCTCAAGAAGGGAGTGTGGGATGCGCCGGGCATGCCGATCTCCTCCGACGCAGTGTTCACGGAGCGATGGTACCTGGACGATGAGGGGCTTCTTCACATGGAGTTCAGCATGGAGGACCCTGAAAACTACCATCGTCCCGCATTGATGCATCAGATTCGGATAAAGCAGCCAGATGATCACGAGATTCAGCCCTATTCTTGCGATCCGCATCCGTTCTATCGCGGGCTTGATCTGGAGGGGCGGCTAGAAGAGTACTGGGGACGCTCACGTAATCGCTTATAGGACGCTGTTGAGCGGGAGAGGTTTGGGTATGAAGATGATTTCTTGGTCTTTCGTGCTCGCGTGGGTCTTTGCGTTAGTGAGTCCGACGGTGATTGGACACCACGCATACAACGCGAACTATATCGAGGAGCGCGGGAGCGTCGAGGGCACCGTCGTGGAGGTGTTCTGGGGTAATCCCCACGTCCATTATTACCTGGAGGTTCTCCAGGATGATGGGGTTACCAGGGTTTGGGACGTGGAGTCGGAAAACCTGGTCGCGATGGCACGCGCCGGTTGGACGAGCGAAACGCTGGAAATCGGCGACCTCGTCAGGGTCTCCGGAAGGCTTGGACGGGAGGGGAGGTCGAAGCTCGCGCTGGACCTGGAGTCTCTCGAGTTCCTCAATTGACGATTCCGGCCCAGGCGTAATCTGAGTGCCCCTTAATATAGTTGTTCTTCTAGAAGCCCGCGCTCGTGGAGATCACGATAATGGCCATTCGGGTCACAGGAAGGGCTCTCGAGAAGACCGTCCGGGGCCCCGCGTTGTGAGCCTCGGGTCCGGACTAGCGGCTGCGTGTAGAGGACATCGTGTATCGTCAAGGTTCGATCAATCGTAAGGCCATCCTCGGCGACAACCCAGCGCTCCACGATAGAGGTCCCATCTCCCCCTGACATCGGATAGCCTGAACCGTCGAGCCAAACCGGGGACAGGTGGGTGGTCTCGATTACCAGCGTTCTGTCCTCCCATCGGCCCACGGAGAAGCCCATGGATGTCAGTGGATGGTCTTCCGGTGGGCTCCGCCCGTCCATCCAGATCCACCGAGGGGTATTGTTCTGCAGAAACAGAACGAAGTAGTGGGTGCCGCCATCCATGACTTGCATCGGATAGGGTGAACCAAAGATTCGGGGTAAGCCAGGTGCGAGGCATCGTAGGACTGGATCATCGCCGAATTCCCGAGCCTCGTAGGTGGCCCTGCTCTCCGCCGTATGCGGCATCGGCTTGGGTTCGAAGTCGTCCACCGTGACGTGAAACTTATATCGGTTACTCCAGAAACCACTAATATCCACATCGTAGTCGGTTCGGCTCAGGGTGTAATCGACATTCGGGTCTGCCGTGATCTCGACCACGGTACCGGCACTTACGCATCGGCCGAGCCGTCTGCCGGTCTCGAGGTAGATACAGTCGGCGTGCAGCTTATTCAGACCGCCGCGGGCGAGATTCCCCGTTGCTCGTACGTGATCACCTACCTGAACTGTGTCTTCAAACCAGTTCTCTCTG
>Ga0310121_10001543_pt1 | contig 23243 bp, 31 predicted proteins | sample CB27_Tmax_986_MG_FD_203504 | JGI IMG/M metagenome (GOLD analysis project Ga0310121, IMG submission 203504) | Marine microbial communities from Western Arctic Ocean, Canada - CB27_Tmax_986 | ecosystem: Environmental > Aquatic > Marine > Oceanic | place: Canada: Western Arctic Ocean | collected...
AACTTCACCATGCTACCTGGATCGCCAAACTTCAAGGGCTAACGTCGGACGAAAACAAGGATTCGCGCGTGCCATAACCACTGAAAAGGAAGGCTGTTACGGTTCGGCGGAGTTTTTTGACCTCACGGGTCGCTTCCAACCGCCGTTTTTCCGTGATGCATCGGCGGCTGGAATTCACCGCTACGTACCCCCACCGGTTTGCCGAATAGTTACTAGTTACTTCTCGGTGAGGCGGGAGGCGAACCAGCGATCATGTTTTTTTTGCGCACCAGCCTTAGCAATGCAGATTCTGCCTCGCCAATCTGCTTGGTATAATCCAGGGTCGAGTACATCAACAGCGAATGGCCGATCAATCCACGGAAAAAGCTCCGGCCTGTGGCAATGTTAGCCACTGGCGAACCTGATTTGCCTGACTGTTTAGAGGCATGCAAAGAGTGCTTTCCAGAGTAATTCCAGCCGCGAGTTTCTTGTTTCTCACGTTGATCATCTGTGTGCATGCCGCATCTGACCAACCGCCGACTCAAGATTCGCTCAAGACGGAAACGTTCTGGCAATCTACGCTGCTTCGCCGGTTCGACAGCAACAAGGATGGCAAGCTGAATGCGTCCGAGCGGATTGCGTTGTGCGATGCTTTCGGTGGTGTTGATGTGCCGATGTTGCCGGTCAAATCTCATCGATACACACTCATTCTAGTCCCGAGCCATGTCGCTCAATCGAAACTGCGAGAAATTGACAATACTCCGCCGGATAATGTTCTTACCGACGCCGGAGCCACATTGGGTAGGGTGTTGTTCTACGACAAGCAACTATCCCAGAACAACACGATTGCCTGCGCGTCTTGTCATCAGCAGCAGCGCGCGTTTTCAGATCCCCGACAATTCAGTGTTGGTTTCGAGGGTGGCTATACCAAGAGAAACGCAATGGGATTGGCCAACCTTCGCTACACAATTCTCAATGGCCGTCGACCGGGCTTCTTTTGGGACGAGCGGGCGCCAACGCTCGAAGCCCAGGTCGTGATGCCAATTCAGGACGAGGTGGAAATGGGGATGCGATTTCCCCAGTTGGAAGCCAAGCTGTGGGCGCTTCCTTACTACCCGCCGCTGTTCGAGGCAGCATTCGGTTCGACCGAGGTCACTTGCGAGCGAATCGGGAAAGCTGTCGCCCAATTCATGCGTGCGATGATATCGTTCGATTCGAGATTCGATCGCGCGGCGGAGGCCTCAGCCAGCGATAACTACTCCGTGGACTTTGATTCTTTCACGGCCGCTGAAAACGTCGGAAAATCGCTGTTTATCGACGGTTTAGGCGGAGTTGCCGAGATTGGCTGTGCACACTGCCACGTACCGCCAATATTCGGTATGCCGAAGTCATTCAACAACGGACTCGACATGCATTACACTGACCAAGGTCTGGGAGCACGTGACGTTCCTTCGAACGATCCATTTACTCTCACGAATGACGGAAGGTTCAAGGCCCCGTCACTACGGAACGTCGCACTGACCGCGCCTTATATGCACGACGGGCGCTTCAAGGCGTTAGAACAAGTCGTGGAACACTATAGCAGCGGCGTCCATTCGCATGCCAACCTAGACCTGGCATTCAACGATGAACAACCCGTTGGTGACACGGAAACTTCTGGATTCAGATTGACTCCCGGGCAGAAGTCGGCGCTGCTTGCGTTCTTGAAAACGCTGACGGACGAAGAGTTTATTTCTGATCCCAGATTCTCGGACCCTTTTTTGCGACGGAAGGACTGAGCGGGGCCCTCAAAAAGGACGAATTCATCATGCGAATGACAACCTCCATCATCAGCCTGATGCTGATTGTTTCACACCTAGCAGTGGCAGAAGATACGCCAGCTACCAGGCAGTACAAGGCGCTGCTCGAAGAATATGAGCAGGAAGGCGGCGCTCGCACGTTCGCCAAGTGGTTTCTCGAGCTTGCCGAGCGACACCCGCAGGATCCAGCGGCCACCGACTCCTTGCTTTGGGTGGTGAAGAATGTCCGAGGCCGACGCGATACATCGCGAGCCCTCGAATTGTTGGTGAACCACCATATTAACAGTGTGCGATTGGGGCCAGCGTGCGTGAACATCGCGCGCTCACGTTCGGTTGCAGCCAAGAAACTGCTCCGTGCTGTCTTAGAGCAGAGTCCACACGGAGCGGCGCGGGCTCAAGCTTGTTACCATCTCGCCGGTTTGCTCGACGTTGAGGCAAGCATCATCGATCATCTGAAGGAGCAACCTGAAATGGCCCCACGGGTTTTGCAATACTACGGCAAGGAGTATACCGAACACCTTTCATCGCTAGATCCCGTTCAGTTGGCAAAGCAGCGTGAACAGGTATACGAGCGGATGCTCGCATCCTTCCCTGACGTCGAGATTCAAGACAGCACGATGGGACAGATCGCCGAGCGGACCCTGTTCGCGATCCGGCATCTTGTCGTCGGCAGGGTTGCTCCCGATATCGAAGGAGAGGATATCTTCGGGCACAAGTTCAAACTGAGCGACTACCAGGGCAAAGTCGTGATGCTAACCTTCTGGGGGCATTGGTGAGGGTGCTCCCGGGAACTATACCCGCACAAGCGGTCGCTTGTAGAAGAGTTGGATGGAACGCCTTTCGCTTTGCTTGGTGTCAACAGCGACGCAGACCGCGATGCATTGAAGAAGACGCTTGTCGAGGAACAAATCACGTGGCGCAGTTGGTGGGACGACGGAAAGATCCATGGACCAATTCAAACGACTTGGCAGATTGTGCAACGGCCGTCAATCCACATTCTCGACGGGAAGGGCGTGATTCGCTACAAGAACATCCAACCCGAAGACGTCGGTGACGCGATTGATCGCTTAAACGCCGAGCTGGCTGCCGAAGCTAAACAGTGATGAGATGGTTCGTCACTGCCTGACTTACCTCGAATCATTGCTTGTTGGAGGGCTAATATGCAGCTGCTCAAGAAACTCTCCGTGGTACCCAATCGACTCTAGTGATGCCAGGATATCGTCAGTCGGCACGTGCTGGCCTGGCTCGGTGCCGATCGCTGCTTGTCCCGCGTCATGATCCGCTTTGACCGCCAGCACACCGGGTACCGTTTGAATCGCCTTTTCGACCGCGAGTTCGCACCCAGAGCAGGTCATGCCGGTGACGTTGATCACGGTGTGATGCATTTCTGCGGTGACTTCCCCACTCGATCCAAACAGACTTCCGACGTATTGGGGAAAGAAGAGAAACACGACGGCCATCACGGTAACTGCCCACAGCATGACTTTGTTGAGCGTCATCATGTTGAAACGACGCCCGACGCCTTTGGCGGGCTGGGCGCAGCAATCTTCGTCGCCGCCCGCAGTGCGGCGCGGGCGATACGTCAGATAGAAAGCTGATCCCAGGAAGCCAAAGGTCACAACGACGAACACGGGGCGATAGGTCTGTAGTGTGTTGGTCAGGCCAGCCCCAGAAACGCCCATCAGGAGCAAGAGTGGTGGCAGCCAACAACAGCTTGATGCCATGATCGCGGATAGGACAGTTCCAACCTTCGTGATGAGCTCACCACGTCCGGAAAACATGCGATCCTCCGGCGCTTGGTTTGCGGTCGCGCCCGGCGACTTTCCTTGGTTCGATGTTCAGCAATCTGGCGCCGGTGTCGCGCCCGGGATGGCTTCTTCTGACATGATTATCTCTCCTTGGTGTGAAGGACGGATTGCCAATCCTACTGTGTCACTTTCGCTTCGAACTCGTGCTCGGCGATCGTTTCCAGCATTTTGTCGACCGTAACTCGCCGCGGGTCATACGTCACAAACAACAAGTCCAGATCCTCCCCGGCCACCAACTCCCGCTCCCATTCGTCTTCGATCGACTCAACTCCGTCAAGCCCATCCAGAGCTTGTTTGACCTTATTCGGTCAGTCACCTCACAAGATCTGCAGTCGCTCGTTCATGCGCGCGACGTAAAACGTGACCTCCTGCAAGCGAGATGCTTGTTCCGTCGAAGCCGACGAGTCGGCCGTGGGTGTCGAAGACGACGTGCAGCCGGCGAGCAATAGCGCGGCCGCACCAATCAGTCGTGTTGTCTTAACCATTACGTGGGTTCATTTCATTCTGGGTCGGACTCCACGTCACACGCGACGCGAAATCCAATCAATCGATATTGCGTGTTCGGCATGGCCCGAAACCGATATGCGGACCGACACGCTCTGCCATCGTCCACCCAACATCCGCCGCGCACGACCACGAAGAAATTCTCGTCAAAATTCCTGAATCTCGTGTCCACAACACCGAACGGAGGTCCGAGTGGATCTTCTTCCGAACTGTCCAGGTAGTATTCGGGGGCGTACCAGTCGGCACACCATTCGGCAACGTTGCCATGCATGTCGTACAATCCGAATGCGTTGGGCCCATACGAGCCAACCTTGGTCGTTTTGCGCAGGTATTTTCCCTTCTGGGCATTACCGGCTGGATAGTCGCCGTTGAAGTTCGCCTGCTCCGACGACAACGAATCGCCGAAGTGGAACGCAGTCGAAGTACCAGCACGGCAAGTGTATTCCCATTCGGCTTCCGTCGGCAAGCGGTATTTGCGGCCAGCACGCTTCTCCTCGGGCCGGGACGCGAGCCGCTGGCAGAACACCTTGGCCGACTTCCATTCGACGTTCTCGGCGGGGTTGTCCTCACCAACGAACGCAGAGCGGTTACGGAAGTCTTCAATGTCCTGCATCACTTCCGTGTATTCAGCCTGGGTTACTTCGTAGACGCTGATGTAGAACGGTTTCGTGATGGTGACCTCGTGCTGAACCTCCTTGTCGTCTCGTTCTGCTTCGCTCCGTGGTGACCCCATCATGAATTTTCCCGCCGGTATGCGAGCCAGATTCATGCCGATCGAATTCGTGACGACCTTGGTCTCGTCCGACCACGCGAAACGCGGCCCGGCGACGAAGGCGATCGCCAGGATCAAGGCGGCGGGAAAATCTGTTCGAATGCTCATGATCGTAATGCCGAAACGGACTCCTCTATGACGGCGCTGTCTCTTTCTTTTGGACAACGTGATGCTGATCGTCCAGGATACTTTGTGCGGACTTTCGTTCACGCATCAACTGGATCGTCGATCCGTCGAAGGCAACTTCGGCCGGCAAGGGGCTGGCGTGAAACAGGGACGGCGACGACCACAGGCCATAGGCACCGGCGTTTGCGAAAGCCAGCACGTCTCCCGGCGATAATTGGGGCAAGGGGCTGGCCTCGATCAGCACGTCGTCCGGCAGGCTGAGACATCCCAGCACGTCGGTCGGTGCGAGCGATGAACTGGCCGCGTCGAGCACCCGTGGCGAATTCGCATTCGTTCGTAGGCAAAGGCCACACATATCGGCCCGCTGATGGACGCCTCCGTCAACGACAGCCGCGCGGCGACCTTGAAACGTCTGGTGGCCGATCACCGACGTCAGGTACCAGCCGGCCTCGGCGACCAGGTAACGACCAAGTTCGAGCGTCAATCGAGCTGGTGCGGCACGAGTGACCAACTTGGCCAGTTCCTCACCGATACGAATTAAATCGAGTTCTCGATCGTTGGGCCCGTAAGGAATTCCAAAGCCGCCACCAAGGTTGATCAATGCCGGTGCGATGCCCAGCGTGTCCGCCGTACGCAGCGACAAATCGAGCGCGCGACGCAGATGTTCGGTCAACTCGTCGGCGTCCAGTACTTGTGACCCGGCGAACACATGAAATCCGACGATCACGAGATTACACGAGGGAAGATAATCGCGGCAGCGATCCAACTCTTCGCACGTGAATCCGAATCGAGATTCGCTTCCGGCCGGGACATCAGCGCACGAAGCAAAGTCCGGCCGCAACCGCAGCACAGCGGAGTTCGCCAACCTTGCTTCGGAGAGCGACTGCAACTCGCTGAACGAGTCCACGGAAACGATTGCTTCTGGCGCGTCGCGCAACTGCGCAATCGTTTCACGCAACTTGAACGGGCCCGCAACAAAGATTCGTTCCGAGGGAAAGCCGGCTTCCAGCGCGGTTGCCATTTCTCCCGCGGAGGAAACATCAGCGCCGACACCGCACTCGGAGAACACGTCGCAGATCCCGAGCGAAGCATTGGCCTTAAGCGAATAAAGGATGTCAACGTCGGCAGGCAGGTGACTGCGCAGCTTCTCGACTTGGGCTCTCAATCGTGGCACATTGAATGCGTAAGTCGGCGTGCCGTGACGGCGGGCGATTTCCCGCAGGGCGAGGAGTGTGGCTTCGTCTGGTGGATTACGATTGTCCAAGTGGCTGTTCATTGCAAACTGCTTACTTTATGACCCACTGCCACGTCCAGAAGCCAATGACGAACACCGTTGGCAGCCATGTGATCACCACACTGGTCCGGTTGCCGCGCTTGAGATAGTACAGCACGTAGCGCGCCCGTCCCAAAAGCACGCCGGTCAAACCAATCAATACCGGAGACAACCAACTCGTTACCGATGCCGCTGTACCCCCCACTAGCCCGAGCAGGGAAAGAATACCAGCGGCCGTTCAGTTGGGCACGGTCGCCGCAGCACCAATCAGCGCTCCGAAGAACGTGGTTGCATTCTTTTTTGTCGAGCTTTCTTTTTGTTCGTCTTTCGGCATTACGATTACTCCATGATTTCAAAACTTGTTACTAGAATCCGGCGGGGCCTAGTCGGTCGCGCTCGCAAGACGTTCGGCCAGCGTCCGGTGTAGTCGTCGATTCGACCTGTCACACGAACAACTTTGCTGGTGCCGGCCCCCGTTGCTAGCTCCGCAAAAAGGGCCGCCTGCCCGTCCTCAGGGCTCTCTCGTAGCACGAACCGCGCGTCCGAACCGGCAACTTTCAAAAATGTTTCCGGTTCCATTTCGACCAATTCACCAATTACCGTCACTTCAAGGCTTACGAGGCCACTGCGTGTTCCGCCGGACAACCTGGTCGCCCAGATGCTCTCGTGAAGTTTGTCGAGATCGATTAGTTTGCCCTTCCGCGCGCAAAACGTAATCGTACCTTGATCGTACTTCTCCGTCTTGTGAAGCTTTTTGAATACAACCGAATCTTCGTCCACGTCATACAGACGTGCGGTGGCGTCGCACGCCACACCTGCTCATCAGTGCATCTCCGCCCCGGTCACCGTCATTACTCCGCTCACCGCCTGGCCAGCGGCGGATGACGCAACCAACAGCGAGAACGCCACGGCCGTGAGGCAACATTTTCTTTTCATCAATCATTCTCCTGACACTGCGCAACAGCTTTCCGGTTTAAGTCGTCACTCGTCCTTGATGAAACGCTTCTAATGTATTGTTGGCATGAACGATCGTGGTCAACTTTTCCACGATGGCCACCAGCTGCGAACCCGCGACGACAAAATAAAGTTCATCGTCTGCCAGATTGGTGTAGACGCGGTTGCCGATGCAGCCGAGATTTGTTGCGGTCCGCCCCGATTGTATGACAGCGGCAATCGCCGCACAGGTCGGCCGACCAACCATCGCACCATCGCTCGCCAAACCGGCAGAATGAGCAGCCTCAGCGAGCAACATCAATTGTTTGGCATTTCCGACAATCAGAACCGCGTCAGGCGCGAAGGTGGCGTCGGCCAGCGGCGCGTAGATGGCCACGCCAAAATGTCCTTCAAGCTGTGGAATTCCAGGCACTTCGTCCATGGCGATGTATTGCAACTCGACCATGGTGCCCACAAGGCCTTCCAACTCCTCGGCGGTATCTTCCGGCAGGTCAATTCCGTGCGTATGCGACCCGATCGGGCAACCATAATGATCGGATGCCACTGTGTAGAAAGCTCGCCCCTCGGCGGCCAGTTTCCAGTAGGTGCAACCTGACACTGCGACTTCGTTGACGCGCGGCATGCCCGCAGGAGCCGATTCCTGAAACTTGACCGCAACCGGCTGGTTTCGCAGGCGGAGTAAGTCCTTTATCCGTGATGCGTGGCGCAATTGTGTCCCTTTCAATAATCAGAGGTTCGCAGCGCCGCCTTTGGCCTTGTGGAGAGGGTCCAACTGACCCTCCGTCGGTTCCGCTCAGCAGAACCACGATTCACTCAGTCGCGGAGCACGCTGTCGATCGGCCGGCAGCGAACAGACGACGCCAACCGGCGGTCGACCGTTCGCTAATCCCTTCAAGCGATAGAAGGTTGCCGACGCGTCCTCGCCTGCTTGGACATCACGCTCGACAAGTTTTACCACCTCCTTTTGAAGTTGATCCATGCGTGACTCGGGATGTGTCCAGCGATACGTGAAGGCAGCTTCATCGAGCGGCCCTCGGTAAGGCAGTGTCTCTTTGTGGTCGGCCAGCCAGGAACCAGGAGGAATGAGCAAGCGGATCGAATACTGAACAGGGTCAACCTGGTCGATCAGGTCGTTTGTTTCCACGAACTCCAGCATTTCCAGAAAGTCTTCTCGCGTTGTCCAGGGGGTGAAGCTGACCCAAGTAGGCCGCAGCGCAATCCCAGCGTCTTGAACGGTTGCCAGCGCGGCGACGACATCATCCCGCGTGTGTCCCTTATCGAGAATCGCCAGGACTTTGTCGCTCAGCGACTCAACCGCTGTGATGATGAACAAACAACCTGATTCAGCAAACTCGAGAAGATCTCCGCCACGCTTCAGTAAGTGCTCGACCTTGGCAGTGAAGTCGAACGTCAGCGACGGAAACTCTTTATGCATCGCCCTCACGACCCGCAGCGAGTGTTGGGGCCCGTTGAGAAAATCGGGATCGCCAAACGAGATATGTTTCGCGCCGGCTTGTACCTGACGGCGGATGTCTTCCAATACAATGTCTTGCGGAATGACGAAGAACCGCCCGCCATAGACGGGTGGAATTGGACAATGCGTACACAAATGGAGACAACCGCGGCTGGCTTCCACATACCCGGCAGTTCGGCGGTCGTCGCCGTGTTCGAGGTGCGCGTATCTTTCCAACGGCGGGAGAGCCCGTCGCGTGGGAACGGCAAATGACAGCTTCTCCAGGACCGGCAGAGCCAGCTTTCCGTGGCGCATGACTCCCTCGATCTCGTCCGTGGAGCCGGCTTCGATGGATTCCACGAGCGCGACTAATCGCTTTTCGTATTCACCGCCAAGACACGAATCCGCGCCGTGGCTGAGCAAGTAATCGGAATTCAACGCTGCGTAAAGGCCATGGAAACAGATATGGCACGATGGATTCAGCTCGCGAATTCGTTCCGCGACTCGCACTCCCAACCGCAACGCCGTATGCATCGGAACCGAGATGCCAACGAACGATGCGCGTGTCACTTTCTCGGCATCAAAGTCTTCCACCGCAATGTCCATCGCATCCGGTTCGAACCCGGCCCGCTCGAGAAACCCTAGCGGCAAGGCCACGCCGAGTGGCTGATGACCAAGCTCATAGCAGGAAATAAGGAGGACGTAACCCCGAGATCGTAACTTCATCAAACCGGACCCTAGTCAGCTCTGGATGGGAGAATCCTTCTGATAGTCTAACGCTACGTGGTCTAACGTTAAAGTGCCACACAGATTTTGTTCTCAGGACCTTCAAATGGCAGGATACCGCTATGAAAGCAACGTAAATTGGAAATGCTCGCCGCTGGACGGCATATCGACACATGGCCTTGATCATTAGTCCGCCAAATGCCATCAACGCTGCCTATGCCAACATATACCGGTTCGGTGTTCGGGTTTCAGTGTTCAGTGTTCAGGCACGAGAGGCAAAACCAATGGAACTGAACAGTGAAACCTGAACACTGAAACCTATATTGGGCTAAGCTCGGTGTGTACTATCTTTGCCAGCATTTGGCGGAGTTATGATCAAGGCCTCGACACATTGTTCGTACGGTACCCAACTGCACTCCAGAGGGAACAAGCAGGAAAGTCCCGAGGCTCCGCTGGGCTCGCAAAGCCAGCGCCGCAGACGTCTCTTTCCGAGCAGACAGTATAAGTCGCGAGTGGTAGACAGACGTTCCTTCTAATAGGCCTCACGCAGTGCACGCCGTCTTCTGCCCGCCCGATGATCCCCTACGTCGCCGAAAATCGTTAGCAAGTCGGACCTTGCCCGGTTGGCCTGTGTTCCGGCCGACGGGAGCCACCGATGCCGGTCAAGTGGCGTGCGATCGGCCGAACACGACAAACAATCACCTCGTAAGTCGTTTCACCGGGTGATCTCCCACCTCCTGACAAGAAGCTAACTGACTGACAAGAAAATAACTGACTGACAAGAAAATAACTGACCCCGCCATTCGAACGTCGAGAGCCTCACCATTTTGCTTCGTACTCCTCGACAATATGCTGGTCGGTCAGATTCAGGTAGGTTTCCGTTGTCGTCAAGCGGTCGTGACCAAGAATCTTTTTGAGAGCCGCAAGCGAGCCGCCTTTACGGAGAAACTCGCAGGCAAACGTATGGCTGGCACGTGCGGCGTCACGCTCACTGAGATGCGTGCTCGACTGGCGAGCTCCTTAACGACTTTCTGCACTCGCCGCTTACCAATGGGAAATGAATCATTGAGAGCGAAGTATGGTTCGAAAATGCTCCGCACGCGTGCGGACATCGGAACAACCCGGGCTTTACTGCTCTTTCCAATTGGACCGCCCTTGCCTTTGATTCTCGAGGGGAGTTAGAAACTCGCGTCGGACGATGAAGCCGACGCGTGTTAGCGACCCGATTAACCGGGCACGAAGATTTGTCGTTTACTACGAGTCACGCGTGCTTGCGCGCCTCGGTTCAATCGGTTGATATCTCGCGAACTGCGTCATCTCGCAACAACCGCGTTGATGGTTGTGAGATAAACACTCGCAATCCGGCCAAGCAGCATATCGCAATCGATAATGATATCATGCCAAACGAAGAGGCCATGTACAGATAGCGTGACCTCAGAAAGCCAAAGGCTAGAAGAAAAGAAAAAGCTGCCATCACCATCAAGAGGGTTCGAATACGAAACCGAATTGGCGGAAGACTGAATGAGGACATTGCGACCCAAGTTGCCGATGTCAACGCGACTAAGAACGCGATGTTTAAGGTCAACCCCACCCAGCTGAACGCCAACGTGGGAGAATCGTCTATAGGCCAAGGGCTAAAGTGAAATGTTGAATCATTCTTGGTGTCGATTACCACCGTCGAACTATTGACCTTAACGGTATCCAAGGAATTTCGGACATAAAAAGCTACAGGCCAGCCGTGCATCCAAGTAATGTTATCGTCAATTTCGGCGAAACAGTTGCCGAACACGCTACCTGGAAAAAGCAGGTTGATTTTGGTCTGGTGCCCATCAATGGAGAGGTAGGCAATCGCAGCGACAAGAAGTACGCATACAACGGCTCGCGTAGTGTACCTTTCCGTGCTGGTCGAAATCGCAGGTTCATTCATTGATTCGGCGGTTCTATCTCAGCGGGACAACGGCAATTGAAACTGGAAGTTCTTCAGTATTCGGATTGTACTATCTCTTCACTGAACTGGCAAAAATGCAAGTTTCCTGCAAGGCCTTACCTGCACAGGAGTGAAACACCGACGCAAGTTACAGGGTCTTCCGAAAGTGCGGCGGTGGACATGCCCGCCGCTAGAAACCGCATCTTGCTAACGTCCGCAGTGTGACACCGCACCGTAGTTTGTGCCAGGACTTGGCCCGCTCTGGCTCGCTCCAAATCCCGTGGCTTAATTGACCGCCCGTCGCTCACCATCCGCAGCCAGCCGATCAGCCGCTTGCATGACGGCTGTGACACGATGGCATGTTTCATTTCCAGTCGTTGACGATGAGGCCTAGAGCTCGGCTGACGTGGCGTGGAAGCGTTCGTTGCGGATGGCTCCGGCCCACGTCAACCTGACAATGCGGGGGTGGGGTTTGTTCGGGGAAATGGCGGAATCGGGGCGAGGCTACTCAGAGCCGGCCGTGAGAGGCCACCGAGTATCGCACTCCCAGTCTTGCTGCCCTGCGCACGACTTTTTGACCCCTCGATTTCCATAACCCCAAATCTGCCAGTATAATGCGAAAACTGCCCATAAATGCGACGTCCGCTAGTAAGGGGCGTCACCTGTTTAGCGGACATCATGTCCGCCAGAACCCCGTTGGAAAATCAGGTCATGTCGAAAGGCTCCGACAGTTGCGACTCATTGCCCGTTAAGTGCTCGGAATGCGGCGAGTTGATTTCGTGTGCTCCAGATTATCGTTGCGCTGAGTCTTTTTTTCCACTGGTGCTGTCGATCTTTCCTTTACATCATTGTCCATGATCGGCACGTGCAACTCCTTGACATTGCATCGGAGTCGTGGCGTTCCGAGGCGCAACACGTGGCAGCTGAGTTGAGTCTGAAATTCGTTGACGTTGAACAGTTGTCACTCAACGCATCCACAGTGCGTCTCATACCCCAGCACCGTTCTCGCCAGTGCGATTTGATAGCGGTCAACGCCACAACTTCTTATGTGTCTGTTGCTTCTGCACGTCCAACGGAATTGGACTTGTTCGAATGGCTACGGTTTTTGGTCGGTCGAACGATTGCGCCCGTCCTGGCATCCCGTGACGCTATTCACCGTGCGATTTGCCTTCACGCACTTGACGGCCTCGATGTCCGTCACGATGTGTTGGAAGATGATGAATCTACTCGTCCGTAGATTCAACGTGCATTTCGTGAGGCAAAACTAAAAACCGATGAGTATTGGCTCAGCAAGCATGCTCCATGTGGGCGTGATTACACTGGTTACCTCGTACATGTATGGAAGCGTCAGAAACGGATGATCGAAGACGATTATGGTTTGTCGTGGTCGTCGCCCATGGAACTTAATCCCGGGCTGAGATGTGATTAGATTGCCAACACGGCGTGGCGGCAGAGCAAGTCACCGTTAGCAGCTCGACCCCTGTGAATTTGGTAAACTGAATCTTGTTTTCGTGTGACTGGCATCGCTAGGTCGGTGACCGCCACGCCACCCGTTGGCTGATCCCGAGGCGATACTTTCTTTGGGGCCGTACAAATGAAGCCGTGGACTGTGCCCGTAGTTTTCGCCGTTGCTGTATGCTTTGGGCTCCTCAATACCGCGGGCTATCCCAGTTGCCCGCACATGCGTGCGCCTTCTCCGGAGAGCGTCTTTGGGTGGCCGCGCACGTACCTTCGGGCAGAGCTTACGCCGAGTCAATGGGAGCAGGTTCGCGTTGACGGGAGTTGTGCCTGTGGCAAACCGATAACCGCTCGCGAGCTTCCCGTCCAGGTTGATGAACTTTCGCGCATCGATAGACGCGCTATCGTCTGGAACATAGGTATTGCGGTAATAGTGCTCAGCTACTTCGGATGCGTTACCGAGTTGGTCCAACGCAGATGTGGATTCAAGCGGCCATTCACCGTCCGTGCCGTTCTTATGCTGACGGCATTCATCGCCGTCTTCGCGACCTTGTCTCGTTCTGGCTACGTCTATATCAACGTAGCCGTTCACGGCCTTCGGCCGGGAACGGCTACTCGCATTCTTTGAACGTCTGATACGCCGCTGCATAGATTTCCATCGACGCCCAATCGGCCGACGACAAAATGCCCATCGTCTCCATTGCCTGAACGGTTCGCGTCCACGCTTTCTTGGCGTGCGGTTTAAGGTTCTTCGGCATGTCTGGACGGCCGGCCGGCGCAGTGGGCTCGTTGGCCCTGCGCCGCTGAGGGTTTTTCTTGTAAGCGCCTGTCGCCTCTTGAATGGCGGTCGGTATTGGTTTTCTGCCTTTGGCCATGGGTCACCTATCGGTTTGATTTCGTGGAAACATGTGCGCGCCGTCGGCAACGATAACGGAGCTGCCATTCTGGCACAAATCTGCCCCCCCCTCCAGCGTATCCTGCGTTGCCGGAAGAAGCCAGCCCATCACCCCCTACGGTTGCGGCCGCCTAGACGACCATTCAATGTCCAAATTCGGATATTGAAAACGTCGCCGACGCGTTGTCAGACAAGCGGCTGGCCGGCTTCTCCCATGTCCCAAAGTCCGCAAATACGGATTCCTTATCACCAGCGAATGCCCAGCCAATCCTTGACCTGGTGCTCAGGGAATTCTTCCAGTAATTCGGTGCGACGGCTGTGCCGCATACTGAGAAACAACTTGGGCCACGGCCAGTGCATACGCCTTGAGAAAGGCGCGCAAGAAGAACGCATCTTGGGCGACATATTGCCGAAACACGTCACGGTCGAGCGTGCCATCGGCCAGCCCTCGCACAAACGCATGTTCGAGGCAGCGCTGTGTAATGTCAGCGTTCTGTTGCCACAATGATTCGTGCAGCATTATCCTTCCCACGTCATCTTCCAGAAATCTCGTTCGTGTCGTAACACTTCATTGAAGTACTGCTGCTGGTCCTCGTGCGGGTGCCCGTCGCAAAGTTGCAACAGTTGCCGAACGTACTCGACGAACTGCGGATTCGACCAGCGCTGGATGAACTCGGCGTAAGGTCCAATCGGGTTCAGTTCGCCCCAAGCACACAGATAGGACACTTCCACGCTGTACAGGACGGCCAACAGCAGTTGAAATGGTAGCGAGTACGCGGATGCGACGAGGAAATCGACATAGCGCCGGCACGTTGGGTGTGGAACCGCGCTTAGATCGAGATTCCGATTCCGCGCCATTTCCTCGAACCAGTCCATCTCGGCGTCCATGGCCGCCAGGCCCGCAATCAGTATCTTTTGCGCATGCCGAGGCGTTTTGGCAACCGTGATGGCTTCAAAAGTCGTGAGCCCTTGGGCGAACAGATAATCCTGCACGAGCCACCGCTCGAACGCTTCCCGCGGCAAATCGCCGTCTCCGATCGCCGTCTCCGATCGCCGTCTCCGATCGCCGTCTCCGATCGCCGACAAGAAGTCCGCATGAATCGCTTGAGGCCAGAGTTCACCGGCCCCGACAACCAGCGACGATGTTTCGAATTCACGCGGTGTCATAGCTCTGAGTCCTCATGGCAACACGATGTCCCTTCCCGGTTGGCATTACCATTATCCGCCAATTTGATACATCGCCCGTTCCGGCTTGATGAAGTCGTCGGTATCAATGCCGTGGCCGAACTTCTTCGCGTGAACGGCTCGTCGCGCCGTTTCGGCGATTCGATCGTCCGTGCCGCCGCCGCGTAGTAGCTCGCGCACGTCCCACTCTTCCGTTGAGAACAGGCAGTTGCGAATCTTCCCCTCGGCGGTAATCCGCAGCCGATTGCAGTTGCCGCAGAACGGCTGCGTGACAGGATTGATGAAACCGATGCGGCCGATGCCGTCGGTGAACTGGTAGTCCACGGCCGTTTGGTTTGGATCATCGCGCGCAAGCGGAATCAACTGGCCAAACTCCGCTTCGAGTATCTCTCGAATTTCTTTGCCCGAAAGAACCTGCTCGGTCTGCCAGTTGTTTTCCGCGTCAAGTGGCATGAACTCGATGAATCGCATTTCCATGCGGTGTTGCCGAGCAAAACGTCCGAGCGGCACGACTTCAGCTTCGGTGATGCCGCGGATGGCCACCGCGTTGAGCCGTATCTTTTCAAAGCCCGCACGCCTTGCTGCGAAAATGCCATCCAGCACGCGATCCAATCCTTCGCGACGTGAGATTTTGCGGAATGTTTCTTCGCTCAATCCGTCCAGGCTGATGTTGAGTCGGCCCAAGCCGGCATCCTTGAGCGCCTGGGCTTGCTCGGCCAACAAGATTCCGTTAGTCGTAAGGGCGATGTCACGAATGCCGGGAACGGCGGCCAGCATTTCGATCAGTCGTGGCAGCTCGGCCCGAACCAGCGGCTCACCGCCGGTAACGCGCAGCTTGTTGACGCCCATTTGGGCCACCACTCGCACCAAACGCTCGATTTCCTCGTATGTGAGGATCTCGGCGCGGGGCAGAAAGCGAACCGTTTCAGGCATGCAGTAAAAACAACGAATATTGCAGCGGTCCGTGACACTGATCCGCAGATTCGTGTGAATGCGGCCGAACGTGTCGATTAGTGGTTCGTGAATTCTCATACTCGTTCTGATAAGTCTGACGCTTTCGCTTTGTCAGCGGTTTGGCCACCACCCAGGTTGACGATCGCAATCCGCCGGTCTTCAATGGTGCAGAGTTTGTGCGCTCCCGGCGGGAGTTGATCGGTCCGGGCGACTTTGATCAGCTCGGACATCAGACGGCCTCCGTAGACTTTACGGACTGTGGTGTGCGGCCGTCTTCGCGATCGACGAATGGTTCAGTTACAAACTCCAACTGGGCGTGCGATTCGCGCAGCGCCGCCTCGACTGCTTCTGGCGAGTCGGCCCGCGCAAAAATGAAGCCGAGATATCGAGAACCTTCGGGAAGCGGAACCAACGATTGCCCTAGGTGCGCCGAGATCGTCACGTCTTCGACTCCGCTCACCGCCTTGGCCTCATCGAGACCGCGAATTTCGATTAACCGACCGGCTCGCGGAACCGGGATCATCATCACACCCGCCGCCTGTGACTGGCGCTCGGGCAACTCAACACCTTCCTCAAGCGCATGCCGGATGATCAACTCCTCCAACGACATCCCGGTGCCGAATCGCAGCACGCGAGAGCAAAGACCGCCGATCGAACGGGCGTTGACCTCGATCACTGATGGACCATCTTTTGCGAGTCGCAACTCGGCGTGGATAGGTCCTTCCGTGAGCCCCAGCGCTCGGGCCGCTTGGGCGGCACATTGCGCGATCTCTTCTTGCATTTCTGCAACAAGCCGCGATGGGGTCACGTAGATCGTCTCTTCGAAGAACGGTCCGTCCAGCGGATCAGGTTTGTCGAACAACGCGAGCATATGAAGTTCACCGCGCGTGAGCATGCCTTCCAAGGCAACTTCCGACCCGCCAACGAACTGCTCAACGAGAAATTGTCTCGACGATGCGGACGGGCGTACTTGTGATTGTTCCCTGCGGTCGCCGGAAGTATCTGAGGCAGTGGACGTGCCGTGTTCACGTTTCAGAATTGCTTCCAGACGGTCGACTGCGCGAATGAACTGCCCTTGGTTGTCGGCGCGAATCACTCCTTGGCTGGCCGCGAGTGAAAGTGGTTTAACAATGCAAGGAAAGCCAACTCGACCTGCCAGAGTGGTGCGGTCTTCGTCCAGTGAGCAGAGCGTGAACTGTGGAGAAGGAACACCCGTCTGCTTAAACCGTTGCCGCATGCGATGTTTGTCTTGTGCTGCAATGGCTGACTTGACTGAGTTGTGGCGAAGTCCCAGTGCCGCGGATATCGCCGCCCCCATCACCACGACTTGGCTATCAACCGACACCACGGCGTCGATTCTGTGGCTCGTCGAAAACTCAACCACCCTTTGCGCCGCTTTTTGTGGATCTTTGAAATTAAGTGTGAGCAGGCCTGCCGGATTAAGCTGCGCGAGTGTATTGGGTTGTTCGGACGCGACGGTTACGTCCACTCCCAGTCGAGATGCCGCGCACACAAAGGCTTCGGTTCGGTATGTGGTCGTCGGTAGAAGCAGCAGCACTCGTGGCATAGCTCTGCGTTCATTGTGTTAGTTCTAGTGCTATTTCGTCGACGGCGTATAGTAAGGATTGCGACCAGACGCGTGGTCGGTGACGTCCAGAATGTCACCCACGCCCGTAACGGCTGCACGAATCGCGTTTTCGATTCCAAATTTCAACGTGACGTCCGCTTGCCCGCAGCCCTGACAACCACCACCCATCTGGATAAACACCTGGTTCTCCTTTACATCAATGAGTCTGATGACGCCGCCATGTTCTGCGACCGAAGGATTAATATCGGTGTCCAGAACCTGCTGCACGTGGTCGCGGATTTCATCGCTGGAAGGCACATTTTCCCAAGCGGCGTCGGACACGGCTGGATCATCGGTGGCCAAGTGAGCTCGAATCGCGGCGCCGATCGACTTTCCGATCACCGGCCAATCGGCCTGTGCCGATTTGTTGATCGTGATCTGATCGTGCGAGATCAGGACCCTTGTGATACCGTCGATCTCGAACAGTCGTTGCGCCAGCGGCGAGTCTTTAGCCGCTTCTTTGCTAAGGAACGCGAACGACTTGTCAGGATAGACAGGTCGATCGACGGTGAATCGACACGTGGTGTCCGAGATCGGTTCGCCGGTAATGGAAATCTCAGTTTGTGACATGCTTGGCACTCCTCTGTCCGGGCTTAGGTGTCTTTTAACTTGATCGGCAGTTCATCGACCTTCGCGGCTGTAATGAAATCGTTCTCGGATAGGCCGCCAATCGCGTGGGTCCACAGCTCAATCGTGACACTTCGATAGCCGACCAAATGCAGGTCGGGGTGGTGGCCTTCGTCTTCGGCGAGTTCGGCGACTTGGTTGAAGAAATCCATCGCTGCCATGAAGTGCTTGGCCGTCCACTCGCGGCGAATCCGTTTGCCGTCTTTCGTCAGTTGCCAACCGGGCAGATCCTTCAGCAGTCGCTCGGCCTCTTCGCGCGGGACTGGCGGGACGCCACCCTCACAAGATTGACACTTTTTTGTCTTCAATTCTTCGATTGTGCCGATGCTCATGGTTATGCTCCTGTTAACAATGTCTACTCCAGTTCTACGAACACGTCATTGCCTACCAGGCTGACCGGAAAGCTCTTCGCGTCGCCACGGGCAGGGCCACTGAGCGCTTTGCCACAGGTCACGTCGAACTGCGCCCCGTGCAATGGGCATGTTACTTCTTTGCCCATCAGCGCGCCTTCGCCTAGCGACCCACCGACGTGTGTACACGCGTTCGCAATCGCGAAATACGTCCCGTCCACGTTGAACAATGCCAGGCTGACACCTTCAATCTCAACCGTCTTTCCTTCACCCGGTTCAAGCTCCGTGACCTCGGCGACTCTCACCGACTTAGGCATGACTATCTCCTTCCGCTACAAGCGTTGGGTTTCAGTGACTTTCTGTATCTTTGTTCGCCTGCGCTTTCGTTACGATTAACCCGGTCCATAGAAATGCTCGACCGAAGTGGTATGTTCCCAGGCAATTCCGTTGCTCGACGTACCCAAAGCCTGAGCGATTTTTTCTCGCTCGTTGGGGCTCGGTGTCCATTGGCCGAGATAAATGGACTGTAGACGCTTGAGATCTAACCCGCTCCGTTCGGCCAGACTTAGCAACGAGATTCCTTTTTGTTTACACAGGTTTTGAACGCTGATTGACATCATGACGACCTTTTTAATTCTTCCTAGCCGACCATCCCGCGGGCTAACCAGTTTCTCCGACAGCCCGTTGCACTTCCGATTTGATACGATGCAAAATGGCATGAAGCCGCGCATGCGAACCATTCCTAACGCTTCGACAAGTCCCAATTCAGTCAACAACGTCGGTTTCACCGCGAGCACGTCGGCCGGCGTGGCTAACACGATAGCGCCAGGCTCAGGGGCCGGCAACGCACCCGATAGACTCGCGTTCCAGTTGAACAACACGGCGTTTAGGTGGTCGACGTTAACCGTTGTTCCCGATACTGGGACCTGATCAGACCAATTTATTGGAAGCGCGGATGAGTCTTCGTTCCAATTAAACAGTACAAGGTTGAGGTCGCCGATATCGACAAACCCACTCCCGTCAAAGTCTCCCTGTAATGTAGCATTCTCAGGAAACAACTGAAGAGAATAGGAACAGCACGTACCATCACTCGTGAATGGAATTAATACATTCTTCCACTCGTAGTTGGGCTCGAGCGCCAAGCCGCCGGTGCTAGCCGCCACCAGAAAGTCATCCCGGTTACTATCTGAGAATCTGAAGTTCAATGCTTGGGGCGAGCTTAGGTCGTTCGGGTCAACAACCAACGTCGTTCGCCACACATCACTCAAAGAAGAAATAGGCGTCCGTCCGAAGTTAGCCCCATTCGAGAGGAATCCATTCAAGCTAGACTGGAAAGAAAAATTGTTCCATTCCCCTTCACTGGTCACGCTCCCTTTTCCTAAATATGTCAGAGGTGTTTCAAAAACTCCACCCACTGCGGGGTTAAGGTCTACCTGGATAGCAGAGCCCCAATCGAACACAAGTGTGTCGATTGTTAGCGCCACATTACCGCCGAAATCTGGAAACTCGTGAACGTTTTGGAGGTTCAGTGCGGTAATTGAAAGTTCGGTAAATGTAACGTGCTGGAAAGGCGTCAACTCCATCGAAATCGCCAGCTCAAACTCCATCGGAAACTTAAATGTGTCACCGCCGGCATTAGTTGGCTCCGTCAAAATATAGCCAGCCAGTATGTCGGTACCCCGATACGTTATCGTCTGCGCGTAACTGGATGTCGCCAGGGTGACCAGCATTACCGCACACCATCGCGTTCTCAACTTCATTTGAACCTCGCCATACCTCGTCTAGTATGCCAGATACCGCATCTGGGGACAGTGGGATTGTCTATCGGTTTAATGCTTGGCTCAACCCGATAATCCAGGGATCGACGAAAAACAACGAAATCGTCAGCGAATGCTGCCTTTTCTCGCGACACAGTCAGCGGTTACATCGGCGATCCTCACGATTCGAGCCCGTTGGGCATCGCTTAGGCTGGGCCACCGCTCGATGATTCTCCGCAGTTTGGCGTCAAAATGCTGCGGAATCTGCTGAGGTGAAGAATTGGCGTTGTCGTAAACCATTGCTTGGCCGCCGCTTAGGCCATCTGATAGCAGGACTGTCGATCCGGTTGTTGGGGGTTCGAGTCCCCTCGGCCTCGCTGAGTAAACCCCGCGAAACAGCTTGTTTCGTAGGGGTTTTTTTACGCGCCGACGCAAACTTGAAAACGGCCGAAGGCTCTCCAGTTGTCTCAAATACGCCAGAATGCCCGTCAGGTAGTGCCCATTTTGGTGCCCATTTTCGATTCGGGCCATCGGTGCCGGTGGCAAGCGCAGTGGCCGGTGTCAACTCGACCGGCTTCGGACCGTCTAAGGAGGGCAACGACTCGACCGCACCCGCCACGTCGATCAACTGTGGGTCGGTGTAGGTGTTCATCGTCAGATCGATTTTGCTGTGACGCATGGCCAACTGGGCGGCCTTCGGTTTGGCTCCCGCCCTGGCGAGCAACGTCCCGAACGTATGCCGCAACGCGTGAACGTCGATCGTTCGGCCGGCGTGGTCCGCCTTTTCGATGCCAGCTAACGCCAAGTCACGGTTGAGAATGTTCACCAGTTGGGTTGGGACCGTGAACACGGGATCCGCAGGGCCGGATCCGCACGCGACACATTCTGTGATCCAATCGCGAATTGACTTGGCCAGTTCATGTCGCAATGGGACCGGCGTCCCTTGGCGATTCTTTTCGTCACCAGCACGCAATTCAAAGTACGGCCGGTCACCTTCCAAGTGAGCCCTCCCGATCGTGACGGATGCTAGTTCACTTTTGCGCAGGCCGCCAGGACCGTTTGCAGATGAATTGCATGGATTGGAAAAGCGGCAACCTAGAAAAGTTGGAGCTAGAGAAGACGATCCCCTACGCTTGCCGTAGGGAGGTTCAGGTTTGAGACCCAGCTAGCGGGGCGGGAGTTGGCAAAAACTTGGCGGCCCCCACGACTGTATGGAACCCTACGGCAAGCGTGGGGGACCAGAGGCCCGGTATTCTTAGCCCCAAATACTTGAGTTCTCGACCTCCCCCGTTAGCATGGTGGTTGACTGACTGCCACGGCCCGCGTTCGCGACATTCTGTTTCATACCTCTTCCCAAGTCGACCATTCTAAATCGAATGTTATCAGAAACTATGTCGTCCACGACCCGTTGCCCGTTCTGTAAAGAGACTTCATCGGTCCGATTCACAAGTCATGCACTACCGATTCGGGAATGCTCGACTTGCCGCCACCAGTTTGCCATCTCTAAAAGCCCGTCGATGCATGTCGCGGAAATCTATGGAGACGACTATTTTTTCGGCGGAGGAGCCGGCTACGACGATTACCTGCAACAAAAAGAATTGTTGACCAACCGTGGAACGGAGTACGCGAACCTATTGGCCCAACATTGCATGCCAGGTCGCGTCTTGGACGTGGGATCTGCTGCGGGCTTCTTCCTTCGCGGGTTTCTCGATTGCGGCTGGGAGGGCGTAGGGGTTGAGCCTAACCAAAGGCTCTCGAAGGTCGCGCGCGACGAAATGCACATCGATTCGTGTTGCACAACCTTTGAGGATTTTGCCAGCGGTTCGTCGTTCGATGCGATCACCATGGTGCAGGTCATTTTGCACTTCATTGATCCGCTCGCTTCCATCAACAAGGGCTATGACCTACTTAAACCAGGCGGTTTTCTCCTCATCGAGACTTGGGATCGCGCCAGTTGGGAAGCCAGCATCCTTGGATCTCGGTGGCATCAATACAGTCCTCCAAGTGTTTTGCATTGGTTCACTAAGACCGAGTTTGCCGATCTTCTGAAGAAGAACGGGTTTAGTGTTATCGCGACTGGTCACCCGCCCCGGCGGATACGAGTCGGTCACGCGAAGTCCTTGATTAAATGTAAGTATGGCCGGCTCGCTGCCAGCACTCTCGCGTGGCTGCCAGATCGGCTCACGCTGCCCTATCCGGCTGACGATCTTATCTGGTTGCTTGCCCGGCGGCCTACGACCTAGTATCAAGGGGCCGTGGTTCTCCGACCAAAGTCGAGAACAGTCCCCGATCGCTCACGGTGCCGTTCGTGTCAAGTACACTCACCATCCCAAAGACTCTTCATGCTGCTCGTCCGTGGGATTGGCCAGCGCCTCCACAAATGCGGTAAAAACTTCCGAGAATCGTAAAAATGATCGCATCGCCGCGTCCCGTTTGGTAACTTCGTATTCATAGCGGCGGACGAAGTTGCTGCGGCATCCGCGGTGGCCACAATCTGGTCTCCTCTCTCAGAATGGCTGCCTTAGATGACTAAACGCTGCCATACGAGTCCGAAACCGACGCCGCACCGACACGTCCAACCGCGTTCTCCACGCTTGCGTGTCAGGCTAGTGTTGCTGGGAATCGTGCACCGTCGAAACATGCGTCATCCTAGTGTTATTCGTAGTTATTGTCCTTCCAGGACGTAGCGAATAACGGCTTCAAGACTTTCCTTGTCGCCGATGAAACGGCGACTTCCCCCTCTTGTCCATCATTTCATAAGTACAGGTATCCCGCGCTCTCGACAATCTTCCTTTAGATTTTTTGTGCACCAAGCCTTTAACTGATCGCGCACCGTTTTTGGCGCTGAATTGGCAGTAACAACTACGTGCACATGGTTTGTACGAGCATTCACGGCATGTAACTTCCAATTACGGATCGTACAATGATCGTGTACCGTTTCCTCAACGATTTCGCGTTGCGGATCGTCTAGAGTGCATGGAGGTCCGGTCATCCGATCGGCGGCAAGTTGTTTCGTTTCGAGATTGGGCAATTGAAATCCTTTTCCCTTTAAGACCCAACCACGCTCGT